>JADMIO011302017.1_pt1 | contig 16405 bp, 13 predicted proteins | sample 8958161 | NCBI WGS metagenome assembly JADMIO01 (sample SAMN16585339, study PRJNA669376) | soil metagenome | isolation source: Crop rotation soil | place: USA: Cullars Rotation, Alabama | collected 2011
GACCCGCCTATCGCCAATCGTTAAGCTCTGGAAGCGCGGGCGAGTCGCCCGCGGCCACATGGTTCAGCATCCACGACTATTTTGGGATGCGGCTTCCATCCAGTGGTACTTCGCGCTGGATCACCATGTCCAGCGTGGTGCCGGCGTCCATTCTGACGTCGCTGCCGCGGGTCAACAGGCCTATCGCCGTGCCGATACCGCCGCCAATTCCGGCCCCGATCAGGCCTCCCTTAACTCCATTGCTCAAACCGCCAACAACCGCACCCGTTCCTGCTGCCGTGGCCACAGTCTTCGCTTTTTCGCCGGTCTGGCTGTCCTGCCGGATGGTCCCCTCTTCGTCTTTCATCGAGGTCTTTTCGGCTCCGGGAACATTCTCTACCGACCCCGGCAGGATCACGGTATAGCCGCTGGGGTAAATCAGAGTGCTGAAATGCATCAGAACTTCCGCCCGGCCTTTGACCCGACCGCCGCGTTTGACGCTGCTGATCCGGCCCTGCACATAGGTTCCGGCAGGAATCAGGATGCGGTCGTTGATCACCACAGGAAATGTGGTCACCGCATAAACGGCATCGCCTTCGCGTGCATTCTTGGTTGAAATGGCTTGTTTGAGCGCCAGCGGAACCTTGGTCCCAGAAGGAATCGCCAGCTGATTCCCTGCTGAAGTTTCACTCTGGGCAACGGGACTGGCTTGCGCCGCGGCCATAGCTGCGGCGAGTAGCAGCAAAATCAAGGTGCGCATCGATGGTCTCCCCAAACCCCTATTTACTAACCCAATAGTGGGTACGATGCAAAGTAAAGATCGAAAGTTTATCGGAATTTCGTCCGGGGAGACCATTTTTCTCCCGATCCCTTATAAACCCTGTCATCCCGACCGGAGCGCCGCGAAGCAAGAGGATTGGAGGGATAGCAATTGAGTTAATGGATTCCACGAATTGCTCTAGGCGCTGGTAGACCGCTCATTCTCCCTGACGTTGCCCATGAACTGCGACTGCAACCTCTGGGCACACATCTCGCCGCAGACGTGCAGTGTGCCTTCGCGCACCGCGACCTCGTCATCCCAAGGGCAAAGGTAGAGCACGGGCCGGTTGAATTCGAGGAAAGACGTCCACATCAACCACCAGCGGTCGGTAGCGCCTTTTAGGGTCCCGCAGTTGGGGCCAGCGCAACGATACAAGAGATTTGCCGCAGGCATAGTCGGATTGCCAGCTTTCATACGAAGCTCCAGGAAAATACTCGTCGGGATATTCTAGCGGAAGACGGTGGTTATGTCGGCAGTGGCGCTACTTGTAAATCAGGTACTTCTCGCGAACCTTCTGGAACTGGTCGAGCGCTTCGCGTCCATCTTCAGCAATACGGCGCGGATCCTGGCCCGCGGCCACCGCATCATACTGGGCCTGATTCGGAAGTAACTCAATCATCCGATCCAGATGGTACTGCTCCGGGTAGAGTTTATGCAGCGCGGAAGCCAATTCCAGGCCCAGTTCGGGCCCGTCGAATGCGTTGCGGTCCACCAGCACAATGTTAACGCCCTCGCACTTCTGCTCGGAATACACGCTGGCATTGGGGGTGAAGTTGAGGGGTACGAAGCGCACTCCTGAAATATTCCTGCCGTTCAAATATTTTGCCAGCTCAGTTGCCTTCACCCACGGCGCGCCCAGCAGTTCGAAAGGAGTGTCGGTGCCCCGGCCTACCGAAATATTGGTGCCTTCGACCACTCCCACGCCCGTGTAGAGGATGGCTTCCGTGAGGCTGCGCATATTGGGCGAAGGGTTGATCCACGGGATCGAAGTCGAATCGTACCAGTCCCCACGCATCCATCCTTCTACGGGGACAACCGTCAGCCTGGCATTGATGTTGCGCTCGGCATTGAACATCTTCGCCAGTTCTCCCATGGTCATTCCATGACGGACGGGAACCGGGAAATAATTTACGAAGCTGTCGCGCCCGGCATCCGGAATCGCGCCCTGCACGAACGAACCGGTAACCGGATTCGGACGATCGAGGACGATGATCTCAATCCCAGCTTTAGCCGCGGCTTCCAGGAAATAGCCAAGAGTGGTTTCGTAAGTGTAATAACGGACGCCCACATCCTGAATGTCAACCACTACCGCATCCAGATTCTTCAGAACATCCTGCGACGGCCTGCGGGCGGCGTCAGTGCCTCCGTAAACGCTGTAAACCGGAACGCCAGTCGCGGCGTCAGTCGAATTGCCTACGTGCGTGGTGTCGAGGGTGCCGGTCACTCCGTGTTCGGGACTGAAAATCGCATCCAGCGAAATTCCCGGTGCCTGCGCAAGAACATCAATCGTCCGGCGTCCTTGCAAATCGACTCCGGTCTGATTGGTGAGGACACCGATTTTCTTTTTTCCGGTGGCTGCGCGAACCGGATCGAAGTTGTGGGCTTCGAGCACATCAATCCCGGTTTGAACTGATCCGTTGCGCGCTGCGATGCGCCGAGCCGCTGTCTGCGCTTCGTTGTAGCCGGTGATGCTCTTCCAGCGTAACTCTTCTCTTTCACCGACAGTTATGGGAAGAGCTGCTGCCAGGGCGGTGGCAACCTTGGAACGCAGCGCTACCACAGTTCCCTTCCCCCGGGGATGAACCGAGTTCGCCAGCAGAATGACAAATGTCCGGGTAGTTGGATCGATCCATATCGACGTACCTGTAAACCCGGTGTGCCCGAACGATCCCACAGGTAAGAGGTCTCCGCGATTGCTGGAAAATGGAGAATCGATATCCCATCCCAGTCCCCGCAGCACGGTAGCGGTTGGCGGCTGCTGCGGCGTGATCATCTTCTCAACTACTTCTGGCGCAAGGATTGAGCTGCCATTAAGCAACGCCTGGGCAAACTTGGAGAGATCGTCCGCGGTCGAGAAAAGTCCCGCATGTCCGGCAACGCCACCCATGCGACGCGCCCTGGGATCATGAACGATCCCGCGAAGCATCTTGCCTTGCTCGTCGTACTCCGTTGGCGCAATTTTGCGCCGCCAGGCCGCGGGCGGCAGGAAGCGAGTGTGTGTCATGCGCAATGGCGCAAATATTTTTTTGGCGCAATATGCATCCAGTGTGCTGCCACTGACCTTCTCTACCAGCGCCCCGAGCGTGATGAAGTTGGTATCGCTGTAGAGAAACCGTGAACCCGGCGAATAATCGGGCGTTTCCGCATACGACAATCGCAAGGCGGCCTCACGGCCGTCCCATGGCGGGGTCAGATCGATGTCCGCACGCAGGCCGGAGAAATGAGTCAGCAGGTTCCGGACAGTGATTTCTTCTTTGCCGTTTTGCGCGAATTCGGGGATGTATTTCGCCACCGGATCGTTCAGCCGGACTTCGCCTTTTTGTACCAGCTGCATCACAGCAGTAGTCGTGGCCACAACTTTCGTAAGCGAGGCGATATCGAAAATGGTGTCCAGCGTCATGGCTTCCTTGCGCGGCTCAAGGGCGCGGTTGCCGAAAGCCTTGCGGTAAATCACCTGCCCGTCGTGCCAGACCAGCAATACAGCGCCGGGGGTCTGATCGTCGTGGATGGCATCTCGTACGATCGAATCAAGCATGCTGAGGTTGGGGACGTGTGCCGTCTTAGTGGCGAGGGCTAATGTGGCCTCAGGCGGTTCAATCGCGCGGGCAGAAGGGATCCCAATCGCGGCCAAACCGAAGCAGATCGCGACCAGAAACAGACGACACGTGTACCAACGTCGAATTGGCAAAATTGAGTGGATACGTTGAATTTACACAACCAGCATGAGATAGCTCAAGAAACCAAAGTGGGGGTACCGTTTACGGCACATGCCATGTAAGCAGACTGGCGCTACGGGAGCTTCGCCCAATGGCATTTATCGCAGACATACAGCCGTCGTTTTTCCACAAGCCCGGCCCTTATTTGCGGTATAAGGTGAGGCGGCGGAGGTGCCCATGGCCAGGATTACAGGTCAGGAATTGCTCGCCGATTCTAAACTGGGCCCCTTCATCATGCGAGTTCCCTTCCGTTTTCTTTCTGTCTTTCTGTCAGCCTCGTTGATGGTGGCGGTGATGGTGGCGGTTCCGCTCTCGGCGGCCATCCGGGGAAACGTTGCGCCCGCTGGAGGTATCAGTCCTCAATTTCTGGAGGCTCTCGAGTACTCAACTGGAGTCGGACCGAAGGGGGCTGCATCTGGCGACCTCAATCATGATGGCTGGCTCGATCTTGTGGTCGCCAATTCAACCGACAACACGGTCAGCGTTCTGCTCGGCAAAGGGGATGGGACTTTTCAGGTTCATGTGGACTACCCCACCGGCAAAGGGCCATCCTCGGTTGCAATTGCCAACCTGAATGGCGATGGCAACCCTGATCTGGTAGTTACCAACTCAACCGACAACAGTATCAGCGTGCTGAAAAGCAATGGTGACGGCACTTTTCAGTCGCACCTGGATCGGCCAGCGAACGACTTGCCGCAGTCCGTGGCAGTAGCGGACTTCAATCATGATCAGAAGCTCGATCTGGCGCTGGTAAACGTCGGGCCGGACCAGGCCCACTGATCTCGTTACCGCCGACGAGTTTGGCGGTGGGGTTTCAGTTCTCGTGGGAATTGGTGACGGCAGTTTTCGCAACTTTGCCCATTACGATACGGGGTTTCAACCGCTGGCGGTGGTGGCAGCTGACTTTAATGGAGACGGAAAAACAGACTTGGCAACAGCCAATAGAGCCGATGACTCCGTAAGCATCCTGTTCGGCAAAGGAGACGGCACCTTTCAACCACATGTTGATTACGGCGTGGTTCAACAACCGTCTGGGCTGGCCGTCGGAGATTTGAACGGCGATTCCAAAGCTGACCTGGCAGTGGTCGGAAATGGGGGCCCGGGCACCGTCGAAGTTCTGACCAACAACGGCGACGGAACCTTTTCGCCAATTTCTAATCTCGGATTCGTCGGGTCTGCCGTGGTCGCCGCCGACTTCACCGGCGACTTAATCGATGACCTGGCCATCGACACAGGGTCGGTCGTCGATATTCTGCTTGGCTTTCAGACTTTCGCCTCCTACGGCAATGGAGCGACAGCACTGGCAGCCGGTGATTTCAATGGGGACGGCAAGGTCGACCTGGTTTTCGTCAACGGTGGCAACAACCACACGATAAGTATCCTGATGGGGAATGGCAACGGGACATTCCAACCCCCAGTCGATTATCCCGCTCCGTTGTTTCCCGGAAACGTGGCTGTGGGCGACTTCAATGGAGACGGCAAACCCGATATCGCGGTGACGGCTTCGAATATCGCAGTTACACCGGCGATGGGCCTATCGGTCTTCACCAACAATGGCGACGGTACTTTCGCGCCCCGGGTTGAGTACGAGACAGGTGTAAGCGCAGCCGCGGTTGCAGTTGGAGATTTCGACTTGGATGGCAAACTGGATGTAGTTACGTCGAACCTGCTTGTTTCTCCGCTTTTCCTCATTGCGCAGTTTTTGCCGGGGAATGTGAGCGTATTGATGAACGGAGCAAGTGCGATCATTACGATTCATTCTTCTGAGAATCCTTCCGCCCCTGGAGCGCCCGTTACACTCACCGCCAACGTGAATGCCAGGGTTCCCGCGACAACTTCACCTACCGGAAGCATCACCCTTCAAGATGGCACCACAACACTTGGAACTATGTCTTTGGTCGGTGGCAGCGCTGCTTTCTCGGCGCCGTCGCTTACGCTTGGAACCCACGCCTTTAGCGCCCGTTATAGCGGTGATCAGATTTTCAGGCCTAGCACCTCCATTTTGTATCAAGTCGTGGCTACGCCGGATTTCTCACTGACCTCTTCCGCGGTTGCGCCCCTGGTTTTATCGGGTGGTCAGTCGGCCACCGCAACAGTTACGATCACTTCTCTCGCTGGTTTTAGCGGGCCGGTTTCTCTCACATGTTCAGTGGCGCCAGCCGAAGCAGGGGCGCCGATCTGCTCGCTCGCGCCCGCCTTGGTGCAGGCTTCCGCCGGCAATTCAGCGACTTCGACGCTGAAAATCAGCACAAGTTCTTTCCAGGCTAGGAACTATACAGTGCGTTCTCCAGGGGGAACTCGCCGAGCCACGACTCTGTGGCTGTCCCTATTCGGACTTTTTCTTGCCGGCGTTGTTTTGGCTGGAGGCCGAGGCAGAAAGCAATCCTGGCTCAGTTGCCTTTCGCTTGCACTCTCATGGGCATGATTGCGACTCAAGTCGCTTGCGGTGGTTCTCAGGGTTCGTCTAGCGGATCGGGTACGGGGAAGAGCTTTGCCGTCACGGTTCAGGGACAATCCGGAGCCGCGCAGCATACAGTGTCGCTGCCGGTCATTGTCGATTGAGGCGGGTCGATTGAGGCGGGTCGATTAAACCCGGTTGCTTAAATCCGTGTCGATTGAAGTCCGCACTCTGAACGGTTGTCCGCGTTGAAGTTTTTCCCAGAAATTTTCTATGCCGTCGTCAGAAATAACTTCTCGCAAAACCGTCTTCGAATGGAAGCGTCGAGAGAGTTGGTGCAAGTCAGCAACCTACGCCCCTCCTTTACCCTTGATCGGAACTTTGTTATAACCCGAACATCGGGCAAACGAACCCTTTGTCAGAAAGATTTTCCTCGCCACATGCTGGCGTACAACCCGCAGGTCGCTTTCCGGTCCCCGCGTATGATCGGCAGGGTGTGATTTTCAGCGAAGCGTTCGCGGTCCTGGAAAACGCCATCGCCCAACGAGCTTTTCCCGCCGCATCGATCGCGGTCACCTCTCACGGAAAGCTGGCCGCACTGAGGGCGTTTGGCGCTTTCAACTACGAGCCTGGTTCACCTCAAGTCACTACAGCCAGCGTTTTCGACTTGGCGTCAGTTTCAAAAGCTGTCGCCACAACCAGCATGGCGATGATCCTCTACCAGCGTGGCCTGCTCGATCTGGAAGCGCCCATTGCCGTCGTCGTTCCCGAGTTTGCCGCGACCGGTGCTGACTCGCGCCGCCGGGAGGTCACAGTGCGCATGTTATTGGCACACTCCTCCGGCCTGCCCGCATATGAAAAGCTGTTTCTGAGAGTGAAGACCAAAGCCGATCTGCTTGCTGCCGCTTTCACCACACCGCTCACGGCAGATCCAGGCGCCCGAGCCGAATATAGCGACATTGGCTTCATTATTCTCGGCATCGCATTGGAACGAATTGCCGATGAGACTCTCGACCGCTTCTGCCAGCGCGAGCTCTTTGGTCCACTGGGGATGGCGCACACCGCCTTTAATCCTCCCGCAGGTTGGCACGATTCCATTCCTCCGACTGCTGACGACGTCAGCTTCCGTCATCGAATTATCCAAGGCGAAGTGCAAGATGAAAACGCGAGCGTTCTGGGCGGCGTGGCTGGACATGCCGGCTTATTCGCAACGGCGGAAGATCTGGCAACTTTCGCGCACAGTCTGCTTCAGGTCGCGAAGACTTCGGCCACGCCGGCTCTTCATAAGGAATTGCTTCGTCCTGAGACTCTGGCGCTGTTCACTACCAGGGAAGCCTCGCCGGCCGGCACTTCTCGCGCCTTGGGCTGGGACACCCCTTCCTCGCCATCGCAGTCAGGGAAATATTTCTCGGCCAGATCCTTTGGCCATTTGGGATACACAGGAACGTCGCTCTGGATCGATCCTCAGCGCCAGCTTTCCATTACATTGCTTTCCAACCGCACCTGGCCTGATTGCGCCAATCAGGCGATCAAGCAGGTGCGCCCAAGGTTTCACGACGCGGTGGTCGAGGCGATCGATGCCAACGAGAAAACTAGTCCTTCGGAGAAAAACGTTTGAAGTCGCGGCAGAAACCCACTCCTGAAAACCTGAGCCGCCTTGCTACCGAGCAACCGAATCGCGCTTCCACGGACCTGGACCTTAAATCGGCACTGGAAGTCGCTCGCATCATCAACGCCGAAGACGCCAAGGTTGCCGCCGCGGTTCAGCGTGCACTGCCGCAAATCGGGCGGGCAATTGACCTGATTGCCAATGCCCTGCGGCGAGGCGGAAGGTTGATATATGTCGGCGCCGGCACCAGCGGACGTATCGCGGCGCTGGACGCCGCGGAAGTTCCACCGACTTTTAGTGCCGATCCCGAAACCGTTCAGTTTGTCATTGCCGGCGGCCTCGATGCCCTGGCCAACGCGACCGAGGCGAACGAGGATTCCCGCCAGCTCGGAGAACGTGAAATTGCCAAGAAGAAACCCGGCAGAAAAGATGTAGTTGTCGGAATCGCCGCCAGCGGACGCACTCCCTTCACCGTCGCTGCCCTCGACTACGCCCACAAAAAAGGGGCGAAGACGATCGCCATTACCTGCAACCGCAACTCTCCCCTCGAAAAGGCAGCGCACCTGGCCATCGTCACCGAGGTGGGACCGGAAGTCATCTCCGGTTCGACTCGGATGAAAGCCGGGACCGCCCAGAAAATGGTGATGAATATGCTCTCCAGCGGCGCCATGACCCGGCTGGGACTGGTTTACGGGAACCTGATGGTGAATCTCAATCCCAAAAACACGAAGCTCGCCGAGCGCGGAGTAAGCATTCTGCGGCGTGCCGCAAAAGTCAGCCGCGAGATTGCCCAGCAGACGTTGAAGGCCGCGGGAAACAGCGTTCCGGTGGCGCTGGTGATGTTGCAGGCTGAAGTAAATCGCGACCAAGCCGAAACTGCGCTGGAATCAACCCGGGGACACGTGCGTCAGGCTATCGCGGCAGCTCGCAGTCTCTAGCGGAATTCCTCGATTTCACGATTCGGTTTCCGGAATACCTAACTCAAGGTCGTGCCCTCTCGATTATTACTTTCCTGGCTCGGTTTTCCCGTAGTTCCCGTTAGAATAGTCGGACGTCACAGACAGCTACAGCTCGGGCTCGCATCTCTCGACCGCACCACGAGAACGGTCTAGCTATGGACAAACTTGTAATCCGCGGCGGCAATCCACTGCTGGGAACAATCCGCGTCAGCGGCGCCAAGAACGCAGCTCTGCCGGCTATGGCTGCTGCCCTGCTCACCGACGAACCGGTCATTCTGGAAAATATTCCACAGGTTCGCGACATCGAAACCACGCGCCGCCTTCTTGCCGCCATGGGCGCGGAAGTCGAGCTGGGATACGGTCGTGCGCAGCATCGCACCACCATCTGCGCCCGCACTCTGTCCAGTCCAGAGGCTTCGTACGAGCTGGTCAAACAGATGCGCGCGTCGTCGCTGGTGCTGGGACCGCTAGTGGCTCGATGCGGCCGTGCCCGCGTCTCACTTCCCGGCGGCTGCGCCATCGGAGCCCGCCCCATCGATCTTCACATCAAGGGACTGGAGCAGCTCGGCGCCAAAATCACCCAGGACCACGGCTACGTCGAAGCCACCGCAGACAGGCTCAAGGGTGGCGAGATCGTATTCGAGAGAATCACAGTCACCGGCACCGAAGATTTGCTGATGGCCGCGACTCTCGCCGATGGCGAGACCGTCTTGCGGAATTGCGCGCGCGAACCAGAAGTCGCGGACCTCGCCGATCTGCTCAATAAAATGGGTGCGCAGATCGAGGGCGCCGGTACTTCTACCATTCGCGTAAGGGGCGTAAGCAAATTGCATGGCGCCAAGCACCGCATCATTCCCGACCGCATTGAGGCTGGCACATTCATCATTGCAGGCGCGATGACCGGTGGAGATCTGAACATCGTAGGCTGCGATCCCAGTCATCTTGCCGCTCTACTCGCGAAGTTGCACCAGGTAGGCGTAAAGACCGCACAATCCGCGGACGCGGTTCGCGTCATGGGCGATGCCCCCTTCAAGGCCGCCGACATCACCACGGAAGAGTACCCCGGCTTCCCTACCGACATGCAGGCCCAGTACATGGCCCTGGCCACGCAGGCGGAAGGCGTGTCCATCATCACCGAAAATATTTTTGAGAACCGCTTCATGCACGTCCTGGAGTTAGTCCGTATGGGCGCGAACATCAAGGTCGAGGGACGGCGAGCGTTAGTACGCGGCAAGGCTTCACTAAGCGCCGCAGCCGTTCAGGCATCCGATCTGCGTGCCTCAGCGTCACTGGTGCTGGCCGCTCTGGTGGCCGATGGCGAGACCATCATCGATCGCGTCTACCACATCGATCGCGGATACGAACACATCGAAGAAAAACTTAAGAGCGTAGGCGCCCAGATCCGCCGCATCGGCGAGATCCTGCCGAAGAAGGCAGCAGCCCCGGCAGCCCGCCCCTGACAAAAACAGAAGCACGAGGGTGCCCCATTTCTCACGTTTCTTGCGAGAAGTGGGGTCTTGCCATCGTCGACCCCAGAATCCAAAAGTTCCCTCCAAAACTCAAAAAGTTGTCAATCCCCAAACTTGAGCTTTCCTCCCTAACTCGCTGATTAAAAAAGGAAAATAGTTAGCCCCCTCATGTCCCATTTACCCTTATCGAACTGTTATTCTGGATATATACAGCGAATCAAGGCGTGAGCCCCAAGCTTGCGCTTTTTCGTTTTGGGGCTCATGGCAAAAATCGTACTTCCACCCGGGCGCACGAATGCGTCAGGGAAGAACTCTGCCCGCCACAAAGAGATCACTACCAAGCGTCGCGGGGAGCTCTCGGAACTAGCCTTCACCTTCAAGGCAGCCAGCATGGGATTCGGCGTAGCCAAGCCTTACGGCGACAGCGAACGCTACGACTTCATTCTCGATTCCGGACAAAAACTCTGGCGCATCCAGGTGAAATCCACCACGACAGTCCTCAACGGCCGCTACCACGTCAACTCTCACCGCCGCACTAATGGCAACGTGGTCGCTTACGACCCGTCCGAAATAGATTTCCTCGTCGCCTACATCATCCCCGAGGACGCTTGGTTCATCCTCCCTATCCGCGACATCCTCACCCGCACCAGTCTGCTCTTCTGCTTTAGGGATAATCCCAAGGGTGGGCTTTACGGCGCGTATCGAGAGGCTTGGGATTTGCTCCGAGGAACAATCCACGATCATCGCTAAACATTGCTACATTGGCCCTGCAGTCGTAAATTTGAATAGTTACCCGCGTCATCTCGGAGGGGCACTGATGGCACGACCTCGCGTTTTCGTCAGCTCGACCTTTTACGATCTAAGGCAGGTCCATGCGGACTTAGAGCGCTTTATCTCGCAGCTTGGCTATGAACCAGTACTACACGAGCGGGGCCGAGTTGCGTACGGATCGAAAAAGGAACTGGAGGAGTACTGCTACCGAGAAATAGACTTGTGTGACATCTTGATCTCGATTATCGGCGGCCGTTACGGCACGGGATCCCAACAGCAGCCCTACTCGATTACTCAATCCGAGCTTAAGAGAGCCGTCGAGCGAGGAAAGGCAGTTTTCATCTTCGTCGAGAGTTCCGTCCACGCCGAATACCAGACGTTCCTAAAAAACAAGGAAACTCAAGGCATGGTCTACGGGTTCGTCGACAATGTTGCGGTTTACAAGTTCATTGGAGATCGAGGCGTTGCCGCGCAACAATCCCATCAGCTCGTTCGAGACCGCCCAGGAGATAGCGGATTTCCTGAGAGAGCAGTGGGCAGGACTATTTCAACGGTTTCTGGAGGAGCAAAGCCGGACGAAGGAAGTCGAATTAGTCGAGAGCATGGCTAACACGGCTAAGACGCTAAACGAATTGGTGAAGTTTCTTACCGAGGAGCGCCGCAACAAAGATCAAGCAATTAAAGAGATCCTGCTAACCAACCACCCAGCCTTTCAGAGACTTAGACTACTTTTGACAGTCCCTTACAGGGTTTTTTTCACAAACCGCGATGAGTTGCATGCGTGGCTGAAAGTGCGAAGCTTTCATTCTATTGCTCCAACAGCCTGGGATGACGATGCGCATGAGGAATGGATCAACGAGAGCGATGAAAGTCATGACACTCTTTTGAAAATCGCTCAAAGTATTTTTGACGAAAACGACAGATTGAAGGTGTACACCTCCGACGAATGGGAGGACAAATGGATTCGAGTGGACAAACTCGGCAAATCAACGCTTTCACAAGCGGTCGAGACCCAAATCTCCGACGACGATATCCCGTTCTGAGGCAAACGATGGCTTTGATGGTATACAAACTACCTTGCTTCGTTCCTACTCAAACATCTATTTTGTTTGGGTGCGTCATACCGTCCCGATAATCGTCTTTCTGGCCTCGCTTACAAGTTCAACCCCGGCTCAGGTCCCGCCTTCTCCTTTTCCGCCCGGAGCCGTAACCTCCAATGTGGTTTGCAGTTCAGACAGTAATCAGAGTTACGCCCTCTATCTACCCTCCAACTATTCGAGTGCACGGAGGTGGCCGATAATTTATGTCTTTGATCCAGGCGCCAGAGGCAAGGTCGCCGTCGAATCCATCCAGATGGCCGCAGAGAAGTTCGGCTACATCGTCGTGGCTTCCAATAACTCGCGCAACGGCCCGATGGGAGGCTCCTCCCAGGCGATGAAGGCGATGTGGCTGGACACGCAACAGCGGTTTCCAATCGCCGAGCAGCGTCGCTACGTGGCTGGGATGTCGGGTGGTGCCCGCGTCGCCACGAGCGTGGGTCTTTCATGTGGAGGTTGCGTGGCTGGCGTCATTGCCAACGCTGCAGGCTTTCCCTTCTCCACCGAACCCACTCGTGACATGAAGTTTGCATATTTCGCTGCGGTTGGCAACGCCGATTTCAACTATGGCGAGTTCGTGGACCTGCGTCGGAAACTTGACGCCGTCAAGGCCCACTACCGCATTCGCATCTTCGAAGGCCAGCATGGATGGGCCCCGTCCGAAGTATGGATCGAGGCTCTCAACTGGATGGACATGCAAGCCATGTCCGCGGCAACCATGCCTAGAGATCAGCCGCGCATACAGCAGACTCTCGAGCGTGAAATCGCCAGGGCGCGTGAATTTCAGTCGCAGAACAATCTGTTGGCCGCACTTCGCGCGTATCAGTCCATCGTGCGTGATCTCCACGGCCTGGCTGACGTCGCCTCAGCCGAGGCTTCCGCGGCTGAATTGGCGAAAAACAAAGCGGTCAAGACCGCAGAAAAGGAGGAGACCTCCGCCGTCGATCAGCAGACCCAGATGACTTCTAATCTCTCCTCTCAAATGCAGGCCATCGAGGGCGCGCGCGACAGCTTTGACGTCATGGATCTCAAGGACAGAATTGCCGACCTCAATAAACGGGCGGACACCTCTCCGGCCTCAACCGATCTGAAAGTATTGGTGGTGCGTCGGGCGCTGGGAGAACTCGTGGTTGAGGCGTATGAATCGGGACAACGCACGATGGACGCTAAGAACTACCGCGCCGCCGTCCTGTACTTTGATCTGGCCGCGGCCGGTTCGGCGAATCCGGCGTGGGCGCACTACCAGCGGGCGCGCGCCTATGCCATGATGCCGGACAGGAAAAAGATGCTTGCCGAACTGAAGGTCGCATTGGCGGGTGGATTCCACGAAGCCTCAGCGATGGATGCCGCCGAGTTCCAGGCTTTTCGCGGGCAGCCGCAATTCCAGGCGCTGGCCGCCGAGTGGAAGCAGGCATCGGAGAAGGACAAAGTAAAACCCTGACCGCCATCCCACGGCGCTGAGCTTGCGAAGCGTCTTACATAGAGCGGATCGGCAGTGCTAGCGGCACAGTATTAGCGGCACAAGGATGCGCACAACAATGATTCTCCAGAGGGTCGACGGTTCTCAAGCAGGGCGATAGGTTTCCAAAGGGCAATGGTTCTCAAGAAGGGGGATCGGTTTTAAGGGCGCGATGATGTACGGGAAGGGCACGACTTCAGTCGTGCCACCAAGGAATTACAGTTAGCGCGGCTTCAGCCGCTGAGGTTCGCTTCCAGCCGCCCACACCACTTACCAGCCGTTAGAAAATTCTCCACACGAAATGTCCGATCAAGAGAAACAGCAAAAGCATAAACGCGCTGATCCAGATCAGGAAATTAACCGTCAGTTTGGGAGATTCGATTTCTTTCTTGTCCATGATGTCAGCATACGCTTCCTGTGAAACCGCCGAGCTTCGCTCGACCGGACGCGTGGGACACTAGCCCCCACGTGGTTCTGGAAAAAGAAAGGGCCACGATCTCTGCTCGCGGCCTCTTCCCATCAAAATAAGTGACTGCTTAGTGCCGTCCGCCGCCGCCGAAGCCACCACGGCCTCCGCGTCCGGGGCCTCCGCGTCCGGGGCCGCCGCGGCCACGACCTCTGCCGCCACCGCCGCCGGGACGTCCACCGCGGCCGCGATCTCCGCCTCGATCTCCACCACGGTCAGGACCGCGATCACCACTGGTGCGTTCCGGACCACGATCGGTGGCGCCGGCTCCGGCGAGAGGTGCATCGCGATTGAAGTTCGGTTCGTCGTCGGCAAAATCGGCGCCGCCTTCGATGGTCAGCGCGGGAGCGTGGGAAACTTCGCCGCCATCTGAACCGCCCGCACCGTCAGGCGGAACCTCGCCGCCGCCCATCTTTGCCCGCTGTTCCTTGAGGATCGCTTTACGTGACAGGCGAATGCGGTTGCCTTCAACGGCCAGTACTTTCACCAACACCTGGTCGCCTTCTTTCAGTTCATCGCGGACATCCTTAATACGATGCTCCGCCACTTCACTGATATGCAGCAATCCGTCTGTGCCTGGAATGATCTCGACGAATGCGCCGAAATCAGCCAGACGGGTCACGGTTCCGAGATAGGTTTTGCCAACCTCGGCGGTCGCGGTCAGGTCTCCGATGATCTGCAGGGCTTTGGCCGCCGAAGCTTCGTCGTTCGACGCCACATTGACCTTGCCGGAATCTTCGACGTCGATCTTCACGCCGGTGCGCTCGATGATGCTACGAATCATCTTGCCGCCGGGCCCAATCACGTCGCGAATCTTGTCCACGGGAATCTGCAGGGTGTAGATGCGTGGCGCGTAAGCCGAAACTTTTTCGCGTGTGGACGGCAAGGCTTCATTCATCTTGTCGAGGATGAACAGGCGTCCACGCTGCGCCTGGGACAGCGCTTCGCGCATGATCTGCGCCGTAATGCCGCCGACCTTGATGTCCATTTGCAGGGCGGTGATACCGTCCCTGGTGCCGGCAACTTTGAAATCCATATCGCCGTAATGATCTTCAGCGCCCGCGATGTCGGTCAGAATGGCGTACTGCTCGCCTTCCTTAACCAGCCCCATCGCAACTCCGGCGACAGGAGCCTTCAGCGGAACACCAGCGTCCATCAACGCCAGTGAAGCTCCGCAGACGGTCGCCATCGAAGACGATCCGTTCGACTCCAGAATGTCGGAGACGACGCGCATGGCATAAGGCCATTTGTCTTCTTCCGGAAGAACGTTCGAGATCGCCCGTTCCGCCAGCGCTCCGTGTCCAATCTCGCGGCGTCCCGCTCCTCGCAGAAACGCAACTTCTCCAACCGAAAACGGCGGAAAGTTATAGTGGAGCATGAAGCGTTTTTTGGCTTCGCCTTCGAACACTTCGAGGCGTTGCATGTCGTCGCTGGTGCCGAGGGTTGTGGTGACCAGGGCCTGGGTTTCACCGCGGGTGAAGATGGCCGAACCGTGGGTACGCGGCAGGACTCCGACTTCAATCCAGATATCGCGAATCTGGTCGAAGGCACGGGCATCCGGGCGGCGTTTCTGGTTGATAACCTGTTCGCGGAAGATGCGTTCGCGGAGGGTTTCGAAGTAGGTTTTGAATTTTTTCTGGGCAACTTCGTCGTCCGCTGGAATGGCAGCCTGGAGTTTTTTCTTCAGTTCACGAACCAGGGTGTAGCTCTCCGCCTTGGGATGCTTCTGGGTGTCGAGGCCGTCGGTCAGCTCGGCCCCGGCTTGCTTCTTCAGGGCGTCAAAGTAAGCCTGATCGAATTCAGGCGGCGTGACTGTCCGCTTGGGCTTCCCTGCCTTTTGCTTAAGATCGTTAATCGCGGCGCAGATCTTCTTGATTTCGGTGTGCGCGAATTCGATCGCGTCCACGACCGTTTCTTCCTTAACTTCTTTGGCGCCGGACTCGATCATCACGATGCCGTCGGCAGTTCCGACCACCATGATGTTCAGCAGGCTGTCGCGCATTTCGCTGTAGGTCGGGTTGATGATGAATCCGCCATTCACCAGGCCCACGCGCACTGCCCCGATGGGACCTTCGAATGGAATGTCCGAAATGGTCAGCGCGGCCGATGCACCATTGATGCCGGCGACGTCGGGATCGTTCTCCGTGTCCGCGGAAAGAACGAAAGCAATCACCTGGGTTTCGCAGCGGAAGCCATCGGGAAAGAGCGGGCGTACCGGACGGTCGATCTGGCGGCTGGTAAGGATTTCGCGTTCGCTGGGACGGCCTTCACGCTTGATGAAGCCGCCGGGAATTCGTCCGCCGGCGTAGGTGTATTCGCGGTAGTCGACGGTCAGAGGGAAGAAGTCAATTCCCTCGCGAGGATCAGGATTGGCCGTGGCGGTGGCCAGTACTACGTTATCGCCAATGCGCACCACAACGGAGCCGTGGGCCTGCTTGGCTA
>JADMIO011000830.1_pt1 | contig 16402 bp, 15 predicted proteins | sample 8958161 | NCBI WGS metagenome assembly JADMIO01 (sample SAMN16585339, study PRJNA669376) | soil metagenome | isolation source: Crop rotation soil | place: USA: Cullars Rotation, Alabama | collected 2011
GACAACTTGTCCACGTGGAATTCTAAGCTTAGGATCCCAATGTGCTGGAAAGATGTTCCAGCTCTACGCGCTGGAGAACAAGGGCTATTACCCGCCCATGCGCTGCAACGGAAAGTACCGCATCACCTACAACAAGAATTTCGATTACGACGGCCCGCAGACGTACTGGATGTACTTCCTGGCGAAATACGCCTCCAAGGCGAAGTTCGGTGCGTTCACGGGAATGACCAACCAGGAAGTCGCCTACTCGATGCAGAGCGTCTTGTGGGGTTGCCCGAACTTTACGCCGATCATGGTCGCTGCGGGCGATGCGCGCAATACAGCGGGCGGCGTGGCGACCGTCTACACCGGCTACGGCATGAATGGCTTCCCGGAGTACACCGCGACTTTCCCCAAGGTCGATGACGCCCCGCCGCTCACAGCGCTCGGCGACGGCTTGAGCTACGGGGCAGGCGATCCCAAGGCCAATTGCCACTCCGGGGTGGCGGCCAACGTACCCAACTGGGGCGTTCTGACGGCAGGCAAGTGGTACAAGCAGCGCGCCTACACCAGCGCCGCCGAACGCGCCCTGGCAGGCGATTGCCGCGCCTACGTGCTGGAAGCGCTTGCCGCTCCGAACTCCGCCGCCATCGCTCCGCAGGCCGATCTCAATAGCCCCGGGACGAGCTTCTGGGCCGGGCCGTCCGAAGGCGAAACCTCCTACGACTACTACCGCCACGGCAAATATCCCAAGAAGCGCGGCACCACCACCTTTGACACCAAGGGCGGCAAGATCGGCTTCAACATCCTCTACGCCGACGGGCACGTGAAGCTCTCCGTCACGCGTGAGGAAGGGATCAAGGCCGCGCGGATGCGTTGGCCCGGCTGAATTTATCTGTATCCCGTTAACACCGCGGAAATCCTGCCTTGCGCGTCCCCGGCGGCGGATGCGACGCAAAGTTTGCTTCGTCGCGGTGTTTTCTTTGAAAATGCGCGGCGGAACTCGCAAAACTGAGAGGCGAGCTTTTCAATCTCCCCCGTTGCTCGTCAAAGATCTGCGGTCGCTTTCAAAGTTCCGTCGCTCCCCTTCAAAGATCCGCCGCGGATTTCGCAAGATGAATGGCGGATCTTTCAATCTGCGCCGTCCCTCTTTAAAGATCAGCGGTTCCCTTTCAGACGGCCGTCGTTCCCCTTCAAAAATCCGCCGCGGATTTCGCAAGTTGAACCGCCCAACTTGCGAAATGAACGGCCGAACTTCAAAGATCAACGGCTGATCATTAAAGATCCCCGGCGGATTTTGTAACATTATCGGCGCTGCCCCCGATCCCACTCTGCGATCGGCACGAATATCGGGACGCATTGCGGGACGCGCACCTGGCAGACTCTGCAAAAAGGTGGAAGTTCTGATTTCCTTGCCCTCGAAAACGGGGTCTGGGGAGGCGGCTTCAACATCCTACGCCGACGGCACGTGAAGGGCGCCGTCACGCGTGAGGAAGGGATATCAAGGCCGCGCGGGTGCGCTTTCCTGGCTGAGCCTCCCCGACCGCAACCCCCGCAATTTCCCACAGCTCCGCCAAACCCTCTGGAATTTTCTGCGCCTGAGGGGTATTATAGAATTACACGTGGGCAGCTCACGTCTTTCTCTCAACGCGGAGCGCTTCATGTCAATTCGCCCTTCGGCCCACCGGCCTTTCGGTTCTCCTATTCGCAAAGCCTTCACTCTCGTCGAGCTCCTGGTGGTGATCGGCATCATCGCCCTGCTGATCAGCATCCTGCTGCCGACGCTGTCGTCTGCGCGGCGTGCCGCAGCGTCGGCGAAGTGCGCCGCCCAGATGCGCGAAATCGGAAATGCCTTTCAGATGTACGCCAACGAGTCCAAGGGATGGTTTCCGCCGGCGCAGCTTCAGCCGATGAACCCGCCCGTTTACAACATCGACGGCGTCGCCTATCCCACCACGGCTTCGGGCCGATCCTATAACGCGATGTGGTTCAACTTTGTCAGCAAGTACATCACCAAGTACAAGGCCGGCGGTGCCGTCGCTAACGGCTCCGACGCCGACTTGCAGCGAAAGAGCATCATCTGGGGGTGCCCGTCGTGGGAGGGATATTACCTCAGCAACCAGGTGGGCAGTTACAGCGTGGTGCAGACCGGTTATGGCATGAACGGCTGGCCCACGATGAGCAAAACCAATCCGGCGTTGACCAACAATCTACCGCCTCTGACGGAGACCGCTTTCATCATCAACTGGCCCAACATCAAGCCAGCGCAAGGCGGGCAAGGCAACTTCTTCAAGCAGGTGGTGTGGGGCAAGAACGGCGCTGAGCGCTGCCTGATCGCCGACTCCGCTTATTGGCTTGTCGAATCCGAACGCGTCCCCCCGCCCAATGGCATGGTCGGGCAGGGTGACCTCAGTAACGGCGGTGCGGTCTTCTTCGTCACCGGCAGCACCACGATCGACGCCTATCGGCATGGCAAATACCCGCCTCACTCGGCGACCGCCGGACAGTTCGCACTCAATGGCGGGAAGGTCGTTTACAACATCCTCTACGTCGACGGGCATGTCTCCGGGACGAACGACCGCACGGAGGCGTTTCGGTCCACGCGGATGCGGTATCCGAATTAGACCGGTGCGTGGTTGCGTGCAGCGTGGGGTTTGCAGCAGTCATGCTGAGGTACTCCGAAGCATCTGGCTGAACCCGGCTCGGTGGTCGCCTGCGCCAGGTCCTTCGCGGGGTACCGCTCAGGATGACCTCACTGGCGGTGTTCAAACTACCAGCAAAGGCACCCTGCTCTGCCGATTTTTTGGCCGACTTTTCTTGGCCCTTCGCCTAGCATCCGACGATTGACCGGGCTCATGGAAAGATGAGTTCCGGCGGGATGTTTTCGCGAGCCTCGCATCGACGGGGGATTCCCGGGAATTCCCGGTATTTCCCGGTTTCGCGGCGGTGATCTCAACGTCGCGCTACGCGGGCACGCAACGCGTGGCCGGGCCTGGGAGATGGGCGGCGGAATCGGGAGCGGCGGAATGGGCGGGTCGGGAATCGCTCGGACGCGACCGCCCATCTTCATACTCCAACCTTCATCCTCTACAATCCCACCATGAATCGCACCCTCTTTGTCGCGCTGCTTGCAGTCATCCTGATCGCCCGTCTCGCCCCCTCTGCCCGTGCTGCCGAGGCGGTCGAGCCGGACAAGCTTTACGATCGCGTCAGCAAATCGCTCGTCGCCGTTCAGTATGTCTGGGAGAACGAATTGAACCGCCGCGAGCTGACCGGGGCGGGGATCGTGGTTGGCGAAGACGGCTTGGTCATGACCTCCATCTCCCTTTTTGATACGCGCATCGCCGACAAGCAGATGAAGGATTTCAAGATCATCGTACCCAGCCAGGAGCACGACGCCGAGGAGATCGAGGCGGTCTTCCAGGGGCGCGATGAGCGGACCAACACCGCGTTCATCAAACCCAAGGAGCCGAAGAAGTGGCCGGTGCTGAAGTTCGAGGATGTGAAGGTCAACGTGGGGGATCCGATTTATTCGGTCGGGCTTCTTCCCAAGCAGGCGGCGTACAAGCCCTACCTGACGCGCGGGACGGCGGGGGCGGTTCTGCGGGGTGAATATCCGCAGGTGCTGGTCGTGGGCGGGAATCTGGCGGCGATCGGGTCGCCGGTCTTCAACGCGTCGGGGCAGTGCATCGGGCTGGTCAACTCGCAGCTGGAGCAGGTTCCGTTTCTCAACGACCCGCGCTCCGCGATGGCGCCGCTCTTCAACCCGCCTCTCTTTTTCGTCCCCACCTCGGACCTGATGCAAAGCATCGAAGATCCGCCCAAGGCCGGGGATTTGCAGAAGCTCCCCTGGCTGGGCGTGCCGCAGCAGGCGATGACCGGATTGAACAAGGACGTAGCCGAGTCGATGGGCCTGAAGGATCAGCCGGCCGTCGAGCTGGGCGACGTCATTGCCAAGTCCCCCTTGGATAAGGCGGGGCTGAAGGCGGGAAACATCATCGTCAAGCTCAACGGCAAGGCGCTGGAGCGCGGCGACGAGCCCGAAGAAACGCCCGGGATCTTCATCCGCACGATCAGGCGGATGAAAGTCGGCGAGGAAGTGACCCTGGGCGTGATGACCGCCAAGGATGAGCCGCTCAAGGAATACAAGATCAAGCTGGAAGAGCGCCCCAAGGGAATGAACCTGGCGGAGCGCTACTTCGCGGAAGACATGGGATTTGGCGTGCGCGCGATGGTCTTCATGGACAACTACGTGCGCAAGCTGCCGGCCGAAGCGGGTCGTCGCCATGCTCAAGCCCAACGGCTCCGCCGCCGCCGCCAAGCTGGCGCGCGAGGACCTCATCACCGAGATGAACGGTAAGCCGATCAAGACGCTGGAGGAGTTCAAGAAGGAGTACGAAGCGATCCGCAAGGACAAGCCGCGCGAAGCGCTGGTGGTGGTGGTTCTGCGCGAGGGGAACAACCAGACGATCCGGATCGAGCCGCCGCAGTAACGGGGCTGCTTGCAAACGCGCTCCGCGTCTTTAAAATCGCGCGTCTCTGCCGGGCAGGTAGCTCAGCTGGTAGAGCAATGGACTGAAAATCCATGTGTCGCCGGTTCGATTCCGGCCCTGCCCACTTGATCGATTTGCAAGCACGGAAGTCCCGGTAAGACCTGAAGGTACATCGACGTTAGCAGACGCCGCAGGCGGGCGCGAATAGCGAAAGGGGCGGCTGGTTCAGCGGGGAGTTGTCACTTCGGCATGCGGTTGGGGTGTTGCCACCGCGATTGATTTATTTCGTCACGATGGCCACGCCCCAGGGCGACGTTCCGGCCGGAATCCGCGCGGCTATTTTGAAATTCGTGGTGTCGATCATTGTCACATCGTTGGATGGACCGTTGGCGGTGAAGAGCCAGCGGCTATCGGGAGTGACGGCGACGCCCCACGGGCGCGGGCCGACGTGATCGAGCGCGCGGTCGATCTGATCCGATGCGGTATCGATGCGCACCACGCCACCTCCGCGGCCGGTGGTGACGTAGACGTATTTGGAATCGGGCGTGATGCAGATGCCCATGGGCCTGACGTTTTCGCCGGTAGGCTTGATGGTTTTCGTGACGCGGTTGGCGGCGGGATCGACCACGCAGATCGCGCCACCGGTTTCGCAGGTGATGTACGCCTTGGAACCGTCGGCGGTAAAGACCGCGGCCCGGGGGCGCCCGGCGGTGGGAAAGTGCGTCGTGATCTTTTGCTCGACGGTGTCGATTGAGTAGACGTCGTTGGTGGTTTCGCAGGTGACGTAGAGCTGCTTGCCGTCTGGGCTGACCGCGACGCCCTCGGGCTCATCGCCCACCGTGAAGATTTTGCTTCGCTGGTTCGACGCGATGTCGATGATGCTGGCCTCGCTCGTGTCCTCGTTGGACACGTAGACTCGGCTGGCGTCGGGGCTGAGCGCCAGGCTCTCGGGATCGCGGCCGCTGATGAGGGTTTGGATCAGCTTCATCTGCGTCAGGTCGATGACCGCGACGCCGTCGTTGCCGGCGGCGGACTTTCGCGTTGTCGGGCGCGTCGCCGCAGTCGGGGCCGAGGTGCTGGGCGGCCCGCCTATAGCGGTGGCGCTGATGGCGACGAAGGCGCGCGTGCCGTCCGCCGAGACGGCAATGCCGCGAGGTCGCGTGCCGACGGGAATGGTCTGGATCACCTTCCGGCTGGCGGCGTCAATCACGCTGACATCGCCGGAGCGCTCGTTCGTCACCAGCACGCGAACGTCCTGCGCGAAGACAAGCGGTGCGAGCAGCAGGACGACGCAACCGGCGATTCGAACGGACATGCGAGGCACCTAGCGAAGGGTATAGAGATAGCACGCGATGTCGCGCGCGTCCTGGTCATTGAGATGCAAGTCCGGCATGGCGGCCTTGGGATCAAGCTGCCGGCCGTGCTGCACGAAGCGGATCATGTTCGAAGGCGTATTCGACAGACCCGGGCCGATGTAAGAGCGGCTGGCGACGTGATCGAGCGACGGGCCGACACGCGCGTCCGCGCCGCGAACGCCGGGGATGATATGGCAGGAGGTGCAGCCTAATGACGCGCTCTTCTCTCGGCCGAGCTGCTCATTTCCGGCGGTGTAGCTTCGCGCGACCTCGACATCGGTCCGATCGCAGCCACCGATCATGACGATCGCGACCAGGATCAGCAGCGGCGTCGCAACTCGCGCGGCCGTCCGGCGCAGCAGCCGGGCGTCAGATTCCCGCATCCACGCTGCCATCAGGGCCAACCCGGCGACGATGTAGACAACCCCCGCGGGAATCCACATGATCAAGCCGCCGAGCTGCTGATCCTCCAAAGGCGTCATGCCCCAGGTCTGAGTCGTGTTTGCGTAGGCGGGATACCACAGCCGCGTGGAAAACGTCAGCAGGACACCCAGCAGCCCGCTGTGCATCGCCGTCGTGAAGATGTAGAGCACCGCCATCCCATACCCCAGCGCCCGCCGGCGACCGTGGATGACCGCCCACCAGAACAAGAGAGCCGAGAGGAGAAAACTCATGTGCTGGGCGGCGTGTGCCCATTCGTCGTCGATCACCGCGTTCATCAGCTTCGGCGCGTGCCAGATCCAGAGCACGATCGCATGAATGAGCCAGGCGATGAGCGCATTGCTCAACAGTTGCCAGATGGAGACCCACCATCGCGCATTGCTCCAGCGCGCAAGCTCGCTCGCCCAGCCGTGGGGCAAGGCGCGAAGGAACGCGATCATCGGTTTTCCCAGCACAAGCAGCGGCGCAGCGACCAGCATCAAAATCTCGTGCTGGGCCATGTGAGCCGAAAAGAGCGCGCGCCCCCATGGATGAAGCGGAGAGACGAGAGCGATCACCAGAGCAAACCATCCGCCGGCGAATGCGCCCGCTTCCCATCGCCGGATGCCATGCCCGATCCCGGATTCACGCCAGGTCCTGGCGACGCCTTGAATGTATAGCCAGGCTGAGAAAGCAAGCGGAATGCAGATCCCGGGCTCAAAGACCCATGCCCCGGACAACTCGGCGAAGCTGTGCGGATGACCTTCGTGTGCCTGGACTTCGGCGCAAGTGAGCAAAAGGAGAATTACTACTGCAAAGATCGGAAGATGTGATCTCATGTGGCACACGGGTCGAGCATGACTATGGCGATGGCCTGCGCCAGGATGACGAGCGCAAAAAGAGCGCCGCTGAAGGCTCCGAGGGACGCCAGAAAATGGACGCGCTCGCGCTGGTCGGGGAACTGTTCGTCCCCGGCGCGGTAGAAAATGCTGACAACGGTGCAGATCATCGCAACCGCAAAAAGCACGGCGGTGACAGAATGAAGTAGCGATCGGCGATCGTGCAGGCATGCCGAATGGGTCAGTGCGTAGATCGATTGCAATTGCACCCCCCACGCCGCCGGAGCGCCGAGAACCCCGAACCAAAGTGGTGCCGTTCCTTTGGGCAGAGGGGGAAAATGAACTGGAGCGCCAGGAGGGTTCATGATCTTCACATCAAGTCAGGCGGGGGGCGAAGTAGATGACCGCATAAACGACCACGAAAACGCCGGCTGTCCAATACCAGTATCCGCCGCAGAGCGTGACATCGAGCGCATGGTGTGGATCGAGCTCGTGGGTCAGCACCCACGCGAGCATCAGGAGAAACTCGATCGTGGCTGCGATCAAATAGGTGAGATGGGTCCCGAGCATGATCCACACCACCGATGCATAGGCGTTGTCATTCCACCAGAAATAGACCGCATGAAATTCCTTGACGCGGAGCCAGACGGTGACAGCGCCGATCAGGGTCATGATGATCAGGCCAACAGCGACGGGACCGCGCCGCCGCCGCCGAGCCAGGCGATCGGTGACGAACATCGGCACACAGGCCAAGACCATCAGCGCCAGGTTGATCGTGCCCCAGAGCAGCTTGGGCTCCGTCGCATAAACGGGCGGGGAGACATCGGTCTTGGGGGGCGGGAAGACGGTGTAGTTCCGGCGGATGTAAAAATAAGCGGCCACGATCAACGCCATCGTGACCGTCTCGATGATCATCAGCAGCGTGTTTCCCCACCACACAGGATCGCGCCAGTCAAAGGCGCTCTCGGGCAAGCCTGAAACATCGAGCATCGGCCGAGCCGCGGCGCGATCTACTGAGATGATTGGGGTCGCTTCGGTCATTTCGATTCACTCGGTCGGGACAGCGAGCGGACGGCTGTGTCGCCGTTGCGGTCTTTCCTTGCTCCAGCGCGACGACCAGAACCAGATGATCAGCACGATCAGCAGTCCTATCGCGGAATAGACGGCGTGCCACGGGTTAAAGATTCCGCCGCCCAGCCAGAAACCGGCTGTGCAGATCGCGAGCAGCAGCGGCACGATGGAGTCACTGACCAGGTCAAAACGGTGGTCGGGAAACGCGTCCAGCGCGGTGGTGATCAGCACCTGACGCCGCGTCAGCTCGAGCCCTGTCACAACCGGTGTATCCGGCGGATCTTTCCAGAGCGGATCGCGGCTCTGCACAACCGGCAGGTGGAGGAAGTTGTACGAAGGTGGAGGCGATAGCGTCGCCCATTCCAGGCTCGGCGCGCCCCAAGGATCAGGCCCCGCTTTTTCGCCGCGCCGGCGGCTCCAGAGAATGTTCACCAGGAAGAGCGCAACGCCAAGGCCGAGCAGCCCCGCGCCGATCGTCGCCGCCATGTTCATCGGACCCCACCCCGTCTCCGGGAGGTAGGTGTACGCGCGGCGAGTCATCCCATGCAGTCCGAGATGATGCAGCGGCCAGAAGGTCAGATTGAATCCGACAAACAGCAGCGCGAAGTTCCACAGCCCCAGCTTTTCGCTCAGCTTTCGGCCGGTCCACTTGGGAAACCAGTAGTAAAACGCGCCAAACAGGGGGAACACCGCCCCACCGATCAGGACATAGTGCAGATGGGCCACGACGAACATCGTGTCATGCACTTGAAGATCGAGCTGCACAGAAGCAAGAATCACGCCCGACAATCCGCCGATCACAAAGATCGCAATAAAGCCGAGGATAAAAATCATCGGCGTCTTGAGAACGACCCTTCCCGACCAGAGCATCGCAATCCAGATGAACATCTGGATTGAATTGGGAATGACGATCATCAGGCTGGATGCGGTAAAGAGACCTTCGCCCAATTGCGGAAGCGGCGTAGCAAACATGTGATGCACCCAGACGCCGAAGCCGATGAACGCTGTCGCCGTCGCCGAGAGCACCAGTGCCGTGTATCCGAAAATCGGCCGGCGGGTGAAGGTCTCTACGATGGTCGAGACAAATCCCGTCGCGGGAACAAAGATGATGTAAACCTCGGGGTGGGCGAAGAACCAGAACAGATGCTGCCACAGCAGAACATCGCCCCCTTCGGCGGGGTTATAAAAGTGCGTGCCGATGTGAATGATTCGATCCATGGTCAGCAGCGTGCTCCCCAGCATCACGGCCGGCATGGCGAAGATGATCATGAACGCGGTGATGAGCTGCGTCCAGACGAACAGCGGCATGCGGTTGAGCGACATGCCGACGGCGCGCTGCTTCAGGATGGTCGTGATCAGATCAACCGCGCCCGAGAGGCTGCTCACCTCCATGAGCGAGACCATCTGCGACCAGACATCCATGCGATGTCCCGGCGAAAAACCTGGCCCTGAAAGAGGAAGGTAGGCAAACCATCCCATGTCCGGCCCGGTGTTGCAGATCAGCGCGACGAACAGGGTTACGCCCGAGAAGAGATAGCACCAATAGCTGAACGCCAGAAGTCGGGGGAACGCGACATTGCGCGTCCCGATCATGAGCGGCACGAGATAGATTCCCATCCCTTCCATCACGGGTACCGCGAACAGGAACATCATCGCGGTGCCATGCGTGGTGAAGACCTGGTTGTACAGATCGGGGCCGAGAAACCTGTTTTCGGGAAGAGCGAGTTGGATGCGGATCAATAACGCCAGGACGCCCGCCAGGAGGAAAAAGATCATCGCCGTAACGATGAAGCGGAGGCCGATGTCCTTGTGGTTGGTGGAGGTGAGCCATCCCCACAACCCGGGCGCGCGGCGCCAGGTGAGATGGAGCGTTTCCGCCAGCTCGCGATGAGGGATCGGTGCGCCCAGCTCGCCTCCCGCGGGTGGAAGTGCAATCGAGGTTGGCGGTTGATCGATCACGCTCACTTGAGGTTCTCCAGATACTCCAGCACCGCCTGGAGATCATCAGGGGAAAGCTGCTGCTGCGGCATGCGAACGCCGGGCTTGATCCCCTGCGGGTCTGCGATCCAACCGGCGAGATGTCCCATCGTATTGGGCAACGATCCGGCGGCGATGGATGCGCGGCTGGCGATGTGCGTGAGATCCGGACCCAACCGCCCGCCGGCAGCGGTCCCCTGGATCGTGTGACACATGCTGCACGATCGGCCCATGAATGCCTGCATGCCGCGTTTTTGAATGTCGTTTGAGGGCAGGCGCGCTGAGCTTTTCGCCTGCTCGATCCACGCTTGAAAATCGCTCGGCGTTTGCGCTATGAAGGCGAACCGCATCTTGGCGTGCTGATATCCGCAAAACTCCGCGCACTGCCCCCAATATGTGCCGGCCTGCGTCGCCTTGAGGAACATCGCGGTGGGATGTCCCGGGACCAGATCCTTCTTGCCCGACATATTGGGCACCCAAAAGCTGTGAATGACGTCGCTGCTTTTCAGCTCGACTCGGATGGGGCGATTGATCGGGACATGAATTTCATTTGCATCATTGGCCACCACGCTGCCGTCGGAATCGCGGTAGCGGATCTCCCACCACCATTGATGCCCGGTCACCTCGATTTGAACCGGATTTTCTTCACGCCCGATCGCGCGAGCGCGGTTGCCAACGGTGAAATCGCCAACGAGAAGAACGAACAGGATCGCGATGGTGATCACCACTCCCGCGCTCACCAGCCCGCCGAGGAGCTTGTGCTGCGAGGGGGATGCATCGGACGGGATGACGGGTTCACGTGTGCGACGCCACCAGACTCCGAGCAACATCAGCAGCAGGGTGATGATGTACACCGCGCTTAAAAGCCAGAGTGTCCGCTGCCAGAGCAGATGGATATCCCGCGCCGGATACCCGGCCGGGTTCAGGGCCGACTGGGTTTGCGTCAATGCTGCGATGAGCCGGGCGGAATTCATGACGGCATCTTGGTTGACGGCGGTTGTTCGGACTGTTTTGGCTGCTCGGGCGGGGTTGAAGCGGGCGGACGGGTCATCTGCATGTTGTCGCTGCGCCCCGGGGCCGCCTGAGCGTTCGCCAGCCCGCTGAGGCTGCGCACGTACGCCGCGATCTGCCACACCTGGTAATCGGGAATCTTCCCACGGAACGACGGCATCCCATTGGGACGACCCTGCACGATCGTCGCGAAGATCTGGTCCGGCTCTGAGCCGTAGACCCACTTGTCATCCATCAGCGGCGGACCAATTCCGCCGCCACCATGAAAATGACATCCCACGCAATTGAAGTTCTCGTACAGCAGTTTCCCCTGCGACATCGCATAGGCGTTCTGCTCATAAGGATTACTGAGATGAGCCGGCTCAGTCGCGGGCCCGGCGTGAAAGGCGGTCAGCATGGGAAGCGTGGACGTATCCGCTGCGGGCGGTTGAACCCGAAAGCCGCGCTCTTCCCGCTTGCAGGATCCAACCAACAGCATCATGAGCGCGGCCGACGCGACCGGGAAACACCTAATGCTGTGCTGGCGCATCATCCGGGTTGTCCTCATTCGCCGTCCGTGGCACGCCATACTCCTCAAGGATCCGGTCAACTTCGCGCTTGTGACGTGCCAAGACGCGGTCAATCTCCTCTTTAAGCTCGGGCTTGGAGCGCTTGACACCAACACAGATGTCGAATGCAAACGGCGTGCTCGACCGCACCGACGAAGGGACCGGAATCACCTCCATCGGCGTGCTCTGCTTTTTGGCGAAGTAGCCCCCGAGCGGACCCCAGACAATGGCCACATCGATCTTTCGCTCAGCGACGTCGCGAATGATTTGCGCAGCGGGGTCGGGCTCGCGGTAGTCGGTATAGACGCTGTAACCAACGAGGTTGTCCACCATCCCGCGATCCCCCAGCGCCTGCGCTGGCGGGCTGTTGTTGCCTCCGCCCACAAGCGGAACGCCGACCTTCAAATGGCGCATCGCGGGATCGTCAAACGAAGCCGGCTTAGTCGTGGCATCGGCGCGATAGACGAAAACGTAGCTCGAGCGGAAGTACGGTCGCGTACGCAGAACGCGGTCCATTTCCGCCGGCACGCCCATCACGATGTCGGATGTGCCATGCTTCACCGCCTCGCGAAAGAACCCGCGGCGCTGGGCCCACCACGTGTAGTCAATGGTCGCGCCAAGATCATCGGCGATCAGTTGCGCAATCTTGTTCTCGAAACCTTCCCGGCGCTCGTTACTGAAGGGAAGGTTGTTGGGATCGGCAACGATGTGCAGCACGGGACGCGACGCCGGCTGCGAAGCCGGGCTCGCCGCCCATACGGGCGCGGCAACTAACAGGGTAAGCGCGAGTGACCTAAGGCAGCCCGAATACATACAGCGTGCCTCCCTTGGTCGAGTAGTTGGGAAGCTCCTTCATGGCATTGACAAACCCAAGCGCTCCGCTGGGATCACGGATGTCCAGATCCCCCGCCACCACCGCGCCTGCCCATCCTCCGACGCCGGAGAGAATCGCCACATACTGTTTGCCGTCCGGCCCCTTGAACGTTGTGGGCTGTGCGACGATGCCCGAGCCGGCGTGAAATTCCCACAGCTTTTTCCCCGTGTGCGCATCGAGCGCGCGGAACCAGCCGTCCATCGTGCCGTAGAAGACGACGTCGCTGGCCGTGACCAGCGCGCCGCTCCAGCACGGAAACTTCTCCTTGATCCGCCAGACGATTCTCTTCTCGACCGGATCCCATGCCGTGAAATAACCCAGAGCGTCCGGATCATCCTTGCCGGCGTACATCTTTTCGTTCACGCCGACGAAAGGGGTGCCCTCGATGTAATTGGCTTCGACCGCCTCGTAATCGCAGGAAAGATTCTGATGCGGCACATACAGCAATCCGGTGCGTGGCGAAAAAGCGGAGGGCTGCCAATCCTTCGCGCCGGGGGAAGCGGGTTGAATGTCGCGGATCGTCTTGCCGACCTGCGGATGCTTTTCTTCATTGGGAATCAATCGCCCGCTTTTCAGATCGACGCCTTTGGCCGCCGTGATACGAACGAAGGGCGTCGCCGAAAGCACCTGCCCGGTCTGGCGGTCCAGCACATACATGTAACCGTTGCGGCCGGGGTGAATCAGCACTTTGCGCAAGGGCTTGTCCGGTCCGTCGATCGGCAGATCGAGCACGATGTGCTCGTTCACCTCGTCATGATCGTAAAGATCGTGTGGGTTGTACTGATAAGCCCAGACGGCTTCGCCCGTGTCGGCGTCGCGGGCAAAGACGGTGCACGCCCACTTGTTGTCGCCCGGACGCAGTTCGGCGTTCCAGACGCCTGGATTGGCAGTGCCGTAGAAAATCAGATTGGTTTCGGGATCGAAAGTAACCCAGCCCCAGACCGTGCCGCCGCCAAGTTTCCAATGTTCCGCCGGCCAGGACTTGACGCCCAGGTCCTTGCCCTGGTCCATAGGATAGAACGGCTTGAACCGCGCTCCGATCAGGCAATCCTGATCGGGCCCGGTGCTGTACGCGGTCCAGAGGACGTTGCCGCTGCGCGCATCGAGACACTTAAGCCATCCGCGAACCCCGAACTCTCCGCCGCTGTTGCCGACATACACCTTTCCCCGCGCGACCAGCGGCGCCATCGTGATCGACTCTCCCTTGTTGATGGAGCCAAGCTTCACCTTCCAGATCTCTTTGCCCGTGGCCGCATCGACGCAGCATGTTTGCACGTCGAGGGTGTTGAAGTAGATCTTGCCGTCGGCGTAGGAGCAGCCCCGGTTCACCAGGTCGCAGCACGCCACACCCTGCGCGGCGGCTTCGGGCTTGGGCTCGTATTTCCATTTGTACGGCGACTCCCCCTTCGCCGCTTTGCTCAGGTCCAGCGCGTAAAGCAAGTTTGGAAAAGGCGTGACGAGATACATCGACGCGCCGGCGACAATCGCGGGCGCTTCCTGCCCGCGGTTGACGCCGGTGGAAAAAGTCCAGGCAACCCGAAGGTTCGCCACATTGTCCGATCGGATCTGATCGAGCGCGCTATACCGCGTATTGGCGTAATCGCGACCGGGAATGAGCCACTGGCCGTCCTCAGCCGCGGTCGGCTGCGTTGCAGCGGGCTCGGTCGCGACAGACGGCGCCGACGTCGCGCCCTCTGCCAGGCTCGTGACGGCAATTGCAAATACCACAATCAGAGGATGGCAGGCATGTTGAAAACGCATGCTGAAACGAGATGCTGATATCCGAAACAACCAGAACATAAGCCTGTCGCGAACCGGGGGGAGCGCCCAAAAACTTTGACCGGAGGGCCTTTCGCACATCTTGCGAAACAGGAACTTGACGTACTCTTGGTCAGGATGACCTGGATCTTCACGACTGCCGGCGCAGCCCTGATGGCGTGTACGCTCCTGGACGTCTTCATGACCGTCCTCTATGCGCGAATTGGCAGTGGGTTGATCAGCAGATACCTCGCTTGCTGGCTCTGGCGGGCGTTTCGGGGCGTCTCATCGAGGATGACAATCAAGCGCGACACCTTCCTGTCCTTTTGCGGGCCGGTGTTTCTGGTGGCGCTGGTCGTGACGTGGATGCTGGGCTTAACGTGCGGCGCAGCGATGATCGTGAAGCCGCGCCTGGGCACATCGATCCGCGCGACCAACGGCCGCACCCCCACCGATTTCGGCACCGCCATGTATGTCGCGGGCGACAGTTTGACCACTGTCGGCGCCGCCGACTTTACCCCGCAATCCACCGGCGTCCGCCTCTTCTATACCTTCAATTCGTTCGTCGGCATTTCCTTTCTGACGCTTACGCTGACCTACTTCCTGGAAATCTACAACGCGCTTCAGCGCCGCAACACCTTCTCGCTTAAGCTTCACCTGCTCAGTGCCGAGACCGGCGACGCCGCAGAGATGATCGCGCTCATCGGGGCGGAAGGCCGCTTTGATCTGGGATATTCCCACCTGGTGGAAATCGCCGCCGAAGCGACCAATCTCAAGGAGTCGCACCATTTTTACCCCGCTCTGTTCTATTGCCGCTTTCGCGAGGTGCAGTATGCGCTCTCGCGCGTGGCGCTCATCTGCCTTGATGCCGTTTCACTCATGAAAAGCGCTCTCGATGATGACACGTACGCCTGGTTGAAGAAGTCAGCGGCGATGGAGCAACTCTGGCGCAGCTCCATGCATCTGCTGACCGTGCTGGCGGTTGGCTTCCTGCCGCGCGGGCTCGAGCAGCTCAACAATGGAGTCAGCCCGCAGACGCGTGAGAAATGGCGGGACCGCTACCGATCGGCGATCGCCAGGTTGAACGAAGCGCACATCGCCACTTTCGCCGATGTCGAGAAGGGCGAAGAAATCTACATCGGCCTGCGCTTGAAATGGGATCGCTATATCAGCGAATTTGCCGCGCATCTCGCCCATCGCATGGACAACATTGACATTGCGGTGCGCGACGCCGAGAGATCCACTGCTTCGCCCCTCCGCGATCGCCTGCATGCGGTGGGATGACGCGATGTCATCAGCGTACGACTGTCGCGCCGGCCTTGGCGACGACGTCATCGTTGTCCACCGTCGATCCCGAAGCGCCAATAGCGCCGATGACGGCGTCGCTGCTGTCGCGCAACGGCACACCGCCTGGGAATGTGATCAAACCCCGATTTGAAACCTCGATCTGATAAAGCGGCCCGCCGGGCTGACTCATTTTTCCCAGCTCACCGGTGGGCATGTCGAAGTAACGTGCCGTCTTCGCTTTTTTCTGAGCGATGTCGATGCTGCCTAGCCATGCCGTATCCATTCGCACGAACGCCTTCAAATTTCCGCCAGCATCGACCACGGCGATGTCTTCGTTGATGTGGAGCTCCTGCGATTTTTTGACCGCCGCTGCTATCACAGCCTGCGCCTGCTCGAGCGTGATGTCTTTGGTCGTGAGGGGCGTCTTGGCCTTATCCTGTGGCGCGTCAGCGGCCGGCGCGGTGGCGATGGCGAGCAGGCAAACGGCGACGAGCGCGACCGATCGTCGAAATTGAAGCATCGATTTCTCCGCTTAATCTTTCGTCGCCCCACCGGTGCCGTGAGTCTGTCCGACAACGGATCTCGCCTCGCTAGGTTGATTCAACGTCCCGTCGGGATTGCGCGGGCGTTCCTCATAGTGCTGACGGTCCACCTCTTTGGCCGCCATTTTCTCACCGATGCCGGGCGCGAGCTTACTGATCGTCGTGTTGACCTTGGCCATCATTCCGACCCGCTTAGCGCGCGTCGGGCTAACCGCGGCGTCGAGAATCGCCTCGGCCACGGCGTCGGG
>JADMIO010785098.1_pt1 | contig 16401 bp, 15 predicted proteins | sample 8958161 | NCBI WGS metagenome assembly JADMIO01 (sample SAMN16585339, study PRJNA669376) | soil metagenome | isolation source: Crop rotation soil | place: USA: Cullars Rotation, Alabama | collected 2011
GCCGCGACTTCAAGTCACGTGAATTCCAAGCTTCGGATCCCACTGTGCTGGAAAGGCCACCTCCGCACCCGACAGCAATAGATAAAAGGCGGCCGCCAGCAGCGCGCCCGCCGCCGACCATTTCTTGATAGGAAAGGAAACCGTCAGCGACGGCATCAGCGCCAGCAGGGCCCGGATTGCAAAGAACACCACGCCGGCAACGACGGCCATGTGATAGCCGGAGATCGACAGCACATGGCCAAGCCCGGAGATGAACATGGCGTCGTTGACGGGCTCGGAGATGGCATCGCGCCGGCCGGTGAGCAGCGCGGTCGCAATCGCGCGCCTGTCGCCTTCAAGCACGTTGCGGATGCGCCCATCGATGGCATCGCGCAGTCCCTGCATGAACGCCGAGTAACGCAGCGCCAGTCCGCCGCTGTCGGGCGGATCGGCCGCCTTGATCGACCCCATCACGAAGCCGGAGGCGCCGATGCGCTGGAAATACATGTCGCGGCCGAAATCATAGCTGCCCGGCCGTGACGGCGACATCGGTGGCAGCAGCCGCGCCTTCAGCTCGACAAAGCTGCCGACGACAGGTGCCGTTCCCTTCTTCACCGACAGCCGTACCCGCTCAAGCCTGATCTGATCGCGCGGGCTCTCCATCGAGACGACGCGCAGCACGAAGCGATCGGTGCGCTCGCGGATATCGCGCGTCTCGACAAAGCCGGTAAGCGCCGCCGAATAAATCGGCTTCGCCAGCACGGGATGGGCGATCCGCGCCGTCTTCCAGGTCGCAATGGCAAAGCCCGCAGCGGCCGCCGCGAGCATCACGGCAACGGGAAGGACCTTGTGTCGCCGGAGCAGGAAAGCCGCCACGCACAGGACAATCGCGAGGACTGCGGCGACCGAGAGCACCGGCTCATGATCAGCCGCAAAATAGAAGGCGATCCCGGTACCAAACGCGACCGGCACCCACGGCAGCAGCCGTCCCGCACCGGCCTCGGCCCGCGCCCAGCCGCGCAGTGTCTCGACGAATGACGACCAGGCCCGGAAATCGGAGGGCGCATAACCCCCGGCCTGCGCGGCGGCGGCGCGCGGCGGCCACGTCCCGGCATAGCCTCGCCTCCCGCCCGGTGTCTCACCCTGCTCGGCCACGCACCTGCACCCTGTGATCCCGTCGCGGACCCAAGGCTACCGAAAGGCGAATTGTGCAGAAACGGGAACGGATGGGGAAAACGGCGACCAATCCGGGGATATCGGGCGACCGGACCGTGGTCGATTGATCCGAAAGTCTCATAAGGCGGGCGCGCCGGCAGGGATACACTCGCTTCGGCGCTTCCGTCCCCGTAAATGAGGGGGAAGCGGCAACTCTTTGCTCGCGGTAATGACCGTTGGAGCTCGCCTCTGGTGGTTCAAAATTCCCCAGAGACCAGCGTTGCGGATGCAACTAAAAAATTGGCGCCTGTGGCGTCGCGCATGAACCGGACCCCGCGAGATCACTGAGCGCAAAAAATGCGCTGGCAATGCCGTGAAATCATGGGAGCCGCACATGGCAATTCAAGCACCAAGGGATTTCCGCCGCGTGATCGTCGCTGCGTCGGTGGGAAACGTGATCGAGTGGTATGACTTCTACATCTTCGGCAGCCTGGCCGCAGTTCTGTCGGTCAAGTTCTTCGAGAAAAGTCATCCGGTGGCAGCCCTGCTGAGCACGATTGCGCTGTTCACCGCAGGATTCCTGATCCGTCCGTTGGGGGCGTTCCTGTTCGGATGGATGGGCGACCGGGTCGGCCGAAAGTACACGTTCCTTGTCACGCTGAGCGGGATGGGACTGGGTACCGGGGCGATCGGGTTGATCCCGACCTACGAGGCGATCGGCCTGACCGCCGCGTTCCTGCTGTTTGGCTTGCGCATGGTCCAGGGCCTGTGCCTCGGCGGCGAATATGGCGGTGCCATCACCTATGTCGCCGAACACGTGCCGGATGACAGCCGCGGCTACTATACGGGCTGGCTGCAGACCTCTCCCACACTCGGGATCGTGGTGTCGCTGGGCGTCATCATCCTGACGCGGACGTATTTTGGCAATCAAGCCTTTGAAGATTGGGCCTGGCGCGTTCCCTTCCTGGTGTCATTCCTGCTGGTGGCCATCGCCATCTATATCCGGCTGCAACTTCAGGAGACGCCAATCTTCCAGGAAATCAAGGCGCGCGGTCAGATGACGAGGAATCCCTGGAGGGAAGCGTTCCTCAGCGCCAACATCAAATACATATTGATCGCCATCGTCGTGCTGATCGGTCAGGGAGTGGTCTGGTACAGCGGCCAGTTCTGGGCGCTGTACTTCCTGCAGCAGGTTTCCAAGGTGGACCCGCTGACCTCGGCCTATATCGTGGGAGGCGCGCTGCTTATTGCAACGCCAAGCCTGATCTTCTTTGGCTGGTTATCGGACGTGATCGGCCGCAAGCCGGTGATCCTCGGAGGCATGCTGCTCGCCGCGATCACCTACTATCCGCTGTATTTGTGGCTCGGCACGGTCACGCAGCCCGGAAACATCAATTATCCGATCGCGGTCTTCATCATCTTCATCCTCGTTTGCTACGTCGGAATGGTGTACGGGCCGGTCGGCGCGTTCCTGGCGGAATTCTTTCCCGGAAGGATCAGGTACACGTCGGTCTCGGTTCCCTATCACATCGGCAATGGCTGGGGTGGCGGGCTGGTGCCGTTCATCACTTCGGCGGCATTCGCGGCAACCGGCAGCATTGGCTATGCGCTGATCTATCCGATCGCGGTGCCCGCGGTGTGCTTCGTGCTTGCCGTCTTCCTGATGCCGGAGACTCGCAAGATCAGCATCTGGGAGCCGATCGAGCCCAGAACCGCAACGTGACGCGTTATCCCCGGAGCAGGGCCGCGAGCCGAGCTCCGGGACCTGACCGGTAGCTCCAGGCCACGCAACTGTCGCGGGCGGGCTGGCCGCGATTCCAGACTCAAGCCGCCCCTCCGGCCGTCATCACGTGACGGTCGCGGTCCATGGTTGGGCACGCGCCCTTCTCAGCCGGCCCTGTGCCAGTGATCGTGCCACCACGTCGTGAAGTCACGATCCGTCGACAGTTCCCAGCCAGCTAGCACGATAACCAGGAAGCCGGCCACCGCGCTGCTGATCGTCGCAACGCTCGACTCGTAGCCGATCATCCAGGGTGCCAGCACCAGAGACAGGCCCAGAAGCATCTCTCCCCATTCCTCAAGATAGGATGGAATGACCAATGCTTCGACGGCGAAAAGGATTACGCCGAGCCCAAGGGCGATGGTGATCCAGACCGCAGCCCCGGTGAAGCCCAGGACAAAGGGTGACAGGATCAACCACACACCCACCAACAGGCTGGCCACGTCCTGCCAGTGTCGGATGCGCATGATGCTCACCTCCCCTCTTGTCCGGAAATGTGGGGTCGCGCCGCCGGAAATGCATCAACCCCGGCCTGCGTCGCGTTGGCGCTGCTCATGCGGCGGCAATGCACCGTGCACGTGGGATGCGATTGCAGGGCTGCCGGGAAGGCGGCCAGATAGCCGCCCGGCCTGGCTAGCGCACCAGATCGATCAGCGGCGCCTTCGACGACACATGATGACTGACGATCTTCCAGTCGCCGTCCTCGCGGACGATCACCCAGGTGATCTTCACGGTCAGCCCCGCACCATCGACGGTGAAATTCGCGGTGCCGGCCATGTTGACCACATCAGGCCCGGCCGCCTCCGCCGAGATGTCGGTGAACCGCACGCTCTTTGAATCCCAATGCGGCAGGCCGGTGAAGTAGGACTTCACCCCGTCACGGCCGCGGTAGAGCGTCGGATTGGAGCCGTAGAACAGCGCATGCCTGGAATAGAGCGACGAGAGCGCGTCGGCGTCGACCTTCGCAAACGCCGCCGACCATTTTGTGACGAGGCCATTTGCGACGTCGTCTGCCGTGCTCCCCATATTGCTCAGCCCTTCCCGCCGACTTCCTTCGCAAACGTGTCGCGCAGGCCAATGGTGCGGTTGAACACCTGATGGTCCGCGGTCGAATCCGGATCGCGGGCGAAATAGCCCTGGCGCTCGAACTGCACCGGCTCGGACGAATTGCTCGTAGCGATCGCCGGTTCGATGCGCGCGTCCTTCAATATCTCCAGCGACTGCGGATTGAGGTCGGCGACGAAATTGCCCGCATCCGGGCTCGGCTTGGAGAACAGCTGGTGGTAGATGCGGATTTCGGCCGGGATCGAATCCTGCGCGGAGAGCCAGTGCATCGTCGCCTTGACCTTGCGTCCGTCGGGCGCATTGCCGCCCTTGGTCGCGGGATCGTAGGTGCAGCGCAGCTCGACGATCTCGCCGGCGGCGTTCTTGATCGCCTCGCGGCACTTGATGAAATAGGCATAGCGCAGGCGCACCTCATTGCCCGGAGACAGCCGGAAGAATTTCTTCGGCGGGTTCTCCATGAAGTCGTCCTGCTCGATATAGAGCTCGCGACCGAACTTGATCTTGCGGGTACCGGCGGCGGGATCATCGGGGTGATTGATCGCTTCCAGCTCCTCGGACTGCCCTTCCGGATAATTCTCGATCACCACCTTGAGCGGCCGCAGCACGGCCATGCGCCGCTGCGCGGTGCGGTTCAACTCCTCGCGGATACAGAATTCGAGCATGCCGACGTCGACCACGCTGTTGGCTTTCGCCACACCGATGCGCTTGACGAATTCGCGGACCGCAGCCGGCGGCACGCCGCGCCGCTTCAGGCCGGCAACCGTCGGCATGCGCGGATCGTCCCAGCCGGCGACGTGACCGTCCTGGACCAGCTTCGTCAGCACGCGCTTGGAAAGCAGCGTGTAGGTCAGGTTCAGCCGCGCGAATTCATACTGGTGCGGATGGGAGGGGACCGGCAGCTTGTCGAGGAACCAGTCATAGAGCGGCCGATGATCCTCGAATTCCAGCGTGCAGATCGAGTGCGTGATCCCCTCGATCGCGTCCGACTGGCCATGGGCGTAGTCGTAGCTCGGATAGATGCACCATTTATCGCCGGTGCGCGGATGGTGCGCATGCAGGATGCGGTACAGCACGGGGTCGCGCAGGTTGATGTTGCCCGCGGACATGTCGATCTTGGCGCGCAGCACGCGCGCGCCGTTCGGAAATTCGCCCTTCCGCATGCGGCGGAACAGGTCGAGATTCTCGTCGACCGAGCGCTCGCGGAACGGCGAGTTCTTGCCGGGCTCGGTTAGCGTGCCCCTGGCGAGACGGATCTCCTCCTGCGTCTGGTCATCGACATAGGCGAGCCCGGCTTTGATCAGGCCTTCCGCCCACTCATAGAGCCGCTCGAAATAGTCGGAGGCAAAAAACAGGTTGTCGCCCCAGTCGAAGCCGAGCCAGTGCACGTCGGCCTGGATGGAATCGATGTATTCCTGCTCTTCCTTGGTCGGATTGGTGTCGTCGAAGCGCAGATGGCACTTGCCGCCGAATTCCTGGGCGATGCCGAAATTCAGCGCGATCGACTTGGCGTGGCCGATATGCAGGTAGCCGTTCGGCTCCGGCGGGAATCGGGTCACTACACCCGCGTGCTTTTTGGCGTCGAGGTCGGCCTGGATGATGTCGCGGATGAAGTCGCGCCCTGCCTCTGATGTCGCCGCTTCTGTCGTCATTCACGAGTTCCTGATTTCTGGCGGCCCTTCTGCCAAATTCGCCCCCCGCCGCCAAGCCCGGTTTGCCGCAACCGAGGCTTTAGTTATGCCCGGTTCCTGCTATACACCACCGCCTCTTACCGCATACGACCCGCCCGCAGATGACCTCTCCCATCGTCACCCGTTTCGCCCCCTCACCCACCGGCTTCCTCCACATCGGAGGGGCGCGCACCGCGCTGTTCAACTGGCTCTATGCCCGGAAGCACGGTGGCAAGATGCTGCTGCGGATCGAGGACACCGACCGCGAGCGCTCTACGGAGGCAGCTATCGCGGCGATTCTCGACGGGCTGAAATGGCTGGAGCTCGATTGGGACGGCGACGTCATCTACCAGTTCAGCCGCGCCGCCCGCCACCGCGAGGTGGCCGAGCAGCTGCTCGCCGAGGGCAAGGCCTATCACTGCTACGCCACGGCAGAAGAGCTCACCGCCATGCGCGAGAAGGCGCGCGCCGAAGGGCGCACCCGGCTTTATGACGGCATGTGGCGCGACCGCGACGCCGCGACCGCTCCGTCCGGCGTCAAGCCGACCATCCGCCTGAAGGCGCCGCAGACCGGCGAGACCGTGATCGAGGACCAGGTGCAGGGCCGCGTGGTCTGGCAGAACGAGAACCTCGACGACCTCGTGCTGCTGCGCGGCGACGGCACGCCGACCTACATGCTGGCGGTGGTGGTCGACGACCACGACATGGGCGTGACGCATGTGATCCGCGGTGACGACCATTTGATCAATGCCGCGCGCCAGAAGCAGATCTACGACGCAGCCGGCTGGACCATCCCCAGCATGTCGCACATCCCGCTGATCCACGGGCCCGACGGCGCAAAACTGTCGAAGCGCCATGGCGCGCTCGGCGTCGAGGCCTACCGGGCCATGGGCTATTTGCCGGCGGCGCTGCGCAACTACCTCGTGCGGCTCGGATGGAGCCATGGCGACCAGGAGATATTCTCCACGCAGGAGATGATCGACGCCTTCGATCTCTCCGGCATCGGCCGCTCGGCGGCTCGCTTCGATTTCGCCAAGCTGGAAAACCTCAACGGCCACTACATCCGCCAGAGCGACGACAAGACGCTGGTCGGCATGTTCGAGGGCGTGCTGGACTACATTCCCGACGGGGCTGCACTGAAGGCCAAGCTCAACGAGAAGACGCGTGCACAGCTCCTGCAGGCCATGCCGAGCCTGAAGGACCGGGCCAAGACGTTGCTCGAGCTGATCGCTGGCTCCTATTTCATTTTTGCCGACCGCCCGCTCGAGATCGAGGCGAAGGCGGAAGCGCTGCTGACGGACGATAACCGGGCGCTGATCAGCCGGATGCGCACCGAGCTGGCTGCGGTCTCGCCCTGGAGCGCGGAAACGACCGAAGCGGCCATGCGGAATTTCGCCGAACAGAATAACCTCAAACTGGGTGCGGTCGCCCAGCCGCTGCGGGCGGCGCTGACGGGGCGCACCACCTCGCCCGGCATCTTCGAGGTGCTGGCGGTATTGGGGCGCGAGGAATGCCTCGCCCGGCTGGGCGATCAGGCCGCCTAGAAGAGGCTTGCAGAGCCCCCTACCTGCGTCGATCTTGCAGCGCACAGGGCAATAAGATACCCATTTCGCCAGCCTTCCTGACGATCAGGCCCTGCCTCGCCTTCTCCTGCAGAATGCGTCCAGCCAGCCCGATTTTCGCAACGATTTCATCGGGGACTACACGATGGACGCCAAATCCAGCAACAAGACTGCAACCCTCACGGTCGGTAACAAGACCTACGATTTTCCCATCCTGAGCGGCACCGTCGGGCCTGACGTTATCGACATCGCCAAGCTCTACGCCCAGGCGGGCATGTTCACCTACGACCCCGGTTTCACCTCGACCGGAAGCTGCCAGTCCAAGATCACCTATATCGACGGCGACGCCGGCGTTCTGGAATACCGCGGCTATCCGATCGAGCAGCTCGCCGAAAAGGGCGACTTCCTCGAAACCTGCTACCTGCTGCTCTACGGGGAACTGCCGACGCCGGCGCAGAAGAAGGATTTCGACCATCGCGTGATCCATCACACGATGGTGCACGAGCAGATGGCCCGCTTCTTCCAGGGCTTCCGCCGCGACGCCCATCCGATGGCGATCATGGTCGCCGCCGTCGGCGCGCTCGCCGCGTTCTACCACGATTCCACCGACATCAACGATCCGCAGCAGCGCATGATCGCATCGATGCGGATGATTGCGAAGGTGCCGACGCTGGCCGCCATGGCCTACAAGTACACGGTCGGCCAGCCCTTCATGTATCCGAAGAACTCGCTCTCCTTCGCCGAGAACTTCCTGCACATGTGCTTCGCGGTGCCCTGCGAGGATTACAAGATCAACCCGGTGCTCGCTGACGCGCTCGACAAGATCCTGATCCTGCACGCCGACCACGAGCAGAACGCCTCGACCTCGACGGTGCGCATCGCCGGCTCCTCCGGCGCCAACCCGTTCGCCTGCATCGCTGCCGGCATCGCCTGCCTGTGGGGCCCGGCGCATGGCGGCGCCAACGAGGCCGCACTGGCCATGCTTGCCGACATCGGCACGGTCGACAAGATTCCGGACTTCATCAAGAAGGTGAAGGACAAGAATTCGGAAGTCCGCCTGATGGGCTTCGGCCACCGCGTCTACAAGAACTACGACCCGCGCGCCAAGATCATGCAGAAGATGTGTCACGCGGTGCTGAAGGAGACCGGCCACGGCGACGATCCGATGCTGAAGGTCGCGCTCGAGCTCGAGAAGATCGCGCTGAGCGACCAGTACTTCATCGACCGCAAGCTGTACCCGAACGTCGATTTCTATTCGGGCATCACGCTGAAGGCGATGGGCTTCCCGACCTCGATGTTCACCGTGCTGTTCGCGGTCGCCCGCACCGTTGGCTGGATCAGCCAGTGGAGCGAGATGATCGAGGATCCGCAGCAGAAGATCGGCCGTCCGCGTCAGCTCTACACCGGCGTTGCCCGCCGCGACTACGTACCGGCGGACAAGCGCAAGTAAGCCTAGTCCAAGAAGAGAAGCGTTCAACAATCCCGCCCCGGATCGGATATCCTGGGCGGGATTTTTGTTTGCGAGCACAGGCCCAAGGAAAACGACGGATGGAGAGCGCCGTAAGGAAGCTGTTCCTGCGATATGAGGGCCTTTTTAATAGGTCCCTTGGCGGCGATGTGGACATGAATGAGGTCGCATCGCTGTATGCTTCTGAGTTCATAGGCGCAGCGCCTGCCGGGGTTATGACCGGAAAGAACGACGATCAATTCAGGCAAGTCATGGCGCAAGGTTACGCGCACTATCGAGCGATGGGAACGACGGAAATGCGGATACGCGATATCCGCCTCAGCCCGATCGACGAACATCATTGTGTAGCCCATGTCGCCTGGACGGCAACCTATGCCCGCAAGGATCAACCGTCCCTAGCGATAGATTTCGATGTCCACTATTTCGTTCAGAAGTTGGATGGGGACGCGAAAGTCTTCGGCTGGGTATCGGGCGACGAGCAGGCGCTCCTAAAGCAGCACGGTATCGTTTAGCGGCGGCTTCGTTCCTCGGAGCCACTTCCGGGGCAACGTGCTGCATTTACTCATTCCGATATCCGCGAGCCAGACTAGCCCGGCGCCCGCGCCTTGCGCATCGTCGCCAGCACGATCTCGGCGGCTCGCACGCTCGGCGGCTGATTGCCGGTCGACATGATGGAATCGATGCGCCCGAAGGCTTCCAGCTGCTTGCGCCGCATCGGGCTGTCGCTCAGCACATCGCGTAGCGCCGGCAGCAGCCGTTCGGAGCGGCAGTTCTCCTGCAAAAATTCCGGTACGACGTTCTCGCCGACCACGAGATTGGCCAGGATCACCGAATTGACCCGGATCGCGCGCCGCAGCACGAAGGCTTCCATCGCGCCGGTGCGGTAGGCCGCGACCATCGGCACGCCTGACAGCGCGAGTTCGAGCGTCACGGTGCCGGACTTGGCAAGCGCTGCATGGGCCATGCGGAAGGCGGCGCGCTTCTCGTCCTCCCCCATGACGACGCGCGGCTGGATCTTCCAGTATTTCAGCGCCGTTGTGATTGCCTCCTGAAGATGCGGCATGGTCGGCAGCACGGCCTCGAAGGCGACGCCTTCGGCCTGCAGGCGCGTCAAGGTCATGCCGAACGCGGTCATGTGGTGCTTGATCTCGCTGCGGCGGCTGCCGGGCAGGATCAGCAGCACCGGCGGCTTCGCATCGCGCCGGCCCTGTTCCGCCGCGTTCGGACGAAGCTGGCCGATCTGCTCGACCAGGGGATGGCCGACATAGCTGCAGGGCGGACCATGCAGTTGCTCGTAGGTGTCGGGCTCGAACGGCAGCAGCGCCATCACGTGATCGATGTAGGGCTTCATGGCGCGCGCGCGGCCCGGCCGCCACGCCCAGACCGTCGGCGAGACGTAATCGACGACGGGGATGTGCGGGGCCCCCGCGCGCACGCGCTTGGCGACGCGATGGGTGAAGTCGGGGCTGTCGATGATGACGAGAATGTCGGGCTGCGCCGCAATCACGGCGTCCGCGGTCTCGCGGATGCGTCGCATGATCGCCGGCAGTTGCCGCACCACGGCGGCAAGGCCGATGATAGACAATTCCTCGATCGGAAAGCGCGAGGTCAGTCCTTCGGTTGCCATGGCGCGGCCGCCGACGCCCTCGAACTGCACCGCCCCGCCAAGCCGCTGGCGCAGCACCTTCATGAGGTTGGCGCCAAGCCGGTCGCCCGACTCCTCCGTCGCGATCAGGAAGATCTTCCGCCCCGCATTCGCACTGGTGCGCGCGACGTTCACTTTGAAAGCCCCGTGGCAAGTTCCTTGGCAAGGCCCGTGACGAACAGGCCGGCCTTGTCGGCGGCCTCGATCATCGCCTGCGGCTCCGCGGCGATGGTGTTCCCAGCGGCAACCGCAATGCCGGCAAGCCCGGCAGTCGCGACGCCCTGCACGGTACGCGGACCGATCGTCGGCAGGTCGTAGCGCAGGTCCTGGCCGCTCTTGGGCATCTTCACCAGCACGCCGCGGCCGGCTTTCGCGCGAATGCGTCCTTCTGCGCGCAGCCGCGCGACACGCGCGAGCAAGCCGTCGGTGCCCTCGATGTCCTCGACCGCCACGACATGGCCGTCGATCACGACGGCGGCCTGGCCAATGTCGAAGGGGCTGAGCGCCGCCAGCACTTCCCTGCCCCTTGCGATATCCGCCGACGCGTCGGCATCGGGCGCGGTTCGGGTGATGCAGCCCTCCGGCATCAACAGATCGGGCGCGGCGTCCTTGATGCCGACCAGGCGAAAGCCGTCGCGCTCGAAGATGCGGCCGATGCCGGAAAGCAGATGATCGTCACCGCCGCGAAACGATGCCACCACCTGACCCATGATGCGCAGCGTGCCCCAGTCGAGCCTGATGTCCGAAAGTGCGGGCCGCGCCAGCGTGCCGATGAAGATCAGGTCGCGGCAGCCTTCGCTGCGAAACAGCTTCGTCGCCTTGCCGTACTGGCCGAGCGAAATCCAGTGATGGCGGAAGCGCGCGACCTGTGCGGGATCGCAGGCGCCCTTCAGCGCGAAGATGACCGCGGCGATGCCGCGCGCGGCCAGCGAATCCGCGACCGCAAACGGCATGGCGCCGCCACCTGCGATCACGCCCACCGGCGAAGAGAGACTGGTAGCCGCTGATGTCATGGCCTGCGGCTGTCCCCGTGCTAGTTCGGCCTGTTGCCGCTGTCGGCCGGCAGGCAAAGTGCGCGATGCTTGGCACCGGCGATGAACGTCAGGATCTCGGCAATCGCGGGATCTTCCGCCGCCATCGGCTGCACCGCCTCGAGGCGCTCGGCGAAGATGCCGGGGCCGTGAAACAGCTTTTGATAGAAGCCGCGCACGGTCGCGAGCCGCTGCTTGGTGAACTTGCGCCGCTTCATGCCGATGAGGTTGAGACCCTCGAGCACGGCGTATTGCCCGTTGGCAAGGCCGAACGGAATGACGTCGCCGCGCACGCCGCAGACGCCGCCGATCATCACCTGCGGCCCGATCCGGGTGAACTGATGCACCGCCGACAGCCCGCCGATATAGACGAAATCGCCGATCTCGCAGTGGCCACCGAGCGTCGCCGACGTCGCGAAGATCACGTCATCGCCGACCGTGCAGTCATGGCCGACATGGCTGTTGTTCATGAAGAAGCCGCGGTCGCCGACGCGGGTCAGCCCGCCGCCCTTCACCGTGCCGATATTCATCGTCACGCCTTCGCGGATGATGACGCCATTGCCGATCTCAAGCCGCGTCGGCTCGCCGCGATAGCTTAAGTCCTGCGGCGGACCGCCGAGCGCCGCAAAGGGCGAGATCGTGCAGTCGTTGCCGATCCTCGTGTGCCCGCTGACCGTGACATGCGACGTCAGCGTGCAGCCCGTGCCGATCGCGGCGTTGGCGCCGATCACGCAATAGGGGCCGATCGTGGTGCCGTCGCCGATCACGGCGCCGTCCTCGATACGCGCAGTCGGGTCGATCTTCTTCATGTCGCTCAGTCGGTCAGCATCGCGCCGACATCGGCTTCCGCCACGACCTGGCCGCCCACCTTGGCGTCACCGTGAAACCACCACATCGCCTTGCGCCGTCCGACCAAGTGCATGTGATATTCGATGGTGTCGCCAGGAACCACGGGCTTGCGGAACTTGCACTTGTCGATGGTGAGGAAATACACCGCGCGCGGTTTCTCTGTGCCTTCGACCGACCTGATTCCGATGACCCCGGCGGTCTGCGCCATCGCCTCGATCATCATCACGCCCGGATACACCGGCCGGTCGGGGAAATGCCCGAGGAAGCACGGCTCGTTGAACGTCACGTTCTTGATGCCGACGCCGCTGAAATCGGTCCGGATGTTGATCACCCGGTCGATCAGAAGCATGGGATAGCGATGCGGCAGCGTCTTCAGAATATCCTCGATACCGACGACATCGAACCTGACCGGTGATTCCTCCATCACTCCTTCCCCTCGCCCTTTGGCGCCGTTTCCTTCGCCAGACGTTCAACCGCCAGCGTTTCCCGGAACCATTGCCTGGTCGGCCGGGCCAAATGACCGCCCCAACGCTCGCCCGCGGGAATGTCGTCCTTCACTGCACTCATCGCCGCGATCTGGGCCCCCTCCCCAATCGTGATGTGGTTGTTGAGTCCCGCCTTGGCGCCGATCGCCACGTTGTCCTCGATCGTCAGGCTGCCGGCGAGCCCGATCTGGGCCGCGAGCAGGCAATGCCTGCCGATGGTCACATTGTGGCCGATCTGGACCTGATTGTCGATTTTGGTGCCCTCGCCGATCACGGTGTCCCGCAGGCTGCCGCGGTCGATGGTGGTGCCGGCGCCGATCTCGACGTCGTTCTGGATCAGCACGCGGCCGGTCTGCGGCACCTTCAGATGCCCCTCTGGGCCGAAAAACACGAAGCCATAGCCGTCCTGACCGATGCTGCAGCCGGGATGGATCAGCACGTTGTTGCCGATCAGCGCGGCCTGGATGGCCGTATGGGCCCCGACATTGCAGTCGCGGCCGATCTTTACGCCGGGGCCGATCACGGCGGCGGCGCCGATCACGGTGCCTGCCCCGATCTCGACGCCGGGACCGATCACGGCCAGCGGGTCGACCACGACGCCGTCCTCGAGGCGCGAGGTGGGATCGATGATGGCTGATGGGGCGATGCCCTCATTGCCGACCCAGGAGCTCGGCCGCAGCGTATCGCCGTGCCATTCCCGCGCGATCCGCACGAAGGCGCGGAACGGCTGGGCGGCCTTCAGGACCGCAACATGGGCCGGCACACGAGCGGCGAAGCGGTCGCTGACGAGGCAGGCGCCGGCCTTGGTGGCGGCGAGCTGATCGGCATATTTGAGGTTATCGAAAAAGGTCAGGTGGCGCGGCCCCGCCTCGTCGAGCGAAGCAAGGCCGCGGATTTCCCGAGCGCCGAGCGCGGGATCGGCAAGCGCCGCCTTCGCCAGCGCGGCAACGTCCGCCAGCGTCGTCGGGGAAGGTTTCTGGAAGAATGTCGGCTGCGCCATCGTACCCGTCGCGGTCCCGCAAATGACCGCACCAGAACCCCGCTGCCGGGGCTTCAGAGCGGCCCTGCAGCCGCGCCTTACGGGTACGCTCGCTTGCGCGAGGCGTACCCAATCACAGGAAAGTCCACTTAGAAAGACGTGCCGCCGCCGAACTTGAACTGCTGCACGCGGTCAAACTGACCCTTGGTGAGCGGCACGGCGTAGTCGAAGCGCAGGGGACCGAACGGAGAGGACCAGATCAGACCCACACCGACCGAGGTGCGAACCACGCTGCTGTCGTCATAGACGAGGCCGGTACAGGTGCCGGGCAAGGCAGGATACACGTTCGGCTTGGTCGGCAGCTGGCAGGTCGAATTGAAGGGCGTCGTGATCTCGCCGGTGTAGCTCCATGTCGTCGGCCCCTTGTAGTCATACAGGCCGCCGGCATCGGCATAGACCGAACCCTTTAGACCGACTTCCCTGGGCAGGAACCAGAACGGCATCTGCAACTCGAACGAAGCGCCCCAGAACTTGGTGCCGCCGAGCGCGTCCATCGAGGTGAACGGATTGATCGCGCGCGGACCGATGCCGTTCGGCGCGAAGCCGCGGACGAGGTTCGGACCCATCTGGAAGTGATCGAGCATCCGCAGGTCTTCGCCGACCTTGGTCAGAATGCCGCCCTGCAGATGGATCAGGCCGACGATGTCGGAGACCAGCGGCGTGTAGTACTTGAGGTCGCCAGCGGTCTTCAGGTAGGTGACGTCGCCGCCGACGCCGGCAAAATCCTGCCGGAAGTCGACCAGCAGGCCGTCGGTCGGGTTCTTGTTGTTGTCGAGCGTGTTGAAATTGAGCGAGTAGCCGACCGCCGAAGTCAGGATCTTGCCGCTCTGCAGCTCCTTGCGGACCGGCAGCGAAGCTTCGCCGTCGCTGTAACACCACAAGCCTACGCCGGAGGAATCGGTCACGCCATTGATGGGTCCGTTTGGCCACAGCCCTTGCGCGTTCACGAAGGCGGGCGTCGGATTGAACGCCATCGGATTGGTCGGGTCGGTGCCGTTGTTACAGTTGCGCAGCGCGTCGGGCAGCTGCAGTTCCTGCTGGTAGATCGAGTAGCGCAGCTGCAGCGCGAGGTCTTCGCGGAGCTGGAAGCCGAGCCGCGGGCTGAAACCGAACGTCTTGGTGCCGTACGAGATGTAGCTGTTGGCAAGCTGCTGGCGCTGATAGAGGTCGAGACCGAGCGCGACACGGTAGTCGAACAGGTACGGATCGACAAAGGACAGCGTATAGCCGCGAGCGTACTGGCCGTAGGTCACTGCCGCCTTGGCCTTTCCAGCACATTGGGATCCTAAGCTTAGAATTCCACGTGGACAAGTTGTCGCGGCCGCTTCTATAGTGTCACCTAAATACTAGTGACTCCAGCGTAACTGGACTGGCCACAGTTAGGCCGCAAATGTAATCACACTGGCTCACCTTCGGGTGGGCCTTTCTGCGTTCGCGAGTGGACCCGATAAGCTCATGGAGCGGCGTAACCGTCGCACAGGAAGGACAGAGAAAGCGCGGATCTGGGAAGTGACGGACAGAACGGTCAGGACCTGGATTGGGGAGGCGGTTGCCGCCGCTGCTGCTGACGGTGTGACGTTCTCTGTTCCGGTCACACCACATACGTTCCGCCATTCCTATGCGATGCACATGCTGTATGCCGGTATACCGCTGAAAGTTCTGCAAAGCCTGATGGGACATAAGTCCATCAGTTCAACGGAAGTCTACACGAAGGTTTTTGCGCTGGATGTGGCTGCCCGGCACCGGGTGCAGTTTGCGATGCCGGAGTCTGATGCGGTTGCGATGCTGAAACAATTATCCTGAGAATAAATGCCTTGGCCTTTATATGGAAATGTGGAACTGAGTGGATATGCTGTTTTTGTCTGTTAAACAGAGAAGCTGGCTGTTATCCACTGAGAAGCGAACGAAACAGTCGGGAAAATCTCCCATTATCGTAGAGATCCGCATTATTAATCTCAGGAGCCTGTGTAGCGTTTATAGGAAGTAGTGTTCTGTCATGATGCCTGCAAGCGGTAACGAAAACGATTTGAATATGCCTTCAGGAACAATAGAAATCTTCGTGCGGTGTTACGTTGAAGTGGAGCGGATTATGTCAGCAATGGACAGAACAACCTAATGAACACAGAACCATGATGTGGTCTGTCCTTTTACAGCCAGTAGTGCTCGCCGCAGTCGAGCGACAGGGCGAAGCCCTCGGCTGGTTGCCCTCGCCGCTGGGCTGGCGGCCGTCTATGGCCCTGCAAACGCGCCAGAAACGCCGTCGAAGCCGTGTGCGAGACACCGCGGCCGGCCGCCGGCGTTGTGGATACCTCGCGGAAAACTTGGCCCTCACTGACAGATGAGGGGCGGACGTTGACACTTGAGGGGCCGACTCACCCGGCGCGGCGTTGACAGATGAGGGGCAGGCTCGATTTCGGCCGGCGACGTGGAGCTGGCCAGCCTCGCAAATCGGCGAAAACGCCTGATTTTACGCGAGTTTCCCACAGATGATGTGGACAAGCCTGGGGATAAGTGCCCTGCGGTATTGACACTTGAGGGGCGCGACTACTGACAGATGAGGGGCGCGATCCTTGACACTTGAGGGGCAGAGTGCTGACAGATGAGGGGCGCACCTATTGACATTTGAGGGGCTGTCCACAGGCAGAAAATCCAGCATTTGCAAGGGTTTCGGGAAAG
>JADMIO011246944.1_pt1 | contig 16401 bp, 16 predicted proteins | sample 8958161 | NCBI WGS metagenome assembly JADMIO01 (sample SAMN16585339, study PRJNA669376) | soil metagenome | isolation source: Crop rotation soil | place: USA: Cullars Rotation, Alabama | collected 2011
CGGCCATGACCCGCGCGATGGCCGAATAGGCCGCCGCGTCGGTCAGCAAACGGGTATGCGGCGCATGGGCAAACAAAAACAAAATCGCCGTGAGTCCCAACGCGCACCAGCGCATGCGCGCGCTGCCGAGGAATTTTATCGCTTGTCCGATCATGCTGGGCACCCGTTCTATCTTGTTGTAGAAACTCTGTTCACCGGCGCATATCCGACGAAATTAACCAGAGATGGGCCGCCGTGCAAGGAGTCAGCTCAAGTGGCAGTCGGGGCGCTGCGGCTTGAGTAAAAGGTCGCATCAAACTGGCAAAAAATAGCGCGCGCCGACGTTGATAGCGATTCGCAGGGCCGGATTGCATGGCGCAACAGCCGGAGCGCATGGCGGCCAGGCTCGGCCTCCGTAGGTAGGAATTCAGTAGAGAATCAGGTTTTACCCACCGCCTGGAAATCGGTTTTTCCCCCGGAATACAGGCTCGGCTTCGGTTTTGCTCTAACGTTTCAAACGCCGCATTTAAGCGAAGAATGTATGTCTTTGCCCGACATCCGCCGGCCGCTTCCGCAAGGTAAAGACTGGTTAACCATACACGTCGAGCGCGATGAAGTACGCACAGTCGCTCAGGGTGATCGGGCAAACTTTGGAGGTCGCGAAGGTTTTCTCTTTCACGCTGGAGAGCGACGGCCGCAATTATCGGCTGCAGAGCGACTCCATGTCCCGCACAGCAGAATGGATGCTTCGCTACGTCGCCGGTGAAAACGACTCCCCAGCGACTGCGGACCGGCGAGCGCCTGCCGGCCGATCGAAATCAGCGGAGCTTAAGCCGGTGCGTTTTAGCGATGCGGTGATTGCGAGTTTGAACGAGCGGGAAGCGAAACGGCGCGGAAGTGTTGCTCACTCCGAACAGGAAATTTCGGGGAAACTATCCCATCTGCTACGAACGCTGGGCGACCATCTCGACCGAAACTCCGCACAAACGTTTCACATCTTCTGGATGGCGGATGCCATCGTTCTCGACTACCAGAGACCAGACGGCCTGACGGATCGGCAACGGTTTACAGCCGAAAAGCTGATCGAATTTGGCAACCGCAGGTTGGCCAGGCCTTCATTCGAACACAAAAACAAATAGCGCATGGTCGAAGAACCGGCAGGCGCGGTTCAACGCCTGCCAGTTCCCGGATCGCCGGAATGCCCGGCCTCCAGACGAGACCATGGGGCGGTGGGACGCCGTCGGTGCGCATTTGCTGCTTGCCTTCAAGCCGTCGTCGCCACCCGGTCAGCGAATCCTGCCGCGTCTCTTGACGCCCATAGACAGTCAAGTCGACCAACCGGAAGCTGTTGTCGATCGCCCCGACGCCGCGCCTCGTCGTTCAGTCGGTCTCGAAAACATTGATCCTTGTCGCAGGTAGCAAACGATGTGCATCGTGCCCACGTGGCATCCAACCAAGAGGTTGGCGAGCGATTCCTTCTCGGCCGAGTAGCAAGGCATCTCCCAGCGCATGAATCGTCGTACCGAGTGCTCTGTTCGTACGAGCCCGCTGAAAAATTTGGCTTGACTGGGCTTGAATGCTCATTAAACTGTAGAGCCGCATCAGGAACCTAGCGCCGCATGCTCTATAGAACGATAACCGCTCTGCTGCTGATTGTCCTCGTTGTAGGCCCTTCAGCCGCAGCCCAAAAACTCGTAAAACCGCTCCACAAAATCGGCTTTATCCTCTCGTCAGGCAAACCTTCATCGCCGCTACTGGAAGCGTTTAGCTTGGGTCTTCGCAACCTCGGGTATGTCGACGGCCAAAATATCGTAATCGAGCGGCGCTATGCGGAAGGGAATCTGGAAAGAATGGCTCCCTTTGTCCACGAGTTCGTCAGGCAGAAGATCGACGTGATCATAGGCGCCAACAACGTAGTAACGCGCGCCGCAAAAGAAGCTACAAAGAGCATTCCCATCGTGATGATCAGCACGATCGATCCGGTGTCCGCGGGCTATGTGGAGAGCTTCACTAATCCTGGCGGAAACATCACCGGCCTCACATCTCTCGTGCGTGATTTGAGCGCGAAGAGAGTCGAGCTATTCAAAGAGCTCCTACCGAAACTTTCCCGCATCGGTATTTTCTGGGATGCGGACGGCCCGGGACCGGCCATCGCTATTAAAAACTACGAAGGGGCGGCGCGAGAATTCAAACTGGAATGTCATTCTATCGCGCTCCGCGGGCCAAAGCCGGATGTGCCTCTAGCCTTTCAGGAAGCCAAGGCGGCGCATGTGGATGCGCTCATTGTAGTCTCCAATTTTCTTATGGAGCAGGCTTCCGGACAAATTTTCGATATCGCTAAAAGGTATCGCTTGCCGACGATGGTCGAGGATCGCCGATACGTGGATGCAGGTGGACTGATCTCGTATGGGGCAAACATCGCCGACTTGTACCGACGCGCCGCCGGCTATGTCGACAAACTGCTAAAGGGAGCCAAGCCCAACGATCTCCCCGTTGAGGAGCCGAATAAATTTGAGATTGTCATCAATCACAAAACCGCCAAAGAATTAGCGGTTGTTATCCCGCCGAGCCTCTCTGTACGGGAAGATAGGTGATAAACCCAACTCTTGAAGGAAGTCTCGGTAGCAGTCAACGTCGAGGAACTGAAACAAGCGGTACGGCGGCTGGGTGTTGGTCAATACAGCGCTGGATATGTGGGGTCAGTTCGGGGCAGTTGCAACTGGCCAACTCAAGAAGCGCGGCCGCCTGATTTCTATCGCAACTGATTCTTATTCTGCGCTCATTCTCCGTCGGGCCATCGCGTGTGGCGAATGTGAAATGTGCAAGCGTATGCAGTTCAGGAGAAGCAAGCTGACAATTTTTTCTTAGCTGGTCGTACTCCAAGATGCTCAGTTCAATAATGATCAGGGCGAATCCCGACCCGCCGGCTGGCAATTTGACCATAAATCAAATCAAAAAAGCATGTCTTTCGCCGAGGTCTCAAGAAAACACGTGCAGCCGGTCTCACTCCACACACGATGGTCGACGCTGCCCGCCTCGGCGTGGATGAAATCACCGGGATAGAGCGTTCGGTCATCGACCTTCAATATGCCGTGGAGAAGGTGCAGTTCTTCGATGCCTGCGTGTGTGTGTCCGGGATAATCGGTTCCCGGATCAAGCCGGACCAACATGCTCACGCTGTCTTTTTTGGTGTTCCTCGCGAGTATTTTGACGCGGATACCCGGCGCCGCTTCTTCCCACTCTGGTATAATCGGCATTTTCATCGGAGGTACGAACGGATGTGTAGCCGTTTCGCCGGCGATTCGCTTTGCGAGCCGGCTCCAGAGAGATTCTGGCGGGCGCAACACATCGCTAGACCAGCCGACAAACGAGCGGATAATGGGTCGGAGCGTCTCGATCTCATCCCGGCAATCCTCGCAGGCCAAGATTTGAGCTTCAGCCGAAGCCATATCGCGCGGAGGGAGCGCCTGCAGTGCAAACAGGACCACACGATCGAGGTGCTCTTCATCGTGCGTGCCCGCTGATGAGTTCATCCCTTTAGTTTCCTTCCCAGCGCTTCCCGGAGTTTCCCCATTCCGGAGCGGATTCGCGTCTTCACGGTTCCGACAGGTTGGTTCAACTTCCTGGCTGTTTCTTCATAAGTCAACTCAGAGAAAAAAGCGGTTTCGATCGAATTTCGTTCTTCTGGAGTCAGGACCTCGAGCGCATTCCGCAACAAGCGGCTCTGCTCCTCAAATAGACAGGCTTGTTGAGGATCCACAACATCCGTTGCTGGCCGCAAGCTGTCGGGATAGGTAGTCACGCGTTTTTTTCTCTGATCGAATCGAAGGCGATCAATCGCTCTGCTGCGCGCCTGATTCATGATCCAGCCGATGACCGATCCATTGGCAGGATCGTAAGTGGAGGCCTTGCGCCACACGTCGTAGAAAACATCGAGGGTGAGTTCTTCGGCCGTTTCTCGGTTCGCGGTTATCCGCACGATCAACGTAAAAACGATTCGATGCGTTTGCTCGTAAATCGAGTGCAGTGCGCCTTGGTCACCGGCGGAGACCGCTCGGACTAGCTGTAGCCACTCATCCTCGGATAGGCGAACCTTTGACTTCTCGGCAAAGAGAATATCTCCCAATGTTTTCGGCGCAGCCACGACGGTGATCATGCCGTGCGCAATTCCGCCGGTCAAGAGACCGGAAACCGGGATGCCTTTCGTGCCGTTTGTCTATAGAAGTTATACGCTAAAACTCTGCCGCTGGATTTATCCAAAACCAGAAAACGTCGTAATTCCGGCGCTGAAGGAATTTTTTGCGGGTTGCAAAATCCAAAATCCAAGCGTTGACGTTATAAGTGATGCAAGTGCCAAAAAGCCCTAGAGTGGGCTGCAACATTTATTTTATTTATTAAAAGGATACACGGGACGAAACATCGGCGGAACCTCGCGGCCATGGATGCCATAGCACCTATATGTTGTTTCACCCATAGCTTGTCGCCCGTCTAAGTCGCCATATGGAAAAAGCGATCCCGATAACGCTAGGTCACGCGAACGGCGCATTTATTGTCGACGAGCTGCCCTCGGACATGTTTCGCATTGAAGTTCCTCTGAGTGCGCACGGCCGTTGCCTGGCCAACTGCGATGAGAAATCACCGGAGTACGCATTGCTGAGGAATGGCGTCGTTTTGTCTGAAGGCTTTGACAAACCGATGGTTCACATACGGTGTGGTGCCGATAAGGCCCGCGCGATCCTCCATATCTTAGCCAAAGAATGCCCGGAGTTTTCCGACGAGCTTCACGTATATCCCGACCCCGGATGATGCTAACCGTGGCGGGTTGCTCCATTTCACCGTAAATCATCCCGCGCTTCGAACGGGAAGTTTGCCACCGAAGTTTTCCTGCGGGCCTTCGGTGACGGATCTCACCGGTTGCCGCGACCATCCACTGGGCCAATGATCCAGCTCAGCCTTCACAACCAGTCTTAGGACCCAGTTGTTGCGCGAGCGGCTTCCCATCTCCGCAGTGCGAGCCTTAGACCCTACTGGTGGATATAGTGATGTCTCATTTTTTACTCAGTGCGCGCCGTGATCAATGTCGAGAAGCTCAATGTCGATCGTCAATTCTTCTCCGGCTAACGGGTGGTTGAAATCCACTGTCACTGTCGATTCAGTAACCTCAGTTACGATTACATCGACGGGCGATCCGTCCGGTTGAGGGATTGGCACCCGTTCACCTACGGTCGGCTCCGGATCCCATTGCGCGAACTTGTTTTTAGACACTTCAACCACCCTCTCTGGTAGGTAGGGTCCAAACGCTTTCTCTAAAGGCAGTTCAGCCGTTTTCGAATCACCGGGTTTCATTCCCACCACGGCTTCCTCAAAACCCGGTATAACTTGGCCTTCGCCGATGGTAAACCGCAGTGGCTCGCGATCGAAAGTTTCATCGAATACCGACCCGTCGTGCAGTTTTCCGCGATAATGAACTTTTACGCTGTCCCCATGTGTTGCTTGTTTCATGATCTTCCTCCTTTTTGAAATTTGAACGATCCTAAATCCTAGAAATCGATTTCTCCCACTTCTCGGATCGCTCGCCCCAAAACCGGCTTGAGCTTTTCGTGTAGCCTGGCGGCGAAAGCCGTATTGAAGCAATATAGTTCGGCAAAATAAATTTTCCCGTCCACTTCATTGCTCAAAAGAAGCTTGCCCGGTTCAACAAAATCCACGTCTCTCAAAATTCCATCTTCTCCCCTGAGCGAGCCTTCACCGCGCTCCGACCATATCGGCGGCCATTGGAGTTTCGGGTGTTCTCTTAATCGCATGGATTCCCTCCTAGGAAAAAGTTGTCCAACTACGAAACGACTAACGACCCTGGGCCTATTTGTTATCGGGAATCTAAATTCTTCTTGAACCGGTCGGCCACAGCTGAAATGCCGGACGACACTTCTGAAGAACTAAACTCGAATGGTTTCCGCGTAGGAAATCGAGCAGGCTCTTTTATTTCTCAACCCTTAATTCAGCTATAACGCAGGTTTTGATCATGTCAAGAATAAGGAAAATCATTTGTGAAATAGTGCGTCGTGGCCAAGAATGTCTCGATCGGTGCGCGGATGATCAACGCCCGCATTGAAACGATTGCTATGTCCAGAGACACGAAACTAGAAAGCGCAAGACCGGAACTTTTTCGAGTAGCGTTTCTAATTTCGTGGAAAGGTTTGGCGTCCCCGACGGGATTTGAACCCGTGTTATCGGCGTGAAAGGCCGGTGTCCTGGGCCGAGCTAGACGACGGGGACGTACTGGTGAGCCGTGCCGGATTCGAACCGGCGACCCTCTGCTTAAAAGGCAGATGCTCTACCGACTGAGCTAACGGCTCGCTGGTGGAATCTGAACTTCATTTTAATAACGAGAATACCCCCTCAAGTCAAACAAAGCTGGGCCAATTTGCTCCGCGGGTTGTCGCCTGCGCTGGCTCTGGACTTTTGTTCACGGTTGAAATACAACCCTCCGCTAACTCATTCCAAGGCTAGCATCCACCGATGACACGGCGCTTCTTCGAGCTCAAGCCTTTCTCTCTCGCAATTCTCACATTCAGTGTTCTCGTAGCCGTTGTTTTCGCCGCTGAGCTGGCTCCCTGGAGCCGTTGGCTCGGATCGCCCGGCACCGGCGTCAATCGAGCCGCGAAGTCGTCAAAGGCACGGTCCGAGTCCAAACTCGCTTCTCATCCTGAAGATGTCGCATCCCCGGAAGCGTCTCGTTTCGCGGAGTCTGTGCAAGCCACTCTCTTTCCCCAAGCGAAGGCGACCAATCCGCGCGAGGACGGTCTTCAGTCCTGGGCACGAACACTGCTCGATTCGACGAAGCCTTTGAAAATTCGCCGGCAGGCTGCGTGGAACCTGGCCAAGCTTCGATCCGCGGAGGCGTTCGCGGTGCTGCGGCAGGGGTTGACAAGCGCACCGGCGCATCTCAAAGCCACGATCGCGGAGCTTCTGGGGAAGTTTGATACGGCGGAATCGCGGCAATTGCTGCGAGAGATGCTGAACGGCACCGACGAAATAGTTGCACGTGGCGCGATGCGCGGTTGGGCGGCATTCAATGATGCCGAGGCGTTCGACCTTCTATCGAAGTATTTTGCCAATGGTCAAAAGCCCGTCGAACTCCGCGCCGACGCGGCTTTGAGCTTGAGCAGGATCGACAGCGCCCGGGCCAATCAGGTTTTAGTCGAGAGCTTGAACAAAATGACCGATCGCGCGCTTGCCGCCGCGGTTCTGGGCGTCCTGGCCGAACACGCCTTTGCCGAGAGCGAGCCCTTCTTCCGTCAGTACCTCGGCCGCGCCGACGTTCCGGTCGCGCTCCGGGTGGCAGCGCTGGAGGCGCTCGGCGAGGCGAACGGGAATCCCGTGCCGCTCCTGCTGGAACAGTTGGGCAGCGGTGACGAGGCAATTCGCGCGGCATCGGCGTGGGCGATAGGAATGCTCGACAATCCGACGCCGGTCGCGCCCGATCTCTTACGGGTCCTCAACGGCGAGAAAAGCAGCGAAGTACGAACGCGACTCTATCAGGCGTTGGAAAACCAGCCTGGAGTCGATGCGCAGACGTTGTTGTCATCGGTTTTGAATGACTCGGCAGCATCACGGGTCGCCGGATTGAAACTTTTGGCTGCGCAGACGGCGCGGCTGAACGATCCGAACCTTGCATCGACCTTCGATCGGTTGGCGGTGCCGGAGCTCGAGAATCTCGCCATCGCCGGCGGTGATCTTCAAAACAAGCTCGTGTCGGTGATGGCGCTCAAGCAGGCCCAAACGCCGGGCGCACTCCAGGCGCTCGCTAGAGTGGCCGTCAAGGCTCCCGAACCAAGAATAGCGGCGGCGGCAAGGATGAAATGATCGAATCCGAAAATAGGAGAACAGGGTGATGGTCACTGGCACAAGAAGATCTCTATGGATGTTACTCGCGAGCTTTGTTGCGGCGTCGCTCCTTGGGCAGCCAGCGAATCTGCACGCCCAGCCCATCAACCTACAGTTCACAGCTCCACAGGGGATATGGGATGTTAGCGGGAACTATCCCAGCTACTCGAATCCGCGCAGTCCGAGTCGAATCAACTTAAAGGGACCCGCCGGAAGCATAACGCTCGAGGAACCACAGCAGGCGCTGGCATTTTACTTGACCAAAGGAAAGGTGCTCAACCAATCGGTATCGCTACAGCCGTAATAGCTGCATCTCCACTTGCCAAAAATCGTCTACACAGGAGGAAACCTCATGACAGGCAATGCGCAACAATTGATTCCCTTCTGGCGAGCGCTCTTGGGCGGCGCGCTGTTGCTGATCCTGGCTGCGCCGGTCTCAAGCGCCGAATATCAATTTTCGCCTGGGCAGGGTGTCTGGGACGTGACCGGCAACTATTCGAACCCGGATATCACCGCCACCGACACGTTCCTGCTCACGCAGGATGACAAGGGTAAGATCACCGGCTTCGGTTCGGGATTTGCGAGTGATTCGGGCATCGACGTGAGTCTCGGTTACGACTTTCGCGGATCGATCAAGGCCGTCAACAATCTGACCCGCGTGCTTCTGACGATGAAAATTTCAGGCAGCGCTACCGATGGCGTCATTACTCTGCCGGTGAAAGGAAGCGTGAAGTTTGTCTTTGACGTCGACCCGTCGAACAACCTCCTGATCGGCAGCGGCCATGGGCGTCTCTGCGTCAAAGGGAGGTGCGAAAGGGCGAACGGACTGGTGCAGTTCGATATCCCGCCGGCGATGGACGGAAGTTGGACGTTAAACTTGGATAGTTTGCAGAGCGTCAATCAGTCCGTCACGGGAACCGCAACTGCGACACTCTCCAACGGTCGGACCCTGCTTTTTACCGGCAGCGGCCATTTTACCAGTTCGAGAAGTTTGGCGCTGATCAATCTGAGAAGCCCGGCGGGGACCATAACGCTAAAGGGTAATCCGACCGACCTCGGGGTTCACCTGGCCAAAGCCAAGCTGCTTGGCCAATCGATTCCTACGTCGCCTTGACGTCGAGCGCGTCTCTCAGCGCATTTCCCAGAATATTGAACGCCAGGATCGTCACGAAAATCGCGGCGGCGGGGAACGCGATCACGTGCGGGTAGCTGCGCATGGCGCGATAGCCGTCCTGCGCCAGGGTGCCCCAGCTCGTGCCCCAAGCGCTGTACGGATCGTTGATGCCGATGCCGATGAAGCTCAACGTCGACTCGGCAAGGATCGCGGAAGGAATGCTGAACGTGAGCGTGACGAGGATGGGCGCGACGATGTTGGGCAAAATATGCCGCAACAGAATGCGTGAACGAGAAACACCCAAGGCGACTGCGCTTTCGACGAAAACGAACTCCTTGGCTTGAAGTACCTGACCGCGGGCGATGCGAGCGAAGCGCACCCAGGTCACCAGACCGAGGGCGATGAGCAAACCGCCGATGTTTCGGCCGAGCACGAGCGACAACAAAATAAAAATCAGCATGTCCGGCAGGCCGTAAAAAACATCGACGGTGCGCATCATCCAATGATCCCAGTAGCCGCCCTTGTATCCGGCGACGAGACCGTATCCAGTCCCAAGTACCAGCGCGATCAGCGCGGTGCCGACGCCGACCGTCATCGACACGCGCGCGCCGTAAAGCACGCGGGTGAGTAGATCGCGGCCCAGAGTATCCGTGCCCAGCCAATGAGAGGCGCTCGGCGCTTCGAGGATGCGGGACGCCTCTACGCCGCCGAGCGGGTAGGGAGCGATCCATGGCGCGAAGAATCCCAGCAGGAGCACGCTGACGACAATCAGCGCGCTCGCGACCAGCCAGGGATTTGCCGCCCGGTGATGGATCATTGTGCGCGGATGCGTGGATCGACGCAGCCGTAGAGAGCGTCGACGATGAAGTTCGCCAAAACCAGAATCGCCGTGTAAACCAGGCTCACGCCCATGATGAGCGGGTAGTCGCGGTCGGTCACGGCGGTAATGAAAAACCGTCCCATGCCGGGAATCGCGAAAACGTACTCGATAACGAAAGAGCCGGTCAGAAGGGTCGCCGCGAGCGGGCCCATGACCGTCAGCACCGGTATCAGCGAATGGGCGAGCGCGTGTTTCACGACCACGGCGAGTTCGCTGAGGCCTTTGGCGCGCGCGGTGCGGATGAAATCTTCGCCGAAGGTCTCGATCAACGTCGAGCGCAGAAGCGCCGCGAGATAAGCCGCGGGCGCCGCGCCGAGGGTCACCGTCGGCAGAATCACGCTTGACCAATCGTCCCAGCGTCCCGCCTGCAGCCAGCCCAGTTCAAGCGCTACGAGCCAGATAAGAAACGCGCCGAGAATAAAATTAGGCAAGGAAATTCCTAGGGTCCCAACCAGTACGCAGCCGCGGTCGATGAGCGAGCCGCGGTAATACGCGGCGAAGAGTCCAATGGGAAAGGCGGCGGCGACGGTGAATAGCAGCGCCAGCACGCCGAGCAGCGCCGAGGTCGGCAAAGTTTCCCGGATAATTTGCGTCACGCCGCGATCGAGATACTTATAAGAGGGACCCAGATCGCCGCGCACGATGCCGCCGAGGTAACGGCCGTATTGCTGCAGCATCGGTTCGTCGAGGTGATACTTGGCTTCGAGATTGGCGAGCACTTCCGGCGGTAGCTTGCGCTCGCTGTCGAAGGGTCCACCGGGCGCGAGACGCAGCAGTACGAACGTGAGCGTGGCGACGACCCAGAGGACGATCAGACCATGAAGAAATCTTTTGAGTAGCAAACCCGCCATCGCGCTGAATGTAACGCAGCGCGCGCTTCTTGTCATGCCAGGAGCGCAGATTCGTATCGGATGCACCGAGCGAAAATGACTCCGCCATGAATTGTTCTGAACCTGATCGCGGAAACGGCCCTCACCCTAACCCTCTCCCATCAGAATGGGCGAGGGATTTCTCGGTCCTTAATCTTCACCCTCGCCCGCTTGCGGGAGAGGGAAGGGTGAGGGCTCTTCGTGCGACGGCTAGACGATCCCTCACTAGGTAGTTTGCGGTCTGTCCGAACGGAGCGGAGCGGAATCCGAGACCGGGATGATATGCGAACCCGCCTTCGAGGGAACCCGGATTTCGTTTTGCTTCATCCGGGTTACAAAGACCTCGAGGATGAAAAACTCGATCTAACTGGCTTGCGCTGCGGAGTAGGCTTCGAGCTTTTTCTCTAGCCACTGTGTGTTGACCGCGCCGCGGCGATATTCGGCGTCTGCAATGACGGTCTTCAGAAAGGGAATCAACGTGTCGATGCCGCTCACGTGGAAATTTTCCAGCGCCGCGTAAGTTCGGTCGGCGGCTTCCGCCCGCGTGCCAGCGTGAACGATCAGTTTCGCCAGCAGCGAATCATAATAGGGCGGAACGAAGTAGCCGGCATAGCAGTGGGTGTCGAGACGAATGCCTTCACCCTGCGGCGCAAGCCATTCGGTGATCCGGCCAGGGCAGGGGCGAAAACCGTGCTGCGGCGACTCGGCGTTGATACGGCACTCGATTGCATGACCGGCGCACCGGATATCCGATTGTTTAAAAGGCAACGGCTCGCCCCGCGCGATGTGCAGCTGCTGGCCGACTAGATCGACGCCGGTGATCATCTCCGTCACCGGATGCTCGACCTGAATTCGTGTGTTCATCTCGAGAAAATAGAAATCCGCTGTGTCGTTGTCGTAGATGAATTCGATGGTCCCGGCGCTCCGGTAACCGATGCTCCGTGCCAGGGAGGCCGCCGCGTTGCAAATCTTCGTCCGCACTTCCGCCGGCACGGCGTAGGCCGGCGCTTCCTCGATGATTTTCTGATGGCGGCGCTGAAGCGAGCAATCGCGCTCGCCCAGATGAATTACATTGCCGTGCTGATCGCCGAGGATCTGCACTTCGATGTGGCGCGCATTGCCGACGTAGCGCTCCATGTAAAGAGTGTCGTTGCCGAAAGCAGCGCGGGCTTCGGCCGCCGCGGTACGGAACGTGTCCTCGATTTCACGAGCGTTGGAAACGAGCTTGATGCCGCGTCCGCCGCCACCGGCGGACGCTTTGAGCAGCAGCGGATAGCCGATCTGCTCTGCGAGCATGGCAGCTTCGGTCGGAGTCCTAGCGTGATCCGACCCCGGCACGAGCGGCACGCCGGCGCCGCGCGCAATCTTGCGCGCTTCGAGCTTGTCGCCCATCTGCGTGATGTTTTCCGCGCTCGGGCCGACGAAAGTAATTTTATTGTCGGCGCAGGCCTGGGCGAGGGCGGCGCGCTCGGAAAGAAATCCATAGCCGGGGTGAAGCGCATCGCAGCCGGTGCCTCGCGCCGCGGCGATCAGATTTTCGACTTTCAGATAGCTGTCTGTGGAACGCGGCGGACCGATGCACACAGCGCGATTGGCGATCTGCGCGGCCATACTTTCGCGGTCGGCGTCGGAAACGGCGGCGACGGTCTCGATGCCCAGACTTTGGCAAGCTTTGATGACGCGCACGGCGATTTCGCCGCGGTTGGCGACCAATACCCGAGTGACGCTCATGAAAACTCCGAAAAAAACCGTAGGGGCGAGCTTCGAACCCGCCCCTACAAATTTCTACACGCTCAATTTTGAAAGACGCGCTACGGCTTGACGATAAACAGAGTCTGGCCAAACTCGACGAACTGGCCGTTCTGCGCGACCACCTCGACGATCGTGCCCTTGACCACCGCGCGCACGCTGTTGAACACCTTCATCACTTCGATGAGTCCGACCGTGGTGTCTTCGGTGATCTGCTGACCGACCTTGACGAAGGGCGGCGCGCCCGGCTCCGGCGCGACGTAGAAAGTGCCGAGAAGCGGCGCAGTGATCGGCAGCATTCCCTCCGGTATCACCGCAGGCTTGGCGCTCGGCGCGGCAGCCGTTTGCGCAGCGGGTTTCGGTGTCGCTGCAGGGGCAGGCGCGGCGCTCGGCGCTGCGCTGATCGCCGCGGGCTGCGTCGTGCCGGCAATCGGAATCGGATCGCCCTTGCTGACTGTGATTTTCAGCTCGCCGACTTCGAGTTGGAAATAATCGAATTTCGATTCGTCGATCAGTTTCAAGATATGCAGGACATCATCTTCGCTGAGTTCCATCGCCTCGCCTTCCTTGGAGTGAATTAGTCTTATTCCTTATGCGATTTCGCCAAGCTTGGCAAATCATGAAACCGGAAAACGGCGATCGTTTTGAACATAAGTTCCATCAAGAAAAGCCCCCGGCCACTCGGCGCGCTACTTTCCCGCCGGCTTCACATTGCGCATATCGAGTCGCGCCATCGAGGTATATTCCAAGCCCGTGAACTTTGGGCTGAGCAAGGTCGCCTCGGCTACGGAATATAGCGGCACGATGGCGACATCCGTCTCTGTGAGCAGCTTTTGCGCGTCATCGTAAATCAGCGCGCGCTTTTTCTCGTCGCTCTCGCGGGCGGCGAGCTCCAGCAGTTGATCGTAACGGGAGTTTTTCCAGCGGCCGTTGTTGTTGCCGCTGTTGGAAAGAAACAGCTTCATGAAATTATCCGGGTCGGGATAATCGGCGCCCCATCCGGAACGAAAAACGGGGTAAGGGTCATTCTTGAGTTTGTCGAGAAATACTTTCCATTCCTGATTTTCTACTCTGACGACCACACCAAGGTTTTTCTGCCACATGCTCTGGACTGCTTCGGCGACCAGCTTGTTATCTTCTTGAGTGTTGTAGCCGAGAACGATCTGCGGCAACCCCTTGCCGTCCGGATACCCGGCTTCACTGAGAAGACGGCGCGCTTCGGTCGGGTTGAATTTAAGCCCGATCTCGGGATTATGCGCTGGCATCCCCGGCGGAATCCAGGAGGTGCCCGCCACCGCCCGGCCTTGGAGTATTTTGGGAAACACGCTTCGATCGATGGCCATGGCAAAGGCTTTGCGCAATTTGACGTTGTCGAAAGGTTTACGATCGACGGCGAAACCGTAGTACTCCCCGCGCAGCTGCGGCACGACCTTGTAGCCCGGCATCTTCGACAGGCGCGGCTTGTCCAAGGTCGGGATGCTGTGCGATTCGTCGATGAAATCCAAATTGCCCTGCTCGTACATGGCCACGGCGGTGGATTTCTCGTTGATCATGAACATGCGCACCCGCTCCATGGCCGGCTTGCCGCGAAAGTAACTCGGATTGGCGCTGAGCTCGATCTCATTCTCGTGCTTCCACGAGGCGAGGCGAAACGGACCGTTGGTGATGATATTTCCCGGTTCGGTCCAGCGCTCGGCGAATTTTTCGACCACGTCCCGGCGCTCGGGAAAGGTCACCTCGAAAGTCGTGATGGCGATGAAATAAGCGGCCGGGTGGCGCAGGGTGACGGCGAGCGTTTGATCGTCTTCGGCCCGCACGCCGACCGAGGACGCGTCCTTGATCTTGCCCTCGTTGTATTCTTGCGCGTTGACGAGATCGAAGAGGGTATAGGCGTATTGGGACGCTGTCTTTGGATCGAGCAGACGCTTCCATGAGTACTCAAAGTCCTGGGCGCGCACTTTCTTGCCGTCGGTCCACTGAACGTCGTCGCGCAGATGAAAGACAATCTTTTTTCCGCCGTCGAGTACGTCCCAAGATTTGGCGATCATCGGCGCGGGCTTTAAAGCCTTGTCGAACTCGGTGAGCCCGACCATCAAGTTGGAGATCACGTTGAAGGAAACGTGATCGGTGGCGAGGGACCAGTCGAGGGTCGGCGGCTCGGTGCCGAGATTGACGCGGAACCGGCTCTCGCCGCTGCGCGATGAAGACTTGCAGGCGCCCAGCAACGCCAAAAACAGGATCGGCAGGCAAAGCCGGAGAAAAATGTTTTTGAATTGAGGCAAGGGAACTATCTATCTTGCTTGTAGAGTTGTTAGCCGCTATTACTAGCGCAATACTTTAGCGCCTTCAAGAAAGGAATCGAGCCGCATGGATGCGAAAGAATTGGTGATGAGCAGTCTGGTCATCGAGGGCCATCGCGACGTTTACGAGCAGCTCTATCGCACGTCGATCGGCGAGAAGGCGCCGGTCCGTGATGCGGTGGCGCCGCGGCTTATCCGCGACGGCATCAATATGACGGTGTACGCGATCAGCGGCGACTCCTATTCCCACTCGCAGAATACCGGCCGCTACCTCGAAACCGCGCTCGATCAAATCGATCAGTTTCTCGAGGAGGCGCCGCGCTCCGAAGGCATGATCCAGATGGTCAAGACCCGCGGCGATCTGCCGGAAAAGCCCGAGCCCGGCTCGGTCAAGTTTCTGCTTCATTTCGAGGGCTGCATGGCGCTGCGGGGCAGCATTCATAATTTGCGGAACTTTTATCGCCTCGGTCTGCGTTCGCTCCAGCCCGTCTGGAACTTTCGCAACGAGTTGGGCGACGGCGTGTGGGAAAATCGCACCGGCGGCGGACTGACCAACTTCGGCGTCGAAGTGATCAAAGAAGCGAACCGTCTGGGCATGGTCGTCGATCTGTCGCACATGAACCGGGAAGGGTTTTTTCAATCGCTCGACGCCGCGACGGCGCCGCTGATCGTGAGCCACGCCAATGCCTGCGGCATGCTCGACAATCCGCGCAATCTCGCCGACGATCAGATCAAGGCGATCGCGAACCAAGGCGGCCTGGTCGGCATCCTGGCTTTGCCGGAGCGCGTCGGCAAGGGCGAAGTTGCCATCGAAGACATGCTGAAGCACATGGATTACATGATCAAGCTCGTCGGCATCGAGCATCTGGCGCTGGGCATGGATTTCGTCAAATACGACGGGCCGCGCACGTTGAAAGACCGTCATCATCCGCTGCACAAAGACCCGTTGATCAAAGGCTTCGAAGAGATCGAAGACCTGCCCAATCTGATCGACGGTCTGCAACGCCACGGCTACAAAGATGAAGAGATTAAGCTAATCCTCGGCGGCAATTACCTGCGCGTGCTGAAAACGATCCTGCCGGAGCAGTCGGTGATTTAGCGCAAGATTTCTGCATGACCATCGGCGTTTCCATCCCGCGCATCGACGGCGTCGAGAAAGTTACCGGCGCGGCGAAATTCACCGGCGATCTTGCGATCCCCGCCATGCTCGAAGCGAAGGTGTTGCGCAGCGCGCTGCCGCACGCTTCGATCGAGTCCATCGATACCCGCCAAGCCGAGTCGCTTCGCGGCGTGATCGCGGTTCTCACCCGAGACGACCTCAAAGACATCGATCCGTATTATGGCAATTGCCTGCGCGACCGGGCCGTCGTGGCCACCGATCGGGTTCGCTTCGTCGGCGAACCGGTGGCGGTCGTGGCGGCGGAAGACGGCCTGACAGCCGAAGAAGCGTTGGCGCTGATCGACGTTCGCTACCAGGAACTGCCCTGCGTTGCCGATCTCGATGCCGCGCTGGCGGAAGGCGCGCCGCTGCTGCACGAGCAACAGTCGGGCACCGGCGAATTTCATGACGTGGCGGGGGTCGGCGAAACCTTCGGCGGCAACATCTGTCACCGCGAGCGCTTC
>JADMIO011107789.1_pt1 | contig 16399 bp, 23 predicted proteins | sample 8958161 | NCBI WGS metagenome assembly JADMIO01 (sample SAMN16585339, study PRJNA669376) | soil metagenome | isolation source: Crop rotation soil | place: USA: Cullars Rotation, Alabama | collected 2011
CGAACAACGCTAGCCCCCTTCGTATTACCGCGGCTGCTGGCACGAAGTTAGCCGGAGCTTCTTCTGCGGGTACCGTCATTATCGTCCCCGCCGAAAGAGTTTTACAACCCTAGGGCCTTCATCACTCACGCGGCATGGCTGGATCAGGGTTTCCCCCATTGTCCAAGATTCCCCACTGCTGCCTCCCGTAGGAGTCTGGGCCGTGTCTCAGTCCCAGTGTGGCTGGTCGTTCTCTCAAACCAGCTATGGATCGTTGCCTTGGTAGGCTTTTACCCCACCAACTAGCTAATCCAACGCGGGCCGCTCCAATGGCGATAAATCTTTCCCCGTAAGGGCTTATCCGGTATTAGCGCAAGTTTCCCTGCGTTATTCCGAACCATAGGGCACGTTCCCACGTGTTACTCACCCGTGCGCCGCTCCCATTGCTGGGCGCTCGACTTGCATGTGTTAAGCCTGCCGCCAGCGTTCGTTCTGAGCCAGGATCAAACTCTCAAGTTGATCCTTAGAACTCATCATCAAACGCGTTCGTTGTCCGTCATTCATGACGAGGTCTAACACCGGCTCCTTGCGAAGCCGGAATTCGACTTTCCATGTTTGACTTTGAAGAACGCGAGCCAAATGAGCTCAATCTTATTTGCCTGATTGCTCAGGCCCCTAATTGCTTAGGGTTGGCGATCGAGCCGTCGCCCACGTTCCCCTTCCTCGAATCACAATGTCAAAGAGCTCAACTTGGCGCGAATTTTCATCTTGCCAGAGAAGCGTAGCCGCTCGCAAGACCGTGGTCTCACTCGCGGCGTGGGCGGCGTATATAGGCGCGTGATTTTGCTCTGTCAAACACCAAATCGAGGTGATTTTCGCTTTTTTGTGAGCCAGTTCGCGCAACCTGGCCGTTGCGGTTGCTGCATACGCGAACACCCGCTTGTTCGTTCCATGTAAGCGAGCTTAACGACTGATCAAGACTTTCGCCTCAATAGGCTCGAGTTCGGCTTTCGCGTGTCCAGGTCAGGGCTGGGGCTTGGGAACAGCTTCTGCGCGGTTCGCGAGCGTCGCTGCTGCGCCTCCTGGAAGCGGCGCGACCGCTGGTCTGTCGGCATCAGCCCGCAAAGGAGGACAGCTCCCGCCGGTGCCCAGGACACCGCTGCTCCGTGGATGAGGCGAAGCATCTTTCGGCAGCTCGGCGTCGTCTTTCCCGATAGCGGCTCCGACCGAAGGTGGCGCGACCAAGGCAGAGACAGCCGGGCAGCTCGCGCTGTTGGGAAGCACGCTCGTAGCGGATTGATTGGCCTGAGGCTGTTTCGGCTCAGCCGGACGTGGGTCGGGGGCGAATGCCGCCAAGGCAGGTGTCAGCGGAGAGATGTTTGCGAGGCGCCAGGGGCCACCCGGTACCAGTATAGCGAGGTTGGCCTCCGCGCCGTACAAGGCGGCCACATAAATCGCAGCCGTCGCGGCCATGAGCATCAGCTTGTTCGAATAATGATGCACCGAGAACCTCCTCCGTGCGGGAGGAGGTTTCGCTTGATCCTCCTCCCGCCCGGCCGCAGGCGTTTTTCAGAAGCGCGCCGGCATGCTGTTCAGTTCGTCATAGGTGAGATCGGCCAGGACCGTGTCGCGGTTCGGGTCGAGACGCAGATGATCGCCGGTGATTGCAACGGACTTGTTGTTGTTGAGCGTGATCACCGCTTTCTCGCGTCCGCCGTCCTGATAGGTCATATGGCCAAACTTACCGACGATGACGCCGGCGCGGTCGGCGACCGGCAGGCCGCCAATGTCCCGATCCGGATTGGCGAGGTCGCGCAAGTCGACGAGATTAGGGCCCGGAAAAGGGACGGCGTGTTCCTCCACGACAACCGGTGCGTCGTGAACGACGACATGGCGCTCCTCGACGACGACCGGCGGCGGATTTGCGAGCTGGTCCTTATAATCGCCCAGTTGCTGCTGATAGGTCTGGTTTTGCTGCTCAAAGGACTGCTTCTTGTTCTGATAGTCTTTGAGCTGAGCATTGTACTGCGCCTGCGCTTGCGCGTTGTCTTGCGCCACTTGCGCATTGTAGGCCGCGATCTCGCCCGGCACCCTATCATCCGTCCTGACCCCAACGATCACGTCTGGCTGCGATGCTTGCTGCTCGTTCAACTGCTCTGTTGCGGCGCGTTCCGCGGGCGTGGATTCGCGGGGCAGCTTTTGCGCCATGGAGGGCGCCGTTGCGAGCAGTGCGCCTGCCAATGCAACGCCGCTCAGGACAAGCTTGCGGTTTGCCATTTTGATTTCTCCTTGTTGCGGTTCAGCGAGCACGCTCGCCGGCGACTTCAAGGAAGGAAACGTTCCGTGGAAAACGCTGTTCCGGCGTTGGCCGAAAGTCGCTGAAAGTGAAGCGCATTACGCCGCTTTAGGCGGCGTCTATTGCGGTTCAGACGGAGCTGCGAGCGATATTTGGGGCGATTGAGCGCGCTGTTGCATCAATATATTCACATCGGGCTGCCAGATCAGGAACAGGCCCGCCATTACGGCAATCAACAATGTGGCCGAGGCGACCACAATCGTGAATCCGACGCCTATCTGGGTGGGCACATCCCGTTTCATATCAAATCTCCGTTCCTAGAAAAGAACGGTACAGCAAGACAATGGTTGCGAGCTTAAGCCTCGCGTTGCCGGAATAAATCCGTACAAGGACTATATTTTTCTTTGTGCCTGAAGCTTTAAAATCCTTGTACAGACGATCAGCTCGTCGCGATGTATTCCTTGAGCGCTTGGGCTTCGCGCAGCGTCTCCGCAATTCTCGTCTTGACGACGTCACCGATGGAAACGATACCGACGATGTTGTCGGCGCTGACCACCGGCATGTGACGGAAGCGGCACCGCGTCATCGTCTCCATGATTTCCTCGATCGTATCGGTCTCCTCGCAGGTCGCCACCTCCCGCGTCATGCGTTCGGATACTGGAAGGGTGAGCGCCGCGGCCCCGTCCTCCGCCACGGCGCGAACGATATCGCGCTCTGACAACACACCGGCCAGCGCGCCATCATCGCCCCGGACAACGAGGGCGCCGATACGATGTTTGGTCAGGATGCCTGCGGCTTCCGCAAGCGTTGCGTCGGGACCGATGGCCAGCACATCGCGGCCCTTATCGCGCAAAATATGAGACACAAGCATAGTCTTGCCTCCAAGCGGGGCAGGACGATGCGCCCGGCCACCGCTTCAAAGGCAACGTGTCATCCCGAAATGCGGATGCGTATTGCCCTGGTTACGGCAGGCGAAGGGCATCATTCCGCCCCCATCCAGCCGCAATCCTGCGCTTAGCTGGGGCTTGGGACAAGCCGCCCCTGGGGCAAAGCCCCTGGCTCGGGAAAATTCCTGATAGCGCAACGGAAAATTTGCTCTATCACCGTATCGTTGTGCCGCAGCACCCAGTTGGGCTGTAGAAACAGCCCGCGGCCTAAGGAGAGTTGAAGTGAACCGGATTTCCATCACAGGGCCCGCCTTGTTCGGCATGGCCGCCCTCGTCATCACCAGCATCTGGATTTATTTGCTGTTTTTCGTCATTCCCCCTGTCTTCAACGGAAGCGCCGCCGCATCCTTTTAAGCGGTACGGTTTGGCTTTCGCCCGGCAAGGGGCGTCTTTCACGCCCCTATGCGGACAATCCCCCTGGTGGACTTGGTTAGCGGATGGATACCAAAGCCGTCTGCACTTGCTCGCCTTCGCGGACGTCCCGTTGTGCTCCGTGGCCGCCGGTTGAGCTTGACGCTGTAGGCCCCACCTGATTGAAAAAGCGCTCGACACTGCAGCGTGCCGATTTGGGGCACGGTGCCGGTTGTCAAGCGGAGCTGTGGCCGAGAGGCTGAAGGCGGCGGTTTGCTAAACCGTTATACGGCCCTAAAGCTGTATCGAGGGTTCGAATCCCTCCGGCTCCGCCACTTTTGTAAGGCCGAATTGTCTCTGGCCACGGGTGAGGGCGCAAAAACGCCAGCATCCCCGTGGATATCAACTATGGGCTCCATAGTCCGCCTACCCGCGGGGCACGTATTTCGCCTCTCTCTCAACGATATTCTCCGAACCTGCCGACTCCGGGGAGCCGTCTAGAGGATAAAAATGGCAGGTTAAAGCCAACCAGCCCGCTCCCCCTTTCGAACTCCGCCTGCTTGGGCGGACGAACCCGGCATCCAACTCGCGCATGCTTCCTGCGAGCCAGGTCAGGAGAAATGGTCGGTCGCAGCCGACTACAAGGATGCACACACGCCGAGTTCAAACCAGCGACCAATCCCTTGGTTATTGATCGGCATCCAGGGATGCCGCGCGCGCGCGTTCAGATTCTGCCTCTAGCACGTGGTATCGTTCCAGCGCTGCATTCAAACCCGCGTCAATTTCCTCTGAATCCAAATAGTCGACCATTGCTTTCAGCAGATACCAGGAGAACGCGCATATGCATTGCAGGCAGGAGATGCGCCCAAGGAGCCTTGGTCCCCAAGTAAACGCCACAGCTTCGCCATCCGAGATTCTTAGCTGCCGTTCGAGTGAGTTCGCACTCGGGTGGGCGCAGTTATCGGACAGCGAGCGGTACCAGACTGTATAGGCAGAAGATAAACCGGCCTTGTCTGCCAGTTGTTTAAAGACGATGGAGTCCTTTTCGTCGTCAGATTGGGCCAGGAATGATCGAAGCCGCTCGGCTATCTCTCCCAACGGCCGCAGCTCTGTAGGGTGCAGCAAGAGCATTTCGTTCGCGATTTTCCGTCGAGTGGCGAGGTTCGCGCGCGCGACCTTACCGGCCAGGTCATATCCGGCCGCGAGGGCGCCAAGCGCAAACACCGTCTCGAGGACGCTCCGACAGATCGTCCCTGCGTCAGTTACGAAATTGGACTCGGCGAGCAGCGTGGCTGCCTGCAGGCTGGTAACGCCGCGCATGAAAAGAGTCCAAGCGAACAGCGCCCTCGTTTCCGTTGGAGGTTTTTCCGGAGCGCGCGCAATCTGTTTCGCCGCAAGAGCCGACACCTCCGTTATTAACGCAAACCATTTCGCGGTGAGGTCATCTGCGACGGCATCGGACATCACTCCACCTTTCGGATTAACACATGGGTGAAACCAGACTCCGGAATTCGGTGAAGCTCTAACGACAATTTGCCGGCTGAACCGGCGGGAATCTCTGCCGCGGCGAGCTGGGAAATGACTTCTCCAGTCTCCGTCTGAACGTATTCGCAGCTAGCAATCGGCGCGTAGGTTTCTTCGACCCGAATCTCGGCCTCAATAATCAACCTACGAATCCTGATTGCCCCAACGCTCGTCTGAATAGTGTACTGGTCGTCATCCGGATAGTTGAGCGCGTATCGCTGCTGCACCGGAGCACCAGCCAACAGGCTGCCCTCAATCTCCGGATGAATGTTTAGAAACGAGTGAAGCACGTCATAGGCCGTGACTATCATTCCGTTTGGCGCGTGTAAAAAAGGCTCGCTCGCCTGACGTGCAATCCCCACAAAGTCCTCGGCCGCTTTCTTCTGCTGGGCATCTGCGTCTTCTGCAATGTCAAGTCGCAAGAACCTCAGAGTGCGATGCCCGACCCGGCAATGGATCGTTGTCATAGCCAGCCACTCGAATTGCCCCGGCGCCAAGTCCTTGACCTGACGAAGCTCGATCCCGGCTTGCTTTGCGAACATGACCGCACCGGCTGTGAAGCCGGTCGTGCAAACCGCCGTGACCTTGTTAAAACCGAAGCGCTGGCGACGGCCGGCGAGCTGTTCGATCCAGGCTCCAGGTGCCGGGCCGTCGGAAGGGCGGTCCCTGCATTCAATCAGCCACCTGATTTCGGTTGTGCCGAGCTTTCCATAGACCTCGATGTCAAATTCCGCGATCTGGACGCCATCTTCGAATACCCTCCGATTCGTCGAGACTTTGAACCCTTTCGGGATCAGCACTCCCTCGACGTATACAACCAGGGCTTCAAGTTTCTTGCCATCTGACACTGCATTGCATCCCATTAAAGGGGCCGATTTGAAAGGCTGGCGCTCAACTCGGCAAAGAGGCGAACGCGAAAAGTATGCCACCGACAAAGGCGGCAGCGCTGAGAACCCCCGTCCCAATAGCCAGCCAGCGGGCATTCCGTCCCGCCGCGGTGAAGGCCCCAATGACCTGATTGAGTTTCGCCTCCGATCTGTCGGTTTCTAGTCCGAGATGTTTCTCCGCTAGCTCTGCCTCAGTGCCCCGCAATTTCCGAAAAGAGAACTGCGAGCGCGCAGCCGCTGCACCGGTCGCGAATGCCAGCAGCAGACCGCAGACCCAAGCAGCAATGGCCCAAGCCATCATGGAGCGATTAAACGGTGGCGCAGCACCGGCGGTGCGACTGAACGCACCATAGAGCGTGAAGAAGGCGAGGAGCCCGCCGCCGTTCAACAGATAGAGAGGGCGTAGCGCTGCATGCTCGAATGCGGCCGCCGCCGTGATCATCTCATATTCGAGGCTGTACTTGTGGCGGAGTCTTGTGAGGCGTTTTTCCTGGTCCGGATCGTCAGCCATCTTGGCACCCGAATTGGCACCGGACTGCTTACCACGGGGGTGGACGACGGGGGACGGCGACCAGACCTGGCCCACAGAAATCGGCGGAATTACGGAAAGCGAAGTACTAAAAAACACGGGGCCGGACGGCTGGCCGCGCATTTCGAGTGCGGTGCTTAGCCCTTGATGGAATCGTCAGACGTGTCTACGGAGCGATGCTCTGTTCTACCCAACTTACCGGAAACGGTCGCATCAGCGCTGACATAGTCACCGCCACGGGCTGTCGTCCGTCTAGAATGGCTTCCACGATCTCTGGCGCGAGCAGGGTCAGCCGGAGGACCCGTCCTACGTACGCCGCATTGATCTTTTCCGCTGCGGCGATTTCCGCCACGGTTGCGAAAGCGCCGGTTTCAAGAAGTTTCCGCCAGCGAAATGCGCGCGCAAGCGCCTTGATGATCGTGTTGTCGATCCGAGGACGCGACAGTGTCTGCGTTGCAACCGGGGAAGCATCGTCAGGGGATATCACCAGTTTGCGCCCCCCGCGCCTCGTGAACGTCATGGGCACGCGGATGGTAACGGTGCGGCCGTCCGGGCTGAGACGGAGTTCGTCCATTTACGCTGCCTTCCGCTCAATCGGCCGCCTGCCCAGATCGGCAGCCAAGGTCTGCAGCCCGTCGACGCGCAGCTTTATTTCTAAACCGTCCGGCTGCACGTCCACGCGCTCGACTAGAAGCTGGACAATCCGAGCCTGCTCGGCCGGAAAGAGCTCGTCCCATAGCGGATCGAAATTTAGCAAAGCCTCGCGAACCTCAGCTTCCGAAGTGGTCGCGTCATGGATCCGCATGGCTCGCCAACTTGCGACGATTATCTCTGGTGTCCGAAGCAGCCGGCGTAATTGGTGCACCACCGCGGATTCGATTTCCGATGCGGGCACTCGGCGAACGACGTCCGAACGGATTTCACCCTTTAGCGCACCACTGCTGATGTAGTAGCGGTAAAGACGTCCTCGGCGCCGGGTGTGCGTGGGCGTCATCGCGCGACCGTCAGAGCCGAAAATAAGACCCTTCAGTAACGCCGGTGTCCGCGCTCGCGTGTTGGCCGCTCGAGTTCGCGGGCTCTGCTGAAGGATGGAATGGACCTTATTCCACAGTTCGCGACTGATGATTGCCTTGTGCTCACCGGGGTAGGCCGTACCTTTGTGGACTGCATCGCCGACATAGACGCGATTGTTCAGCAGCTTGTACAGCGCTCCCTTGTCGATGGGCTTTCCAGTTTTGGTGGTCACTCCATCGGCTCCCAAAGCCCGTGCAAGCGCAGTGGCGGAGGCCACCGCCAAGAACCGCTCAAAGATACTGCGAACCGTGGCGGCTTCCACTTCGTGGATGACCAGCTTGCGATCCCTTACGACGTATCCGAGAGGGACATTGCCTCCCATCCAGATACCGCGGCGACGCGAGGCTGCAATTTTGTCGCGAATGCGTTCGCTTGCCATCTCGCGTTCGAGCTGAGCAAAAACCATCAGCGAGCCCATCATCGCTCGTCCCGTGGGCGTCGCGGTCTCTATCGGCTGCGAAATGCTAACGAAGTCGACGTCGTGAGCCTTGAACGATTCCAGCATCTGCAGAAACTGGAATTGCGAGCGGCTGAGGCGATCGATCTTGTAAACCAAGACTCGATCAATGCGCGCAAGCTCTATGTCCGTCAGTAGCCGTTTCAATGCAGGGCGTTCGAGTGTGCCGCCCGAATACCCGCCGTCATCATATTGGTTTTCTACGAGAATCCATCCCTGGTCCCGTCTCTCCGTAATATATCGTTCACATGCGTCCCGTTGCGCATCGAGACTCGTGAACGCCATTTCCAGACCTTCGTCCGAAGATTTGCGGGTATATATCGCGCATCGAATCTTGTGGGTGGTGGACGGGAGTTGCTTTTTCACTGTCCAGCACCAGCACGGCGAAGACCAAAAAAGGTCCAACCATTCCAGCGGGTGCCGGTAATCGCACGCGCAATGGCCGACAGCGATCGATACGGACGACCCTGGTATTCGAAACCGTCCACTAGCACCGTGACGCTGTGTTCGGCGCCTTGGAACTCCCGAATCAGCTTGGTGCCGGCAATCGGCCGATCTTTGGTGCTCTTACGGCGGACGTCAATCTTGCCGCCGTCGAGCTGTTCACCGAGCGCTTCGAGTCGCGTGACCGTAGCGGGCTTGAGTCCCCCAAATGCCAATTCTTGCATTCGATAGGCCAGGCGGCTCTCCAGAAAACGCCGGTTGTAGGGCGGCGGCTCGGTCTCGAAGAGTTGGCGCCACCTAGCCTTCAGTTCGGCTGTCGGTGAGGATTTCAGGGCCGCGATCTGCGCCAACACCGTGTCGGTCATTTACGTGTGCTCCCGGGCAATTCTCGGTAATGACCGCTCTGGCTGGCGGCACAGTCCAGGGAACTGTCTCCTTGGTCCGCAGATATTCGGCTTGACTGTGGTCGGCGGAGCCGAACGACGACAGCGGCCAGAATCGCCGCGATTTCGGCAATCCGTTCGTTCGATGTCATCCGATTCGGATCGAGCCCATTCATCGCTGGCGCTACCGCAGATCTTGATCGTCAGACCTGTCCGGCCCACGCCGAAGTTCGTAGGATTCTATGTCCTGCAAACTGTAGCGAACGGCCCCACCAATTTTTATGAAACGGGGGCCCTGTCTGGACCAACGCCACCGTTCAAGAGTCCGCTCGCTAATACGCCAACGCGCAGCAAGATCGGCTTGTGTCAAGTAAAGCATTGCAAGTCCTTCGGGCGATTTCGCAGGACTGCATAGTCGGGCCAGCCACGGCTAACTCAAAAATAGGCAAAATAGGCCGCCACATTTTCTTCGGCTATTTTTTGACGGGGACCAGGGAGGCTTAGGGCGCCTAACGAGAATCACTTTATTTTGCGCATCTGTTCGCAGCGACAAGAAGAGGTTTGCCCCGGTGGCAAGACTTTTGCCCATTCTGCATCTCCCGACGCCGGAAGAGTTGGATGAGATGATTGCGAAATACCCGCGGGTGCCTTCGCTTCAACCTCCGCCGGTTACTGCTAGTTCTCTGCGGGGCAGAGAAGACCCTGAGGTGGGCATCCCACTCAACCATGCTCGTTTTTGGTTTGGGCCTGATCACCTCGTTGAACGTTACGCAGAAATCAAAAATTCCAACACGACCAGCTTCTTTCAACCACGAACATCGACCCGGGAGTGGCTGGAAACCTCGGAGTCCAACCAACGCCAATTGCAGTCAGTAACAGAAAGGTTGGAATCCTTTCTTTTCGATCAATTGTTGTCGGGCGAACTGGTGATCACCGGGTTTAGCAGCCACGACGCCCTCGACGCTAAGCCGATACGCGTTACGACGGAACGGTTGCGTACCCTGGATCTAGATTTCGCCAAATGCGAAGCGGTAGGTGGCGGGATTACAATCAGCGGCATCCGGGTTTTCAAAGCCACATCGTTTGCCGAGCGCAAAATCGAATATATCCCGGGAAAGGTTTCGCGCGCTCGCCTCGTATCCTGGTACAAGTCGTGGATCGCTGACCATACCGCTAAGGGAACGATCCCATCGCGTCATGACGAATGGATCATCGCCAGAAAGGTGTGTGGCGACGGTGTGCCGAGGGATGCGGTGCGGGAGCTACGTCGGACGCTTGCGCCGCCTGAGTGGAAAAAACAGGGAAGACCGCGCGCGAATCGCGCCTGACTATTTGGCCATCCCGACGCGCTAATGCGTCCCGACGAGCAGAAGCGGCATTGCTGAGTTTCCAATTTTCTCTCTGCGAGAGAACAGCAGCGTATTTCTGAATAATCTACGGTGATCGACGAGATTTTCCATCGCTGGCACAATGTTTGTGTTCGCGACCACGAACGGTTTTGTGTTCGCGAACCCAACATCGTGGTCGAGGTGAATGACCGGCAGCGCGATGATACGGACCGGAACTGTGGGGATCCTCGGATATACCGGAAGGGCACCGCGAAAGGTCGAGGCCCAAGTCGAGGCGGAGCGGACAAACGACGCGCTCCGAGAAGCAGCGACCGAAGCGAACGGCGCATTGTCCGCACGTTCGTGCCCTGAGCGACGGCGGCTCCGTCTGTGGCCACAAGATCGTTCATGGCGGGCGGCATCCTCGCTTCGGCGGGGATGTCTCCCGTTGGAGCCCGAACGTCCGGACTCACCTTCTGTGGGCCTTTTAAGAGATGAGGAGATATCATGCGCAACAATCGCGATCGTGTTTACGCCATGTGGAACGCCGGCAATTTGCAATTCCGGCTAAGGTTGACGGTCGAAGGGCAACGACCGGTTTTGGACCTGCGGCTTGGCTTGGACAGCGATGCGGGATGGATTCCAGGTCTCCGAGGGGTGTGGATCGAGTTGCACCAGATCGCACCGTTGCTCGCGGCGCTTCGAAAAGCGTCAACGGACATCAATCAACTCGGCCTTATCGACACTGATAGCGAGCCAATGCGCGTTCGCCCGAAGCCGAGGAGGTGGCGTCGCGACTGATGCCCTTGCGACCTCCACGACATCAGCATTCCGCGGCGCCGGATAGATCCCAGCGCCAGCGAGAGCATGACAAGTGCCGCGGCTCATCTCGTGAGCGCGGCTACACTGCTCGATGGGAGAAGGCGCGGCAGGTTTATTTGGCCGATCACCCGTTTTGCGTCATGTGCCAACGCGAGGGACGGCCGATGCCGGCAACTGTCGTCGACCACATCAAACCTCATCGCGGCGACCCCAAACTATTTTGGGATCAGGAAAATTGGCAGGCGCTGTGCGCGCGCCATCATGACCGCGACAAGCAGCGTGAAGAGCGGGGACGGGCGATAGACGATGTGAGGCAAATGTTTCCGCTCCCACTGGACCAAGCGTAGTAATCGCGGTTTTGCTAACGAAACTGCCTGCGTGGTCATGCGCGACAAAGCAGCAGGCCTTACGCAAAAACTAATCATGCGAATGAAGTATATGCGCGCTCGGGTTGGCTGTGATCTGCCCTCCCGCTATCATTCCGGTTTGCGAGCGTGGGGGGCGATGATGCTGTGTAAAATTGCGGCTATCCCAGCAGTGTTTCTAATCAGCATCGTTACCTCAACTAACACCCTTGCCGCCGCGCGGTTGTCAGATGCGCAGATGGTGGAGCAGCAGATAAAGACATGTCGCCTTGTAATGCAGAACGAAGGAAACACATCGCCTAGTTTCAGGCTCTGCATGGGAATTCTGTCGATATACAGCAAAAACTTCGAAACGGACTTCTGCCGCGTCGTTTTGCCTGAAAGCAGTGACGCTGACGAGATCCAACGCTGTGCCTACTCATTGAAATCAGAACGCGATCAACGAAACAGCCCTGTCACGAGATAGCGTCGGATTAGATTAGACCGGCCCCGATTTTGACGGCAGGAAGTGATGCCGTACGGGTGCCAGAAGGCGGCGTTCAGGCCAGAGGCTTCGGTGGTATAGTCACCCATGGAGGGAGGACACAAATGCGGATGGAAACGCCCGGACGCATCGTAAGCTGCGCCCGGTATAGATTTTCAGCGCTGCTAATAGCAACGGTGCTCGTCGGGGGAGCGTCGGCGATAGCCGCCCCTGCTAACGATTTAATTCGCGCATCCGAAGCGGGGGATTTGGTTACGGCAACCACGTTGCTCAACAGCGGTGCTGATCCGAATAGCGGCGGCGTTTATGGAATGACCGCGCTCGATTTTGCTTCCCAGAATGGGCACGTGGATGTCGTGCGACTGTTGCTCAATAGAAACGCCAACGTCAACGCGAAGAACGCTTTCGGCCAAACTGCACTGATGTCTGCTGCTCTGAATGGTCACCGCGAAATTGTTGAGGCGCTTATAGCAAAGGGTGCGGATGTCAATGTAAAGGGTTCCGACGGCAAAACCGCCTTAATGATGGCCGCTCAGTCGGGACTCCGCACGATTGCGAACCTGCTTATCGCCGCCGGTGCCGATTTCGATGCCAAGGACCTCAACGGCAAGACTGCGGAAATGTGGGCTATTCAAAGCGGCAACGCTCACGTGTTTGCGCCAGTCCTTTCCAATCTCGACAAAGCCAAGAGTGCCTTCCTCGAAAGGGACTTCCCAACCGCTTTCAAAGAGTTTCTTGCACTCGCCGAGGCAGGAGACAGAGACGGACAATTCTGGTTGGCGCAGATGTATGGACAAGGGGCGGGCGTTAAACAGGACTTACAACAATACGCAGGGTGGTTGGAAAAGGCTGCCGAAGCGGGCCAGACTCAAGCGCAAGCGAACTTCGGAATCATGAATACCGGTACGCTTGGTCATACGCGAAATATGATTGCAGCGTATATGTGGCTCAGCCTGGCCGCCGCATCCGGTGTCCCGCTTGCTGAATTTAATCGCAATTCGGTTGCGCAAGGGATGACACCCGAACAGATCGCAGAAGCGCAGAAGCTTGCGCGCGAATGGAAACCAAAGTGAAACCGGGCGTGATGTTTGCAACGTTGCGGACCCCTCGGGTCAGCCTGGGCTCCAAAGTGGCTGCGCCTACCCCGTGATCTTGCGCCTGTACGAGCAGCTCGAATGCAAACGCCCTGGTCAATGACCAGGGCGCCGAGCGAAAGCTATCGATGGGATTAGATAAAAGTCCCCTCCCAGTATTCGTCCACTCCGCTATGCCAGCTGTTGTCTTCCCGATATTTGGGCGCACCTTGCAGCTGTTTCGCCGTTAGATTCACGACATAGCCTCCAAGACTTTCATTGTATTTCAGCTTGGCCCATGGAATCGGATAATGATCCTCACCCATCCCTAGCAAACCACCAAAGCTAAGTACCGAATAAGCAACCTGGCCGGTGAACTTATCTATCATCACGTTTTCAATGCGGCCGATTTTCTTGCTGTCCGCGCCATAAACCGCGGTGCCTTCGACCTTGTCACTGGCGATCAGTGAAGCGGTTTCATTTCGCGCTGTATCCCTGAGGACCTTCGAACTCGTTGGCGTGGCTGGCATTCGCGTCTCCTCCTTGAAGCTACAACGGAACGGACAAGCCCTTCGGATAGTTCCGATTCAACGGTCTTGCCGCACGCAAGTGGCACTGCTTCCGCGTCATGGCTCTCTCCGTCACAGAGGCAAAACGGGCGATTTTACTTGTCTTTTCAGGCATCGGAATTGCGGCCGTTCGAGCCAATCCCTGCTCGCCATAACGGCTGGAGATGCGATTAGCAGCCTTAGGCGAGCCTTGAGCGCGATACCCGTGATAAAGACTTGGCACCTCCTTTTTAGTCCTTCCGGTACGTCGATCCCGTGGTCATAGTCTGTCCAAGCATGAGAACGATCGCCGCACTGATCACCAGACCGCTGGCCAGCATGGACATCCCCGCGGCATAACTTCCGGTCGTTTGCTTGAGCAAGCCCATTGCCACCGAACTCGCGAAGCCTCCAAGCCCACCAAATGTCGTCATGAGCGCCATCCCACTCGCCGCCGCTGAACCGCGCAGAAACGATAGCGGCAGGCTCAGCATAGGACCGAATGTCGAATTCAATCCCAGTCGCACCAGAGTGAGAGCCGCCAGTACAGGGAGAACTGCCGCACCCAGGTTGGCGCTGATTGCCCACGCGGTGGCGGCCACCAAAGTGGGCACTACGATGTGCCAGATGCGTTCGCCCTTAGCGTCGCTGGAGCGTGCCACTAGGAATTGGAAAAGCGCGCCAATCGCAAAGATCGATGCAGCGACGAAGCCAATCTGCAAATGCGAGAATCCCATCGTCTGGACGATCAACGGCAACCACAGATCGAACCCGTAAATCGACGAGGTTATCCCAAACCAGGCAAGTGCCATAAGAATCAAACGCCGATCTTGCAGGGCGGACCAAACGTTGGTGTGGCGCGCCGGTGGATCACCTTCCAGGCGCGACAAGACAACATGCTTTTCCGCATCGCTCAGCCAGCGCGGCTCGCTCGGGCCGTCGGGCAAAAACGTAAGGCAGACGAACGCGAGCAAGAAAGCGGGCAAGCCCTCCACTAAGAAGAGCCATTGCCAGCCATGTAGACCGGCAATGTTATCCATACCTAGCAGCAGAGCGGACAGCGGTCCGACAATGATATTAGAAATAGGCCCGCCGAGCATGAAAAGGGCAATAGCGCGCGCGCGGTACGCTTCCGGAAACCATAGCGACAGATAAAAGTAGATCCCTGGCTGGAATCCGGCTTCGGCAACACCCAACAAAAAGCGCGCGGCGTAGAAGCTGTCGGCGTCACTCACCAGCGCGCAGCTCGCGGAAAGCAGGCCCCATGGCGCTAGCATGCAGAAAAGCCCGCGCCTAGCGCCGACACGCTGTAGGAACAAGGTAGCGGGTATACCGAACAGCGAATATCCGAGGAAGAATATGCCCGCGCCAAAGCCGTAGACCGCCGGCGAGAAACCAAGTTCGCGATTCATCGCGAGCGCGGCGAATCCCACATTCACCCGGTCCAGGAAATTGACCACAAAGAGCAGCACGAGCAAAGGAAGCAGCCGCGTCGCACACTTGGCGAAAACGCCCTCTTCGCTCGTTCCGGAAAGTAAAACCGTCCGCGCAGACGAATCCATATGCATGACTTGCCCACCCGAAAGCTGCATGCCTTCCTCCTGTTATGGATCCCGTCTACTCGCGCTTATTCCGCTGCAATTTGCTCGGTTGAAATCTGCCGCCGTGCCGCTTTGGATTGCATCACACTAGGGCGGCCGTCGATTCCCACCGGTATGTCGCCTTTCACGGTCGTCCGGCGCACGATCCGCTTGGCATCGCCGTAATCGTTGACTGCGCAATGCTGCGTTGCGGTGTTGTCCCAGATGACCACATCGCCAGCTTGCCAGCGCCAGCGCACCGTATTTTCAAGCCGGGTGATGTGAGCCTGGAAAATCTCGAACAGCCGGTTCGAATCCGGCTGCGAAAGGCCGGCCAAACGCCGTACAAAATTTCCAAGCACAAGAGAGCGCTCGCCCGACTGCAAGACGCGAACCACAGGATGCTCGGTTTCGTAGACGACGGACGTGAACACTGTTTCGTATTCTCTCAGCGCTGCGGCTGACACCTTCGGCCGAGTAGCGCCGTAGTCGTAGAGATTGGAATGGACGGCGCGTAGGCTCTCCGCCAGCGACTTCAAAGCAGGATGAAGCGAATTGTAAGCGGCTACCGTGTTGGCCCAGACCGTATCTCCTCCGCAGGGCGGTAGGATTACCGCGCGCAGGACAGACAGCCTCGGATAAGCATCCACGAACGTCACGTCCGTATGCCAGCGATCAGCGCGGCCTCGGCCATCCCCGGAATCGAGTTCGAAAATCGCTCGGCTGCCTTCGCGCGCCGGCGTGGTAGGATGCCCGACAAGTTCGCCGAGCCGCGCGGTAAACCGCTCCTGTGCCGCATCGTCAAGATGCGTCTGGCCTCGGAAGAAGATCACCTTGTATCGAGCCAGCGCCTCTTCTATTCGGCGAACAGTCTCGTCCGATAAATCCTCGGATAGGTGAACGTCGGCAAGCTGCGCGCCGATATTAGGTGTGACAGGCACAGCGCGTATGAGCGGACAAAGTGCAATCGAAGTCATGGATGCGAGCCCCGTCTGTCTTGCCCGCGACCGTAGGCAATGCATTCATGTTATTCCAATGCTATAATCCTATAGAACCATATCAAAACGGATATGATGCATGGAAGCTGGGAAGCGCCTAGAGAAACGGCTGAAACTCCGCGATTTGCGGGTTCTCATAGCCGTCATCGAAGCCGGGAATATGAGCAAAGCCGCCAAGGCATTGGCGACATCCCAGCCCGCTATTTCCCGCGCTATCGCCGATCTCGAACATTCGTTTGGTGTGCGCCTTCTCGATCGCGATAAACGGGGCATCGCTTTCCAGCACAGTGGGATCCGAAGCTTGGAATTCACGTGACTTGAAGTCGCGGC
>JADMIO010800049.1_pt1 | contig 16397 bp, 11 predicted proteins | sample 8958161 | NCBI WGS metagenome assembly JADMIO01 (sample SAMN16585339, study PRJNA669376) | soil metagenome | isolation source: Crop rotation soil | place: USA: Cullars Rotation, Alabama | collected 2011
CTTTCCCGTGGAGGAGGGCTTCGATGAGGTAGTCGGGGCTGGAGTCGATGGGTGGGGGATCGAGGGGGAGTGGTTGGCGGATGGGGTCGGGTGGGAGTGTGGGTTTGGGGAAGGGGATGATGGGGGCGGCGCCGGCTTGGTTGCGGAGCGTGGAGGCGGGGCGAGAAGATCGTGCTGGCGGGCGGATGGCGCGTTGTAACGCGATGGCGGCGCGGATGGCGATCTTGGGATCGTCGCTCTTGATGTCTTCGCGGAGCTTGGCGCGGGAGAGTTCGTCGTCCTGGCGGTCGATGGCTTCCTGGTTGAGGGCTTGGAGGGCTTTGAGGTTGTCGCGGCGGCGCTGGAAGCCCGGTGTCTGGACGAGCTCGCCCAGCTCGCAGCGGGTGAGCTTGAAGCGGTGCGCGATGGCGCTGTGGTCCTGGTAGACGAGGAGGAGCTCGGCGAGAGCGTCGAGCTGCTCGTTGGTGATGATGGTTTCTGTGGAGGTGTCGGGCATGTGTGTGGCTCTACCCAACGGCCCGGAGGACCTCGATTGTGCGCACAAACCACGTCACTGTTAAGATGCGGGTGAGCGGAAAGGCCTGGAAACAGGGCGCGAAAAAATTTCGCACAAAATGGGAGGGGTCAAAAAACAGGACCTTCCCTGTGCGCACAAACCACGTCACTGCGCGCGGTTTGGAGTTGCCCACTTTTAGTGGACACGGTTGTCGTGGCGCCTGAAAGCGGTAGAACGTGGAAGGCCGTTGAAACGGCCTGAGGAGGAACATGGTGAAGAGATGTTGTGATGGCTGGTGACCAGCCGTGAACGGCTGGCCTAATAGCGGGCAAGCCCGGTGAACCGGGCTGAAGAGGGAAGAGGGGGCCTTGGCACAAGATGTTGGTGTGATCGTGAGCTACGAGCACCCCTGTCGGGGTGCGGAGACATGGGCGATCGGTACCGGGGGTGTCGCTCGAAGACTCGCTCCACCGCCCGGCTATGGACTTCCAGACCTTCGGTCTGAGGAGGGGCTTGCGCAGGCTATGGACCCAGGGCTTACGCCGCTGGGCTACTGACTGCGCGGCCCTCCGGGCCTCAGGAGGCTCACGGTGAAGACGCCGCGAACATCGGCGGGATGGCTAGTACACGCAGGTGCTGCCGCCCAGGACGCTGAAGAAGCTTTCGATGTCGCGGTCGGTGCCGGTGTCGCCGTCGTTGTTGAAGTCCGCGCCGCCGGGGAAGCATGCCGGGCAGCAGTGGCCGCCGAGGCATGCGAAGAAGGCCTGGATGTCGAAGTCGGTGCCGTAGTCGCCGTCGCCGTCGAAGTCGGAGGTGCCGCAGGTGGGAGCGCACCCGGTGTCGCCCGCGGCGGGGATGATCTTGTAGATGCCGTTGCCGGAGCTGCCGCAGATGTACAACTCGCCCCGCGCGTCCTGGCCGAAGCTGAGGATGCCGGGGCGGAGCGTTGGGCCCCAGAGCTCGGTGGTGCGCTCGGTGACGTCGGTGAAGGTCGTGCCGTTCCAGCGGCCGGACCAGATCTTGGAGGAGCAGTAGTCGCCGAAGAAGTAGAGGCCATTGAGCCACGGCATGGCGCAGCCGCGGTAGACGAAGCCGCCCTGGATGGCGCACTCTGTGCCGCCGCGGCTGGAGTAGTTGTAGACGGGGGAGGTCAGTGTGCCGTTGTTGCAGGCGCAGGTGGAACTAGTGAGCGATCCCTGGCAGTACAGGCCTTCCATGCACGGGTAGCCGTAGTTCCGCCCCGCCGAGGCGGCGACCGGCGGCACGATGTCGACCTCCTCCCACGTGGAATCACCGACATCTCCGATGTAGTACTCGCCGGTGGCGCGATCGAAGGAGTCGCGCCAGGGGTTGCGCAGGCCGTAGATCCAGATCTCAGGGGTGTTCGGAGCGGTGAAGGGGTTGCCGGCGGGGATGCAGTAGTTGCGGTTGGCGTCTTCGGGGAACTGGTCATCATCGGCGGTGGCGGGGATGCCGTCGGGGCCGTTGACGTCGATGCGGAGGATCTTGCCGAGCGGATTGGTGAGGAGCGGGGAGTTGGTGGAGTCGCCGCGGTTGCCCCAGGCGATGTAGAGGTTGCCGTCGGGCCCGAAGTCGATATAGCCGCCGTTGTGGTTAGCGTTGGGGAGGGCGTAGTACCAGATGATGGTGGCGGAGGCAGGGTCGGCCACATCGGGGGTGGCGGGGTTGACGTGGTAGCGGGCAATCACGCGCCCGCGGCCGCCGGCGGTGGTGCGGGTGTAGTAGATATAGAAGAAGCCGTTGCTGGCGTAGTTGGGGTGGAAGGTCAGGCCCAGGAGCCCGGTCTCACCGGCGTACTCGACGTTGGGGACGGTGAGGAAGGGCGTGGCGTTAGGGACGCCGGTGGCGGGGTTGACGATCTTGATGGTGCCGGGCTGCTCAAGGACGAAGAGGCGGGTGGTGTCGTTGGGCGGGGCGGTGACGAGGACGGGGCGGTTGAAGACGGTGGTGCCGAGGCGCACGGCCTTGATGGGCTGGGCGTGGGCGGGGACAGCCGAGAAGATGAGCGAGGCGAAGAGCCAGCAGAAAACGGATGTTCTGGTCATGAGCACCTCGATTGACTCGCATGTTGTCATCGCCGCGTCAGGCGGCGCATGGCAGAGAGTTCCACCGGGAACAAGGTTCGCGGAGTCGGTGGCACGGTTCCGCTGACTTAGTACAAACAGCCTGCTCCACCGAGGACGCTGAAGAAGGACTGGATGTCGAGGTCGGTGCCGAAGTCGCCGTCGCCGTTGAAGTCGCTGCCGCCCGCAAAGCACGTAGCGCAGCAGTTTCCGCCCAGGCAGGCGAAGAAGGCCTGGATGTCGAAGTCGGTGCCGAAGTCGCCGTCGCCGTCGAAGTCGGACGTGCCGCAGGTGGGGCCGGTGGTGCCGAAGAGCTTGAAGGGGAAGGTGATGGTGATGGGCGTGGTGACCCAGGCGCCGCTAAAGAACTGCTCGGCGGTGTGGCCGGGCTGCTGGGGGATCGGGACGCAGCCGATCCCGGTCGCCAGGGCTGGATCGCCGGTGGCGGAGACGGCGACGTAGTACTCGCCGGGCGGGAGGGGCGGGGCCCAGCTCATGTCGAGATCGAGGCGGAAGATGGGGCGCTGGGTGTTGAGGAGCTGCGCGGCGGTTGGATTGGAGTTGATGCGGTAGACGCCGGTCCATGCACCCCCCGTGAGGCGGTTGTGGGTCAGGTCGCCGGCGACAAGGGTGCCGCCGAGGCGCGGGTTTCCGGCATAGATCTCGACGTACGCCGCGGTCATGCGGAAGTTGGTGTAGAACGGGCCCGCGGCGGGCTGGGACTGCACCTCGTACCAGTTCATGGTGGTGAGTTGCCAGGGGTTGCCGGGAGGAACGGTGAAGTTGTCGGCGACTTTGAGGGGGCCGGAGCCAGAAGTCGAAGAGTTGGTAAGCGAGATCACCGTGTTCATCACGGTGATCGAGACATCCGCACCGCCGGCGCCGGTGCCGTGCTGGGAGACGACATCGCCGTTGTCGTAGAGGAGGACCTGGGCTTGAGCGATGGCGGCGCAGGCGCAGAGGGCGAGAACGGGAACGCAGCGAAGTGTCATTGAGAGCTCCAGTCGCGCGCCCCACGCCGCGGAGTTGGGGCATTATGCGGTGGGGACGGCGTTTTTCCAAGCCTCAAAGAGGAGGTTTTCAAAACGGCGGGCGAATCCGGGGCCGTTGCAGATACAGGAGCTGAGGATGGTGGATCGCAGGTTCGCGCGGAGTTTGGTGAGGCGAGACCGATCAGCGGCCAAACCCGCGGCGAGTTGGATGTACTGATCCTCGTTATGGGCACAGAGGTCGGGGAGATCGACGGCGGAGAGGACGGAGAGGCCGGTGCGTGCCGCGGAGGTGTGGCCGACGAGGGTGATGAAGGGAACGCCCATGAGGAGGGATTCGGCGAGGGTGACGCCGCCGTTGTAGGGCGCGGTGTCGAGGCCGATGTCGATGGACTGGTAGGCGCGGAAGACGCCGTCGCGTGAGGGCTGGGGTTTCTGCAGGATGATGCGTGCGGGGTCGACGCCGTGGGATGCGAAGCGGGCGCGGAGGTCGTTGCGGACGCCTTCGTCGGTGAGGGCGGTGTGCATGAGGACGAGTCGCGAGTTGGGTACGGCGGCGAGGACGCGCGACCAGAGCTTGAGGAGCGGCTCGTTGTACTTGAGGAGGCTGGAGAAGGAGGCGAAGGTGATCGGGCCGTGGTCACCGGCGGGGAGCGGGGTGATGTCTGGCATTGGGTCGGGCGGGCGGTAGGACATATAGCAGGGGTCGAGGCGGAGCAGGCGCTCGGTCGCGAAGGCCTCATAGCCGGCGGGATCGGTGAGCGAGTCGACGATGCGGAAGTCGACGGCGGAGAGGCCGGTGGTGTTGGGGTAGCCGGTGTAGGTGCACTGGACTGGTGCGGGGCGGAGCGCGAGGGTGGCGAGGAGGTTGCCGTTGGTGTGGCCGGCGAGGTCGAGGAGGAGGTCGACCTTGTCCTTGATGATGGCGTCGGCGATGGAGGCGAAGGTGGCGCCGCGGAAGAGTCGCCAGTTGTCGCTCTGTGCTTTGAGGCGTGCGGAGACGGCGTCTTCGCCGGTGGTGGTGTAGCAACCGATGTGGATGAGGGAGCGGTCGGTGTGCTCGATGAAGTTGGCGATGAGGTGGCCGACGGCGTGGTCGCGGAGGTCGGGGGAGAGGATGCCGACGCGGAGGGGGTTGTTCTTGCCGCGGGGTGAGCCTGCGCCTTTGGGGCGGGCGAAGGAGTTGCCGCCGCCCTGGGTCAGCAGCTCTGCGAATCGGCGGTGGGCGGCGAGGGTTTGTTCGCGTGTGGCAGTGGGCGAGTAGTTGAGGGCGGAGCAGATGGAGGCCGCGGCATCGAGATCGGCGGGATGGGAGACGGCGAGGGACTGGTAGATCGGGAGGGCCAGCTCGATGCGGCCGCGGTTGTGGAGGGCGTGGGCGCGGGAGCGGAGGAGGCGGGGGTCGTTGGGGACGAGTTGGAGGGCGCGATCGATGGTGTGGAGGGCGTCGGTGGAGCGGTTGAGCTTGGTGAGGCAGTCGGCGAGTGCGATGAAAATGTTGATCTCGTTGGGCTCGAGCTCAAGGGCGCGGGTGAGGATGGGGAGGGCGTCGGCGGTGCGGCCGAGCTTGAGGAGGCAGTTGCCGAGGTTGTGCTGGGCGTGGCCGCTGGTTGGGAGGGTGTGGGCGAGCTGACGGGCGAAGTGCTCAGCGCGGGGGAGGTCGCCGGTTTTGAAGAGGATGAATGAGAGGATGGAGATGAGGTCGATGTCGCCGGGCTTGCGGGCGAGGGACTGCTCCGCGGCGGTGAGGGCCTCCTTGAGGCGGTTGCGCGCGATGAGGTCATCGATGCGGGCGAGATCGGGGCGCGGATTCATCGGGCGATGGTACGGCTTTGCCATGCTTCGATGAGTGCGGCTTCGAGATGACGGCAGAAGGATGGGGCGTCGCAGAGCGGGGAGGTGGCAAGGGTTTGGCGGAGGGTGGCGCGGAGCGTTGTGAGGCGGGTGGGGTTGTTGGCGAGGGCGGCGGCGGTTTGGATGTAGGCGTCTTGCGTTGTTGTGCAGAGGTCGGGCAGGCCCGCGGCGGTGAGGAGGGAGAGGCCCATGCGCGCGGCGGTGGTGTCGCCGGCGAGCGAGATCGTGGGGACGCCCATGTGCATGGCTTCCAAGATGGTGACGGTGCCGTTGTAGGGGAAGGTGTCGAGGGCGATGTCTACTTGCGCGTAGATGGCGAGGTGGTCTTCGTGGGACTTTGTGGGTGGGAGGGCTTCGACGGAGTTGGGTGGTGCGCCCGCGGCGGTGAAGCGCGTGAGGAGGTCGGCGCGGACTGTGGAGTCTTCGAGGGCGAGGTGTTTAAGGAGGAGCCGGGAGTTGGGGACTGCTTGGAGCGTGCGCGACCAGAGGTTGATGAGTTGGTCGTTGTACTTGAGGAGGCTGGCGAAGGAGGCGAAGGTGATGCGGTTGGTGGTGGTGAAGGGTGCTGGAGTGATAGCGGGCGCGCTAGCTGGTGGGTTGTAGATGGTGGAGCAGGGGAGGCGGAGGAGGTGCTCGGTGCTGAATGGTTCGGCGCCCGGGGGGTCGGTGATGGCGTCGACGATGCGGTGATCAATGCATGTGAGGCCGGTGGTGTTGGGGTAGCCGGCGTAGGTCATTTGCATCGGTGCGGGGCGGAGGGTGAGGATGCCGAGGCGCTGGCCGGAGGTGAGGCCGGCGAGGTCGATGAGGATGTCGATGCGGTCCTTACGGATGAGGTCGGCCGCGGCGGGGTCGGGGGTGGTGAAGATGTTTCGCCAGAGGTCGGCTTTGGACTTGAGGCGGGCGGAGGTGGCGTCTTCGTGGGACGCCGCGGAGTAGCAGGCGAGAAAGAGTTTTGTGCGGTCGGCGTGCTCGATAAAGGGTTCGATGACGTCGGCGACGGAGTGGCGGCGGAGGTCGGGGGAGAGGAGGCCGATGCGGAGCGGGGTGTGGTTGGTGGAGGGTGGGCGCGGTGGCGTCGCGGGTGCGAGGGCGCGGGCGAAGGCCTGGTGGGCTTGGAGCGTGCGCTCGCGGGGCGTGTTGGGGGCGTAGTTGTGCATGGAGGCCCAGAGCTGCAGAGAGCCTGGGCTTGGGGCCTGCGCGACGGAGCGGGCCAATAGGGGGAGGGCTTCGTCGATGCGACCGGCGCTGTGGAGCGCGCTCGCGAGGGACTTGAGGATGTGGGGGTGGTTGGGGAAGGCTGCGAGCGCCGCTCGCGCGGCGGCGACGGCGTCGGTGATGCGGGTGAGGGAGAGGAGGCAGGAGATGTGTGCCGCGGCGGCGATGTCGTCGCGGGGGTCGAGGGTGATGGCGCGGTCGAGGTGCGTGAGGGCTTCGGCGAAGCGGGCCTGGGAGACGAGGGCGGAGCCGAGGTTGGCGTGGGCCTGGGCGTTGGCGGGCATGAGGGCGACGGACTGGCGGGAGTAGAACTCGGCCTGGGGGTAGTTGCCGGTGGCGAAGCAGGCGTAGCCCATGAGGGAGGTGAGTTGTGGGTCGCGCGGGTTGGCGGCGAGGGCGCGCTTGAGGATGGGGATGGCTTGGTCGAAGCGGCGCTGGTCGAGGAGCGCGGAGGCGAGTTGGGCCGGGCGGTCCATGGGGAAGGGTAACGCCGCGCAGCGTGTTACGTACGCTCAAGGGGCGGGGGGAGAAATGGTCGCAGGTTTCGAGGGGTTCGCTCGCGAAGCCTCGCTCACCCCTCGCTACGTTCGTGCGCCCTGCGGGCGGGGAATGCATGAGGTGGGGTGCGTGGGTGACGTGTCACCACCGAGTTCGCTGGGGCTGCTGGAGTGCTTATTCAGCGGAGGGATTGCGAAGTCGGTGGCACAGGGGGTGACACAGGTTGTCAGGGTTTCCGCCTGTGACGGCGTTGCGGGTGGTTCTCGGGCGTGGGGTTTGTGCGTTGTAACGTGTCGTGAAGTTGGGGTGGATGGGTTCCGATGCTGACCTGTACCACGCGGGGGCTTTGGGCAAGTTTGCCCGATGACACGGCCAAGGACGGCCGGCTCCTGCGGGGCTGGGAGGCGTGGCCCATGAGCGAGAACATTGGCGAGGACTTGTCGAGCAAGCGCGTGTTCACGACGGGCGAGGCCGCGGCGGTGTGCAAGGTGAGCCAGCAGACGATCATCCGCTGCTTTGACAGCGGGCGGCTGACGGGCTTTCGCGTGCCGGGCAGCAAGTTCCGGCGGATCCCGCGGGATGAGTTGATTCGCTTTATGCGGGCGAACAACATCCCGACGGATGCGCTGGGCGGGTCGCGGCGGCGGATTCTTGTTGTGGATGATGATCCGGCCATTGTCACGCTTTATGGGGACATTTTGAGCCGCGATGGGCGGTTTGAGTTCAAGACCGCGGCGAACGGGTATGACGCGGGCCTTTTGACCGAGGCGTTCAAGCCGCACCTGATCGTGCTGGACTACATGCTGCCGGACATCAACGGGAACATCGTGTGCCAGCGGGTGCGGGAGAACCCGAACCTGAATGACGCGAAGATCCTGTGCGTGAGCGGCGTGATCAACCAGGCGGAGATTGATGGGCTGATGGCCGCGGGGGCCAATGGGTTTTTGAAGAAGCCGTTCCAGGTGCCGGAGCTGATGGGGAACATCGTGAGGCTATTGGAGCTGGAGGCGGCGACGCCTGCGAGTAATGGGCATGGGAACGGCGACGGGAAGCACTAAGCCCGAGAGGTGATCTCTAGAGATGCCCGGGGCGAGCACACAACCCCAGACCCCAACGACGTCCCCTGCTGTCCCTGCGCCCAGCGCGGCGGAGCAGGCGCGGGCGCGGCAGGTGGAGCTCATCCTTGAGCGGGTGAAGACGCTGCCGACGCTGTCGCCGGTGGCGGCACGGCTGCTGTCGATCGGGACCATTGATGAGGTGCTGATCGGGGATGTGGTCAAGATCATCGAGAGCGACCCCGCGCTGTCGGCGCGGATCCTTGGGCTCTGCCGCAAGGCGGACCGGGGGCTGGGCGACCGCATCACGACGGTGAAGCGGGCGGTCTTGATGCTTGGCATTGAGGCGGTGCGGTCCGCGGCGTTGTCGGTGAGCGTGTACGACTTGATGACACGCGAGGATGACACGGCGCGGAAGGAGTTTGACGCGGCCGTTGCGGGGTCGGCGGGCGAGGGGAGCCTGGCGGATGCGCAGGACCTTCAGAAGTTTGACCGTAAGGGGTTCTGGAAGCATTCGATCGCGGTGGCGTGCGCGGCGGAGCTGATCGCGGCGGGGAACCCGAAGCTGCGGGTCATTCCTGAGGAGGCGTTCCTCGCGGGGTTGCTGCATGATGTGGGCAAGCTGGTCCTGGAGCTTGTTCTGCCCCGGAGCTACCAGCGGGTGATCGAGCTCGCGCACAAGCGGGCAGCGGACAGCTCGGCGTTTGAGCGTGCGGTGCTGGGGCTGGACCATCACACGGCGGGGCGGCGAATCGCGGAGCACTGGGGGTTGCCGACCGCGCTGCAGAACGTGGTGTGGCTGCACGCGCAGCCGCTGGCGGCGCTGGCGGAGGGGCCGGACCGCAACATGATCGGCGTGGTGACGGTGGCCAAGGCGATCTGCCGGCGGCTGCACCTGGGCTGGTCGGGGGACTTTGGCGCGCCGCCGGATGCGGATCGCTTGTGGGCGGAGATGAAGCTGAAGAACGGCGGGCCGATTTCGATCGCCGCGCCGCTGCACGGGGCGATCGCGGACCGGCTGAAGATTCTGGGGCTGGACGACACGACGCCGCCGATGCTGCTGCTCGAGTCGCTGGCGAACGCGAACCGGCAGCTGAGCGACCTGAATGCGTCGCTGCATGAGCGGGCGAAGACGAGCCAGTCGCAGTCGAAGGTGCTGGACGCAATCTCGCACTTCCATACGGTGGCGCCGTACTCGAATATTGGGCGGTCGCTGGCGGAGACGATGGGGGCGGTGCTCAGCGGTGCGAGCCACGTGTTCGGGTCTGGGTTCTATGCCTTGGTGTTGCAGGAGTCGGCGGGTGAGCCGTGGCGGATGGTGCAGCTGGGGGCTCATGGTGAGCCGATGGCGGCGCGGATCTTGGATGCGCCGCCGGAACGGCTGGGGTCGCTCAACTCGATTTCGGCAGGGAACGAAGCAACGCAGCTGAACATCGCGGTGCTGGGGCTGTTGCCGTGGCTGAGTGATCACCTGGTGGATGCGGCGGACCTGCGGAAGCTGCGGCTGCTGGCGATCACGCAGCCGACGGCGGAGGCGCGGGGCGTGCCGTGTGCGCTGATGATCACGGACAAGGACCTGGCGGAAGGGCTGGTGCCTGGGTCGCTGCGGTCGCTGACGGCGACGTGGGGCGCGGCGCTGACTGGCGCGGCCGAGCGTGAGCGGGCGCGGCGTTTGAATGATCAGGTCGTCGAGAGTTCGCGGGCGGTGGCTGTGCTGCAGTCGCAGCTCGCTGAGCATGAGGCGATGGCGAAGCTGGGGCAGACGACGGCGGGCGCTGCGCACGAGATGAACAATCCGTTGACGGTGGTGACGGGGCATGCGCAGCTGCTGCTCTCGCGGCTGAGCGATGCGCGGGATCAGGCGGCGGTGCAGGCGATCGCGGACGCGGCGGGGCAGCTGTCGACATTGATTTCGAGCCTGCACTTGCTGTCGACGGTGCCGCGGAATGAGCCTCGGGTGTGCGATATCGGGGCGCTGATCAGCCGGACCATTCATGCGGGGCACGAGCGGTGCGGGAAGCAGACGCGGGTGGACCTGAAGCTGGACGACCGCGTGGCGAGCGCGCATGTTGATCCCGAGCTGCTGGTGTCTTGCCTGACGGAGCTGGTGGCGAACGCGATGGAGGCGTGCCCCGAGGGGCCGGTGACGATCAAGGCGTTCCCGTCGCACGGCGAACTCACCATCATGGTGGTGGACCAGGGCAAGGGCATGAGCGACCACGCGCGGCAGCACGCGTTTGATCCCTTCTTCAGCGAGCGGTCGGCCGGGCGCGGCCGCGGGCTTGGGCTAACGCGGGCGCGGCGGATGGCGCAGGCGATGGGGGGCGAGATTTCGCTGGGGAATGCTCTGCCGCGGGGCACAACGGCAAGTCTTGCGCTGCGGGAGTGGCGTTTGCCCGGGGGCTTCTAGGGTTTGTGGGTGTGTGCGGGCTATTCCGAGTTTTCTGTTGGCGCGGACTGAACCGGGTGTGAGGGGTTGTCGATGGGAGGGGTGACGCCGCATTTGTGCTTCCGCGGCGACCTACCCGAGACCGACCCATGGCCCGCCGTAAGAATGAACAGAACAGCACCCCGCGCCGGCCCGCGATGACGCGGCTGAGCGTGCTGGTGGTGTCGCCCTGCCGCGAGCGGCGGGAGGCGATGGTGGCGCGGGTGCAGAAGCTGGGCGGGCACGCGGTGGCGGCGTGCGACACGATGACGGGTGTGGCGATGCTGCACAGCAGCGTGTACGACGCGGCGCTGGTGGATGCCGGCTCGGCGATGGCGAGCGTTTGTGCGTTGACGGCGGCGCAGCACTCTTTGACGTGCGTGCTGGTGGCCGAGGCCCCTGATTTTGCGATGGCCGTGGAGTCGATGCGGGCGGGCGCGAGCGACCTGATTGATCTGAATGCTGATGATGAGCGGCTGGCGGCGAGCCTGGTTGAGGCCGGGCGGCGGTCGCGCGTGCTGCGTGCGAAGGAGCGGCTGGACCAGCGGCGGACGCGGAAGCTCCGGGCTGCTTGTAGGGAACTGAGCAAGTCGCGCGAGGCGTTGATGAACCAGCTGGGTACGGTGTGCACGGATATGGCTGGGGCGTGCCGCGATCTGACTGGACAGATGAAGCAGGTGGCGCTCGCGGCGGAGCTGAACACGATTTTCCGGCAGGAACTCGATCTCGAGAGCCTGCTGCGGACGGTGCTGGAGTACACGCTGAAGAAGGTGGGCTCGACGAACGCGGCGATTTTCCTGCCGGGCTCGACGGGGGACTTCACCTTGGGCGCGTACGTGAACTATGACTGCCCGCGGGACACGGCGGAGACGCTGCTGGACCACCTGGCGGACATCATCGCGCCGGCCTTTGAGCACCGTGATGACATCGCGGTGATGAAGGGGCTGGGGTCGATCCGGGCTGAGCCTGGGACGGGCGGGGAGTGGCTGGAGGATTCGTCGGTGACGGCGTTTGCGTGCCGCGTGGATGGGGAGTGTCTGGCGGTGGTGGTGTTGTTCAGGGATCGGCGGACGCCGTTTACGCCTGCGAGCGTGCAGACGGTGCGGGTGATCCGGGACTTGTTTGCGCAGCAGCTTTCGCGGGTGATCCGGACGCATCATCGGCACTTGCCCAAGCACCAGTGGGGCGGGTTCTTTGGGGAGAAGAGTGGGCCGGATGATGTGGATTTGGCGGCGTGAGGCGTGACACTTCCGAGATTCGTGATGCGAATCGCCGGAAGAGGCTTGGTGCCGCTGCGACTGGGCTGCAGAACTAGAATCGGATGAACTGGACCGTGGCCGGACTTGGGCCCCGGCTTGTTGCGTTGGTTGGGCTGGCGCTATTGATCACCTTGGCGTTGGCGTGGGGATTTGACAACAGTGATCCGGCTCTCCCTTGGCGAGTCCCACAGAGCACACCAAAGTGGGGGTATGCGGACGTCGGCAACCAGCGCGTCTCGATTGCAGAATTCGAGTCTCCAGGGCTGTACGTGGTGCAGGTTGTGACAGAGCCATTTGCGGAGGCGGGGTCAGGCGGCTCCTTGCAGAGTCGAGCAACCATTCCAGACGCGACGAAGGGTGAGTTCTTGGTGACGGCGGTCTACGCGGGATGGCCGCTGAATGCTCTCTCCCGCAGTTTCGCGCTTGACCAGCGCAATCATCATTTCCGGAACACCTGGGTGTACGGAGACCTTGGAACTCATCTTGTTTTTGCGTGCCACGTGGAATGGCTTGGTTTCATCGCTGACACGGCGATTTTTTCGGTTGCGCTGGCGGTGCCCTTGGTGCTGGGTTCAAAGATCATGGCATGGATACGACGGCATCGCATTGCGTGCGTTCAGTGCGGGTACGACCGCCAAGGATTGGCGGTGGATGCTGCATGCCCCGAGTGCGGCGATCGTTGTGAGGATGCTGCAAAGGCTGCGTAACTGCGTCTAACGTTGTGCCGCCGCTACGCGGCTCCAATGACATGACGACGTTACCGTGGGCTTGCGCCCACGGCTAGGTTTGTTGGCCCGCTCCGCGGGCAAGAACAGAGACGCCTACTCGTGGCGGAGGGCGTTGATGGGGTCTAGGCGGGCGGCCTTGATGGCTGGGAACATGCCGAAGAGGACGCCGACGACGACGGCGACACCGACGGCGACGAGCATGGCCCAGGCCGGGATGGCGGCGTGGGACATGAACTTGGGGAGGGCCGAGCGGAGGGCGAAGACGCAGGCCTGGCTGAAGAGCAGGCCGATGGCGGCTCCGACGATGCAGAGGGTGACGGCCTCGATGAGGAACTGGGAGAGGATGACCTCGGGGCGGGCGCCGACGGACTTGCGCAGGCCGATCTCGCGGGTGCGCTCGCTGACGCTGACGAGCATGATGTTCATGATGCCGATGCCGCCGACGAGGAGGGAGATGGCCGCGAGGCCGCTGACGCCGGAGGTCATCATGGAGGCGACCTTGTTGAACTGGTTGCGGGCCTGCTCGATGGCCTCGACGCCGAAGGTGTCGGGGTCGTCGGGCTCGAGGTGGCGGACGCGGCGCATGTAGCTTCTGATCTCGGCCTTTGCGTCCTCGAAGTCCTCGGGCTTGTGGGTCTGGGCGATCATCCAGACGCGGGGCTCGGGGCGCATCATGACGGCGGTGGCGAAGGGGATGAAGAGCTCGGTCTGCGGCTCGTTGCCGCCCATCATCATGACGGGGTCCTTGGTCTCGACGACGCCGACGATGTGGAAGCGGCGGCCCTCGATGAGGATGATCTGCCCGCTGGGGTCGGTGTCCAGGCCGAGCTCCTGCACGCCTTTGTCGTTGATGAGGCAGACCTGGCGGCGCTCTTCATCGTCGATGGCCATGAAGGGGCGGCCCTGCGTGACGCTGCGGTTCTCGATTTCGTGCCACTCGGGGCGGATTCCGGTGACGTTGACGCCCTTGCGCACCGTGTCGTTAAACTGCACGGTGGGGTTCATGGAGGTCATGGGGATCACGCGGCTGAGGGACGGGGCGGAGTTACGGACGCCCTCGACCTGCTCGGGGGTGATGCGGATCTGACGCCAGCTGAAGCGGTCGCGGATCTGCGGGGGGAAGCGGGGGAAGACCCAGATCTTGTTGGCGCCGATCTTGGCGAACTCGTCCAGGACGTTCTCGCGCATGCCGACCATGGCGGCGACGGTAAGGACGACGGCCCACACGGCGATGATGATGCCCAGGGTGGTGAGCAGGGCGCGGACCTTGTTGGCCCAGATCTGGCCAAGGGCGAGGACGACGGTCTGTACGAGGAGGCGTGGGATCATCATCATGGCGCGGCCCCCACTTCCCCCACTGCCCCTGCCCCCACTGCTGCTTTGACGTCGACGTCCTTGGCCAGGTGCTGGGCCGTCTCGAGGGAGCGGCGGAGGAAGTCCTGGTGGATGGGGTCGTCCTTGGTGGGGTTGTCGGAGACGATGCGGCCGTCGCGTAGGCGGACGATACGGTTGGCGTGGCCGGCGATGTCTTCTTCGTGCGTGACGACGACGATGGTCTGGCCCTCGGCGTGGAGCTGCTTGAAGAGGGCGATGATTTCTTCGCTGGTCGTAGTGTCGAGGTTGCCGGTGGGCTCGTCGGCGAGGAGGATGCTGGGCTGGTTGACCAGGGCGCGGGCGATGGCGACACGCTGGCGCTGGCCACCGGAGAGCTGGTTGGGTCTGTGCTTCATGCGCTCGGCGAGGCCGACCTTCTCAAGCGAGGCCTTGGCCATGCGGCGGGCGCTGAGCCAGTTGCGGCGGGAGTAGATGAGCGGGAGCATGACGTTCTTGAGGGCGGTGGCGCGGTTGAGGAGCTCGAAGCTCTGGAAGACAAAGCCGATGTCCTCGTTGCGGACGCGGGCGAGGGAGCCGGCGCTCATGGCGTGGACCATCTTGTTGTTGAGCTCGTAGGTGCCGCTGGTGGGCTGGTCGAGGCAGCCCAGGATGTTCATGAGGGTGGACTTGCCGGAGCCCGAGGCGCCCATGATGGCGACGAACTCGTTCTTCTTGACCTCGAGATCGACGCCGCGGAGGGCGTGGACCTGCTCGCTGCCGATGCGGTAGGTCTTCTTGAGGTTGGAGATGCGGATGGTCATATTGACCTCAAGCGCCGCCGGCCTTGGGCTTGCTGGTGCTGGCCTCGGTGGTCTTCGCTGGGTCGCCGGGCTTGGGGGTTTCGGCGCCTTCCTCGGAGACCATCTGGCCGTCGCGCATGGCGACGAGCTCTTTGAAGGGGCCGACGATGACGCGGTCGCCTTCGCTGAGGCCGCCGATGACCATGGTGTCGGTGAGGTCGCTGGCGCCGACGCTGACGGGGACGGCCTTGGTCTTGCCGTCGGTGATCATGTAGACGACGCGGACGAACTTCTTGTTCTTGTCGACCCAGGTGTTGCCGTCGGTGACGGCGCTGGGGAGTTCCTCCCGCATGCGGTCCTGGACGGCCTGGCTGGGGACCTTGATGACGGAGTGGAAAGTTTCCACGCCGATGTCGGCGTTGGCGGTCATGCCCGAGCGGAGGAGCAGGCCCTTGGGGTTCTCGAGGACGATGTCGGTGAGGAAGTAGGCGGTGCCGTCCTTGTCGACTTCCTTCTTGAGGCCAACGTGCTCGACGGTGCCGGTGAGGGGCGTTGTCGGGAAGGAGTTGACGAAGACCTTGGCCTTCTGCTTGTCCTTGACGAAGGCGACGTTGGCCTCGTCGATGCGGGCCTTGAGGAGCATCACATTGAGGTCGGCGACCTCCATGATGACCGAGCCCGCGCTGTTGAGGGTTCCAACGACCACCAGCTCGCCGACCTCGGCGTTGAGCTTGGTGATGACGCCGTCGAAGGGGGCGGTGATGGTGGTGTTGTCCAGGTCCTTCTCGGCGCGCTGGATGTTGGCCATCGCGATCTCGATGGCGTGCTCGGAGACCTTGAGAGCGCTCTCGGCGCGGCGGTAGTCGGTCTCGAACTGGTCGAGCTCGCTCTTGGGGATGTCGCCGGTCTGGGCGAGCTTCTGGCGGCGGGTGCGCTCGGAGAGGGCGTTCTCGAGGGTGGCCCGCGCGCCGTCGAGGCGGGCCTGCTCGCTCTTGTACTGGGCCTTGGCGGAGTCGACGAGCGCGGCGAGGTCTCGGGCGTCGAGGCGGACCAGGACGTCGTCCTTCTTGACGGGCTCGTTCTCGCGGAAGGGGAGGGCGATGATGCGGGCGGAGACCTGGGCGGAGATCTCGACCTTGGTCTTGGGCTCGATCTGGCCCGGCGTGGAGATGGTTTTGACCAGATCGTCGCGGACGGCAGCGCCGACGCGGACGATCTTGGGCTTGGAGTCGGGGTTCATCATCTGCCGGAACTGCTCGCCCAGGCCGGATGACTTAAAGAAGTACGCGCTGCCCGCGCAGCCCGCGAGCAGGACGATGACGATCGCGATCAGCCACTTCCACACTTGGCCTATCTCCTGTCCCACCCCTGAGACACCCCCCACCCCTGTGCTTGTTGCGGACCGGGGGTCGCCGGTTTCACGGGGGAGGGGCGGAACTCTAGGGGAACGCCCGCCCAAGGGGCGGGTAGGTGGGGCGATGTTTTCGAGTGGCTTGCTCGCAAAGCCTCGCCGCGCCACTCGCTATGGACGTGCGCCCTGCGGGCGAAGACAGGGGATTGGCGGCACTTGGTACATTTGTTGGCGTGAGCGAACTGGCGGGACAGCGGGTGCTGGTGACGGGGGGGACCGGCTTTCTGGGCGGGGCGGTGGTTCGTGCGCTTGGTGCGGGGGCC
>JADMIO012807560.1_pt1 | contig 16397 bp, 9 predicted proteins | sample 8958161 | NCBI WGS metagenome assembly JADMIO01 (sample SAMN16585339, study PRJNA669376) | soil metagenome | isolation source: Crop rotation soil | place: USA: Cullars Rotation, Alabama | collected 2011
CTTTCCCGGCACGGGCGAGGGCTGCCGGCCGCTCAACCGCGGCCGCGCGCCCTTGGAGCGCAGCAAGGCCATCACCGATGTGGATTTGCTCACGCTCGACGACGATCTGCTCGATGTGCTCGCCACCTGGGATCAGGCGGTGCAGAGCGACGCGCGCCTGCTCAATGGCGCGTTCGCCCTGAGGAGCCTGCGAAACGGTGCGCTCGCGCAGCTGCCCGCCGCTCATGTCGAGGAGCTGATCACGCGCTTCGAGCGCCTGAACGTGCCGCGCGGCGAACTGGTGGTCCGTGAGGGCGACGAAGGCGACTATTACTACCTGGTCTCGGCAGGGCGCTTCCAGGTCGAGCGCATCGTCGGCGGCGCGCGAGTGGTGCTCGCGGAACTGAAAAGCGGTGATGCGTTCGGCGAGGAGGCGCTCGTTTCCGAGGCCAAGCGCAACGCGACTGTGACCGCCATCACGGACGGCGAGCTGCTGAGGGTGCGCCGGGGCGACTTCAACGAGCTCCTGCGCGAGCCGCTGCTGCGGCGCCTGAGCTTCCACGAGGCGGTGCGCAAGGTGGCGAGTGGCGCGCTGTGGCTCGATGTGCGTTATCCCTCGGAATATCAGTACGACAAGCTGCCCGGGGCCATCAACGTGCCGCTGGCAGAAGTTCGCAACATGTTCGCCATGCTCGATCGCTCGCACGAATATGTGGCGTATTGCCAGAGCGGCCGCCGCAGCGCCGCGGCCGCCTTCCTGTTCGCCCAGCGCGGCTTTCGCGTCTGGCTCCTCGAAGGGGGCCTGAAACAGGCCGCCGAACGGCCTTCCTGAAGGCCCTGGCCGGGCAAAAACCTTTGGTAAATCAGGGTCTCTGACGCTATTATGAAAGCCGAATACGAGCAGGGAGGGAAAGCATGAGCGCTGTTCTCAGTCCGGCGGCGTCTCAGTCCGACGTCGCGGCTCGCCTGGCGTTCCAGAAGCAGCTCCAGGCGGTGACGAACAAAATCCACGCCACCAACAACATCGACGAGATCATGTTGGAGGTGAGCGCGGACGTGTGCGCGCTCTTCCATGCCGACCGCCTGACCATCTATTCCGTAAGCGAGGACAAGCAGGCGATCGTCTCCAAGGTCAAGACCGGCCTCAACTCGTTCAAGGATCTCAAGCTGCCGATCGCCGAGCATTCGATTGCCGGCTACTGCGCGCTCGCCAAGAAGACCATCAACATCCGGGACTGCTACGACGAGGGTGAGCTTCGCGCGATCAATCCCAATTTGCGCTTCCTGCAGGAAGTCGACAAGCGCACGGGTTACCGCACCAAGCAGCAGCTCGTGGCGCCGATCGTGGAGCAGGGATCGAGCGAGCTGATCGGCGTCATCCAGATCATCAACAACAAGGGCGGGAGCCCCTTCGGCGCGCTCGCCGAGGAAGGTGTGAGCGAGCTTTCGCAGACGCTCGCGATCGCCTTCAAGCAGCGCCAGAAGCCGACGGCCGCCAAGACCAAGTACGACTATCTCATCGCTGACGCGGTGCTTTCCGCCGGCGAATTCGACCTCGCCGCACGTCAGGCGAGGAAGAAAGCGCTCGATATCGAGCAGGTCCTCACCGAAGAATTCCAGGTCAAGATACCGGCGATCGGCCACGCGGTCTCCAAGTTCTTCGGTGTGCCTTACGAGCCGTTCAAGCCCGACCGGGTGAAGCCGGCCGAGCTGCTGAAGAACCTCAAACGCGAGTATGTGGAAGCGAACGTCTGGGTACCGATCGACGAGACGAAGGAAGGCATCGTCGTGGTGTGCCTAGACCCCGAGCGTATCCGGTCCTCGCGCATTGCGTCCAACGTCTTCCCGAAGTCCCGCATCATTTACCGCGTCACCACGCATAAGGAGTTCAGGGAAACGCTGAACCACTTCTATGGCGCGGAATCGGCCGGCGCGGATCTCGGCAATGTCGAGGACCTGCTCGGCGCCATGGGCGACGACGCGGTGCTCGAGGTTGACCCTGCGTCCGCGGACGAGGCCTCGGCGGCGGCGGACAACGAGCTCGTGAAGCTGGTCAACAAGGTGATCGTCGACGCCTACAACCAGGGCGCTTCCGATATTCACATCGAGCCGTATCCGGGCAAGGCGAAGACCGAGATCCGCTTCCGCAAGGATGGCTCGCTCGGCCCGTACATCGAGGTGCCCTCGAGCTATCGCGCGGCGATCGCGGCGCGCATCAAGATCATGTGCGATCTCGACATTTCCGAGAAGCGCAAGCCGCAGGACGGAAAAATCAAGTTCAAGAAGTTCGGCCCGCTCGACATCGAGCTACGCGTGGCGACGATTCCCACGGCCGGCGGTGTCGAAGACATCGTCATGCGTATCCTGGCCGCCGGCGAGCCGATTCCGCTCGAAAAGATGGGCTTCTCGGGACCGAACCTGGACAAGCTGCAGACGACGGTATCGAAGCCTTATGGCCTGTTCTTCGTCTGCGGCCCGACCGGTTCCGGTAAGACCACGACGCTGCATTCGATACTGAAGTCCCTGAACACGCCCGACACCAAGATCTGGACCGCCGAGGACCCGGTCGAGATCACGCAGAAGGGATTGCGCCAGGTGCAGGTCAACAAGAAGGCGGGGCTCGACTTCGCGGTGATCATGAAGTCGTTCCTGCGCGCCGACCCGGACATCATCATGGTCGGCGAGATGCGCGACAAGGAGACCACCTCAACGGGCATCGAGGCATCGCTGACCGGCCACCTGGTGTTCGCCACCCTGCATACGAACTCCGCGCCGGAGTCCATCATTCGCCTGCTCGACATGGGCATGGACCCCTTCAACTTCGCCGATGCGCTGCTCGGCATCCTCGCCCAGCGCCTTGCGAAGCGGCTGTGCTCGTGCAAGCAGGCCTACACGCCGGAGCCGGCGGAGCTCACCGCCTTCCTGCGCGAATACTGCGAGGAGCTGATGAACACGCCGCGCTTCAAGGCCGACCCCAAGGGCTCGATGGAGACGGTGTACAAGGACTGGGTGAAGACCTACGGCAACGACAAGGGGCAATTGACGTTCTACAGGCCCGTCGGCTGCGACAAGTGCGGCGGCTCGGGCTTTAAAGGCCGCTGTGGCCTGCACGAGCTGCTGATCGCCACCGACAAGCTGAAAAAGCTCATCCAGGAGCACGCGCGCGTCGCCGAGATGCTCGCCCAGTGCCTCGAGGACGGCATGCGCACGCTGAAGCAGGACGGCATGGAAAAGTGTCTCTCCGGCGTCACGCAGATCAAAGAAGTGCGCGCCGTCTGCATCAAATAGGATCGACGGCGCAATGGGCGCAAGCACCGATTCGACGCAGAGACTGCGCTTCCCCGCCGGGATAGCACCCACCGCAGCCGATGACCTGGTCCAGCGCCTCGACCAGCTGAACGCCATCGGCGCGTCGCTTTCCGCCGAGCGCGACATCAACCGGCTGCTCGAGGCGATTCTCACCGCCGCCAAGACCATCACACGCGCCGATGGCGGCACGCTCTACCGCGTCACCGAGGAGAAGAGCCTGCGCTTCGAGATCGTGCGTACGAGCTCGCTCAAGTACTACCTCGGCGGCAGCACCGGCAACCCGGTGCCGTTCTACCCGATCCAGCTCTACAAGGACGGCAAGCCGAACCAGACCATGGTCGCGGCCCAGGCGGCGTTGACCGGCAAGACCATCAACATCGCGGACGCCTACACCGCGGAAGGCTTCGACTTCACCGGCACCCGCGCCTTCGATGCGAAAACCGGCTATCGCTCCCAGTCGTTCCTGACCGTGCCGATGAGGGACCACGAGGGCGAAACCATCGGCGTGCTGCAGCTGATCAACGCTATCGACCCGCTCAGCGGGGAAATCGTCGCCTTCTCGGCTTCCGACCAGCGGCTTGCGGAATCGCTTGCATCGCAGGCGGCGGTTGCGCTTGCCAACCGCCTGCTGATCAACCAGCTCGAAAGCCTGTTCGAGTCATTCATCAGCCTGATCAACGGCGCCATCGACGAGAAGTCTCCCTATACCGGTGGCCATTGCCAGCGCGTGCCGGTGCTCACCATGATGCTCGCTGAAGCGGTGAACGAGACGACCGAGGGTCCGCTCGCCGATTTCCGCATGACGGACAAGGATCGCTACGAGCTGAAGATCGCCGGTCTTCTGCACGACTGCGGCAAGGTGACGACGCCCGTGCACGTCGTCGACAAGGCGACCAAGCTGGAGACGATCTTTGATCGCATCCAGCTCATCGACACCCGCTTCGAGGTGCTCAAGCGCGACCTGGAAATCGACTCGCTCAAGCGCCGCGCCGGCATGGGGCGCATGGAGGCGGCCGAAGAGGAGGCGCGGCTGCGGGACGAGCTTCGCCGCCTGGACGAGGACCGCAAGTTCCTGCACGCCTGCAACGTCGGCAGCGAGCGCATGCGCGACGACGACGTCGCGCACGTGAAGCGCATCGCCAAGTACCGCTGGCACGACCTTTCCGGCCACGAGGCTGACTTCCTGAGCGCCGATGAGGTCAAGAACCTCACCATCCGGGCTGGTACGCTCACCGAGGAAGAGCGCAAGATCATCAACCACCACATCGTGGCCACGATCCGCATGCTGGAGGCCCTGCCATGGCCCAAGCATCTGACCAACGTGCCCGAGTACGCCGGCGGACATCACGAGCGAATGGACGGCAAGGGCTATCCGAAGGGGCTGACGCGGGAGCAGATGTCCGTGCAGGCGCGCTGCATGGGCATCGCCGATATCTTCGAGGCGCTGACCGCCAAGGACCGGCCGTACAAGAAGGGCAAGACGCTCTCCGAGTCGCTCGAAATCCTCGGGCGCATGAAACTCAACCACCACATCGATCCGGATCTCTTCGACATCTTCGTGCGGCGCAAGATCTATCGCCGCTACGCCGAGATGTTTCTCGACAAGGAGCAGATCGACGAGGTCGACGAGTCGCGCATTCCCGGCTTCAAGCCCTGAGCGCTTCGCGCAAGCTGCTCCGTGACCCATTGCGCATCGAGGGTCACTGCGCTGCCAAGACGAAATTCGCACTGACGAAGTTGGGCACGTGCCCGACAAGAATCGTCCATCGGCCGGTGCCCTTTGCGCCTTATTACGACTTGTGAGCCCTTTATCCGGTGGTATGGGAGTTGCTGGAGAGCAGGCATGGTTGCCATACCGGCGGCCCAATAGGGAGTTTGACCATGAGAAAAGTGCAACAAGGCTTCACCCTGATCGAGTTGATGATCGTGGTCGCGATCATCGGCATTCTGGCCGCCGTTGCACTGCCGGCCTATCAGGACTACACGATCCGCGCCAAGATGTCCGAGATCATTCTGGCCATGAGCGCGTGCCGTACGTCGATCACCGAGGTGTATCAGTCGGGCGGTACCGCTCCGGCGGCCAACAACTGGGGCTGTGAAGGTGGCGTGGCCTCGAAGTACGTTGCTGGCATCGCGACGAACACCAACGGTGTTGTGACGGCGACCGTGCAGGGCATCAGCCCGTCGGTCGATACTTCGGTCGTCACGCTTGCGCCGCTCGTCAGCAACGGTGGCACGATCCAGGTGGCGAACTCGGCGACGATGGGTATCGGCCTGTACGGCTGGCGCTGCGGTTCGAGCACCGACGGCACGAGCGTCAACCAGAAATACCTGCCCGGCTCCTGCCGCGGCAACTAAGCTGCAGGTACTGAGCTTAAAAGGGCACCCTCGTGGTGCCCTTTTTTTCGCCTTGATGATGCGTTCAAAAGCGCTGATTGCCGGCGCGCTGGCGGTCCTGACCGCTGCGCTCTACGCGCCTTTTCTCTCGAATCCGCTGTTCTTCGACGACCGAGGCATCTTTTCCGGCAGCCAGTTCGCGCAATACGCAGCTTCCCCCTTCGGCTGGGGCGTTCGCTATCCCGCCTATTTCTCGATCGCTGCGGTGCACGTGCTCTTCGGCACCATTGAGGCGCAGCGCGCCGTAAGCGCCTTGCTTCACTGCGCCGTGGCGTTCGCGCTCTTTATGGCAGTGCGGGCGCTGCAGGCGAAGTGGACGCCGCCGGCGACGCCCGATGCGGATCGCCGTGACTCGCTGGTCGCCCTGCTGGCCGCGGCTGTCTTTGCCGTGCACCCGGTCGCGGTCTATGCCGCGGGTTATCTGGTGCAGCGTTCGATTGTCCTCGCCACCCTGTTTTCGCTTCTTTCGCTCGCCGTGCTGGTCCGTGGTGCAAGCAGCCGGCGGCCGGTCTACGCAATCGCTGCCGGAGCTCTTTACGCGGCGGCCATACTTTCGAAGGAGCACGCTCTTCTCTTGCCGGCCATCGCACTGGCCGCCGTCGGCCGTCCGTCGCGCGACCCGGCGTACAGGCGAAATGTGATGGCGTATCTCGCGGTGTGCGTGCCGGCCGCGATTACGGTGGTGCTTTTCGCGAAGGGCATCGTCGGCGAGCGGTACGAGCCTGATTTCGGCGAGGTGGCGGGCCAGATCGCGGGCAACCCTTCCGCGGCGGCGACGCATCCCTGGGCCGGCAGCATCGCGGCACAGGCGGCGCTTTTCTTTCGCTATCTCGCCCTTTGGATCTTGCCGCGCACGGGCGCCATGGCCGTCGATCTGCGGGTCGACTTCGCCGAGCTCTGGACGCCCTGGCTGGCCGCACCGGCCTTGCTCGCGTTCGCCGCCTTCGGTGGCCTCGCCGCCTGGGGCGTGGTACGCAAAGGTGGCGCCGCAGCGCTCGCCGCGCTGGGAATGCTCTGGTTCTGGCTGCTCTTTCTGGTGGAGTTTTCCACGGTGCGCTTCCAAGAGCCGTTTGTCCTGTACCGCAGCTACCTATGGGCGCCCGGTATCGCAATCGTGCTGGCAGCCTTGCTCGGCCGCATCGGCTTGCGTGTCGCGGTTGCGCTGGGCGCCTGCGTAGTCGTCCTGCTCGCCGCCGAAGCGCACGACCGGCTGCAGAGTCTCTCGAGCGGACTGGCGATGTGGGAGGACGCCGCGGCCAAGCTGCCGGCCAAGCCGGTACCGGGCGGGCCGCGCACGCTCTATCAGCTCGGCCGCGAATATCTCAATGCCGGCGAGCCGGAGCGCGCCATTGCCGTGATCGACCGTTGCCTGCGTGAGTATCCGGAGGCGTTTCACTGCCCGTTCGCGCGGGCTGCAATCCACCTGCGCCTGGAGCAATACGAAGCGGCGATTCCCTACCTGCAGCGTGCCCGCGAACTGCGGCCTGACGATGGCGTTGCGGCGCATCACCTTGGCCTCGCGCTCGAGCAGCTCGGTTGCCGCGACGAGGCGCGAGCTTATTACGAACTGGCCAGCAAGCTCGGCTTTGGCGGGGCTGTGCACCGCATCCAGGCCATGGATTCGCCGGGCCAGGGACTGCTGCCGCCGGCACCCGGCAGGACCGTCCGCCGCACCTTCAAATGTCCCGTCCCCGCTTGAGTCGCTAAGCCTATGCCGCAGCTCACCGTCGTCGTTCCCGCCTATGCCGAGCGCGAAAACGTGCTGCCTCTTACGACCGCCCTCGCGGAAGCGCTGCGCGGGATCGACTGGGAAGTCATCTTCGTCGTCGATGACGCACTCGACGGCACGGAAGACCTGCTGCGCGAGCGCGCGCAGGAGGACCGGCGCGTGCGCTGCATGCATCGCATCGGCCGCCGCGGCCTTGCGTCCGCCTGCATTGAAGGGATGCTGTCGAGCTCCGCGCCGTACGTGGCCGTAATCGACGCGGATCTGCAGCATGACGAGCGCCTCCTGCCGGCGCTGCTGGATACCCTGAAGAAGGGTGATGCCGATATCGCGGTCGCCAGCCGTTACATGCAGGGTGCAAGCACCGGTGGGCTCGACGCCGGCCGCGTGCGGGTCAGCCGCTTCGCCAGCATGGTCAGCCGCGTGCTCACGAAAAGACTGACCGACCCGATGAGCGGTTTCTTCATGGTCCGCCGGCAGTTTCTCGAGCGCGTGGTGCGGCGGCTCTATGGGCGCGGCTTCAAGATCCTGCTCGACCTGATCGCCGCGGCACGTGGCGAAGTGCGCATCGCCGAGCTGCCCTACCACATGCGCAGCCGGGCGCACGGCGAGAGCAAGCTCGGCGCGCGCGTCATCGCCGAGTTTCTGATGCTGATCCTCTATCACGTGTTCGGGCGGCTGGTGCCGGCCCGCTTCTTTCTCTTTGCCGCGGTCGGCGTGGTTGGCATGGGCGTTCATCTGGCGGTGCTGACGACCCTCTATTCCGTAACGGGTGGCCAGTTCCTCACCAGCCAGGCGCTCGCCACCGTGGCAGCCATGACCAGCAACTTCTTCCTCAACAACGCGGTTACGTACGGCGATCGCCGGCTGCGCGGCCGCAAGCTATGGCGCGGCCTGCTCAGCTTCTACGTCGCCTGCGGCGTCGGGGCGCTGATCAACCTGGCACTTGCCGACTGGCTTTATCTGCGCTCGATGAGCTATTGGGCCGCCGGCCTGATCGGTGCCGCGGTGGCCGCGTTCTGGAACTTCCTCACCACCGCGTCGCTTACCTGGGGCGGCAGCGAACCGATGAGCAACAACGCCCGCACACCATGAACAGCCACTCCTTCACGCCGCGACGCTCCGACTGGCTCGAGGCCGGACTGATTGCGCTCGGACTCTTGTGCCTCTACGCCCTGACTGCAGCGCACAGCGTTGCCCTCGAGGATGACGGGCTCTTCATTCTTTCCAGCTACTTCCTCGGCATCGAGCATCCGCCGGGCTATCCGCTGCATACGCTGCTCGGCAAGCTCTTCACGTACCTGCCGATCGGCTCGGTTGCCTATCGCGTGCACCTGCTGAGCGGTGTCCTCGGCGGCTTGAGCTGCGCGGGTCTGTGGATGTGTGCCCGTGTGCTCATGCCGGGCCGCCTGCCCGCCTATGTGGCCGCGCTCGGGCTCGGCGTCTCGAGCGTGTTCTGGTCACAGGCGGTCATCGCCGAGGTCTACACGTTCAATACGCTGTTCTTCTTTTCACTCACCTATCTCGGCCTGCGTCTCATGCCGCCGGGTGCCGACCTCGCCGAGGTGCCGCATGCGACCCGGCGTCTGGCGATCATGGCGCTCGTCTTTGGCCTGAGCCTCGCCAATCACTGGCCGCTCATGCTGCTGGTCGCGCCGGGCTTCGCCGTTCTGCTCTTGCCATTGCTGCGGAAAAAGCTGACCGCGATGCCGCTCTTTCTTCTCATGGTCGCGATCGGCCTCCTGCCCTACGTCTGGCTGGTCGTGCTTTCGTGGAGCGGACTGATCATCAGCTTCTATGGCCCGCTCGAGACATGGGATGAATTCTGGTATTTCGTCAGCCGCCAGGGGTACGCCAATGTCGACACCTCGCCGGCCACCAACTGGATCGACCACCTGAGCTTCTTCCGCTTCGTCGGCGAAGTGGTGCTGCTGCAATTCGCCGTCCTTGGTGCGGCGGTCGCCGGCATCGGCTTCTGGCAACAGTGGCGACTCTGGGGCGCGCGCGTGTCTGCGTTCCTCACGCTTGCCTTCGTCATGCCGACCTTCGTGCTGACACTGCTCCTCGGGTTCGAGTACGACGCCCTACACAAGCACATGTTCCATGTCTATCCACTGCCGGCGTACGGCGTCGTAGCGCTTTGGATGGGACTTGGCGCGAGCTGGCTGGTCCAGCGCCTGCGGCTCGCGCCGAGGCCAGCCGCAGCGATGGCGACGGCGCTCGTCGCGCTGGTGTTCGCCGTCGGCCTGCACGCCAACCTGCACGACGAAAGTGGCTGGGCGGCCCGCTACGCCGATACGGTGCTGAAGACGCTGCCCAAGGATGCGATCGTCTTCACGCGCGGCGAAGCGGACCTCGGCCCGATTGGCTACTTCCACATGATCGAAGGCCGGCGCCCCGACATCACGCTGTACCAGCCGCAGGGCCTGGTGCTCGGCAACCGGCTGTTCCACGTGCTGCGCGAGAGCACCGACGTCATGCGCAAGCGCGTCGTGGCGCTCGTCGAGGGCGATCGACCGGTGGTGTTCACCCAGGGCCATCTCGCAGGTTACCCGCGCGTCGACCATTGGCTGTTCCGCGCGGTCGACAAATCGTCGTCCGACAAGAACCATGTGACGGTCGAGATCCCGGAGGAGATGAAGCGCTTCTTCGAAGAGTCGGTGCTCAACGTTTCCGAGGACAACGCCTGGGTGGCTTATCTGCAGGGGGAATATCGGCGCATGTATGCCGGCCTTCTCATGAGCAGCCTTCCGCGAGGCGCGGTGCCCGACGAGAGGACCAGCCGGCACATCGAGGCGCTATCGCACGACTTCCTTGGCGCCCTCGGCCTCACCGAGGGGCTGCTCGCCAACCAGCAGGGATATTCCGTGGCCCAGGCACTCGGCTACCTGGAAGCGGCACGCGATGCCATGCCTGCGGACACCGGCAAGGCGCACAAGGCGCGCCTGTTCGAGCTCCGCGCGTACCTGCGCCTCGAGCGAGGCGATCGCGCCGGCGCCCTGCAGGACCTGGACATGGCGACGCGGCTCTGGCCCGTCACCGACAATCCGGCGACGGTGGTGCTCGATAAGCTCTATGCCGAAGGGCGCGACCAGCCTTCGCGCCAGGCGATGTGGGCGCGCATCAAGCGCTGAGGCCGCGCTAAGGCGCCGCCGGCGCTTCCCGGCCAAGTAGCACGGCCTTGTGGTCCGCGAAAAGCATGCGCCAGCCGCTTTCGCGCAGCCTGGGCATCGTGCCGATCCGGTAGTTGAACTCTCCCCAGGTCAGCAGGAAGTAGCGCACGTGATAGCGCTCGACGAAATCGAGCAGCGCCTGCTCGTTGACTCCCATGTGAACCGTGTACAGGAAATAGGGCTCGCCGTAGACGTCGATGCGCGAGTCGATCAGCGGCTTCAGCCGCGGATAAAAGTCGTGGATCAGCTGCGCGCCGAGCGTGTAGGAGTTCCAGACGTTGCCTTCCAGGTGGCGCTCCTGGATGTACTCGCTCATCAGGGGTGAGAAGTTGTCCGAGGCGACGGCGTGCGGCCAAGCGCCGTACATGTTGCCGTAGCGAAAGACCGCGGCGATCGCCAGGGCACTCGCCGCGGCGCCCGCGGGGGCGAGGAGCCGCCTGACGTTCGCGCGCAGCCGCACGTGGTCGATGGTGCGCGCGAAGCAGTAGAGTCCGACATAGGCGAACAGAGCGACATAGCGTTGCCGCTGCGTCGCAAGCAGCGCGAACAAGACGAACAGCAGCACCGGCGTGGCAGCAAGCCGCCTGCGGCAGGCGATGCCGAGCACCAGCCCGGCCGCCATGTAGACGACGTAGGCCCAGAAGGCCCGCCTGCCAACGAACGGTTCGGCAAACGTCGGCCGCCATTCGATGATGAACTCGCTCAGTACCTGCCACTGCGCGATGTTCCAAGCGAACGCGTACAGCCGCCAGCCGTAGGGATTGATCAGCATGGCGAGCGCCATGGCCGCCGCAGCCGCCAAATAGGGCGCGGCCGCAGCACCCATGGCGCGCGCGCCGCCGCCCGGGCTGCTGCGCACGACGCGCCAGCGGTCGATGGCGGTCCCGGCGCCGAAAAGCACCAGGATCACGAGCGCGATTGGAAACGAGGCGTGGCAGTTCGCCCACACTACGCCGAGCGGCACGAGCCAGGCGAGCACCCGCCTGCGGCCCGTGAGCTCGTACTCCACCAGCACGTTGAGCTGCACGACCAGGAACAGCATCGCGAGAGTTTCCGGCCGCAGGAAGTGCCGGTAGTTGGCCACCACCATGGCGGTGAGCGCGAGCACGATGGCGATCACCGTGTCGTCGGTCAGGCGCCGCGCGAGGCGGTAGCACAGCGCAAGAAGAGCGAGGCCGAGCGCGCCCTTGATGAACAGCAGGTGGTCGTAGCCCAGCCATTCGTTCAGCAGGTAGAAGAGCACCGAGGGCAGCCACTCGTGCGCGATGAACGGGTAGTCCTTCGCCTCGGTGAAGGGGAAGAGCGCCGTCTTCGGAATTGCCCCGTCGCGCCAGATCATCTCGCCGATCGTTACGTGCAGCCAGAAATCATTCGAGCTGAGCGGTATGAACGTGAGGAGCGCGACCAGCACGATCGCTCCGACCACCAGCAGCAGCCGGCCGAAGTCGATCATGCTGGCAAGGCGCGCGGCCGCGTCACCAGGGAGAGCGCGTAGTACCCGATCGCCACTGCAATCAGGGCGTTGAAGCCGAGCACCAGCGATAACGGCTCGCTCAGGCCTCCGAGGATGATGCCGGCGACGTTGGCACCGAAGTCGACGTCCGGATCGCGGCTTGCCGCGAACAGGCTCGCGAAGATCACGCCGGCGAAGAAGATCGGCACGAACACCACCGCGCACGAGGCGAGCGTGCGCTCGAGCGGCGGCAGCGCGAGGAACACGCTCATCGGCACGAGCACGTTGGCGAGCAGCGCGACGATCAGCAGGACGTAGTACGGCGCAAGGCGCCGGGGCTTCACCCGCATCACGAAGAGGTTGGCGCAGAGGATCATCACCAGGATGGCGAAGAACACCACGGAGTTGACCACCCACGTGCCGCCGAAGAGGAGCGCCATGTGCACCACGCCCTTGGTCTCGAGCAGCATGAAGCCGGCGCCGAGAAAGAACATCTGTGCATTCGGCCGCAAGCGCCGGCGGCCGGCGAAGGCAAGCAGCAGCACGATGGACAGCACCGCCACCGTGGCCATCCCCTGGCCGATCGGCGCCCATGGAATGCTGGCGTCGCGCAGATAGAGGTGCGGCCAGTCATCGCTTGGCAGCCGCTGCGCGCTCGAGGCGTTGACCTTTGCCGGCGCGACTCGGAGCGCGGCTTCGCCGGGCGCTGCGGCGCCGAAGTGATCGAGCGCCTTTTCGTCTTGCGGCTCGGATTCGAGCCAGAAGCTTCCCTGCTCGGCGAACTTCGCCCGTATCGCATCGAGCCGCGCGGCGTCGCCGGCGAGGATCAACGTCCAGGCGCCGCGCTGCACGTCCAGCGCGTTGATCTCGCCCCGGTAAGGCAGGTTGAACACCAGCGGCTTGGTGCCGAAGGTCTCCTCCGCCATGGCGGCGAGCCGCGTGACCACCCACCCTTGGCGGAAGTAGTTGTACATGGCGAACACGCCGCCGGGTGCGAGAGTGCGCTTGACGTCCTCGAGCGCCTCGTGCGTGAAGAGAAAATTCTCCAGCCGCAGGCTGGAATAACCCGAATGCAGCATCAGCGAATCGACCAGCGCGTACACCGCCAGATCGTATTTGGCGTCGGTGTGCCGCACGAAGCTGCGCCCGTCGTCGAGATGGATCGACACGCGAGGGTCGGCGTACGGCTGGTTCGGGTGAAATTGCCGGCCGAGAGCGTTGATGCGCGGATCGATCTCCACCGCATCGATGTGCCGGGCGCCGGCGCGCAGCGCGACGGCCACATCGTTGCCGCTGCCCGCGCCGATGATCATCACACGCTCGAAAGGCGCGCCGCCCGCTTCCCGGTTGAGCGCATGCGGCAGGCGGTAGGCCGGCCCGTAGCGCCGGATGTCGGCCATCTGCTGATGCCCGATGTCGTTGGTGGCGATGGCGCGAAACGGGCCGGAATAGGCCACCTTGTAGTAGGGCGACCAGAACACCTCGGCGGGCACCTTCAGGCCGCCGGGCCCGATCCCGCCCAGGCTGTAGGTGCCGAGCACGCCGAGCAGCCAGAGCGCAACCGCGGCGGCGAACTGAACCGGTTTTCGCCATCCGGCGAAGTACAGCATCAGCACCGCGACCAGTGCGAGCCATAGCGTGGGCGGGGTTTCGAGGTAGCTCATCGCCGCGAACGCCAGGATTCCGGTCAGGCTTCCCGCAACGTCGATGCTGTAGGCGGCGACACGATCCGGAATTGCCGCGAAGGCGCGCCCCATCACCTGACCGAGACCGACGAACGCCAGCGCAATGAGCACGAAAAACGTCCCGGCAACCGCCCACATCGGCACCTTCCAGCGACTCGGATCCGCCGGCCGGTATTCCGCGCCAAAGTAGATGAGCTGCGGCGCGCCCTGCTGGTTGCCGACGTTGACGGTGATCGCCTCGGCCCACTGCCAATAGGCGAGGTGCACGGCAATCGCCGCCGCGACGGCGAGCATGGCGAGCGGCAGCGCGAATGGCACGGCGTCGCGCCCGCTGCGTGCCGAGAGCAGCCCGATGCTCATGCCGAGGAAGCAGGCGAGCAGCACCAGGTTGGTGAAGAAGGTCAGGAATATGACCGTGCTGCCGAAGAAGCGGATCGCGGCCAGCTCGAAAAACAGGATCAGGAAGCTGATGAGGAAGAGCTCCCGCCGAGGTTCGGCCATTCTTATTCTTCTTTCTTCTTGTTCGCGTCCTCCAGCATACCCCGACGCGGGGCGGTTCAGGCAATTCCCGGATTCGCTCCCGCACCGATGAGCCGCGGCCGCTGCGCTTCGATCGCCGGCACCGTCTGCTGCGCGCGCAGCCAGCGCGTGACCAATTCCCACACCGGCTCGCCGCTCACGCCCTCGCGCACCGGTGCCCAGCCTGCCACTTTGTACCGCTTGTCGGCCGAGAGCGGCTTGCCGTCGAGTCGCAGGTCCGAAATGCGCGAGCCGACCTTCGCGGCCGGCGCGATGGCATAGGTCAGCCCGCCGACGCGCACCATGTCGCCGCCCTGCTGCAGGTAGGGATCGGCGTTGAACAGGTTGTCGGCAATGTCTTCCAGCACGGCCTTGATGTCGGCGCCCGTCAGCTCGCTGACGGTGACCTGCGGATAGGTGATGGCGGTCTGCGCCATCACGTCTTCCAGTGTGATGGACTCCCCTGGCAGGAGGCTCGCGCCCCAGCGGAACCCCGGAGAAAAGGCGATCTCCGCGTCCTTCTCCGTCATCAGCGCGCGCAGGATGAGTTCGTCCATCGTGCCGTTGAAGTTGCCTCGCCGGTACAGCAACCCCTCGGTGGTCGCCAGTCTTTCGCCCAGCCGCCTCGCGTAAGGCGCGCGCACGCGCTCGATGTACGCGGCCATCTGCGCGTCGGCCGGCAGCAGGTTGGCGAACACCGGCAGCAGCCGGTAGCGGTAGCCGCGCACGCCGCTCGGACCGGCATCGAGATCGAGCACGCCGAGGAACTTGCCGTGCGAGCCGGCGTTCGTGACGAGCGTCCTGCCCACCACCACCGGCGCCGGCACGCCATCATGCGTGTGGCCGCCGAGGATGGCGTCCAGTCCGCGCACGCGCGCGGCGAGCTTGAGATCGACGTCCATGCCGTTGTGCGACAGCAGCACGACAACCTTCGCCCCCTTGGCGCGCAGATCGTCGACCAGCTTCTGCACGCGGCCTTCCTGGATGCCGAACGACCAGTCGGGGAAGCGATGCCGCGGATGGGCGATCGGCGTATACGGAAACGCCTGGCCGATCAGCCCGACCGGCACGCCATTCGGGCTCGCGAGCGCGTAGGGCGCGAAGACCGGCTCCTCGAAGTCGAGCGTACGCACGTTGTGTGCGAGGAACTGGATCGGCGAGAGCTCCTTCACCGCGGCCAGCATGCGCTCGGCACCGTAGGTGAACTCCCAGTGCGCGGTCATGTAGTGCACGCCGAGGCCCTTCTGCGCGCCGATCATGTCGGCGCCCTGCGTCCAGAGGGCCGTGGCCGAGCCCTGCCAGCTGTCGCCGCCGTCGAGGACGAGCGCGTAGGGCCGCGAGGCGCGCAGGCGCTTCACCAGCGTCGCCAGATGCGCATAGCCGCCCATGCGTCCGTAGCGGCGCGCCGCGGCCTCGAAATCGAGAAAGGTGAAGGCGTGCGCCGCCGCGCTGCGTGGCGCAATGCCGTAGTGCTTGAGAAACGCCTCGCCGACGAGATGCGGCGGGTGGCCTCCACTTTCCCCAAAAGCGAGGTTGACGCTCGGCTCGCGAAAATGCACCGGCAGGAGCTGCGCATGCACGTCCGTGAGGTGCAGGAGCGATACGTTGCCGAAGGGCGGCAGCTCGTAGAGCTCGTCGGCCGCCTGGGCCTCGCTCTGCCCGCTGCGCAGGCCGGCGCCGGCTGCTGCCGCGAACGCCAGGAGCCTCAGGAATTCGCGGCGCTGCAAACTACCGGTTGACCGGCGAGGCGGGGTCGAGGAGGAGCGCGACCAGGTCCTTGATCTGCTCCGGCGTCAGCGTCCCCGAGGCGCCGAGGCGCGGCATCTGCGAGCACAGGTTGTACGCCTTGGCGTTGTAGATCTTGCTGTAGACGTAGCGCTGCACCTCGACGCTTGCACCCCGCGTCCTGCCAAAGCCGCGCAGGCTCGGCCCGAGCGTGCCGTGCGAGAGCTCCTGTGGCGAGAGGTCGTGGCAGTTATAGCAACTGCCGCCCGCGGCGTCGCCGGGCTTGTCGTTCCAGGTGAGGCCGCGGCCGCTCTGGGCGATCGCCTCGCCGCGCTTCCAGTCGCCCATCAGGCTTCCTTGCGGATAGACGATGGTCTTCATCTGATCGGCTTGCAGCGCCGTGGCGAGCTCGGCGGGAGGCCGGGGGAAAG
>JADMIO010817211.1_pt1 | contig 16395 bp, 14 predicted proteins | sample 8958161 | NCBI WGS metagenome assembly JADMIO01 (sample SAMN16585339, study PRJNA669376) | soil metagenome | isolation source: Crop rotation soil | place: USA: Cullars Rotation, Alabama | collected 2011
CTTTCCCGCCACCAACATCGTCCAGGGCTTCGACGTCGCCGACAAGAAATTCAAGTCGACCTGGACGGAAATGGGCATCGGTTGCGAGGCCTGCCACGGGCCGGGACGGCAGCACGTCGCGCTGGCCGAGGACTGGGAGAAAAACCCGTCCGCAAAGCCGGCCTACGACAACAGCGAAAAGAATCGTCAGTTGACCGACATCCTGAAGACCCTGTCGACCAGGAGCGCCGAGCCGCGGCGGGTGTTCGATACTTGCGCGTACTGCCACGGCAACAAGAAGAACATCTTTGTCGGATTCAAGTCCGGCGATCGCTATGAGGACTACGCGATGCCGTTCCTGCTCAGCGATCCGATTCCGGCGAACGACTACCAGGGCGAATTCTGGCCCGATGGCCGGCCCAACCGCTTCAACCGTCCGCAGGCGCTGACCTTGAGCGGTTGCTTCAAGGCCGGCGCGATCGCGTGCACCAACTGTCACGTTGCGCACGGTTCGCCGTTCGAGGCGTCGCTGAAAGTCGACATCAAGAACGGTAGCGACGGCGATCAGCTGTGCACGCAGTGCCACAGCAGTCCGAAGCCGGGAGCCGGGAACCGGGAGCCGGGAGCGGGGACCCGGGAGCCGGGAACCGGGGGCCGGGAGCAGGGAGCCGGACAACAAGCTTCGTTTGCCGGCGAGGGCCTCAGGCTACACACGTTCCACGCGCCGCAGTCGGAAGGCTCGCGTTGCGTGAACTGCCACATGAGCGACGTGAACTGGCGGCTGCTGATCAGGAAGCGCGATCACACCTTCCAGCCGCCCGTGCCAGAGAACACGGCGACATTCGGCATACCCAACGCCTGCACCACGTGCCACGACGAACGATCGCCCGAATGGGCCGCCAAGCAGATGGACGAGTGGTGGGGCACTGCGGACCGCGAGCGGCGCCGGTCGTCCGCATCGCTTGCCGACACGATGTATCGCGCCGGATCCGGCGATGGATCGACGCTGCCCGAATTGGCGAGGCTGTCCGTCGATCGCTCGCAGGGGCTCGTCATCCGCGCCAGCGCGGCGGCATATATCGGAAAACTCGTGACGGCCAGCCGCAACCCTGACGCGCCCGTGAAGCGCATCACGGAAAGCCAGACATCATTCGACGATCGTTCGGCGAAGGGCGCGCGGGGCGGTTCGAACGGCAAATCGGCCCTCGAACCGTCGCCGAACGTTCGCAAGACCACGGTGGAACTGACTCCTGCTATCGTCAATGCGCTGATTGGCGCGGCGAGTGACCCGGAGGCCATTGTGCGGGCGTCCGCCGTCGAAGCGCTGGGTGCGATTGGTGATCGTCAGCGTTCGCTGGCGCCGATCCTCGCGCGACTCGTCGATCAGGCGCGCGTCGTGCGCAGCAAGGCCGCGGAAGTGCTGGTCAGCTTCAACGTGGTCGAGTTGCCAGGTCAGGCCGGCGAAGCGCTTCGCAAGGCGCAGGATGAATACATCGTTAGCCTCGATGCGTTCCCCGACATCGCCGCCAACCACGCCGCAAAGGGCTGGCTCGAGGCCGAGCGCGGCAACGTGATCGTCGCGCGCGATGCGCTCAACAAGGCGACATCCCTTGAACCGAATTACGCGTTTGCCTGGGTGGTGAAGGGCGTGCTGTTCGCCCGGGAAGGAAAGTTCGCTGATGCGGTCGAGATGTGGAAGAAGGCTCGAACCATCGAACCCTCTTACCCAAACATCAATCAGTTGATCGCCGAAGCCGAGAAACGCAAGACGTTTCGCTGACGGCCTGTTGGCCCGTTGGCCCGTTGGCCCGTTGGCCCGTTGGCCCGTCGGCCTGTTAGCCCGTTAGCCCTTCTTCAACTGCTCAATCAGCGCTTTGGCCTGCGCCGCTTCCGGAGAGCTCGGGTCGGACGCGATGACCTTGTTCATCAGTTCGATCGCGCCGGCCGTGTCGGCCTTCTGCAGCTTGGCCAGGCCGAGCTTGAAGATCGGCTTGCCCCATGCCGGATCGATCTGCGACGCGCGTTCGTAGTACTTCACCGCTTCGTCAGTCTCGCCCTTGGCAAACTTCACCTCGCCGAGGTTGTAGAACACTTCACGGTTGGCGCTGGTCGACTGCGCGACTTCCATCAACGTCTTCTCGGCGTTGGCGAAGTCGTTCTTCTCGAGATACGTCATGCCGATTTCAATCTTGGCCTTGTCGTTGTTCGGGTCAGCGGCGAGGATCTTCTGGTACGACGCGATGGCGCCGTCGTAGTCCTTCTTCATGCGCTGCACTTGCGCGATCTGCCCGTTGACCATCGTCAGGGCCGGCGTCTTCGCCAGGATCGCCTGGTAGGCGGCAATCGCCGCGTCGTGCTGGCCGGAGTTGGCGAGGTCCATCGCCTTCTGGAGCTCGCCCTGCAGCTCCTTCGTGTTGACGCCCGCCAGGGCGCCGGTCGGACCGGTGGCCCCGGGAGCGAGAGCGAAGTCCACCGGCGGCATCGGCGCGCCGAGGCTGCGCACGGGGACTTGGCCGGACGAGGGCTGGAAGCCGGGAGCGACGGCGGTGATCTTCCAGGTGCCGGTCTTGAGCCCGATGATCGAGTAGCGGCCCTTGTCGTCGGTGGTCGCCGTGAACGACGAAGGCGATGCGCCCGGGTTCTCGGCGGTGATGGTCGCGCCCTTCAGCGGTGTGCTGTTGGTGGCGTCCTTAACGGTGCCGCCGATGCGGCCGGTCTGCGCCGCGGCCGGCATGGCCGACACGACGAGCGCCGTCATCAGCGCCGCCGCGGAAACGATCTTCTTCAAATCTCGCATTGCCTGTATCTCCCTGTGACCGCCTCCGGTCGAAGGCGGAAAAGAACCACAACCGACTAAGTATAGTAGCGCCATGCGCTCTACGCCAAAACCGCCGGCGACGGGCCCGCGGACGGCGGCTTGCAGCCTGCTGGTCCTGCTGGGCCTGGTCGTTGCCGCCACTGCACGCCAATCGGCGGCGGGATTTTCGCGCATCGACGAGCTGGTTCTGGAGGCGATCGCCGCTGGCCAAACCCCTGGCGCCGTGGTGGTGGTCGGCCGCGGTGACGAGACCCTCTACCAGAAGGCGATCGGCAGACGAGCCATCGTCCCGTCGAGCGAAGCCATGACGCTCGACACTGTTTTCGACCTGGCGTCGCTCACAAAAGTCGTGGGGACGACCACTGCGGTCATGACCCTTGTCGAGGAAGGCCGGCTTCGGCTCAACGACACCGTCGCCACCTATGTGCCGGGATTCGAGCGTTACGGCAAAGGCGGCATCACCATCCGTCACCTCATGACGCATGTGTCGGGATTGCGGCCGGACGTGGACCTGAACCCGTGGAGCGGCTACGACGCGGCGATCGAACTGGCGAAAGAGGAGAAACCCACCGCCGCGCCCGGAGACGCCTTCGTCTATAGCGACATCAACTTCTTCCTGCTTGGCGACATCGTCCAGCGAATCACCAGGCAATCGCTGGACGCGTATCTCAAGTCGCGAGTGTTCGGCCCGTTAGGGATGACCGAGACCGGTTTCCTGCCGCCGAAGTCGCTGCTGCCTCGCATTGCGCCGACCGAGCGATGCGGCGAGCAGGATGCGTTTCCCTGCAAGCGGCCTGATCTCGCGCCGCTGCGCGGCGTCGTCCACGATCCAACGGCGCGGCGCATGGGCGGCATCGCCGGTCACGCCGGTCTGTTCAGCACTGCGCACGATCTGCAGCTGTTTGCGCGGATGCTGCTGGGCAAAGGGCGTTTGGGCTCGACGCGGGTCCTCTCCGAAGCGAGTGTCGCGGCCATGACCACGCGGCAAACGCCGGTCGCGATGACGGCTGTTCGCGGCCTCGGCTGGGACATTGATTCGCAGTATTCGGGGAACCGCGGCGACCTGTTTCCGGCGGGACATTCGTTTGGACACACCGGCTTCACCGGCACCAGCCTGTGGGTCGACCCGACGTCGAACTCGTACGTGATCTTTCTGTCGAGCCGATTGCATCCCGATGGCACGGGCGACGTCGGACCGCTGCGAAGCAAGGTCGCGACGGTCGCGGCCGCGGCGAGCGCGAATGCTCGCAGCACCATCGACAGTCGATCTGCGCTCGAATCATCGCCTCGCGCTCGAAATGTGTTGAGCGGGATCGATGTTCTGGCTCGTGACGGCTTCAGTGTGCTGCGTGGCAAGCGGGTTGGTCTGATCACCAATCACACTGGCCGCTCGCGCAGCGGCACGTCGACGATCGACCTGCTGCACTCGGCCCCTGGTGTGCGGCTCGTCGCGCTGTTCAGTCCTGAACACGGCATTCGCGGCATCCTCGATGCGGATGTGCCGGCCGAGCGGGACGAAAAGACCGGGCTCGCCATTCACTCGCTCTACGGCGACACGCGTCGACCGACCGGTGCCATGCTCGCCGGCATCGACACGCTGGTCATCGACCTGCAGGATGTCGGCGTGCGGTTCTACACCTACCAGACAACGCTGGCCTACGTGATGGAGGAAGCGTCGAAGCACAAGATCGCCGTGGTCGTGCTCGATCGTCCAAATCCGATCGACGGCTGGCAAATCGAAGGTCCGATCTCGCCGCCGTCAACAGAGTTCATTTCCTACTTCGAGATGCCTCCGCGGCATGGCATGACGATGGGGGAGCTGGCGAGGCTGTTCAATGAAGAGCGGAAGATTCAGGCCGACCTCACCGTCGTCGCGATGGAGAACTGGCGACGAGACGACTGGTACGACGAAACCGGGCTGTCCTGGGTCAATCCATCGCCCAACATTCGAAACCTGAACCAGGCGGCGCTCTATCCCGGCATCGGCGCGATCGAATACGCCAACATCTCGGTCGGCCGCGGCACCGATCAGCCGTTCGAGCAGGTTGGCGCGCCGTGGATCGACGGCCCACGCCTCGCCGCCGCGCTCAACGCCCGTGAGCTGCCAGGCATCCGGTTCTATCCCGTCGCCTTCAAGCCGGCGTCGAGCAAGTACGCCGGCGAAGAATGCCAGGGCGTGTTCATGATCGTCACCGACCGCAGCATGCTGAGGCCGGTGCGCGTCGGGCTCGAGATCGCGGCGGCGCTGGGGACGCTCTTCAAGGACAAGTTCGATCTGTCGACGAGTGCGCGCCTGCTTGGCAGCCAGGATTCATTCGACCGCGTGATGCGTGGTGAGGACCCGGCAGTGGTGGCGAAGAGCTGGGCCGCCGACGAGGCGCGGTGGCGGCGGGTGCGGGAGAAATACTTGCTTTACTGACGGGCCATCAGGCCATCGGGCTAACGGGCCAACAGGCCAACGGGCCAACAGGCCAACAGGCCGACGGGTTCCGGGTTTAAGGTTCAGAGTTGATAGAGCATCAGGTAGACGATCACGCCGGTGATCGACACATACAGCCAGATCGGCAGCGTCCAGCGCGCGATGCGGCGGTGTTTGTCGTATCGCCCTGACAACCCTCGCGACACCGTGATGATGACCGGCGGCACCATCGCTGCTGCCAGAATCACGTGCGGGATCAGGACGGCAAAGTAGACCGTGCGTATCCATCCCGTGCGACGAAACGGCACCGACCCGACCTGCGCGTGGTAAATCACGTACGACGTCAGGAACAGCCCGGACATCACGAGCGCCGCAATCATGCAGGCACGATGCCGGCGCCACTGCTTCCGGCGAATGAAGTAATAGCCGGTCACGAGCAGCACGAACGAGATGAAGTTGAGCGTCGCGTTCAACGCGGGAAGATCAGTGACCGCCAAGCGCCCGCACCTTCCCGGCAAGAACCCCGGCCCCGTCAAGAACCCCGTCCCCGGCAAGTGTCGTCACCCCGGCAAGTGTCGTGACCCGGGCAAGTGTCGTGACCCCGGCAAGGATCCCGCCCCCGGCAAGCCTCACCTTCCCGGCAGGCATCGCCCGGCCGTCAAGCATCGCCCGCCCGGCAAGCATCATCAGTGGGCTCGGTGATCAAATACCAGGATTGCCCAAAGGATCGGCAGGTAGAGGATCGATCCAAAGAACAGCCGGCGGGCGGTATCCATGTCGCGCTTGGCCGAGAATTCGACGCTGAGCACCATCAATACCGCGCCAAGCGTGATTGCGCCGACCAGGTAGTACGCCGTCGCCAGGCCCACTCCGGTGGGCGCCATGCTTAGCGGAATGAGCGCCGCCGTATAGAGCACCGCTTGCCGGCCGGTCGACCGGCCGTCGGGTTCAATCACCGGCAGCAGCGGCATGCCGGCGCGCGCGTATTCGTCGCGGTACATCCAGGCGATGGCGAGGAAGTGCGGCATCTGCCACATGAACACGATGCCGAACAGCACCCAGCCTTGAATCGACAGCGAATTGGTCGCCGCCGCCCACCCGATCACCGCGGGCAGGGCGCCCGGAACGGCGCCGGCGATCGTCGATAGTGAGGTGCGCAGCTTGAGGGGCGTGTAAAACAGGATGTAGGTCGCGGTCGTCACCAGCGCGACGGCCGCCGACAGCGTATTGATGAACAGCGCGAGTTCGGCGGCGCCGACTGCGGTCAGCGCGAGTCCGAACACGGTCCCGGACATCACCGACATGCGCTCGTCCGCCAACGGCCGACGCTGCGTCCGGCGCATCAGCCGATCGGTCCGCCGCTCCCACACCTGGTTGAGCGCCGCGGCCCCTCCGGCGACGAGGAACGTTCCGATCAGCGTGTGCACGAGATCGATCAGGCGCGCTTGCGGACGGGCGCCCAGCGAAAAGGCCGCCGCCGTCGTCAATAGAACGAGAAAATTCAGGCGCGGCTTCGTCAGCGTGACGAAGTCACCGGTTTTCGTGTGCGCCCGGCTGCCGGCGCCGGCAACCTCAGCGTGAGAACGAGAAGCTGACATCCTTGCTGTCTTTCGATCCGATCGTGACCTGTTGCGTCTTGGTGCCCAGCGATTCGTGCCACGCCTCGATGGTGTAGGTGCCGGGTGGCAGGTTGGCGAGCACGACCTTGCCGTCTGCCGCCGTCGTGCCGAAGTATGGATGATCGAGCACGCCGACATACGCGCTCATCCACCCATGCACGTCGCACTTGAACGGCACCATTACTTCCTTCGTCGCGAAGGTATGGTCGAAGCTCATGCCCTCGATCGGCGTCGACTTGTTGAAGGCCTGGTTGATGACGCCGTTCGAGCGCACGTTGTGGAGCAGCGGATCGCTGTTGTGGATTTGCAGCGGCTGCCCGACGCGCACGCCCAGCACGCGTGGCGTGTAGCGGCACTTGTCCTGGTCGAGCACCACGGCCTGCGACGGCACCGGGAACGCGAAGTTGCCCAGGCCATCCTTCACGTAGACGAACACGTTCTGGAGCGCCTGGTTGTCGCCGACGACCAGTGACTCGGCCGGTCGCTGCGGCGCCCCCTGTTCGCTGACGCACTTCGGGTCGCCGGTGAGCGTGATCATCTCAGGTGCCGGGACAGTGCCTTCAAACTTGACTGTTGCCGTGACGATTCCCGCAGTGGCTGGATCAACGGCCGGTCCTGCCGGCGCCGCCGGCGGAGGCGCCGCCTTTTCTCCTCCGCACGCCAGGGAAACCGTCAGAATGCCGATAGAGAACGCCAGCAGCCACGAACGCATCTCACTATTATTTCACTGGAAGGGAATCTGGAACCTGGAACCGGGAACCGGGAACCGGGCACCGGGAACCAACTTGTGGAACCTCGAACGTGCAACCTCAGGAACCCAACCTTTGGAACCCTTGGAACCTTTGGCAGCCTTGGAACCTTAGGTATGGCACCCCTGGAACCTTGGGTATAATGAGGATTCCCTAGTGCCGCTATCGTCTAGGGGTCAGGACACCTGATTCTCAGTCAGGATACCGGGGTTCGAATCCCCGTAGCGGTACCAACGTTTACTCCAGCCTCGGATTCGTCTCGCAACCCATTGGCAGTGAAGGAGATCGCTGGGGTTTGAACTCCATCGATCACATCGAGTGCTGATTCTGTGCTCTCGACGGGCGTTAAGTGATACAAGGGCAAGCACGGAAATGGGGTTTGAAATCCTGCGCCATCCCACACGAGGCCCTGCGGGAAAAGCACTTCCTGGAGCCGCAGCCGATCCTCGAGCGACGCGTCGATCCAGAGCGCACTGGCGTTGTTCAAGACGCTGATGGCTTTCGCGAGCGCGCTGTCGATGTCGAACTGCTCGACTCGCGCTTCCGATAGCTCCAACTCGGCGAGCGTCAACTCCTCTCGCAGCTTGTCGCGCTGCTCTTCGTACGTCGTCCGGTCGATGCTCGACTCGTACACGAATGCTTCGTCCAGCCGGTGGAGCCTGGCCCGTACTTGCGTGATGCGCTTCTGGACGCTCTCACGTACGTCCGATGCCTGACCAAGCTCCTCGTGCCAGATGCTCAGGACCGTCTGCTTGAACAGCTCCACCCATTCCGGCGAGGGAACCAGTTGGCCCAGGAGTTCGACGAACTGTTCCTCGAGCGTCCTCTTGCGCGCGATCACACCGGAATACTTCTGGCGGCAATAGTAGTGGGCGTAGCGGTTCCCCCATCGACCGCGTGCCCCCCCCGGTCATGGGATTGCCACAGCGCGCGGAACGAACGAAACGCCTCGATGAGAAGTCTTGCTGAGCTTTGCGTCTGCCGACGCCGGTCGTCGGATTTCCGCTCAGCCTCCGCTGCACCTCGTCGAACTAGTTCCTGCGAAACAAGCGGCTGAAAATCTCCTCTGTACCGTTCTCCGAGCGGCTTGTAGGAAATCCACCCGGCGTAGGTCGGGTTCCTCAGGATCTTTGCCAGAAACTGCTTGCTGATGCGGTTGCCCTCTTCCGTGCGCAGACCCATTGCTGTGATAGTCGCCAGGACTTCGTGCTCGGACCGACCTTCGGCACACAGCTCGAAAGCCTTTCGAATCAGCGGCGCTCGTTCCGTGTCGGTCGCCAGACTCGGTCCTCTCTTGACCCGCGGCGAGTTCAGGTATCCCAAAGGACGCTTGAAGACCCATCGGCCCATTTGTGCCGAAGCTCTCAGGCCGACGCGGGTTCGCTCTGCGCGCTGTTCGTTGTCGAACTGGCTCATGGCGGCGAGAATGCCTTCCATAAACCGGCTTGCGGGCGAGTCGTCGATGGGCTCTGTCACGGAGCGTAACGCGATCCCCAAGCCTCGGAGATGCGCCCTAATCGCGTAGTGGTCGGTACTGTTCCGAGAGAACCGCGTCAGCGCATAGACGACGACAGCATCGATCGCCTCCTAGCGTTTTCGGCAGTACGCAAGCATCTCGCGAAACACCGGGCGCTCAATGCTCCTCGCGCTCTCGCCCCGCTCAATGAACACCGTCTCGACCGTGTATCCCTGACGCTGGCACTACTCGCGGCAGTACTTCTCCTGCGTTGGCAAACTGAGATTGGCGACTTCCTGGCTGGAGACGCGACAGTAGATGACGGCGCGCATCGTTGACCCCAGACGCCGCTCGGGCACCGGCGGAATCGCTTGACCCATTTTACGTTCGTACTCTCGCCGCGCAGCCGTCGCTCAAGATCCGAGTTGGCCACTTTGACCGACCGGACGTCGCCTCACTCGCCGACCACGGCGGCGACGCTTGTGTTGCCCAGGCTCAGTCCCCTTGTTCGGTTCAACGTGTGAATCCGGCGCGCCGCGAACGTCCATGTCATGTCACCACTCGAAGGTGGCGGGGCGTTCGGATCGCCTGGACTAACCTGAATGGTGACGGTTCCGCGCCAAGTGCCGCTCAGAAACGATGTTTGGCCGGACGGACCTGTTGGAGTGCTCTCGCGACCACAGCCCGCCAACGTGACGGCGACGAGAAACGCGGGCACGTACTTCGCGCGTCTGATCATGCGGTTGCTCCTTCTCGATCCGGTTCTGCGGATAGTCATCAACAGACAGCCACGGAAGAGCCTCGACGCGCCATTTGGCATCAACTGGTAAATCAGTAAACGAGATTGGACGCGTGGGTACGCTCGAACATCCCCCTCGAACAGTTCTTCCTCAAGACGCCCGCGAACATCGAGGAGAACCTCCAGCTCCGCGAGCCACAAGTCGAGGCCTACAAGGCGCTGTACGAGTACTTCAAGACAGGCAAGAAGCCGGCGATCCTACAGATCCCCGTCGGCTGTGGAAAGTCAGGTATCGCAGCCATCGCTCCCTTCGGGCTCGCGAAAGGACGGGTGCTGATCATCGCGCCCAATCTGACAATTGAGGAAGGACTCTTCGAGTCCCTCGATGTCACGAACAAGCAGAAGTGCTTCTGGCGGAAACGCAACATCCTTACCGACGAGGCAATGATCGGCGGGCCGTTCGCGACGACCCTTGACACCGGGAATCTGTCGGTCTGCGAGAAGTCGCACTTCGTCATTACGAACGTCCAGCAACTCGCTACCAACCCCGAGAAGTGGCTGCATCAGTTCTCGCGCGATTTCTTCGACATGATCATCGTGGACGAAGCGCACCACTCCCCGGCAGATAGCTGGCGCAAAATCCACGAGCACTTCAGGGACGCCCGTGTGATCAACATGACGGCGACGCCATTCCGTGGTGACGCGCAAGAGATTGAAGGGGACCTGGTCTACCGGTACCCGTTCAAGAAGGCGACCTTCAAAGGGTACATCAAGCGCATCACCGCATCGTACGCGGCACCGACTGAATTGGAATTCACTGCCAAGGGGGAGACGAGAATCTATACGCTGAACGAGGTCCTCGCGATGAAGGAGAAGGACTGGTTCAGCCGCGGCATCGCGCTCTCAGAGCCGTGCAACGAAACCATTGTTGTGAACAGCCTGCAGAGGCTCGAGCAACTCCGCGAGACCGGCACGGCTCACCAGCTCATCGCCGTCGCATGCAGTGTGAACCACGCCCGCAAGATCGTCCACCTCTACGAGGCGCGCGGGTTCAAAGCAGACCTGATCTACAGCGAGATGGACGAGGACAAGCAGATTGAGGTAAAACGACGCCTGACGAGCGGCGAGCTCGACTGCATCGTTCAAGTCCAAATGCTCGGCGAGGGATTCGACCACCCCAAACTGAGCGTCGCGGCGATCTTCCGCCCCTTCCGAACGCTCGCACCGTACATCCAGTTCGTCGGCCGCGTCCTGCGGGTGATCGTCCAGAACAGCCCGGGCCACCCGGACAATTACGGGCACATCGTGACGCATGCAGGCATGAACCTCGACGAGCGACTGCGCGAGTTCAAGCTCTTCGAGAGCGACGATCAGAAATTCTGGGAGGAAGTCATCGGCGGGAAGGAACCCGAGCCCCCGGCGAACGTCAAGAGCGGCGCGGGACGCATGCGACTCTCGGAACAGGCTGTCGTGAACTACGAGATCGTGGACACCATGATCGAGGAGCAGTTCACTTCCGCCGAACAGGAAGACATTATTAAGGAACTGCGCGAGAAGCTGGAGTCCCTCGGCCTGGACCCCGAACAGGCGGACGCCATCGTGCTGTCCAAGACAAGCACAAGGACGACCTCCAAGGCTGCTGCGCCGTACCAAGTACTGCCACAGCGGGAGTGGGAGACGGGGAAGAAGGGGCTAAACGAGCAGGTCAATCGTGCTGCCAACCTTCTCATCAACCGGCTCGGGCTCAACCGCGCTGGACGGGAGCTCATCAATGCAGGCGTCGCGGCGACGAACAACTTCGTGGCATGCGTCACCCTCATCAACAAAGAGCTCAAGAACAAGTATCCACAGCCGCGCCAACAGTGGAGCACAGACCAGTTCGAGACGGCTTCCGCCGATCTCGAAAGCATTCTGAACGTTCTGACGCGCCGGTATAAGGGAGTGCTCAATGGCAAGACCAAAGGGTAAGACTCCCTCGCTCCTCGCGATCTCAACCGGAACGCCAGAACATCACACATGCGGAAAGGCGACACCATGCACCCGCTGCGAGGAGATAGTTGTCAAAGGTCAACGTTGCTTCAAGGTACCCAAGATCAAGAGCGGATTCACGCGCCATCCCATCTTCTGCGTCGCCTGTACGATTGCCATCCTCGAGCAGACCAAAATCGAGTTACTGGTCGTCGAGAAGGACGTTCGATTCAACGGCTAGAACGACATAAAACCGGCCGGCCCGTCCGCTTTCGGATTGAAAAACTGAAGGGCAGATGCCGGAATGCGTCTGGCTCACGCCGGCACTGGTCGCGCAGCTTCCGAAGACAGCCTGGCCAGGCTCCGCAACACGCCGAGTCGCTGTCGGACCGTGGGGTCTCTATCGCCAAGTCGCTCATGCTGCTTGAATTAGCTGGATCGCCTCGAGCCACCGACGGATCGATCTCCAAGCGGGTAGGGGTTTGAAATTCGCGATCGAAGGAGTATACCCTCTCTCAAGTAGGCGCTAAGCTGTTGCAAATACACAGATAGCCTGATCGGAGCCGCTCCAGCTTTAGCACCAACTTCTGCTTAGGCATCCTCCCAGCGAGCGCCTTGCGTGTGGAGAGGTCGCCGCCTCGATGCGGTGGATGCAAGCGCTCGCAGGAATGCCCCAGCCTGCCAAACGTGATCCGTTGGTGCGGGCCGCCGAGCGATGGATGCCGAGCTCCGTGGCGATGGTCCCGTCGCCGATACGTTGGACGAGACTGCGAAGCCGGTGCTCATAGCGGCGCCGAGCCGACCCGTGGTGGCAATGGACCACGATCATCGGCCGTCGCTTCACGCCGTTCCATTCCGCGAAGACGATTGAAGGCGTCCACCGGCGTGACGACAACTAGCGCGCCAAAGTGTCAACTGTCCGTGCCGACAGCTCGGATGTTCAGGCTGGCGCAGCTGTCTTCGCGTCGTGAGATCGCGTTGGAGCGCTCGTCACGGACCGCTCAACGAGTTGAAGTACCTCTTTTGCTCCGAGGGCGGCCGCTGACCGGTCACCTGTTCGTAAGTTCACTGTGAGGGCTGCGGGCGTCCCACGCACCTCCACTGCGCGACCCACGCTGAACGAGTCGTCAACCAAGATGGTCGCACTAAACCCAAGGGCCGTATTTTTCTCCAAAGACCCACGCGAAATGATTAGCATATTCAGGGCTGTACCGAGACGCGCTTCTGTCTCGCGCAATGGCTGCAACAGCTCTTTGCAGAAGCCGCACGCGGGATCCCAAAAGACCATTACGGTATCGCCGGTTGCGTGTTCGTTGACCGTTGTCGTTGCACCCCGCAGGTCGCGGACGCGCGTCTCGCTGAGTCTTGCCACGTCTAAGGTACGCTCTGTGTGTGATTCGATGTCTGGAGGGGCGATTAAAGCGCCCCCTGCGGTGCGTACAAGCCGCCGAATCGGATCGAGGCCCACCCCCATCGGTTGCGCGATCCTCCCACCACGGTTTATCAGGACGGCGGCCGGTGTTGCTACCGCACGATATTGGTTGTTCAGTTCGTCGTCGGGTTGGATTACGATCCACCGGCGATCGCAGCTACCGAATTTCGCATCGTTGACGTCTACGCTTCCACGCGATACGACGACCGTCGTAAAGTGTGCGTCCGCCTTTTTCTGCCACCCCGCGATTTCAGGAATCAGGAGCTGGCAAGGGCCACACTCCGGATTGACAAATATTAAGAGCACGGGCTTTTCGCTTGTCAGATCCGAAAGGCGAGCGCGCCCGCCCGCCAGTGTTGGCAGATCGAAGTCTGGCGCGGCGACACCAACCGGCAGTCCAATTGCCTCAACTGCTGGCCCAGCGGCTGCAACTGGCGGCGAACGGCGCGCCGCCACCTGCATCTCAAGCTGTTCAATGCGCACCAGCAGTCGGCCATTCTGGTGCAGCACTGACGAGAACAACCAGACGCATGTGAAGGCCGTCGTCGCGGACAGCAGAATCGCGACGAGTCCCGCGTAGCCGCTCGATGCGCGAATGGCCTGAGCGGTGTACGCGAGCTCGTCAGAAGGAGAACTCGCCACACACACGAACGCCGCAGCCATTAAGCAGGCATTCCGCAACATCGTGCGCCAACTAATTCGTGATGCCGAGATCGCGCCGAAGCAGTTGCACTGTACGGGCCGATTCCGCGCAAGATTCAGTCCGACGGCGGCCGTGAACATGGCGAGCAGCAGAATCGCGGCCACGCCGGCCCAGCGGGAGAAGGGCAGCGCAGCCGCGACGCCCAGTTCGCTTAAGGGCAGCAGAACAGCAAGTGTGCGCACAGCGCTTGCCGGCATCCCAAATGCCAAAAGCGTTTCTTGTGTCTTGCCACGCTCACGGAGTTTGGCGATTCCCGCGATCGTAAACACCGCGAACAAGAAGCACCGTACAGCTGCAGCTACCGCCGTCATCCACAAGTTGCCTATGGGCATGCTGGACACCTTGGATCGCCGACCGGTTCGCAGTAGGCGTAAGCGAAGCACCCGGTGTTACCAGGGCATACAATCCTGCACTCGTTGCACGAGTTGAATACTCGATGAGCATTCGGACCGGTCGGACATGGGCACCGATACCCCCTACAGCAGCACGTGTCGCCGGAAGAGCACATCGACCGGCAAACCTCGACGTACCCAGCAATCGGGTCCGGGACGGTAACACACTCCTCACAGCGGCCGCAGGTCACGGGTTCGCAGCCGAGTCCATCGGCCGTCGGTCGCGTGCACGGTGGACAAGGCGAGACGCACTGACCATTCACGCACGTGTCACCCGCACCGCAGCATTGATCGCCACAGCAACTCGATTGGCAGCAGGTTCCTGCACAGCAAGACCCTTTCTCACAACAAGTATCGCCGCAGCAGGTGCCTGCCGGACAGCACGTGTTACCGCAGCAGGTGCCCGCCGGGCAGCACGTGTTACCGCAGTTGAAGACTGGTGGACTGCACGACGCCTCACCAAAAGGTGAAATTACGCAGCTCTCGCATTGTCCGCAGCATCCGCTACCGACAGGACAAATGGCGGTGTTCGGAGGGCAAGGCGAGGGGCCGCAGGCGCTTTTTACGATGAGATCACAAAGGCTGTTGCAAGCAGCCTCACTGCCGACAAAACATACCATAGCCGCAATAGCCTCGCAGGCAGCGGCGCCTCTTCCCGCCCTGGCGCATATTCTCGAAAAAACAGCTATACACCCGACTTTATCAGCAGCTCCACCGCAGGCCGCCTCGCAACTCGCATTGCAAAGCGGATCAGGCACTGGGCTTCCCAGGAAGCCGGCGCCAAACTCGAAGGGCGGGGAGATTATCTCCAAAGAGTTCGATTCACTCAATGTGATCGCACGATCGAGCCGTTGCCCTTCGAAGATTGTCCCGACGCTCAGCCCCGTTTCAGGCAGGGACACGATGTGAGCAGTGAGATCACTGTTTGGCACGTGTGCGAAAGACTTAACGAGCGTCGCTCCGACACTGGCGCCACCGACTTCGCCGATGACCAGGGTCGAAGATGAGGACGACGAGAAACCTTCGGCTCGTAAAATTGCATCAATCGGCGCGAACCCCGGACTTCTAGCCACTGCCAACCGCTCAGTTTGCGCGCGACAGGGATCCTCACAAGGGTGGCAGCCTCCGGTAGTCACATCGCAAGCAACGCACTCCACCTGTGTGGTTGCACAGGCGCGCAGGCATGCGAAGTCGAGAACTCCGAGAGGCGAAGTACACGCCTGCTGGCACTGACGAACACAGCTCTGGGCCCATACTTCGCGCTCAAATCCGGCAAGACTGAGCAGAGCCGCAATGGCGCCCTTCCCCAGCAGCAGCAGTGCTTCTCGTCGCGAGGCGCCTGTCGCAAGTGCCGACGCTGCCGCATCGAAGTAGCGGTCCATATGCACCCTCGATCGCGTCAGCGTACGCGAAATTTCCACCTAGACACGGTGATCAACACGGCGAGGGCGACGAGAAGTCCTGACGCAGGTTCGGGGACTGAGCCAGTGGGGACAGACGCTCGAAACGTCGAGTCCAGGGTCAGAGGCGACGCTGGCGGGAAGGCTGTTAACTCGAGCCGTCCGCTAATCACCGCCCCAGGTTGGGCGTTAGCGGGAAGCGAGATGAGAAACAACGGGCCAGAGTACCCGGTAGGCTCGATGATGCCCAACGTATTAAGGAACTCGTCCGTGAAGTCCCAGATGACACCGCCGACAGACGGCCGGTCGAAAACCACGACACCCGTGCTCAACAGAAGTTCGAGCCCGGCGTTGTTGCTCACGGTGCCCGAATACACCAAAACGGTCCCGGCGGCACCTTGTTGTGTCGGAGTGTCTAGTGTGAGACTCCACGTGATCGGTGCGGCAGTGGACGTGGCTGCCGACAGGGCGCTAACCGTCAGCAGGAGCAACACGACCGCCCCCGTTCGTTGCCTGGTGGCGGCTGCTTTGAATCCGACTCGTTGTATCAAGGGAGTATCCGACATGGACGGCGATACTACACCACTGCGGAATCCTAATCACCGGATACACATTGTTCCTTCAGGTACGCTAGCTGTTCCGCGACACCGAACTGCGGACGGACGCGAAGTTCCGCTACGTCTAGGGCACGCTTACGTGTGACCACGGTCCAGCCCAGCCG
>JADMIO011127007.1_pt1 | contig 16394 bp, 23 predicted proteins | sample 8958161 | NCBI WGS metagenome assembly JADMIO01 (sample SAMN16585339, study PRJNA669376) | soil metagenome | isolation source: Crop rotation soil | place: USA: Cullars Rotation, Alabama | collected 2011
GGCAACAGCGCGACTGTGCTGGTGCCGACCGTCGGGCGTGAAGAGTTGAAGCGACCGCTGGTTGACGGATTGCCGCACATCGAAGCTGAAGTAATCTACGCTACACGATGCGAGATGGCCGCGACCGTCGAAGATGTTCTCGCGCGCCGCACGCGCATACGCCTGCTGGCGCGCGACGGCGGCGCGAGTTGCGCGGCGCGCATCGCACAATTGATGGCAGAGACTCTTGCTGATTGATTGGGATAAAGGACGGGCTGCTTATGATTGACACGCCATTTCTCGAAACTCGCCACGCGGAGCTTGCCGCACGGGTTGACCGCTTCAACCGCGAGCGCACGCCGCATCACACGACAAGCGAAGACGAGCAGGCGCGCGCCGTGGTGCGCGAGCTTGCCGGCGCGGGATTGCTCGCACACGCGGTGCCGGCGGACCCAGCAGGCGCGACGCTCGACGTGCGGGCGCTGTGTGTCGCCCGCGAGCGATTTTCGTATGATTCATCACTTTCAGATTTAATGTTCGCGATGCAGGGGCTGGGCAGCTTTCCGTTGACGCTCGCCGGCAGCGACGCGCTCAAAAGCCGCTGGCTGCCGCGCGTCAAAGCTGGCACAGCCATCGCCGCCTTCGCCATCACCGAACCCGAAGCCGGTTCAGACGTGTCTGCCATCAAGACGGCGGCGCGGCGCGACGGCGAGGACTATGTAATTGACGGCACAAAAACCTTCATCTCGAACGCGGGACTGGCGGACTTCTACACGGTCTTTGCGAAGACCGACGCGGCGGCGGGCCACCGAGGCATCTCGGCCTTTCTGGTCGAGCGCGACACCGCCGGCTTAGTCGTCGAAGAGCGCCTTGAGCTGATCGCGCCGCACCCGATAGGCCGCCTGCGCTTCGATGGCTGCCGCGTGCCGGCGGCGAGCCGGCTGGGCGAGGAAGGGGCCGGATTCAAGATCGCCATGCAGACGCTCGACACGTTCCGCCCGACGGTCGGCGCTGCCGCCTGCGGTCTGGCGTGGCGGGCGTTAGACGAGGCGCTTGCGTACGCGAAGCGGCGCGTGCAGTTCGGGCGCGCAATAGCCGACTTTCAGGCGACACAGATGAAACTGGCCGAGATGGCCGTCGAGTTGGACGCGGCCCGCCTGCTGGTCTACCGCGCGGCGTGGCGCAAGGACAGCGGCGCGCAGCGGATCACGACCGAAGCGGCGATGGCGAAGCTCTACGCGACGGAGAGCGCCGGGCGCATTGTTGACGCGGCGGTGCAGATACACGGCGGCGCGGGGCTGGTGCGCGGCGCGACGGTCGAGCACCTTTACCGAGACGTTCGCGCCTTGAGGATTTATGAAGGCACGTCGGAGATTCAAAAGCTCGTCATCGCCTCACAGCTCTTGAAATAGGCCGCTTGCCAGCACTCAGTACCACTTATACCATCTCGTATGCATATCATTACTCGCAGGCGACTTAATGAATTCGCAGATGGATATCCTGAGCTAAGAAATGCCCTTGCACAATGGTATCACTTGATCAAGCAAAACAACTTCAATTCGTTTGTTGAACTTCGGTCTGTATTTTCTTCTGCTGACCAAGTTGGCAAATTAACAGTGTTCAATATCGGCGGAAACAAAGCACGATTGATAGCGGCCATCCACTATAATAGAAAGAAGGTTTACATCAGAGCTATACTTACTCATAAAGAATATGATGAGGATAAATGGAAGGAATAAAGATGGAGAATCTGGATATAAAGAAAGCCGCAAATGCGTGGGCTCCCCTAGCGGGAACCATATTTGTTCCTCATACAGCGGAGGAATACAACCGTATAGTAGCAGTGCTGGACAAGTTGATTGATGAGGTTGGTGAAAATGAGAACCATCCACTGGCGTCAATGATGGAGATACTCGGCGTGCTTATCGAGCATTATGAAAATGCCAATGTGCCTGAACTGACAAGTGAGTAAGTTGTCTAAAATGCAGTCTGACAATCCGTTGCAGCGGAGGCCGCGAAGCACGGTCCTTATAGCTTCCCGAAATGCCTTTGCGGCCCTGCCGAACCGGAGCGTCAGACGCGTTGATGGAAGTGCCGCTTGCCATGCCATGAACGGCCTTTGCTGTTTTTATTTTTATCTGATAAATGTTCATTGAGTCCAAACTCCGAGAAGTGAATATGCGCATACTTGCCATCTCAGACTTACACACTGACTTCAGGGAAAATTGGGAATTGGTTGAGCGAATCCCGGCGTCGCTCTATAAGGACGATGTGCTGATCGTTGCCGGAGACATAGCCGATAGCATCGAAACAATAAAGCGCACTCTGTCTTTTCTAAAGTCAAGATTCAGGACGGTGCTCTATACACCCGGCAACCACGAGTTTTGGGTTAGAAATGAGACGTATGATTCTGTAGAAAAGCTCTCTGGAATCCTGACGCTCTGTCAAAATCTCGGTGTCCGAACTGCGCCCACCAAAGTGGGCGACATCTGGGTAGTCCCTCTCTTTTCCTGGTACGATTCGGAATTCGACAGCGACCCCGCAGACGACGAGCTTGAGGGGTGGGCTGATTTTCACTACTGCAAATGGCCGCCGGAGATTCGGTCAGTACACGAGTATCTAAGCGGTCTGAATTCGTCACACATCAAGAGCTATGATGGCCCAGTCATTTCGTTTTCACATTTCCTACCACGCATCGAACTCTTACCGACGAAGGATAAGCTCAAGTTCAAAGGGCTGGCTAAAGTAGCAGGGTGTAGTTTGATCGAGAGCCAGATCAGAGCCTTGGGGTCAATCACTCACATCTTTGGGCATAGCCACATAAACCGAGATTATGAGATCGAAGGGGTGCGATATGTGCAGAATGCACTTTCATACCCTAAAGAACGACTGACGCCTGACCTGTTCCTCAAAGAGGTTTGGAATTTCACTACGGCGAAGTAGAAGGCGCAAGCGCGTCTGACCGGCGCGCAGGCGAGACCGTGAAGCAGACTTCATAGAACCTTAAAGGAGACCGCTTGTTAGACGGCCTCCGCCTGCAAAACAATTCTCATCCTCTCCTATTTGCTTAAATGCTTCATCTCCTCCTCGGCTATTTCGGTGATCAACTGTTGTATCTTCGGCATGGCGATCTCGCTGAATCTCTGCATGGATTCTGCCATGAGCTGGGGCAGCACCTTGATAGATTTCTTTCCCGTCGCTGAACTGTAAAAGGCGATCAGGTCTTTCAGCTCTCCCTCGGTAAAATACTTGTCGTATAGAGCGTAGCTGATCTGTTCTATTGTCTCTGCGAAATTGACTCTTTGCGGTACTAGCTCTCTGAATCTCTCGCCAATCCGCACCGAAGATTCATCAATATATTTCTTTAACGCCGCCTGTTCCTGGCTGCTCATGCGCTTGATTTTAGGGTCTTGAGCAACGGCCTGCATCAGAATCTTAGAGCGGTTTTCACGTCAGTTTAGCTTGTAACCACAATGAGCAAACCAGGCTAAAGCGTCGGCCATCGTGATCGTTTCAAGCGCCTGTTTGATCGCTCGTTCCAGCTTGCGACGGGTTCTCGCGCCGATACCTCGCAAGGCCGTCTTGATCTTCGACCAGCAGCGCTCAATCGGCGAAAGGTCGGGCGAGTACGGCGGCAGGTAGATCAACCTCGCCCCGCGCCCTTCAATCGCCTCACGAATGCCGCTCACTTTATGCGCCCCCAGGTTATCCATCACGACGATGTCGCCAACCGTCAGCGTCGGGCAGAGGATGCGTTCGGTGTAAGCGCGAAAGACTTCGCCATCGGTTGCCCCTTCGATGGTCAACAGCGCATCAAGTCCTTGGCTGCCCAGAGCGCCGATCAGCGTCAGGTTCTGGCCATAGTTGATCGGCGTGCTGCCTCGAGCCCGCTCGCCACGCGGGGCGCGGCCGTACAGGCGCGTCAGCGCCAGATTGACTCCCGATTCGTCAATGAACTTCAGCCGGCCAAGATCCAACCCGGTCATCAGTTCTTGGTACTCGGCGCGCGCTTGCCGGACCCGCGGCGTGTCGCGCTCGGAGGCGTGGAGCGACTTTTTTTTCGCGGCAAATTGAGCGTTTGCAGCAGCCGGCTCATGGTCGGACGCGAAACAGATTTCTTATGCCTGGCTTTGACCCGACGGCAGAGTTCATCAAGGGTCAAGTCGTTATCGTCTTCAACGCTCTGCCGGATGAAGAGGCGAGCTTTCTCATCCAGCAAGGGCTTGTTGCCGCCGGCGTGCGGCAGCGCGTCGGGCGAGCCGGTCTCGCGCTTACGGCGGAGGAAGTTCTTCACGGTGGCGAGGCTGACTTGGAAGAGTTCAGCGACTTCGCCTTGTGAATACTTGCCGCTTTCACAGGCTTCGACGATTCGGCGGCGCAAGTCGTTGGAATAAGGTTTCATTGCTCGTAGATTGACCGCTTTGCTAGCTAAATGCAACCGAAAACCGCTCTAGGCATCTCTTTTTCCATCTGTAAGAGCATGGCATCTAGAATCTTCTGTGAGCTGTTCTTCGCGTCGGTGACTTCGAGCAATTCGTTGATCAATGCTTTTTTATCGGCGGCGGCAGGCTCTTGAGCATTCGCCTGTGTTGCTAAAGTCAGTGCCAACAGCAGCAGTCCTGTAATCAATTTAGCCTTTTTCATAAATCTATTCTCCTCCTTATAATCGCAACTCAGTTCGGGGCCGGGTCATCGCCATTCCCGCCGGCCTATTTTTTCGCCGGCTCGATCTCGTACTTCACTTTCAGGTAGAGGGTGAATTGCACGACCGGCTCGATGACGACCGGGTTGAGCACCGCGTCAAAGCCGTCGGCGTTCAGCGGGTTGAAAAAGAAGGTGCGGCTCTTGCGCGCGTTCTGAATCGTATACCGCTCGCGGTAATAGTCGGGGCTGACCTCTTCCGACTCGTAAGCCGTGTAGGAGTCATACATCTCTGTCGGGTAGTAGATGCTGTGGCGCTCGGCGTAGACCTGCGCCGGCGGCTGGAGCTGCACCGCCAGCAGCCTTTCATAGCGTGCCGCCTTCTGCTTGATGATCTTGGCGGCCTCTTCCATCAACCGGTTCTGCACGCCGCCGGTGTCGCGCACGATGTAGTCCACCTTGATCAGGTCGAAGATGTTTGAGCGCGACGCGGCGATCACCAGCTTATCGAGCAGCAGCTTATCCTTGTAATGGATGGCGACGTTCTTCTTCAGCTCAAAGCCGGAGAGCCGTTGTTTGGCGACGCTGCCGCTCACTTGATACGAGTAGATTTTATTCTGCGCGGCGAAGTCAACATAAACGTCGTCTTTGCCGATGCCCAGCCGTTGCAGTTCGCCGCTGAAGCCGGCGACGGTCGCATCCATCTGCTGGTTGCATTCCGGCACCGTCACGCATTCCTGATTGACGCCGAAGATGGCGACGTACTCATCGGCTTTGACGTTCATCAGGATGCTGGCTTCGACAAACATCGTCGTCGCGCTCGGCGGCATCTCGACCGGCGTGAGCGCGCGCTTGTTGCGTTCGTTCTGCTCGGCGTGTGCGTTGCCGCCGGACTGTGAATAGGCGACGTTGCCGCTCGCCTGCCCGTAGGCGGTAACTGCGCCGCCGGTCATCATCAGTAAAATCAAAAGAACTCGCTTCATCGGCATCCCCCTTCGGAATACGCTAATGCAGCACATCACCCACGGTCGGGTCGTTGACGTAGCGGCCTAGTTGCAGGGAGCGGATCACCTCGGCCCAGATGGGCGCTAAGCGGGCGGCATCCTCCGGCCAGTAATCGAGCGTGATGAGCGCCTGAATGAGCGAGCCTCTGGCGATGCACAGCCGCGTGTAAGCCTGGCGCTTCAAGACCGGGTCCATGAAGATGTAATCGGCCCATGCGACTTCCAGGTCGGGGCGCTGTTTGTGAGTAATCTCACCTTCGCGCGTCGGGTTTCTTTTGTCGCCGCGCAGAGCACCGTTAATCAAATCGGATAAAGGCAGCGCGCTCCAATCCACCTGCGGCGGCAATCGCAGATAGGAGCAGGCCAGGCGGCAGTTGTCGTCCGGCGGCTTGGTATCATAGAACTTGATGGAGTCCGCGTCCGGCTCGATCACCCAGCCGTCAGGAATATTAAAGCGCACCGCGCCACGGTCGGCGACGAAGATGCGATAGCCGTCCGGCGCTTTCCAGGTGTGATTCTTCTTGAGCTTTAATTCTTCCTTCAACCAATCCGCCATACGGAGTGCTCTCGCTCGCGGTCAATCATTCAAAGCGGCGATGGCTTCGATCTCGATCTGAAAGCCGTAATGCAGGTCTTTGACTGGCACGATGGCGCGGGCCGGGCGGTGCTCGCCCAAGACGCGCGTGTAGACTTGATTGACCGCGCCCCACAGGTCTATGTCAGCGACGTAGATGGTCACTTTCAGCAGGCGGCTTAAGTCGCTGCCGGCGGCTCGCAAGATGGCGGCGACGTTCGCCAACGCCTGCTCGGTCTGTTCTTCGATGGAATTGAGGACGCGCTCGCCGTTCGCCTTGATGGCAAGCTGGCCGGCGACGAACACTAGCCCGTTATAGACGACGGCCTGCGAGTAATGCCCGCCGGGCGCGGGCGCGCTATCGGTCAACACCGTTCTGATCTCCATATCGCTCGGTTCTCCTTTAGCGCCGCATTCTACCGCAAAGCCGGCCAGTTTGCGATAAGAGAAAGCAGAACCGACTGCGCCGCAAGGCCAGAGGCGGGCGGCGCTTGGCGCGAACCCGCGCGCCGTCGTTCACGTCGTCTATGCCGTCGAGCGAGCGCAGATGATTGACGATCACGGTGACCGGGACGCCTGCAAAACCGTCGAAGGGCGACGCGATGACTGCTTTCAAAACGAGCGGCGGTTGGTCGTTCAAAATTTCGCGCCGGCCATTGCTGAGGGTCGTGAAGGTGGCGTCTTTGCCGAACTGAGTGGCGCACAACAGGGTGACGCGCGAACTCTGGACTAAAAAGCCAACGTTGAGGCCGCTCGGATCATTGCCCGCAACCAGCGCCGCGACGTAGTTCGGACTGGGCAGGCCGCGCCCCGCCGGCAGGCTGTTGATGCGGTCGGCCAGCGCCTGTAGCGTCGCGAGGTTCTCGACCTCTTCGACGCCGATGATGTCAGGCGCTGACATGAACTGCACGGCGCGCGCCGCTTTGTTCAACCGGCGGTCGAAGGCTTCCGGCGTCAACACCACGTCACTGGTCGCCGGGTCGTCCGTCGTGTCGTAGAAGCGCCCGAGGTTGAATGATGCGACGGTGAACTCGATGGCCGCAGGCGGCGGCGGCACGCCGGGAGGCGCAGACAGCGGCAGCGGCGCGGCAACGTCTGCCGTTTCAGTCGCCTCTTGTTTAACCAGCGGCAGTCTCGTCCAACGCCGCCAGCACTTCGCGGCTGTGCTCTGCCGGGCTGACCTTGGCGAAGACGCGCCCGATGCGCCCCTGCTCGTCAATGATGAAAGTCGAGCGGCGAATGCCCCACATCTTGCGCCCGTACATGTTCTTCTCAGCCCACACGCCGTAACGCTCAGCCGTCTCGTGGTCTGCGTCCGTCAACAAGGTGAATTGCAGGCCGTGCTTGTCACGAAACTTTTCATGCGTGCGAGCGTCGTCGGTCGAGACGCCGATCACCACAGCGTTGCGCTTGTCATATTCCGCCAAATCGCTTTGAAAGGCGCAGGCTTCCTGCGTGCAGCCCGGCGTCAGGTCGCGCGGGTAAAAATACAACACGACGCGCTTGCCTTTGAACTCTGCCAGTTTCACCGCGCGCCCGCTTTCGTCGGTCAGTTTCCACGCGGGTGCTTTGTCGCCAGCTTTCAGCATATTCGCTCTCCTGATTCGTTCTCGCCTCATCGCCGTGCTAAAATGATTAGCGATTGAAGCCGGCTTAATCATAATGGCAAGCAATCCATGATTCAAAACCGCGAGCGACGGTCAAGGGTCGAAGTTGTTTGCGGTTCGAGGACGCGCAAGCCCGATGAACCGTCCGACTGCTGACGCGGCGGCGCGGCTGGAGTAAACCGAGATGAAGAAAGAGTACATCAGCTATGGCTTGATTGGCATTGTGGCCGGTCTGGTCATTGGCTTCTTTGTCGGCAACGTAGTGTCTCCGGGCACCGGCGCAGCGACGCAGACAGCGGGGACGAATGCCGGCGCGGTGTCGGTCAACAGCCCCGGCGCAAATCAACAACTGCCGCCCAACCATCCGACCATCGAGCCGGGCAAGACGATGCCCGCGCCGCCGCTGCCGCCGGGCACGCCTGACCGCCCCGTAGATGATGCGGCGAGCGCCTCGTCAAACGCCGAAGCGAGCGCGGCGGGCGGCGTGTCGCTGCCGTCGCTCGACCCGCTCCCGGCAGGCAGCAAAGAAGAGCGCACCGAGCAAAAGTATAAGAACATTCAACTGCTCAAGGGGCTGCCCGCCGACCGCCTGATGAAGATCATGTTCGCCTTCAAGGATTCGCTCGGCGTGGATTGCACCTACTGTCACATCAAGGATCAGTTCGAGAAAGACGACAAGACGCAGAAGCAGATGGCGCGCAAGATGATCACCATCGTCAAAGACGCCAATGCCAAGCTCGGCTCGGCCCGCGTCAATTGTTATACATGTCACAGAGGCCAGCCGCGCCCACCACAATGAGGATTTTGGATTTTAGATTTTGGATTTTAGATTAGGAGACATGCTCTTGGTGGAGCCTGTGATGTTCTGTTAATCCAAAATCTAAAATCTAAAATCCAAAATCTATCAGTTGCTATGTCACAGACCCATTCAACCGAGGGCCACCGGCTGGTGGCATTGCACACAGGCATTGGCGAGATGCCGTTCGGTCGCGCCGAGTATCTCAGCGCCGAACAGGAGGCTGCCAAGCGTGAAGCCCTGCGCCTGTTCAAAGCCGCTTACGAAGCGCAGATGCGCGGCGAACTGGACGAGTCCGCCGACCTTTATCAGCAGTCGCTCGCGGCCTACCCGACCGCCGAGGCGCATACGTTTCTGGGCTGGACTTACAGCTTCATGAATCGAGCCGACGAAGCCATCGCCGAGTGTCAGCGGGCGATAGAGGTTGACCCCGATTTCGGAAACCCTTATAACGACATCGGCGCTTACCTGATCGAGAAGGGCGACCTGGCCGGCGCAGTTCCGTGGTTGAAACGCGCGATGCAAGCGCCGCGTTACGAGGCTTACTTCTACCCGCATTTCAACCTCGGTCGCGTCTACGAAGCGCAGCACCGCTATTTCGACGCGCTCGATCAGTATCAGGCGGCGATGGAGTTGAACCCGCAGTACGCGCTCGCTGCACGCGCCCTCAGGCGATTGCAGAGCAAATTGAATTGATATGGAGCGTGAATGGACATATTGAATCACCGTGGCGGGTGGATCGAAGTGATCGCCGGCGGCATGTTCAGCGGCAAGAGCGAAGAGTTGATACGCCGCGTGCGCCGCGCCGAGATCGCCCGCCAGCGCACGCAGATTTTCAAGCCGCTGATTGACAATCGCTTTGACGCCAAGCGCATCATCTCGCGCGACAATCGCGGCATAGACGCCATCGCCGTCGCTAACACCGCCGAGCTGCGCGCCAGCCTCGTCTTCGGCGTCAAGGTGGTCGGCATTGACGAGATACAGTTTTTTGATGAGCCGATTGTTGATCTCTGCATGGAACTGGCCGACGCCGGCATCCGCGTCATCGCCGCCGGCCTGGATCAGGATTACATGCGCCGCCCGTTCGGGCCGATGCCGGCGCTGCTGGCGGTCGCCGAATACGTCGCCAAGATGCACGCCGTCTGCGTGCGCTGCGGCGGCCCGGCGCATTATTCGCAGCGCGTCGCCGGCGGCAACTCGCAGATTGAAGTTGGTGATATATCTTACGAAGCGCGCTGCCGCGTCTGCTACGAACCTTACGTCGCCAAACCGACGCCCGAAAAAAAAGACGCGACCTTCCCGCATCAGAGCGACGCCATACAGTGAGTCTTCAGGATAGGAGCAACCGGCTCTGGTCGCCCCTGCCTGCGCGTTCGTGAACTGGGTCGGGCCGCTGTGCCCGCCCCTACAAGTTTGACGGCGATCCTTTACATTCAAGAATGCGCCTTCACCCCGCACGCTCTATAATCACGCCATGCACGTATTCGAGTTGACCCGGCGGCTGATCGAGATTCCTTCGATCAGCGGCGACGAAAAAGCGGTGGCCGAGTTTCTGGCCGGTTATCTGAGCCGCCTCGGCTTCGCGGTCGAATTGCATGAGGCCGAATCCGGTCGCCCGAACCTCTACGCGCGGCGCGGCACGCCCGATGTCGTGCTTTCGTCACACACCGACACTGTGCCGCCTTTCGTCGAGTTTCGCGAAGACGAGCAATTCATCTACGGGCGCGGCGCTTGCGACGCCAAGGGCATCATCGCCGCGATGGTCAAAGCCGCCGAGAGTTTGGTCGCGGCTAACATCTCGGATTTCGGGTTGCTCTTCGTCGTCGGCGAAGAAGCGGGCAGCGTCGGCGCGCGTTCCGCCAACCGCATGCCGAACCGCTCGCGCTACCTGATCAACGGCGAGCCGACCGAATCGAAACTCGCGCTCGGCTCGAAAGGCGCTCTCAGAGCCGCTTTGAAGGCGACGGGCCGCGCCGCGCACTCGGCCTATCCGCATCTAGGCGAGTCGGCGATTGACAAACTGCTCGACATCCTCGCCGACCTGCGCCGCCTGCGCTTGCCGGTTGACGCGCGGCTCGGCCCATCCACTTTGAACATCGGCCTGATCAGGGGCGGGGTGGCGACCAACGTCATCGCGCCCGCCGCCGAAGCCGAGTTGCTCTTTCGCATCGTCACCGATGCCGATACGGTCAAGCGCCTGCTTGAAGAGGCAGTCGGCGGTCGAGCCGAAATCGAATATAGCTTTGCCTGCGACGCCGTCTTCATGCAGCCGCTCGATGGCTTTGACACCGAAGTTGTAGCCTTCACTACAGACATTCCGCTGCTCGACAATTGGGGCAAGCCGCTGCTGTTCGGCCCCGGCTCGATCCTCGACGCGCACACCGCCGGCGAAAAAATTTTAAAATCAGAGCTGCTACAGGCCATAGATGTTTACGCGCGAATGGTCACGACGCTGAAAGCCAGGCTCCAAAAAAATTAAGCAAGGCCCGTCTGCATTACCATTCCCATTGCAGTTCAGCCCAATACAACAAGGAGGACTCTTATGCGAAAGCTCTACGTGAGCCTCGTTACAATTCTGCTTGTGTCTATTGCGGCGCAGGCGCAGGACAGGCCGCCGACGGTCGAGGTCTTCGGCGGCTACTCTCACCTCAACTTCGATCTCGCGCTCGGCCTGACGCGAACGGGCCGCCAGAATGCCAACGGCGTCGGGCTGAACGTCGCCGGAAATGTCAATGGCTGGTTCGGCGTGGTTGGTGATTTCAGCTACAACGTGAAAGACGTGCGCGATCCCGACTTCCCGGGGCTTAAGTTCGCGGCGCGAAACCTTTACTTTCTGGCCGGCCCGCGTCTATCGCGGCGCGGCGAGCGCACGACATGGTTCGCGCAGGCGCTGGTGGGAGCCGTGCGCATGCGCGCAGACATCGGCAGCGTGCCGAAGTTCACCGATCTTGCCTTTGCCTTCGGCGGCGGGTTGGACATCAACGCCAACAAGCACGTCGCCATCCGCGCCTTCCAATTCGATTATCTGCCTTCGCGCACCACCGATGTCTCGGTCAGAGACAAGGTCTGGTTGCACAACGTCCGCGCGCAGGTCGGCGTCGTCCTGAAGCTCGGCCACTAGCCCGACTCATCCCCAATCACGCAAAACAGAACGGAGGTACTTTATGCACAGGAAAGGTGTGTTTATTCTTTTTGCGGCCATCGTGTCTCTCACTTATGGCATCCAAGAGGCTCGCGCGCAAACCGAGACGCCGCGATACGAAACGAGCATCGTTTTCACGGCGATTCGCCAGAACGATGACTTCTATCAACTCAACAACGACTTCGCGCCGCGCATACGACATAACTTTGGCGTCGGCGGCAGGTTCACGTTCAACCTCAATCGCATGATCGCGCTTGAGGGCGAGCTGACCTATCACGCGAAAGAAAGGGGCATCTTTTCCGGCGGCCTTTTTGGCGAGTCGTTCTTCGACGCCGAACACATCGGCGAGAAGCGGACGCAGGGCCTATTCGGCGTCAAAGCCGGCAAGCGCGGCGAACGATTCGGCCTGTTCGGCAAAGTGCGGCCCGGCTTCATGCGCTTCACCAAGGTGCCGGATTGTCCGGGCGGCGACGTGGCGCGCTGCCACATTGATAGCCGTTACGAGTTCGCGCTCGACATCGGCGTCGTCTTTGAATATTACCCCTCGCGGCGGTTTGTAATTCGCTTCGATGCGGGCGATACTATCATTCGCTATGGCAAGCTGACACGAGCCAACTTTGAGGGTTTGCCGCCGACGCCGCAATTCCCGTTGAAGATCGGCGGCGGCACGACCAACAATGCGCAGTACAGCGCCGCCTTCGGCATACGCTTCTGAGGCGCGGCGATCATCATTGAAGGGTGCAAGAGGACAATGGCAGACAAGATTCCAGTCGGCGTGCTCGGCGCGACCGGTGCGGTCGGGCAGAAATTCGTCAAGCTGTTGGAGAATCATCCGTGGTTCGAGCTGACTGAGCTGGCGGCCTCGGATCGTTCAGCCGGGAAGCCGTACAAAGAGGCGACGCTGTGGCGGCAGTACACGCCTATCCCTGAGCCGATCAAAGAACGCGCGGTCAAGCCCTGCGAGCCGACGCTCGACTGCCGCGTCGTCTTTTCGGGACTCGATTCGTCGGTCGCGGGCGAAGTCGAAGAGGAGTTCGCCCGCGCCGGCTACATCGTCGTCAGCAATTCCAAGAATCACCGCATGGACGACGACGTGCCGCTGCTCGTACCCGAAGTCAATCCCGAACACCTCGGCCTCATTAAAGCGCAGCGCGAGCGGCGCGGCTGGTCTGGAGCTATCGTTACAAATCCCAACTGCTCGACGGCGGGGCTGGTGATGCCGTTCGCGCCGCTGCATCAAGCCTTCGGCATCCGCCGCGCCGTCGTCGTCACGCTGCAAGCCCTGTCGGGCGCGGGCTACCCCGGCCTCGCGGCGACTGACATGCTCGGCAACATCATCCCGTTCATCGGCGGCGGCGAAGAAGACAAGATCGAAACCGAGCCGCGCAAGATCATGGGCAAGCTCGCCGGCGACCACATCGAGTTCGTTGATTGCAAGATCAGCGCGCAGGTCAACCGCGTCTTCGTCGAAGACGGCCATAGCGAATGCGTGTCGGTGGAGTTTGAAAAGAAGCCGACGGTCGAAGAAGCGACGCGCGTGCTGGCCGAGTTCTCTTCCCTGCCGCAGGAATTGCGGCTGCCCTTTGCGCCGGCGCGACCGATTATTGTAACGGACGAGCGCGACCGCCCGCAGCCGCGCTTTGACCGCGACGCCGGCAACGGCATGAGCGCCGTCGTCGGTCGTCTGCGCCCGTGTCCCGTGTTCGACCTGCGCTTCGTCGTGCTGTCGCACAACACGATTCGCGGCGCGGCGGGCGCGGCCATTCTCAACGCCGAGCTGATGAAGGTGCAAGGCTACCTGGATTAGTTGAGGATGTTTGGATGGAAGCTGTTTCGAACGCAAGAAGAAACTATCTTTGGCCAATCCTGTTAGTGCTCGCCGGTTCCATCGTCGGGGCCGCGATGGGCTGGGACGAGGGCGTTCACGAATTGCAATCCATCGCCGACGCGCATTCACAACAAGGCAAGTCGTTCTGCGGAACCGGCATCATATTTCTGCCTTTCTTTCTTGCCTTCGTTGGAGCAAGTGCCGGAGCCGTTCCAGGCATGGCCGTCGCGGCATTCGTCTATTTCAAGACGGCTCGACACAGGCCGCGCGCCCAAAGCGACTGGGCGGCTTACTACGGCAGGTAACAGCAAAAAACTTAACCAACAGGTTCGTCAGACATGATCGTCATGAAATTTGGCGGCACTTCGGTCGAAGATGCCGCGTCCGTAGAGCGCGTCACAGAGATCATCAGGGCGCGATTGCACCAGCGGCCCGTCGTCGTGGTTTCAGCCATGGGCAGAACGACGCGCAAGCTGTTGCAGGCCGCCGAAGCTTCCGCCGCAGGCGACAGTCGCACGACGCTCGCCGTCATCGCCGAGTTGAAGACTCGCCACCTGAGCGAGGCGCGCACGCTGGTCAAGTCCGCCGCCGAGCGCGCCGTCTTCTCCGTCATTGACAGCCATTTTGACGAGTTGAAGAAGCTGCTCGAAGGCTTGGCCATTCTCGGTGAGGTGCCGCCGCGCGGGTTGGATAAGATTCTCTCGTACGGCGAGCTGCTGTCGTCGGCGATAGTCGCCGATGCGCTCGCCGAGCGCGGCGTGCCGGCGCGCTTGCTCGACGCCCGCGAGTTCATCATCACCGATGACCGCTTCGGCGGCGCGTCGCCGCTGTTCGAGATCACCAACGCGAAGGCACGCGAGCGCCTCACGCCGGTCATCGAGGCCGGCGAGGTAGCGGTGATACAAGGCTTCATCGGCGCGACGCGCGACGGCGCGACGACGACGCTCGGCTTTGAAGGCTCGGACTACACGGCGGCGATTGTCGGCACGGCCATGCGAGCCGATGACATTCAAATCTGGAAAGACGTTTCCGGCTTGATGACCAGCGACCCGCACATCTTCGCGGGCGCGCGCACGGTCAAAGCCTGCACTTACGTCGAGGCCGCCGACCTGACCTACTTCGGCGCTAAGGTGCTTCACCCGAAAGCCATTTACCCGGCGGCGCGGCAGAACATTCCCGTGCACATCTACAACTCGAAAAAGCCCGACGCGACCGGCACGGCTATCGGCGCGAGCGCGCCGCCCTGCGCCAACCTCATCAAGTCTATCGCCTACAAGCGGTCGGTCAGCGTCATCCATGCGCAAGGCGAAAGCATCAGCAATGGCGGGCAGGCGGTCGCGCCGGAAGATTTTCTCAAGCTGCTGTTGAACGCGCTGAGCCGGGGCGGCGTCGGGCCACTGCTGATGGCGCAGTCGGCGACGAGCGTCGCGCTGGCGATTGACGCCACGCAGGTGAGCGAAGCCCGCGAGCGCGACCTGCTTGAAGAGATTGTAAAGTTCGCTACAGTCCGCATCGAGCGCGACTGCGCCATCGTCTCGCTGGTCGGCGAAGAGTTGCGCCACGACACGCGGCTGGCGAGCCGCGTCTTCAAGGCGCTCGACGAGACCGAGCTTGGCGTCATCCTGCACGGCTCGTCGCCCATCAGCATGAACCTCGTCGTCGCCGAACGGCAGGTCGAAAGTGTCATCGCCCGGCTGCATGCAGTCTTCTTCGAGCAGCCCGACCCGCGCGTGTTTGAGTAGATGCGGCGGCCAATCGCGCGGAGCGCCTGAACCTTTGGGGCAACGCGAATTGACATTCGGGCAGGGGCTGCCATTTGCGTATGGCTCATAGGCGGCGCTTCGCGTATCATAATCCGGCTGTTTGATCTCTTTTTTTAGATGGCTCCAAAGGTTGAACGTAGTATGAGAATGCTGAATAAAGCAAAACTGTTATCGGTAATCATCGTGACGGCATGGCTGGCGCTGACGGCGTCGGCGCAGTCGGCGCGGCTCAAGACGCCGGCCCACAGCGCGAGAGCGGGCGGCACGGTGACTGTAGTCAAGAATACATGGCGCGGCCTGACGCCGTTGCAGTCTTCCGCCGCCGACGCCGCGCAACTGGTCGGCACCGACGCCGACCTCTCGCGAACGCCGACCGGCGGGCCATACAAAGTTGACGGCGGCGAAGTGACCTTCTCATTCCTGTCGCCGAGCCTCGCCAAAATGTACCGCGCGCCGCGCGCCCTGTTCGGCAAGCTCTTCACAATCTCCTTCACGCCGTCGGAGCGCATCGCGCGCGCCGACCTGAAGCTCGGCGGCGGCTTCAAGGTGTGCAAGGAGATGCAGGTGACGGGCTATTATTACCTCGTCAGCGACGCCGGCGTCGCCTACCGCCTGCGCCGCAGCGACGACACGGTAGAAGCGATCATCTATCAACCGTCGCGCGCCGAAGCGCAGCGGCTGGCGGTCAACACGGAATGCGTCTTTTGATCAGGGGCCGGGAATAAGAACAGTTCCTTATTCCTTACCTCGACACGCGACACGCGACTATGAAAATTGCGTTGCTCGGTTATGGCAAGATGGGGCGGATGGTCGAAGCAGCGGCCAGCCGCAACGGCATCGAGGTCGCCTGCGTGATTGACCCGGTGGCCGGCTCGCGCGGGCGCTTTGAGGATTGCGACGTGTGCATAGACTTCTCCGAGCCGGCGGCGGTGATGGCTAACGTCGAGATGGCCGCCGCTGCCGGGCTGGCGATGGTCGTCGGCACGACCGGCTGGTACGACCGCATCGAAGAGGTGCGCCGCGTCGTTGACGAGAAGCGGATCGGTCTGGTTTACGGCTC
>JADMIO011276631.1_pt1 | contig 16391 bp, 14 predicted proteins | sample 8958161 | NCBI WGS metagenome assembly JADMIO01 (sample SAMN16585339, study PRJNA669376) | soil metagenome | isolation source: Crop rotation soil | place: USA: Cullars Rotation, Alabama | collected 2011
GGCCGCGACTTCAAGTCACGTGAATTCCAAGCTTCGGATCCCACTGTGCTGGAAATGGTTCGTGCCGGCAAAACGGAAATACCAGGTTGCGTTGTTCAACGTCGAACGCAGATAAATGTTTTCCAGATCGAGCATGTTGGTGGCGACTTGCGTCGTGCCTTTCACCACATAGAGCGTGGTGTTGGGCGTGAGCGCGCGCAGAGCGTAGAACGTGGTGGGACCGAACAGAGTGCTGCTTGCACCGGTGAAGGTGACGGTGGACCCGGTCAGCGAGATGCTGGCAGCGTTCTGCCGCCAGTCGCCATTAACCGTGATGTTGCGGTTGTTGACGCCGAGCGTTCCGGCGGTATAGGTAAAGGTTCCGAGGAGAACCATATCATCCGCCAGTGTCCAGGTGCCGCCGCCTTTGTTGACTTCGACGCTGTTGAAGCTGCTGCCACCCGATGTGATCGATTGATTGTTGGCGCCGGTAAAGCTGACCGTCGAATTGCTGACATTGAATGTTCCGGCCGAATAAGTCCAATCGCGTTGCACGCTCAATGTCGAGTTGTTCAGGTTGAATGTTCCGTTGTTGATCACCACATGGCTTGAAACGGTGATCGGATAATTATTGCCGGGGGTGGTATCAAATGTTCCGCTGTTCAAAGTAAGCGAACCCAGCACATTCAGCGCACCGGCCGGTGAGGCCGTGCCGGCGGTTTTGCTGATTACCATGTTGAACAGCGTGGTGTTGTTGGGATTCACTGTTTGATCAACCGTGCCGCCAAAACTGACAGTAGAAGCGTTGGCGTTGAACGTGCCGCCCGTGCGATTGAACGTGCCATTCAAATTGAGTGTGCCTGAGGTCAGACTCACAATCCCGCTCGACTGAACGTAAGCGCTCGAGATCGTTAAGTTATAGCCATTCAAACTGAAAGTGCCCGTGGTATAACCGGACAAGGTGAGAGTGGCGATGGTCACATCGCCGTTGAAGGTTATATTGCCTTGGGCTGTGCCGCCGATGCCGCCGTCAAAGATGACGGTGTGTGTGGATGTTGGAACCGGCGCGATGCCCACACCTCCAGAGGAATAACCCCAGCTTCCTGCCTGGTTCCAGTTTCCGGCCGTGGTGCGGACCCAATAACGTTTGTCGCCGCCGAAAGCCCAGTTGCGATTGTTTCCGGAATCGGTGCTTTGGCTGTCGGGAAAAAGACCGTTGCCCATGTTGGCATTGGAATCGCGGACATCGACATCGAGCAAAGTTTGATTGGTACCGGCAAAACGGAAATACCAAGTGGCGCTGTTGAGGGTGGAGCGCAACAAGATGTTTTCCAGATCCAACATGTTGGTCACAACCTGAGTTGAACCTTTGAACATGTAGAGAGTCGCGTTCGGCGTCAGCGCGCGCAGCGCATAGAACGTTGTGGGGCCGTAAAGTGTTGACGGGGTTCCGGTGAACGTGACGGTTGATCCGGTGAGCGTCACTGCCGCGGCATTTTGTTGCCAGTCACCGCCGACCGTGATATTGCGGCCGTTGATGCCGAGCGTTCCAGCGGTGTAGGTAAAAGTTCCAGTCAAAACCAGATCATCGGCCAATGTCCATGTGCCGCCCGCTTTGTTCACTTGCACGCTGTTGAAGCTGGCGCCGCCGCTGGTGATGTTTTGATTTTTGGTGCTGGTGAATGTTGTGGTTGAACCGCTTGAATTAAAGGTTCCACCGGAATAAGTGAAATCTCCTTGGATGTCCAACGTCGATGTGGACAGCACAATGCTTCCGCTGGTTTGTTGATAAGCGCTGGAAATGCTCAGTGTGTAGCCTTGCGTGTTGAGGGAGCCTGTGTAGCCTGAAATCGTTAAAGTGGTGATGGTGATGTTGGAGGTGATGTTGGCGTCGCCATTGGTGCCGCGCCGTCCGTCGAACACAACCGTGTGTGTCGATGTCGGCACCGGGGCTCCGCCTGAACCGCCGCTGGCGTAAGACCAGTTGGCGGTGTTGGACCATCCGCCGGAAACTCCGCCCACCCAATAACGTCTATTCGGAGTGAAAGCCCAGTTCTCGTTGTCGCCCAAATCGGCGCTCTGTGAATCAGGGAACAAAGTGGCGCCCCCGCTGGCGTCTGAATCTTGAACATCCACGTTCAGAAGAGTTTGATTGGCCCCCGTGCCCAAATAATTGAAATACCAAGTGGCGCCGTTGGTGGTGGAGCGAAGCAGCAAGTTTTCAAAGTCGATCATGTTGGTGGCGGTTTGCGTGCTGCTGGCGGTGAACGCAAGCGTGGTTCCTAACGTGAGCGCCCGCACGGCGAAGAACGTGGTTGGACCCGTCAATTGTTGGACGACCGTTCCTGCAAAGGTCACTGTTGAATTATTGACGGGCGTTCCGCTGGTGTTGGTCCATTGGCCGGTGACGATCAATTCGTCTGAAACCGCCAGAGTGCCGCCGGACTTGTTGATGATGACGTTGGCAAAATTGGTGGCGGCGGTGGTCAGCGTTTGGTCTTGTCCGCCTGAAAGTGTGACGGTCGATCCACCGGCGATAAAGTTTCCGGCGGTGCGTATGAAATTGCCCTGCAAAGTGAGGGGGGACGTGCTCAAGTTAATGGTTCCGGTGTTGTGATACAACGCGCTTGAGATCGTGATGTTGTAGCCATTGAAGTTCAGTGTCCCTGTGTAACCGGAGACAGTAAGAGTGCCGATCGATACATTGGTGTTAACGGTCGCATCGCCGTTTTTGCCGTTGGCGCCATTAAACACAACTGTGTGGCTGGAAAGAGGGACTTGCGCGCCGCCGTTGCCACCGCTGAGCAGCGACCAGTTGGCGGTCGAGTTCCAGTTGCCGGCGCTGCCACCCACCCAATAACGGAAGCCCACATCCGGCACATAGAAAGTCCAGTTGCGGTTGTTGCCGCTGTCGATGGTGTTGGTGGCGATCAGAACATGGCCGCCCAGGGCGTTGGAATCTTTGACGTCCAAGTTCAACAAGTTTTGTTCGCCGGTCACCTTCAAGAACCACGTGGCGTTATTGGTCATTGACCGAAGCGTGAGATCCTGCAGGTCGATTTTGTTGGTGATGTACTGTGTTGTGGCTGGCGTGAATTCCACGGTTGCGTTGGTTGCTGGCGTGAAGAGCAGCCGGTAGAACGTGGTGGAACCGACGAAGGCTTTTTGCGCGGACCCCGTAAAGTTCACAGTGGATGTTCCTTGTGTGAATGTGCCGGTGAGCGTTGAGGTCCAGGTGCTGCCGAGAATGATTTGCGAACCATTCGCGACCAATTGACCCGTGTTCAGTGTGACCTCTTCGGCCACGCTCAATGACGTGTCGGTGGCCAGTGTAACGGTCGCACCATTGACGACAAAGCCGCCCGCTCTTGCCTTGGTAGGCAAAAGAAGAATTCCGAGCCCGAGGAGGCTCAGAAGAAAGAGCTTCTTGATGTCGTGCAACTTTTTAATCATGCAACCTCGTTATCGGGGCATTACCATCAGCGTTCCCGTTCCTCCTGCTCCACACGCCGTCACCATGCGTCCGATCGACAACATCGCATTGGTGAAACTGCTGCATGTTCCAATGCGACCTGCTGTCGTTCCACCCATGCACGCAAAAGCCCCAGCGCCCAGCGCGGCTTGACACGTCACGTTGGTGACAATGCCGCTGACGGCCACATAGACTTTTTGGCCGGCGCCGCTTGTTGCCGTCACCGCGATGCCGACGATGGTGTTGGTGCTGTTGACGGTGTTCGTGTTGATTTGTCCTGCGTTGTCCATGATCACCGCTTGTTTGGCTGTAATGGCGGCGGCCGCGATGAAGGGAAGCGCAATGTAGTTATCTGAGGTGGCACCTGCATTCCCAACCGACAGGACATCTCCGACCCGCAGTTGCTGCGCCACAGTGCCGCTCGAGACGTAGAACGTCGCACTGCTTTGAAGCGAACTTTGGTTGAGAATTAAGTTTCCACCGGCCCCTGTTTGGGTGATGGAATTAAAGTAGGCATCTCCATCTGACGTGACAGAAGACACCTCAACGGATCCCGAGTCCTGAATGGTGAACTTGGTGGTTCCGTTGTTGGTCGTGAGCTTGATGTCTGCGTCGCCCGCATGAACAGCAGCGGCCGCCGACAGGAGCGCTCCCAAGAAGAGGATTGTTCTTATTTGCATAACACCTCCCCGAGTTTCACGCTGCTCAGCATTTTGTTGATGCGCGATTCGAACAGCATGCCCATGTCCGGATTGGTTGCGTTCGGATCCACTTCTGCGGTCATGGTCTCGATCACTTCGAGTGCAGTGATGTCAGCCAATGGCCGGGCCAACTTGTAACCGAGTCCTTTTTGCGAGACGATGAATCCCGCTTTGGCCATCGCCTGCAGCACTTTGTGCGCGTAGGCCGGCGGGATGTTTTGACGGTGCGCAATGGCGTCGGTGCCAAGGAACGTCCCGATGTTTTTCGAGAGTTCGAACAGGCAACCCACGGCGTATCTGACTTTCTGGTTTAGTCTCATTTTTTTTCTCCTTAGTGGACTGTAAGAGTCCACTGCGCAGGCAAAAAAAATCCCCGCCCATTTCGTCGAAATGAGAGAGGAGTTTGCTCTGCGAAATCAATGCAAAGATTACATGTGGTCATTGATGTTTTGTGACCATTTCAGCTTAAGGCCCAAGGCCCAAAATCTCAATAGAAATGTCGGTTTGTCGTTAATTATTCACAGACGGAAAAACGCTGAGAAATCAGCGTGATTTAGTGGTTGGAGGGTTTGTGGGGGTACAAACTGCGCAGGGTCAGGCCCAAGGTAACGGAGACGACGTTAAACCAGATGTCGCGGATGTCGTAATGACGGTTGGGAACGAGGCCTTGGAGAAGCTCATCAATCCAGCCGACAATGCTGCCGATCACGAGCGCGCCCAAATAAATTTTCCACGTATGGGGCCGATCGCCGGCCAAGGCGCGCGCAAACAAAACGCCGACCAATCCATATTCGAGAAAATGCACCTGTTCTTCCGGGGAACTGGTGGCGCGTGCTATCACAGGATAGAGCAGAAAAATACCGGCCAAAACCGCAAAGCGCCACCATTGTTTGGGGACTTCGGCGGCCAGCTTGGAAAACAACGCAATAAAGGAGGCAGTGTAGACAACGCCCAGCGTGACCCGGAGCATGTTGTGCATGCGCAAAAAGCGCAGCGGAGCGGGAACAATGCTGAGCGTGGAGTAGATAAAAAGCACGTACAAAATCGCATCGCGCCAGGGCGGCAAAGCGAATTTTTTCATACGGACATTCTACTTCATGGGATTATGTAACATCCCCGGAAAAACGGAGGAAAAATTGACCACTTTAGCGCCCGCGCCGCCGCAAAGTTATCGCGCCAGCCATTTTGCGCCGGCCTTTTTTTTCCTGCCGTCTGAAAAACGCCGGGCCATGAAACTTTTGTATGCGGTTTGCCGCGTTCTGGACGATGCGGTGGACCAAGGTCTTCCCAACGCCGGCGATTTTTTGAACGCGTGGAAAACATGTTTTGTGACGCGGCAAACCCAGGCGTTGGAACCGTTCGGACAATCTGATCTGGCGCGGGAATTTATTGATGTGGTGTTGCGTTATAACTTACCGCAGTTCGCCTTGGTCGATTTGATTGAAAAGGGCGTCGCTTTGGATCTAACGTCACAGCGTTTTCAAACCCCACTCGACACAGAAAATTATTGTTACGGCGTCGCCGGCACCGTGGGAATTCTATGTTTGCCGATTTTCGGCGTGCCGTGGTCCGAAGCCAAAGATTTTGCGGTCCGACTTGGCATCACGGTGCAGTGGATCAACATGATTCGCGATGTCGGTGTTGACGCAAAGATCGGCCGGATTTATCTTCCTCTTGATCATTTGGAGCAATTTGGATATACCGAACGCGAACTTTTCGCCCTTGAAAATACGGATGGATTTCAAGCGCTGATTCGAAACGAGGCCTTGGTGGCGCGCGCACACCACAAACGCGCTTTGGAACTGATGCCGGAGCGCTGGCGGCGCGAATTGTTTCCGGCGCGAATGATGGGCCAGATTTATATAAAGTTGTTGGACAAAATTGAGCGGCAATCGTTTCCGGTTTTAACGCGCAAAGTCGCTTTGAACGCCGCGGAAAAAATAAAAGCAGCTTGGGCAACATTTTATGGTTAATACATACTTGAAAAATACGACATCAACAGCTTATCCTTATCTTATCAGTAAGGAGATGATGCCTATGGGGTTACGCGCCATCATTTTTGACTTGGACGGAGTGCTCTTAGATTCCGAGCCGTTGCATTTTGCCGCCTTTAAAAAAGCCCTGGGTTCCGATGGCGCCGAATTGACCCAGGAACTTTATATCGATCGCTATCTGGCGCTCGACGACCGTGGTGCGTTCACCCGCTTTTATATTGATAAAAAACAGCCATTAAGTCCCATCCAGCTGCAAGAGTTCATGGAGAAAAAGACCGGCTTATTTAATGAGATGGTGAAGAACGAAGGCATTCTGCCGTATCCGGCGGTGCCGGAGTTTGTGATGGCGGCCGCTCAGCGCTATCCATTGGCGGTGGCCACTGGTTCACGCCGCCATGAAGTTGAATTTTTGCTGGAGACGGCCGGCATCCGGCCGCATTTCGAGGCGATCATTAGCGCCGATGATGTGGAACGGGGAAAACCCGATCCTGAAAGTTTTTTGAAAGCGCTGGCGGCATTAAATGCCACTGGCAAGCGTCCGACCGCCATCAAACCCGAGGAGTGTGCCGTCATTGAAGATTCAAAGCACGGCGTGGCCTCCGCGCTCGGCGCCGGCATGAAATGCGTCGCTGTTGCGACATCGCATCCGACATTTGAACTTTCCGGTGCCAATTTGGTGGTGCCCTCTCTGGCGGCCCTTAAAATGTCGCAAGTTGAAGATTTGTTTGTCACGCCTCTTCCGCAGCCCGTTCCGGCCCCTCACCCCGAGAATTAGCTCCGAGAAAAGTCTGGACGTCGCTGCTGTTTCCTGTTACAAAAGAGCCAATTTATGAATAGCATTCGCACGCGCATCCTTGTTTTTTTCACTGTGGTTTCCACAGTGTCGCTGTTTGCCGTGTTCCTGAGCATCCGCAGTACCTCCGCCATCGCCGAATCATTTAACGTGGTGGCTTCCGATCATTTGCCGATGGTTCACGCGCTCGGACAAATGGACGTCGCTTTACAGCGTCAAGACAATGCCGTCTATCGTTATTTGATGACAGGCAAATCCATATGGCTCGATGAATGCGAAAAAGAGCGCGTGAACTATGACCGCTATTTCACCCAGGTCCAGGAAATCGCCACCGAAACCGCCGAGCAGGATTTACTCAGCCAAATCGATGAGCTGTACGTTCAATACGACAATCAGACGCGCCAACTTTTGCTGACGGCCAGCCACAGCTCGGAAAAACCGCGTGCCATGCTGGAGCGCGGCGCACAATATTTGTCATCCATCCAGAATCTGGTCGATCAATTGATCGCCATGCGCTATGGCATGACGCTTCGCCACCGCGATGAGATTCACAATTCGATCGCCCGCCACAAGCGTTTCGCTCTTTTGTTCTCGGCTGCTGTTATTGTGTTTTTCGTCGTGCTGGCATTTTATCTGTGGTACTTTTTGGTCAAGCCGCTGAGTTTGTTGTTGGACGGCATCCGCAATTTCACGCGCGGCAAAACCGACGTGCGCATTCCGGCCATCGGCAAAGATGAACTGGGCGAGCTGCAGGAAGCTTTCAATGAAATGTCCACGGAGATCAATGTGGAACGCCGCCGGCTGACCACCGAATCGCAGAGCGATTCGTTGACGAGTCTTTTCAACATGCGCTATTTCCGCCGCCAATTGGTCGAAGAATTTTCGCGCTCGCAGCGTTATAACCATCCGCTCACGCTGCTTATGATAGATGTGGACAATTTCAAAGCCTATAACGATCGGAACGGCCATCCGGCCGGCGATATCGTGCTCAAAGAAGTGGCCCGCATTTTGATCCGCAACGTGCGCGGCACCGACATTGTGGCCCGCTATGGCGGGGAAGAGTTTGTGGTGCTCCTGCCGGAAACACCAACGGAAGCCGCCGCCAGCGTCGCGGAAAAAATCCGCAAAACCGTCGAAGACCATCATTTTCCGTTCCGCGAAACACAAAGCGGCGGACGTTTGACGGTGTCGATCGGCGTGGGCTCTTTCCCTGATCCGCGCGTGACCAGCGACCAAGACATGGTGGAAGCCGCCGACAAAGCGCTCTACGCGGCCAAGAAAAGTGGCCGCAACCAAGTGCAGATTTTCATTAAAGGCGAGACCACGCGGCACTTGAGCGTGATCGCGCCGACCACGCCTTCCCAATCCGCCTCCAAATAATAATTTGTCATTATGAGACATGTTTCGAAAAAACCACCATCCCGCTGCGTTGCTCGCCGCTCTTAAAAAAGCTTATCCGGAGGCCAACTGTGCGCTTGAGCACAAAAATCCGCTGCAGCTTTTGGTGGCGACAATTTTGTCAGCGCAATGCACGGACGTTCGCGTGAACATGGTGACGCCGGCGCTGTTTAAAAAATATCGAACAGCTAAAGATTTTGCCGAGGCTTCGCCGGCCGAGCTGGAAAAAATAATTCATTCGACGGGTTTTTATCGAAACAAAGCCAAGTCGATCCGCGGCATGGGAAAATTGCTTGTGGAAAAATATGGCGGCGTTGTCCCGAAAACGATGGACGAACTCTTGGAGCTTCCGGGGGTGGCCCGCAAAACCGCCAACGTGGTGTTGGGCACGGCGCACGGCATTGCCGAGGGCATTGTGGTGGACACGCACGTGATGCGGCTGTCGAACCGGCTGGGACTGACACAGCAAACAACCCCCGAGAAAATTGAGAAAGATCTTGTGAAAATTGTCCCCCAGGAAGATTGGATTTGGTTCTCACATGCATTAATCACGCACGGCCGTCGTGTGTGCACGGCGCGCAATCCGAATTGCCCGAACTGCCCGGTGCTCAAAGAGTGTGCCAATCCTGTGAATCTCTGATGGAACATGATCCGCGCTATTTAAGAGGCATCGAGCATTTCAACAAGCGGGAATTTTTCGATGCCCATGAAATTTGGGAGGAGCTGTGGCATGAGCAGCACGGTGAAGCCCACAATTTCGTCCAGGGTCTCATCCAATTTGCGACGAGCCTGCATCATTTTGAAGCCTACAATCTGAAAGGAGCGCGGATTTTGTATCAGGGTGGAGTGGAACTTTTGCAGCCCTATGGCGAAGTCTATTGGAACCTTCCGGTTAAAAAACTGATTGATGATATGACAGCCTGCGTCAAAGACATGCTGCCGTACAAGCAGGAAGATCTGCCCGGCCGCTATCATCCGGACAAAGAAAAATTTCCCGTGCAGATTAAAGAGGGGCTGATTCCCAAAATCCATTTGATATGAAAGACACAACGTCCGTCAGCCGTTTGCGCGCTACGCTGAGCAGCCGTTGGTGGCGTGAGCAGTTAAAACAATTGCGTCACTGCTATTCGTGCGGCGGCCGGCTTGTGCGCCGTTACGTAAAAGAAGAAGGCACGCGCCGCCGCGTGTGCGTCAAATGCTCCACCATTACCTACACCAATCCGAAAGTGGTGGCCGGTTGCATTCCGGTCATGCCGGACGGGCGCGTGGCGCTGCTCAAACGCAGCATTGAACCGGCCCGCGGCAAATGGTCATATCCGGCGGGTTACATGGAAATCGGCGAGACCGTGGAAGCCGCGGCCCTCCGTGAAACGCAGGAAGAAATCGGCGTGCGGGCCAAAATCACGGGACTCGTGGGAATTTATTCGTACACATTTGCCGGCGTGGTGACGATCATTTATGAAGCGCAGGTGTTGAAGGGCGAAAAACCGCGCGCCGAACACGAAGCGTCGGCCGTTAAAATGGTGGCGCCGGCCGACATCCCCTGGAAAACGCTGGCTTTTCGCAGCACCATTGACGCGCTGAAGGATTGGACCGACAAGGAGAAACAATGCCGCTGAAGCTAAGCCGTCCGCTCATCTTTTTTGATCTCGAGACCACCGGCCTTGATTTTAAATACGACCGCATTATTGAAATTGGCGCTCTCAAAATTCATCCCGACGGCCGAAAAGAAATTTTTACCCGCCGCTTAAACCCCGGCATGCGGATTCCCGCTGAAATTGTGGCCTTGACCGGCATCTCCAATGAAGATGTGGCCAACGCTCCTTCTTTTGCCGACACCGCCGATGAGATCGAAAACTTTTTTCAAGGGGCCGATTTGGGGGGATACAACATCGCGCGTTTCGACGTGAAAATGCTGGCGGAGGAGTTAAAACGCACAGGCCGTGATTTGGGAATTGATTCGCGCTCGATTGTAGATGCCCAGGTGATTTTTCATTTGAAGGAAAAACGCGACCTGACCGCCGCATACAAATATTACTGCAACAAAGAATTGAAGAATGCCCACTCCGCTGAGGCCGATGCCGTCGCCACCCATGAAATTTTCATGGCACAGCTGGAGCGCTATGCGGAATTGCCGTCGGAAGTGACGGGCCTTCATGACTTTTGCCGGGCCGACCGCGATCGGTACGTGGACTCGGAGGGGAAATTCATCTGGCGGGACGGAGAGGCCATTTTCAACTTCGGTAAATTTCGTTCACGTAGCCTGCGCGATGTGGCCAAAAGCAACCCCGAATATTTGGATTGGGTGGTGTCCCCCGAGCGCCACTTTCCGCAGGACGTGGTGGATCTGTGTTACGAAGCGATGAAGGGGCGTTTCCCTGTCAAAGCCACAGCGGATCCGAAAGGAACCGGCTCTTAAGACTGTTTGCCGTTTAAGGGCGCCAGCGCTTTGCGGCTGGTGATGATGTCGTCCACCAATCCGTAGGCTTTGGCTTCTTCCGCTGACATGTAAAAATTCCGTTCACTGTCCGCATACACCTTCGTTACCGACTGTCCCGAATGAAGAGCAATGATGTCGTTTAAGCGTTTTTTGGTGTCTTCCATTTCCTTGGCTTCGATCTCAATGTCGGTGACCTGCCCTGAAATCCCTTCGCCGTAAATCAGCGGTTGATGGATCATGATGCGCGAATTCGGCAGGCAGAAACGCTTGCCTTTGGTTCCCGCCGCCAACAACACCGCCCCAAAAGACATGGCCATTCCAATGCAAATCGTGGTGATCGGCGATTTGATGTATTGCATGGTGTCGTAAATGGCCAGGCCCGCGGTGACCATGCCGCCGGGCGAGTTGATGTACAAATTGATTTCTTTATCGGGTCCTTCCGCTTCCAAGTAAAGAAGCTGGGCGATAATGAGATTGGCCGAATCGGTGTCGACTTGGCCGCCGAAACCGCCGACAAAAAGAATGCGGTCTTTTAAGAGCCGCGAGTAGATGTCATAGGTAACGGCCGCGCCCTGATTCCACCGTTCAAGAATTGTAGGAACAATCATGATTTTATCCTCCGGGAAAACAGAATAGCACATCACCCTCAAGCAGGCCAAATTAAAGCCTTTGAAGAGATGGCTTATTTGATGCAACTCTAAAGGTATGTCTAAGAAAACACCTCTTCATTTCAGTGTGAAAAAAACACGGGGGCTTCATCCGTTCTTAACCTCGCCGACAGGAAATCTTAAGGCTGATCCTGTTACAACTTTGTTATGAACTTAAGAACGAAATTTCAATTGGCCAGCGGCAGCCTGATTCTGACCCTGGTTCTCGGCATTATGGTGAGCCTGTACATTTCCGAGAAGCAGAATTTGCGCGAGCGTATGGAGATCGAGCAAAGCCAGGATTTGACCAAGCTGGCTCGCGTGTATGAAGACGGCAGCCGCGTCAAAGACGAGTTGACCGTTTTCAAATATGTGGACACGCTGGTCAATTCTCCGACGATCGCCTATGCCGGCGTGGTGGAAAACGGCGGTTCCTGCTGGATAAAAGGCCGCGGCAAAGAACTGCAATTTTCCCAGACCTCCGAGCCGGCCATTCAGCAGATTCTGAACACCCCGCGTTTTCAGCGCCACATGGTGACGCAAGCCGACGGCACTGAAATCATCGAGCTGACCAAACCGGTGGAAGATTTTGGTTTTGTGCGTCTCGGCTATTCGAAAAAAGCGTTGGACAGCGTGTTTGAAGCCAGCGTGAAAGAAATGGTCAAACGCGTTTCCCTCTTTGGAATGATTTCCATTTTCTTTGGCTTGTTCCTCTCGCAGATTTTCAGCTCCGCGTTGGCCCGTCCGATCAACCGATTGATGGAAGCGGCTCTTCAAATCGCCCACGGTAAAAAAGGCGTGGAAATTCCTGTGCAGGGCAATGATGAATTGGGCCGGCTGACTGCCACCTTTAATCAAATGTCCCAGGAGCTCACCAAACTGGACGCGCTGAAAGACGACTTTATGTCGCACGTCACGCACGAGCTTCGTTCGCCGCTGACCAGCATCATCGCCACCGTCGAGCTGATGGCGGAAATGCCGCTGGCCGCCAAAGATCCCAAATTCCGCCGCTCGATCGACCGTTTGATTTACGGCTCGGAACGCTTGAACCGCTTGGTCGACAACATATTGGATTTAACCCGCATGGAAGCCGGCAAAATGCCGTTTGATATCCAGCCGGTGCATTTGGGCGCGGTGATCTGCGAAATGGCCGATTTCTTTGAGCCGCGCGCCATGGAAAAAGGGCTTAAGATCAACGCGATGTCGCCCAAGAATTTGCCGGTCGTGATGGCGGATGCCGAACGCATTCGCCAGGTGATTTCAAACTTGGTTTACAACGCCATTAAATTCACCAATGCCGGCGGCATCGTGATTTGGGCCAAAGAAAAAGATGGCTTTGTTCAGGTCGGCATTCAGGACACAGGCGTGGGCATTCCCAAAGACAAAATCGGAAGCCTCTTTCAAAAATTCGAATGTTTAAAAGACACCCGCGACCGCGTCACCAAACCAGTGCCCGGTTCGGGCTTGGGACTTGTGATCGTAAAAAATTCCATTCAGGCGCAAGGCGGCAGCATTTGGGTGGAAAGTGAAGTGGACAAAGGAACAACCTTTATTTTCACGCTGCCGCTGGCTCCGGCCGAATCGCAAACCGCTTCCATGCAGACGGCCTCGGGTCTTTCCAGCGAATCTTCCATGCTGTCCAACCGCGAACCAATTCCACCCAAAGCCGAAGCGGGCCGCCAGCCGGTGATGATGGACAAAACAGATAAGAACAACGATGGCTTGGACAAGAGGATGGTCATATGAAAATCTCGCGACTTTTATTCCTTGTTCTTTTGCTCGCTGGCCTCGGCGCTCCGGTTTGGGCTGAGACCGTTACCGATCCGTCGCCCGAGCCTTCCGCGCCGCCCGCAGACAACAGCATGCATATTACTTTGACACAGCCGGCTGCCGGCTCGGCGGAAGAAGTGAAGTCCGGGGCGCATGCGTCTATTGGCATGCAGATGGATTTGAACCCCACGCCCACCAAGCATCTGACTGTGAACGTTCCAGAAGCCGGCGCTTCATTTTGCTTATCGGATCTTATGCTTCCGGCGGGAGATTTGCACTGGGCCACGGCCAACTTCACAATCGTGGTGCCCACTCAAGATGGAACCTCCGCGACCATCACCCAAAACTTGGGCGGATGTTTTGCCGTCAGCATGCCGGCGGGTTCGGTAACAGAGGATTATTTGGTGTATGGAGTTGAATTTCCGAACCGGCCTATCAAACGGTACGGAGTCCTTTCGTTCAACAAGACGGGGTCGTACTGACTCGATTTATGAAAAAGATGCCGCTTCATCGCGCAGTGGTGTTAACGGCCTGGCTGGCCGGTGCGCCGGTTTTTGCGCAGGCGGCTTTGCCGAGCGCCACCGATCAAAACGTGACCGTCGATTTTCATGAGGCCAACAAAATGATTGTGCTCGGCCAAAGCGCCGACAACACCTACCGTATTTTGATCAGCCCCAGCATGGGCACCATTCGCGACATCAACAACAACCTGTTGGGTGTCGGCGCCATTGTTTCAAAAGACGGCAGTGACCGCGCCATCATTTATTACAGCCAGTCCGGATATACCAAAGTGGCCGACCCCGACTACATTCCTTTTGAAGTGGAAGATTCCAGTGGTCATAGAAATGCGGCGCTGGTCGAAGTGGATTTGAATTTACAGCCTTCCGTGGCCCTTTATTCAGTTGATCCACAATCAAATCCGGGCGCCACGCCGTTGGCCACAGGGTCAACGTTTGTGACTCAGCAGCAAATGCAAATCGACACCACGCAGTTGCCGAGCAGCACCTCCGACAGCGATTACATCACGATCTGGGCGAAAGCCTCCGATATCACCGGCCGCGAAGCCATGTCGTCGGCGCAATATTTGATCGACAACATTCCACCCACCTTAAACTGGGTGCAGGTGCCGGCCGACAACGCCGCCGTTCATGGATCCGTTCAATTTAAATTATCGGCGAGCGATAATTTGGGCCCGGCCGGAGTACAACAGGTCCGTTTTCGTCCGCCGTTGGCGGTCGTCGACACATTGCTCGCTCCACCGATATCGGGTCAGCCTTGGCAGACCACCTACGACACCACGCAAATTGCCCCCGACGGCCACTACCCCTTTCATTTTGAAGCGGTCGACCGCGCCAGTCTTGTGAGTGCGCCGTTGGACAAACCGCTCAATGTCGACAACACCCCGCCCACGCTCGGCAACATTTCGATTCCGGACAACATCACCGTGCTCAATTTGACCAATCTCAGCGCCGATGTGTCGGGGGGAGCGATAGTGATTTTGATCGACGGCAATCCGGCGCCCGCCACTTTCAGCGCGCCGAACATCTACACGTTGAACCAGCCGCTGACTGATACCGGAAACCACATTGTAACTGTTGAAGCCATCGACACCGCCGGCAACGTTGTTGACAAAACAATTCATGTCACCATCGGCACGCCCAACCCCATCGATAACGATCCGCAGTTAAACGCCGACTTTTCAAACACAGGCCCGGGATTGTCCGGCACGTCCTTGCTCAATCTTCATCCGACCGATGACAATGGTGTCACGGGTGTGACGGTGTCGATCGACAACAAGCCCGCGCAGCCCGCCACGCCCTCGGGCAACGGGGACTATCAATATGTATTGAACACGGCGCCGCTTTCGGACGGCAACCACACCGTCACGGTTGAAGTGACGGACACCGGGGGCCACAAACATGATGAGACCACAACCATCAATATTGATAACACGCCGTTCATGAATGTCCCGGGCTTGAACACGGGTGACACCCTGACAGGAACCAAGACGATTGATGTGACGCCCGTGGCGGGAACGACACTCACCGACGTAAAAGTTTTTGTGGATGGAACGCTTGTATCGGATGTTCCGGGTTCTGGGCCATTCAACATTCCGTGGGAGACGACGTCGGCATCCGACGGTCCGCATGATGTGACGGTGCGCGGCACGGACACCCTCGGCAACCAAAACACTGTGACCAAAATCGTGACCGTCGACAACATTCCAAACAGTCCCACCGATCCGGTGGTGGAGGCGACCCAATTTCCCGGCAACCATGTCGGAGGCGACGTCACGCTGCGTCTCACCAATGACGACACCTTAACCAACGTTCAATTTGTTATCGACGGCAATCCCATCAATGTGCCGACCAATCCTTCAACCGGCCATCATGATTATGATTGGAACACGGGGGGTCTTGCCGACGGCGATCACACGGTCATGTCCACCTATCTCAACAACAACATTCCCCAGCAAACCCCGATCGTGCATTACATTGTCGACAACTCCCCGCCGTCGATCACGGTGCTTTTGCCGTCGCAGGTCGATATGGACTTGGGGCTTTACGGGCCGCAGGTTTTCCGCGTGAGCGCGCAGGATGCGGGCAACCGGCCGATCGATCATGTCGATTTTATTTTGGGCGGACAAAAAGTGGCATTGGTGCCCGGCCATGATGATCCCGCCAACACGACCTACGAATTTGTTTTGGATACCTTGAAGTTGAAGGATACCTCCGGCAATCAGCGCGACACCCTGATCGCCATTGCCTACGATAAAGCCGGCAATCCGTCGACCAACACCGGCGTTTACATTTTCAAAGTCAACAACACCAATCCACCCTCGGCGGGCCACATCATGCCGCATCCAGCCAACAACGCGTTTGTTGTTTCCGACGAAGATTCTGCCATCTATGCCACGTTCGATGGTGCCGCCTTGAACACCGATGAGTTGACCAAAATTGGCAACTCCGCTTTAACGGTTTTTGTGACCAAAGATGGGCAGGATTATTCTTTGCCGGGAACAAGCACCTATGACGGTACCCGGCTTACCTTCAACGGAAAAATTCCGGACAACGCCAAAGTGCGTTGGAGTATCAATGTCCACGACACGAGCGGCAAACAATACACCGCGACAAACATCATTTTCACCCGCGCTATGGCGCGCAGCAGCGGCGGCTCCGTTACAACGGCCGACCGCC
>JADMIO011201768.1_pt1 | contig 16390 bp, 10 predicted proteins | sample 8958161 | NCBI WGS metagenome assembly JADMIO01 (sample SAMN16585339, study PRJNA669376) | soil metagenome | isolation source: Crop rotation soil | place: USA: Cullars Rotation, Alabama | collected 2011
AAAAAAACAAAAAAAAAAAATTATCATCTTGGTTAATGTCTGGATAGGAAAAGTTTATTCTATCAAATACGCAATTCTCCATCGCAACTTCAGCCACTTCGATTTGAATAAAGTTCCCAAGATTCGGAATTCCTCCACTAAACCCCAAGACCTTGGTATCTCTATCTCTAAAGCTGGAGAAGCGATTGTAATGGCAGCCATATTCTGTATAGGACCAGAGTTAACATTCGAAAAGATCCCTTCGGAGATCCTCATGCTGGAATAATCGAAGTAAAGTACTTATTCGGCTGGCAGCCCTCAAATTTATGATGCCTGTATCATTGAAATGATTGTTTTTAAGAATCACAGTGAGCTGTTTTTGATCCAGGCTTGTTGTGTTGTCAAAAATATAAACGAGATGACTGGAAAATCCTACCGAAAGAGTACAATTTATGAAGTAATTGCGTCTCATAAAAAGGTTTCTTGGGAGTCCAAAGAAATGAGATCAGTGCCATTGACGAAGAGCCTAGTGAAATTGTTGTCTGGCAAATAAAGCTGTTGACTGGAGATTTCTGATCTAGCCTTTATTAATGTCCCTCCACCAACACAATCATCAAACTGATTCAGAGTGATGTTAGTGATACAGGTCTATGGCTCATTTTTTTTCCGATAGGAGAAAATTTTCTCAAGAATACACATGGGTAAACATTATTCCAATTCTATTCGTAACAGAGAATTATTCATTTATTTGTAGTATGATTCACAAATTAATCAGCATAACATGATACCATATCAAAACATTGTCGATAGAACGATAAAGAATGCCTAATAAAACCTTTGCAATCTTCTTCACGAACAAATTTGCTCGTTTTAACTATTGCTTTTACCGCTGTCCTCAGCAGCCACGCCTTAGGCTGAGAAAACAACTTTAATTTCTTTACCAAAAAAAGGCTGTGGTTTGATTCTAATCAACCATAGAACTCGATATGCAAATTTAATTACCGGTATTTAGGAACAATTAACTCCCAAAAATATTATTTTTAGAAGATTTCTTTTCTTTTTTATTAAATATCTGTTAGTGTAAGATACTCTGTATTTTGTATAACGCTAACATATTCAAAAACAACTCCAAGTTCTTTTAAATAAGTCAGAAATCATTTGGAAAAATAGCGTTTCAATCTCGAGCATTCAATTTTAATTTTGAGCATATGAGTTCTGATCTCTCATTTACCAGTCCAACCCATCTGGATTCTCGGGGCTTGAGGTTGAGTGTATAAGCTCCTCTTCGGATGTTGAACGTTCATTCTTTATCAATGATTTCCATTTCGAGAAAAATTCTTCGATGGGATTTAACTCCGGAGTGTAGGAAGCGGGAGAATCGTCTTTACTCTGCTCAAAAATTTCTCTTTGAAAAGTGATGTTTTGTGAATGAGAGATTATCCATCACTGAAAAAAATCATCTCCATCCTCAGCTGTAATTTAAATGTGCTTAGCTAACTGAATAGTCAAAATTTCTCTCTTTCTCTTCAATGTTTCGAATCAAATTTATGTTAGTGAATCTTCCCATTTTCAAATGTTTCATAGCGCACTGATTTGCACATTGACTGAGCATTTCTCTTTCAACTACAACCGGTTCTCAACATTTTGACGCTCTTTGATTTCTATTTTGCATTTTAGAGCTTCGAAACTTTCTCTGAAACTTCGATTTTAAATTTTGAGTCGTTAGAATATACTACAATGATAAAAAAGGTGACTCAATAAAACTCCAAAAAAATTCGTTCTTTTCGATTATTTTACTGAACGAAAGTGCTCTTTATCTTCTTCTTTTTTTACCCTATGCTTGTCATTGTAGAGCTAAACTTTATGAACAAAGTAAAGACGATTTATACTGCTTCCTACACTCCGGAGTTAAATCCCATCGAAGAACTTTAGCTAATCGAAATCATTGGTAAGAGTGAATGTCCAAAATCTAAAAACATTGCTTAGAAAGATAAATAATACCTAATAAAACCTTTACAATAATTTTCACTCCTAAGTTTGCTAATATTAACTATTACTTTTACTTGATATGATACTATTTTATGCTAATTAAATTAATTTATCAATCATGCTAGAAATAAATGAATAATTAGCCTGTTACGAATAGAATTGGAATAATGTTTATTCATGTGTATTCTTGAGAAACTCTTCTCCTATCGAAAAAAACATGAGCCAAAGACCTGTAGTCCTCCTAGACTGCCAGTACACTCAATAAACATTCCTGATCATGGGATTCCTAAAATAATTGTTGATTTCTTTATAGAATGCAAATTATTCGATTGCTTCATAGAAACTGCCCTGGGCACTGAATACTGAGAACATCTTTATGTTTTGTTTTAAGATTCAAACAAATTATTTCAAGCAATTAAATAATACATAATTTGATAACACAAAGTCATTACTCAATCCAGCTTTGAAGCAGAAGGAAACCAACAATTTGATAATTCTCAGAGCTTTCTGAACAAATTTGAAATCAGCCCAAAAGAACTGATTATTAATTTAATTACCTGTTATTTGTTGCCCAGATAATTGACAAAGTACTGAATAAAAATTAATTAATCAGCCTATATGGAAATTGTATGACCTCCTCCTCCTATATTTTTAAATACATAATAATTGGAGATATATGTAATCACCATTTAGGAATCATACCTAACAATCATAAACTAGATGTTGGGAAAACATGCTTGGTGAATCAATTCGTTGATCAAAAATTTACGATGACAGTCCCCACATTAGGAGTAGAATATCGGGCAAAGATGATAAATCTCCAAGGAAAAAGCGTTAAACTTCAACTATGGGATACTGTATGCAATTCAATACCTCACACGTAACACGATTTTGGTTTTATTCAAAGACTGGACATGAAGCAGCATTTAAATCGATGACAAGATCATTTTACAGAGGTGCAGCTGGTGCCCTCGTTGTGTATGATATCACAAAGTAAGAGATTGATTTATCTGTTGAAGGTTTGAAAAAAACCTTTTCTTCGAAATAGGAAAGACACTTTTACTGGTGTGAAGAAATGGCTCGGAAATGCCAGGGAGAACGGAAATCCGAACATGACATTCATGATTGTGGGAAACAAAGCTGATCTAGAGAGCGAGTATAAAAGATTATCATTAGAAATTTTAATTTTCTACAAGACGTCAAGTTCAAACTCTAGAAGGAGAGGAGTTAGCGAAAGAAAACAAGGTAATTTTTATCGAAACATCAGCCTTAAGTTCCTTGAACGTTGAAGAGGTAATTAATTTACTTTTGATAACGTATGTATTATATTATTCATTCTTTGTGAGCAGGCATTTCTTAAAACAGCATCAATAATATTCGATAAAATCATGACTGGCGAAATCGATCCCCGAGGACAAGTAATTAATCAATTATAGAGTTCGTTATTAAATATTAATCATCCATTGTAGAACTCAGGTGTTAAAATTACTGGAGAAACACCGGATGATATTATAAACATTGGAAAATCGAAACCAATTCAACAAGATAAAGATAAAGGATGTTCTTGCTGAAAGCCATACACGCCTATGTATTCTGATTCCCTTCTCTTTATGTAAGTACCTAACCAAAAAAAAATCACTCATAGTAAAGTTCTAATGATTGACAAAAATTTAAGGGGAAATAATTCTATACACAAATGCTAAAGAGCATTACTACATAAATAACGCAAAACTTTTAGTTTATATTTCAAAATATAGTAGTTTTTTGACTGACTCAATGATTTTGTTTGAAGACTCAAACAAGTTATTTTAAGTACCCTAATGTTTCAAATTAAGACCTCTCAATTTAAGACCTTCATTTTTTCAAAAAATTTTTCCCAGGCAGAAGCACTGAGCACTGTAAATTAAGACCTCGAAAGAAAAATAGCAGTTAGGTCTTAATTGCCAGTTCCGAATTTCGATTCGCACAGTAACAGATTATTTTCACTCAATCTTGCTGTCATGCCAAGTTTTAAGGCCCACTTCTCCAGACAGTGGGAAGAATATCAATTGGAGTTCACTTCCCAAGATACTTCCCAAGATGTAACGAAAAAAGCCGGAAATTTCATTCCTCCCACTCAAGAGTGCAAAGTGAGATGGGTATCCAAATCCTGGGACCAAGTAACAGCAGAAACCGTCCAGAAAGGATTTAATTTCTTCAGGCCTGACCAGGAGGAACCAGAAGCTGCTGAGAACGAAGTTCTTGAGAATGACATGGAGGAAAAACCTCAAATTGTTACTTCTCGATACAAGCAAATTGAACTTGGCATGGGTACTAAAAGAAATGAAAGAGAGGAAAACTCTGATGTCTCATTTAACTCTGAAAATCTTAATCAAGAACTGAACCAGCCTGGAATCTTAGAATATGACATTTTGCTTGAGGACGAATGTACTTACTCGCTAGATTTTTATCTTCCTTAGCGAATTGTCTCACTCTTCACAAACAAATTGCGCAAATCGGAAAATTTTTTTCATTTTCAAATTAAGACCTTCTAGTTTTTAGAAAATCTTTACTATCCAATTTAAGACCTTCATCTCAATTTAAGACCTTGCCAAAAAAAATTTAATTTTTTTTATGGGTCTTAAATTGAAACATTACGGTATATATTTCTGGAGGCCTTCAGCATCAAAAGAAGAAATGACAAATCCACTCGAGATCGCCAAATTTGTGAATGTGTTATTCGCGAGTATTAAGAAAGATAAATTTGCTGAAATCAGATCAGTTCTGTCAAGAGTGAGGTTTTGAAATTTTGAATTCTGGACAGAGAAAACTCGATAAAGAGGTCGTTCGAAGAATCCAGTTGTTCGATATGGGGATCGTCATGGATATCGCAGCTAATTGTAGGCCGTTACAAGCGCTGAAATCTAACTTTTTCCTGATTATTGAATCCCCTGAACCAACAGTATTTGCAATAATCAGATCATGTATTATCTAGCTTGCTGCAGGTGAAATTAAAAAGCTTTGGTACTGTAAATTTGAGTTGAGTAAACTTGTCTGATCATGACACTCTTAACCCCTTTAAATGTTACTAATCCAAAAAAAGAGTGAGAATAATAATCCTTTAGATTCGTCGCTTTTCTCGAGAAGCTTATATTTTTGAGGTTAGCTATCACGGTTCTCCATATGTCAGATCTCTCAGGTCGCTACCATTCACGCTGTGTTCCAATTGCAAGATATCAGTAACTCTCAGTGTGATGTTATCAAATAGTAAATTTTCTAGGTCGCTTTGACTGAATTTTCCATCCATCAACCAGTTTCCAAGTGCTGTCTCATTCTCGTGATAAGTATGGATGTAGAATATTGGTCCAGAGTACGCATTAAAGTTTGTAGCAGAGACATTACGGCATGGGTGACAGGTAAAATCAATATGGAAACTAAAACATTCAACCGAATCTTTCCGAAGAAAAATTCAGTAATCGACTATAAAAATTCACTTTCCAGACTGTACTATTAAATTCCTGGCGCAGCTTGATAAAAATAATTAAAAGCCTTACAAGTTTTGAAACCGATGAGTAGTCCAGGAAGACCTGAATCAAGAGAAAATTTAGCCAGATTAACCACACCTACAAAGCAGTTTAGGCGCACTGGGTACAATCGAATTGATCTAATAAATAATGATCTCGATCTAATCTCTTCTGAACAAATATTCGAAGTAAACTGAAAATTTTCCAAGCGCTCATTATTGAAAAGTGGTCATGCGCTGTTCTCAGCAACCCTAATAAGTTGAGAATCGAAAAGGAAATCCTCCTTCTCATAAAATGCACTGCGAATGTCAAGTTTTTTCAAGATCTCGTAGCTGAGAATGGTCCGGATCTGCACCGACAATGCTGTCAAAAACTTGATTACCAGTTCCAGAAAGCTGGTGAGATAGTATTTAATATCGGTAAGTCTAATATCGCAGTTACACACCCTAATATCATGCAGGCGAAATCGGAAAAACTTTTTACATCATCTTAAAAGGGTCTGTTGGAGTCTGGATCAATCTTCCGAAACCTGCCACCGAGCCGAATGCACCTCCTGAATTAGTCTTAACAGAAGTTAAAGTCCTGCCATCAGGGGCGGCATTTGGAGAGTTAGCGCTGATGAGTCATAAGCCAAGAGCAGCAACCATTATAGCAAAAGAAGACACACATTTTGCTTGCTTAGATAAAGAATCATTTGACAAGATCCTCAGTAAACTAGAGGCCTTATGATTGTTTTGATAGCACGCATTTTTAGAGGATCTAGAGGAAAAGAAACTCAAGAAACAGCTGCAATTTTTTGCAAAAATGAAATTATTTGAAGGCTGGAGTCACAGTCTCCTTCAGAAAATGTACCTTCAATGCACTTTGGTTACATTCACAAGGAATCAGACGATTTACAATCAAGGTGATGAAGCAAAGGAAGTCTATTTTATTAAAACTGGGGAGGTGAAAGTAAACAATCCTAATTTTCTCGCAGCGTTTTGAAATAATTACTGTTGTTATCAAAGATTTCCAAAACGTTTGATTTGCCAATTCATCCCGATGCAGAATATGTTCAACGTGATAACAAATTGTTTAGATTCGGAAGCTTTATTGATTCAAGAACTGTTGACGTAATGTGAGTCTTCCAAAATTAGATTTAATTGGTTGAAAAGTTTGCAATCCTGTCAGCTAGTGCAGTCTTTGGTGAGGATGAAGTTATTCAGAATGTAAACCGACAGACAGGTGCACGTTGCCACTCTCAAACCGCTGTAATTTACGTGATTTCTAAAAATGTTGAATAATCTTTTGTTTCTCATTATTTATTACTCATTTATAAAGGACTTTTTCCGAAGGGTGTATAGTGATGAGTCAGCTCAAAGCTACCTTGATAATCACTGCAAATGGAAGGAGGAGTTATACGCTAATAGAGTAAAAGAGATCTTAGAAACTACCAATAGTAAAAGAGAACTGCTCCTGCAAGCGACGAACGTTGAAATAAAACCATTTTATATTCATAATACAGAAAAAGGTGAGGAAACTATGGACAGTCCAAAAAGAACTGATAAGAAACAATATAGAGATCGTATTAGCAATATGGATTCTGAGCTGAGCAAGGGGGACAACATACCTGCAGTCTTCACGAATTTAGGAGTAGTAGTAGTAGTTAACCAAACAACCGAGCTTCCCCAGATTTCTAATCGCAAAAAGCTATCATCTATGCTAAGTCAGCCGGACAGCCACGTCCATACTCAAAATGACGATGAAGTAGCCAGAAGAAAGGAGGAGTACAGAACAATCGCAGTAAAAAAAGAGCGGCCAAAGCATTACGGAAAATTTGAGATTGAAAATGAAATCCCTCGGAGTCTTCTTATCGATTTTGGAGTGCCCCCTTCTCTTAATAAATCAAATCCAATGACCCTTGCTCTTCAGAAGCAAAGAAGCAGAGATAAATTCATCGCCCAAAGACAAGTTGCAGAAAAACCCTCGCAAAGGTCAAGGGATTTAGGGGATTTCTCTCATCGATCAAGAGATTTTTCTCAACGATCAAGGGATTTCTCTCAACCACCTACAGAGAGAAACTCAGTTGTTGATTTTTCTTCTATAGTTAGAGACAGAAATAGAGCGTTTAGCGTGGGTTTAAATCCTCTCAATGAAATTGAATCAAGCCGCAAGAAGGAGATTCATGAAATTCTCGCACCGATTGAGAGAGATCCTGTCCGTACAATTACACATACACCGATAATTGCAACTGATCGTTCAGGGAAGCAGGAAGATTATCACCAAGAAAAGAAGTCTGAATTTGAGCGTTCAGCTAATAGCACTTTAGATTCTCAGATAAAAGACCTTATGAAGGATAATATTTTGTTTAATATAAAAAAAGCTTTTATGCTCGATAAGCTTCAAGCAAAGCATCTTGACGAATGGATAGAACATTCGCGCAGGCAAACAAAAACTTCATTCTCTACTGAAATTTCAAAGAATCAAAAAGGTCTTAATATAGGGAAAAAACAACCGTACCAAGTAATGGTGAAAGATCCTCAACCTTTTCAAAACCTTTCAAGCTTTGCTAAGAGCCGACTGGATAAGAGGCTAATGGATGATGATTCTGACATTAATAAAAGCCAGAGCGCGTTCCTATACCAACCGCTTATCACTCAAAGGGAGATCATATCTCATCCTCGAGCAAGTAACAGCAAACTGATGACTGAGGCCCTCGAACCAATTAAAAGTTATCATACCCAAGAGAGGGAAAAATCTAGCAGAGTGCGTCCGGAAGTTCCCAGGCTTAATTTAGCTGGCCAATCGCTCGGAATAACTTCTGGTTTAAAGCCAAAATTTCGTTCGCATGCTTTAAAGGTTAATGAGTTCAATAAAGAAGTGGCTCAAGTGAAATCTCTTTTGAACACGAAACGGTTTGGAGTTCAATAAATCTTTTTTCAACTCAAATGAATTTCATATACACATAAATACAACAGAATGCGATCAATACGGGTGTATGCAAGCAAGCTCATATTTTACTCTTTTTTAACTTTTTTCTTACTTAGACTCAATACTCCTAAATCATAATCGTCACTGTCTTCTTCAGGTTTTGCACTATTCTCAGCGCTCTTCAGCGATTTTGTTTCACCGTCTCCATTTGACTGCTTTGAGCTGACTGAGTGTGTATTAGAATTTTCCAGTTTCCCCTTGATTTTTATACCTATTTTGACCTGTAATAACCATAACCAATTAATTTTTTCCAAAATAAAGTCAATTTACCTTCGGCTTTGCTTTAGTATGAAATGATTCAGACTCCTTTGTTTCTTTTAAAACATATATCCCTTTCTGTTTGTTCTCAACTTCTTTGACCACAAGCTCTGAACGAGATTTTTTAAAGCTGCTGATATCGTCTTCCTGAAGTTGCTTCCATTTAGCTTCTTCAGTCTTTTTTTGACCGAAATATTGAAAATAATCAAAGTCTCCATCATTGAACGAGCTCTCGTGATTATTAAGCGCAAGCATAAGATTTCCGTCGATCTGGGATTGCTTTTTCACCTGTACAGGGCGCTTAAACCTGTCTTCTTTAATTTGTTCTTGAATTGGCTTGAAACTTAGCTTTTTCGCCAAATAGAAGGGCTGTTGTTTATCTGAGATACCAAACTGCATCAGATTTTCCTAAAATGAATGATAAATGCCAGCAGTAAGAGAAATATATACCCTAGGAATGCTATTTCCTTCTTTTGTGTGGAAGAATTCTGGTTTCTCGCCCATTTTTCAAATAAATTTCTTTTGTAAAAATGAAATTAAAAATATTAGGTGTGTTGACAATTTAAAATAGGCTAAGAAGCTATAGAAAAATGATTAATCAGAGTTCGATTGACTGACAAATTTCAACAAATATCGAGTCACTGACATCAATGCCTGGACGATATCTTGATTGGCTTTATGATGTGTGCTTCTTTTAATTCAAATCTTTTTTAAAGGGCAAAATATACAAAATTCAATTCTTTCTGTTACGATTATTGCCCTTACTGGCATATATTAACCAAATTTGACTCTTATTTACTATGATTATGAACAAGGGAGGAAGAATAATTTTGAATTTATCAAGGTGTTATTCTCAACAAATTCAGCATTCGAGAGTTTTCGATAAAGTAATGTGTTGCCCCTTCCTTTCCAAGTTTCTTTATTTTCAACTTGGCGTCTAAGGTCTCATTAAGACTTGGGTTATGCCTGATCTCGGCCTCGATTCGTAAGGCTCTGCCAACATCTCTGCATTCAATTTTTGGGAGAAAGGGGACCCAGTTCAGGACTCTTTCGACTAACCGTTTGTCTTCATCTCTATTGACAAGCAGTCCTAGTTGAATTAAATTATAAGTGTTGTGGGGTGGTTTTCAGATGAACCTGGTTGGAATATTGAAGTAAGTGGCAATCCCAAAGCAATTATATCATTTTCGGTCTATTGGAGTAATTAGCAAAAAGTAAGATATCAATTTCGCTACCTCTCCTTTAACTTTCAGATAATATGAGTAAGATTTTGCGTTTGCAAGTCCAGTTGAAATAAGAGCAAAGTGCGGAATTTCTAAGATAAATTCTTGAGGATTTGATTAGACAATCAAAGGATACTGCAAGCTTGTGCTATTTTAGCAGTTTGAAGTGTGTAATCGTGATCAACTTGATAAAATACTTTCTATTCTGTTGTTAAGACAAAGCTCAAAAAAATATGTTGAAATGACCTTGCCATATTTAGTTGATTGAGTACCAAGACAGCAGAATAAAGTGTCATAGCCTGTAAATTGCCATTTTTGGAGATCGGAGAGCTGCTCGAAATTGTCGCAGATCACGAGATCGAGTTTTTTCTTTTGATCCTCTGAGTCATAGAGTAATTTATTATTTTATATCAAGATAGCGAACCTGGTAGCTTTTCCCATCTGTCAATTGTTCTTCTAACGACCACAGTAACTGTTTCCCATTTAGGTGATTCCAGAAGTTCAGTGACAACTTCCTAATACATTATTCTTTCAGATACATGTATGTGTATTATCAATACTCATACTCTGCCTGTAGCTCCCGATGCTCCGAAGACAACAGCTTTTAGTTTTTTTTCTGTGAAAAAAGGTGAGATTTCCAATAAACCCTTTAAGTTTTTAAACCTGCAGGTTCTACCATTATCAGAATGAATCACTTAGATTTAAAAATTCCCGAATATATTTCTTTTATAGATATTCAAAGATTCATAAAATGCTTAATTAGAAAACACATGAGTTTTTTTGTCTTGTTTAACTTCGCTATTAACCAAATGTGACTCTTATACTATAGTTACGAACAAGGGAGGGAGAATAATTTTGAATTTATCAAGGTTTTATCCTCAACAAATTCAGCATTTGAGAGTTTTCGTAAAAGTAATGTGTTGCCCCTTCCTTTCCAAGTTTCTTGATTTTCAGCTTGGCATCTAAGGTTTCATTAAGACTTGGATGATGTCTCATCTCGGCCTCGATTCGTGCGGTCCTACCAACATCTCTGGATTCAATTTTTGGGATAAAAGGAACCCAGGACATGATTCTTTCGCCTAACCGTTTGTCGTTATCTCTATTGACAAGCAAGCCTAGTTGAATTAAATTATAAGTGTTGTGGGGTGGGGTGGTTTTCAGATGAACCTGGTCGGAATATCGAAGTAAGTGGTAGTCCCACAGCAATTATCTCATTTTCGGTCTATTGGAGTCATTAGCAAAAAGTAAGATACCAATCTTGCTACCTCTCCTTTAACTTTCATATAGAATGAGAAAGATTTAGCATTTGCACCCATACTTGAAACAAGAGCAAAGTGCGGAATTTCTAAGATACATCCTTGAGGATTTGATTAGAAAATCAAAAATTACTGCAAGCTTGTGCTATTTTAGCAGTTTGAAGTGTGTAATCGTGATCAACTTGATAAAATACTTTCTATTCTGTTGTTAAGACAAAGCTCAAAAAAATATGTTGAAATGACCTTGCCATATTTAGTTGATTGAGTACCAAGACAGCAGAATAAAGTGTCATAGCCTGTAAATTGCCATTTTTGGAGATCGGAGAGCTGCTCGAAATTGTCGCAGATCACTATATCAAGTTTTTTCTTTTGATCCTCTGAGTCATAGAGTAATTTATTATTTTATATCAAGATAGCGAACCTGGTAGCTTTTCCCATCTGTCAATTGTTCTTCTAACGACCACAGTAACTGTTTCCCATTTAGGTGATTCCAGAAGTTCAGTGACAACTTCCTAATACATTATTCTTTCAGATACATGTATGTGTATTATCAATACTCATACTCTGCCTGTAGCTCCCGATGCTCCGAAGACAACAGCTTTTAGTTTTTTTTCTGTGAAAAAAGGTGAGATTTCCAATAAACCCTTTAAGTTTTTAAACCTGCAGGTTCTACCATTATCAGAATGAATCACTTAGATTTAAAAATTCCCGAATATATTTCTTTTATAGATATTCAAAGATTCATAAAATGCTTAATTAGAAAACACATGAGTTTTTTTGTCTTGTTTAACTTCGCTATTAACCAAATGTGACTCTTATACTATAGTTACGAACAAGGGAGGGAGAATAATTTTGAATTTATCAAGGTTTTATCCTCAACAAATTCAGCATATGAGAGTTTTCATAAAAGTAGTGTGTTGTCCCTTCCTTTCCAAGCTTTTTGAGTTTCAGTTTGGCGTCTAAGGTCTCATTAAGACTTGGGTCATGTCTCATCTCAGCCTCGATTCGTGCGGTCCTACCAACATCTCTGGATTCAATTTTTGGGAAAAAGGGAATCCAGGAAAAGAGTCTTTCGGCTATCCGTTTGTCGTTATCTCTATTGAGTAGCATCCCTAATTGAATTAAATTATACCGTCCTGGCTCAATTTAAGACTACTCAAATTAAGCCCTAACTTTCAATTTAAGCCCCTTTTTTTATGAACCTCATTTTTTTTGAAGCTTAAAATGAGTTGTCCCTGCTCTTTCAAATTAAGCCCATCTGAAACGCTTTTTCCTGACCCTGGTCTTATTTTGGGCTGAAATTGTATACACAAAATTACGACCTAACTGACAATAGTTGTTATTTTTTAATTTTACAGAGGTAGACGGTTAGATAATAGTTAAATAATTACGAAATATTTTGTAAACAACCATGTCAACAAGAGTTGAACACCTCAAAGAGGAGTCAAAACATTTACTAACTCAAACATCGACTCTGAAGGCACAGTATGAAGGCATTCAGAAAGAAATAAAAGTATCTTTGCCTTCAGCTTTAGATCCAATTATGGCAAAGAAAAGGAAACCTGATCAAATGTTTGAAGAAGACATGAAAATTCTTCGGGAATCCCTTAAAAAAGGTGCCATAGACAAAACTGCACAAGAAAAAGGACACATCAGTCTCAACGAAGACAACTTAGAAAGTGTCGAAGAAAAAAAAAAAAGAAATGAAGGAAGAAGATGAAGTTCAGGAAATTGAGACTGAAAAGAAAGAAATAAGAGGGACTCAAAAGTCACTCAAGAAGAAGGTGACCACCAATAGAAAACGAAACACCTCCTCCCCAAGAACAAGAAGTTAGTTCTCGACTATGTGAAGCTCTACGGAGCCGATAAGATCCTGGAAGCTATAGATACTCTTACAATGGAGAATATAAAAACTTTTAGGAGGATCTTGTCCGAAAAAGGAACATTTGAAAATAAACGTGGTAAGAAAACTGCTTGTCCAGAACTTGAGGGAAACTCTTAGCCTGGATTAAGGAACAAAGGCTCTCACTAAAGAAGATCACAGCGAGACAGGCCGTCAATCAAGCCAAAAAACTTGCTCAGGAATCTCGTATTAGTAGAGCTAAATTTAAGGCCAGCTGGGGATTTTTGAAGCGATTCATGCAAAGACATGAAATCATTCTCAAAAAACCTAACTCCAATGCTATCAAACCAGAGACAAGAGTAATTGAAGTTGCTCGAGAATTCATTCAGAAGATTCGAACTTTATTAGCTACGGGAACCTATGATACTGATTTTGTAGTCAACATTGATGAAACTGGAGTTAATCTGGAGCAATCAAACAGTAAGACGCTCGAATTTAGAACAACGAAAAGGGTGAGAGCCATAAGCACAGGAAAAGATCGAGATTCTACAACTGTCCTTCTCGGAGGAACACTTTCAGGCAAAAAGCTTCCTGCATTCATAATCCCAGAGGGAACAGGCAAGAAAAAAGTAAAGACTCTTATACCGGATAACATATATGTCTACTATAGGCAGGAAGGTTCATGGATTGATCGCGAAGGTATGAAATACTGGATTCGCAATGTCCTAACGCCGTTTTCCAGAAAAAAAAGGTTTAATGCTATTAGATGGATGCCCTGGCCACATTGATGGTGTGATCAAGAAAATGATTACTGAACTTCGATATGATATTGAGCAACTCCCGCCTTCTACGAGTGGATTAGTCCAACCGATGGATCTTCCCGTAAACCGTAGTTTTAAGGCGCATTTCTCAGCGCAATGGGAAGATTTTCAACTGAGTCTAACTGAAAATGATGTCACTAATAAAGGTGGTAAATACCTGGCTCCTCAACGGGAGCATAAGGTTAGGTGGGCATCGAAAGCTTGGGAAAAGGTCACTAAAGAAACTGTAAGGAACGGTTTTCAGATCTTTTGGGAGCAGGATCTTGAACTCAGCATTATTGAAGAAAGCAATTCAATTCAAGGAGACGAAGAGGAAGAGGAAGGGAAGAACAGACAAATTCCTATCAAGATCAATGAAGCCTTGTTGATGAAGCGGAGGGCAGCTACTTTGGTGAATACTTTAATTATTCTGATGATAGTCAAATTACTGGAAGTGATCGCATTGAAGATCGTGAAATTTTATTAGATGAGGAAGTTAGATATAGATTTATGCAAGAATAGCTAGCTTAAGATGAAATAAAGAAAAGTGTATGCATATCTGACTTTTTTAAAAAGACTTTACATTATGACTCAATTTAAGCCCCTTTTTTGAAAAAAAAATTCTTTTTGACTCAATTTACGCGCCCCCTCCTCTTTTATCCCTGGCCATTTTCCGGAGTTTGGGTCTTAAATTGAGCCAGGACGGTAAGTGTTGTGGAGAGGTTTTCAGATGAACCTGGTCGGAATATCGAAGTAAGTGGTACTCCCACAGCAATTATATCATTTTCTGTCTATTGGAGTAATTAGTAAAAAGTAAGATACCAATCTCACTACCTCTCCTTTAACTTTCATATAGAATGAGAAAGATTTTGCATTTGCCCCTGTACTTGAAATAAGAGCAAAGTGCGGAATTTCTAAGATGAATCCTTGAGGATTTGATTAAAGAATCAAAAGTTACTGCAAGCTTGTGCTATTTTAGCAGTTTGAAGTGTGTAATCGTGATCAACTTGATAAAATACTTTCTATTCTGTTGTTAAGACAAAGCTCAAAAAAATATGTTGAAATGACCTTGCCATATTTAGTTGATTGAGTACCAAGACAGCAGAATAAAGTGTCATAGCCTGTAAATTGCCATTTTTGGAGATCGGAGAGCTGCTCGAAATTGTCGCAGATCACGAGATCGAGTTTTTTCTTTTGATCCTCTGAGTCATAGAGTAATTTTTTATTTTAGATAAGAATAGCGAACCTGGTAGCTTTTCCCATCGATCAATTGTTCTTCTAACGACCACAGTAACTGTTTCCCATTTAGGTGATTCCAGAAGTTCAGTGACAACTTCCTAATACATTATTCTTTCAGATACATGTATGTGTATTATCAATACTCATACTCTGCCTGTAGCTCCCGATGCTCCGAAGACAACAGCTTTTAGTTTTTTTTCTGTGAAAAAAGGTGAGATTTCCAATAAACCCTTTAAGTTTTTAAACCTGCAGGTTCTACCATTATCAGAATGAATCACTTAGATTTAAAAATTCCCGAATATATTTCTTTTATAGATATTCAAAGATTCATAAAATGCTTAATTAGAAAACACATGAGTTTTTTTGTCTTGTTTAACTTCGCTATTAACCAAATGTGACTCTTATACTATAGTTACGAACAAGGGAGGGAGAATAATTTTGAATTTATCAAGGTTTTATCCTCAACAAATCCAGCATATGAGAGTTTTCATAAAAGTAGTGTGTCGTCCCTTCCTTTCCAAGCTTTTTGAGTTTCAGTTTGGCGTCTAAGGTTTCATTAAGACTTGGATTATGCCTTATCTCAGCCTCGATTCGTGCGGTCCTACCAACATCTCTGGATTTAATTTTTGGGAAAAAGGGAACCGAGGAAAAGAGTCTTTCGACTGTCCGTTTGTCGTTATCTCTATTGAGTAGCATCCCTAATCGAATTAAATTATAAGTGCTTTGGAGAAGTTTTCAGATGAACCTGGTCGGAATATCGAAGTAATTGGTACTCCCACAGCAATTATATCATTTTCTGTCTATTGGGGGAATTAGCAAAAAGTAAGATACCAATCTCGCTACCTCTCCTTTAACTTTCATATAGAATGAGAAAGATTTTGCATTTGCCCCTGTACTTGAAATAAGAGCAAAGTGCGGAATTTCTAAGATAAATTCTTGAGGATTTGATTAGACAATCAAAGGATACTGCAAGCTTGTGCTATTTTAGCAGTTTGAAGTGTGTAATCGTGATCAACTTGATAAAATACTTTCTATTCTGTTGTTAAGACAAAGCTCAAAAAAATATGTTGAAATGACCTTGCCATATTTAGTTGATTGAGTACCAAGACAGCAGAATAAAGTGTCATAGCCTGTAAATTGCCATTTTTGGAGATCGGAGAGCTGCTCGAAATTGTCGCAGATCACTATATCAAGTTTTTTCTTTTGATCCTCTGAGTCATAGAGTAATTTTTTATTTTAGATAAGAATAGCGAACCTGGTAGCTTTTCCCATCGATCAATTGTTCTTCTAACGACCACAGTAACTGTTTCCCATTTAGGTGATTCCAGAA
>JADMIO011419584.1_pt1 | contig 16389 bp, 20 predicted proteins | sample 8958161 | NCBI WGS metagenome assembly JADMIO01 (sample SAMN16585339, study PRJNA669376) | soil metagenome | isolation source: Crop rotation soil | place: USA: Cullars Rotation, Alabama | collected 2011
CGCGACAACTTGTCCACGTGGAATTCTAAGCTTAGGATCCCAATGTGCTGGAAAGGGTTCGACGATCGTCTTCCTGCACACCGGCGGCTCGGTTGGCTTGTTCGGCTATCCCGACGCCTTCGGCCTTCCCGGATACGCATGAGTCAAAAAGAGAAAACCGTCGGCGTCATCGGCGGCATGGGTCCCGAAGCGACGGTCGAATTCATGCGCCGCCTCATCGTCGCTGTCCCGGCGAAAGACGACGCCGATCACCTGCACGTCATCGCAGATAACAACCCGAAGATCCCGTCGCGTATCAAGGCGCTGATCGAAAAGACCGGCGAAGACCCGACGCCGGTTCTGATCGGCATGGCGCAGCGCCTTCAGGCATCAGGCGCGGACTTCCTCACCATCCCTTGCAACACCGCGCATTACTATCTGCCCGCGATCGCGAAAGCGGTGACGATCCCGGTGCTCGACGTCGTTGACCTCACGATTGCCAAACTCAACGCCCTCGATCCCAGACCCGCGCGCATCGGTATGCTCGCCTCAACAGCAGTGCGCCTCGTTGGCCTCTTCGAAAGCCGCTTTGCCACCACCGGTCTCACAACCGTTTTCCCCGATGAGGAAACCGAGAGCCGCCTCCTCGACATCATCCGCGCCGTGAAGGCGGCGCACATCACGCCCAGCCACCAACGCACCTACGAAGCCATCGCCAAACGCCTCGCCGAAGACGGCGCCGACGCCTTCCTCGTCGCCTGCACCGAACTCTCGCTGCTCCCCAAACCGGACGTCATCCCCCCGGTTCTCGACACGCTGGATGTGTTGGTTGAGGCTACAATCCAAACCGCGCGCAGCTAAACGCACCCTTCATCACACCCTCGATTGTCATCCCCGGCGAGCGGCTTTCGCGTGCGACAGCACGCAAAAGGTAAGCGAGGGAAGGGGACCCAGGCTAAGCAGCTTGGGAAGTGCAGCAGATGAGGACCCACCGACCCTGCAACACCGTCGAAGCGGCTAATCCTGGGTCCCCTTCCCTCGCTGCGCTGCGCTCCGCTCGCCGGGGATGACAACGGTGGGGAGGCTGAAACAGCGCCGTACCCCTACGTCACCCAATGCCCGCTTGCGCTAAAACTTGAAACGCGTTCTGCTTCCGCGCGACATCCGCTTCGGGAGCGAACCCATGTCCGGCACATCTCCGCTGCAATATTCCGGCGTCAACCACGTCGCGCTCGTCTGCCGCGACATGGCCGAAACCGTCGACTTCTATGAGAACGTGCTCGAGATGCCGCTGGTCCGCGCCATCGGCCTCGGCAATCACGGCCAGCATTTCTTCTTCGACTGCGGCGGCGGCGGAACCGTCGCGTTCTTCTGGTTTCCCAACGCGCCCGCAGCCGCACCCGGCATCGCTTCGCAGCATCTCGACGTGCGCAAGGACGGTGCGCAAAGTGCCATCGCCTCGATGAACCATCTCGCCTTCAACATCTCGGACGACAAGTTCGACGCTGCCGTCGAGCGCCTGAAGTCGAAAGGCCTGCAGGTCTTCGTCATCAACCACAGCGACGGCCCGAGCCCCGCAACGCGCGCGCCCGACAAAGACACCTGGATTCGCTCGATGTACTTCCGCGATCCCAACGGCATCGCGCTGGAGATCGCCGCTTTCACCCGCGGCTTCCGTGACGAGGACATCCTCGTCGATCCGGTCAACGCCGAGGGCAAACCGGTGCCATATAAGCGCAACGCCTTGGAGCCTGCAGAATAACTCCACACCATTGTCATCCCGGCCGCAGTGGAGCGAAGCGGAACGGAGAGCCGGGACCCATTGGGCCGGCAAGAGAGTATCTCCGAAGAGTCGAGTTCGTGGATGAATGGGTCCCGGCTCTGCGCTTCGCTGGCGCTACGCTTCGGCCGGGATGACAGTTCAAAATTTAAAAACAGTTACCCCCACAACTCCGGCCCAAAGGCATAAAGCTCGCCGCGCTTCGTAACCATGCCGCCGCGGCGATCTTCGTAGAGCAGTTCCTGGCTGTCGACATCGCGCCAGTCGCACAGCGTGCCGATCACGAACGCCGGTGCGTTGCCCAGAGACGTCGCACCGTTGCATCCCATCATCAGCCCCATGCCGCGCGCTTTGGCTGCTCGCGCCAGCACAAGTGCTTCGGTAAGTCCGCCGGTCTTGTCGAGCTTGATGTTCACCGCGTCGTAGCGCTTCTCCAGCACGTCCAACTCCGCACTCGTCGCGCAGCTTTCGTCGGCGCATAGTGGAATCGGGCTGTCATAGCCCTCCAGCCCCGCGTCGCGGTCGTGATGCAGCGGCTGTTCGATCACCGCCACGTTTAGCGACTTCAGTTCCGGCGCCAGCGCCTTGAGCTGCTCCAGCGACCACGCCTCATTGGCGTCGACAATGAACGAGATCCCCGGCGCCACGCCCGCGATCGCTTTCACCTTCTCGATCACGCTCTCCGCATCCGCCTTGATCTTCAGCAGGCGGTAGCCCCGTTCGACCGCCGCCTTGGCATTGGTCCGCATCTTTTCCAGCGTCGCAATACCGATCGTAATATCGACCTCGATCTTCTCCGCCCGCGCCACACCGGCGAGCTCCCAGATCGACTTGCCCGACCGCTTGCACTCCAGGTCCCACAGCGCCGCATCGACGCCGTTGCGCGCCGAACACGCGGGGATCGCGCGGTTCAGTTCCTCGCGCGAGCCGATATCGGCGATCTTCGCCTTAATGTCGTTCAGTTGCGCCGTGATGCTCTCTCGCGTCTCGTTCTTCAGCGACTGCAAGCCGCCTTCGCCGCGCCCGATGTGCACGCCGTCGGTGACATGCGTCACGAACTGCGGCGACACCTCACGCGTCTCGCGCGCGAATTTGAACACCTCGCGATACGCCCACTCCTGATAGGCGAACATCATATGCAGAGGCATTACGCAACCTCCCGCAGCGTCTCCGCCGCCAGCTTCAATCCGGCCGCCAATGTTTCGGTCTCCGTCCCGATCCCAAACCGTAGGTACTTGTCCATGCCGTACCAGTCGCCCGCGACCGCAAACACGCTCTTCTCGAGCCGCATGCGGTCAACGAGCTTGGATGAGTTGATGTCCATGCCATAGCGCACGAATGCCATGCCGCCGGCTTTCGGCGGCACGAAACGGAACAGATTGTCGTATTGCGCCAGCCAGCCGCTGAACACGCCCAGATTGCGCCTGAGATGTTCGCGCCCATGGTTGAGAATCTTCAGCCGGCGCTCGGGCTCCAGCACCTTCGTCGCCACATACTGGCTGGGGATCGTTGTGGTGATGGTCGTGTAGTCGTGCCGATGCCACGCCTCCGCAACCACATCCTTCGGCCCCGCGATCCATCCGATGCGCAGTCCCGGCAACGCCATCGCCTTCGACAGCCCTGAACAGACGATCGCCTTGTCGTAGAGTTCCGCAAAGCTCGTGCACTCGACGCCGTCGAATTCCGATCCGCGATAGATCTCGTCCGCCAGGATATACGCCCCGCTCTGCCGCGCGATGTCGACAATCGCCAGCATTGTCGCGCGATCCAGGACGGCGCCCGTCGGATTGTTCGGGTTGCAGATGCAGATCATCTTCGTCTTCGCCGTCACCGCCCGGCGCAGCTCGTCCATGTCTGGCGCCCAGTTCAGTTCCTCGCGCAGATGGAACGGCTTCACGTTCGCGCCGAACGCCTTCAGCGCGCCCCACACCAGCATATAGTTGGGCAGCATCACGACGACTTCGTCGCCCGGTTCCACCACCGACCACAATGTCGCGAAGTTCGCCTCCGCCGATCCGTTAGTCACCAGAACATTGTCTTCGTCGAAGCCCGGATAGTACTGCGCAATCGCCCGTCTTAGCGCCGGATTGCCGTTGGTGTAACCATAGCCGAGATGCAGTCCGAGTAGTTCCTCCTGCTCGGCGCGCGACAGCACATCGGTCAGCGCCAGCGGATGTACTCCGCTGTCCGTCAGGTTGAAGCGCACGGAATTTTCATAGAGCGACTGGTTGCGCTCCAGAAGGAATGTCTCGACTTTCATGCTGCCTTGCGCCCCGCTTCGACCGCCGCGAATACCGCCTGCGCGATCTTGATGTCCTGTACTGCCACGCCGGTCAGATCGGCGATGGTGATATCATTGTCGCTCCGCCGTCCCGCCGCTTCGCCGTTAATGACGGCGCCAAGCTCGACAATCGTTCCGGCATCCAACACACCCGCCGCCACCGCGTGATGGATGTCGCCCCGCGTCGTACACTGGCTGATGCTGTCCGCCACCACCCGACCGGCGCGTGCGAACACGTCCGCCGCGATCTCGTTCTTCTCCGGCGTATCGGCGCCCATCGCCGTGATATGCGTCCCCGGCCGCACGTCGCGCGCCGTCAACAGCGGCGCGGTGGACGGCGTCGTCGTCACGATCAGGTTCGCTCGCGCCGCGACCAGCGCGGGCGTCGCGCAGGCGATCACCTCGAACCCGTCATCCGTCATCGTACGGCAATAGCTCTCCATCGCCTCGCGCGTCCGGCCATAGACGTAGAGCTTACGGCATGCCGTCACTGCCTTCAGGTGCCGCGCCTGCAGCCGCGCCTGGATGCCGGTGCCGATGATGCCGATCGCCGTTACCGCCTTCGGCGCCAGCCACTTCGCCGCAACAGCGCCCGCAAGCGCCGTGCGAATGTCCGTCAGCCGTCCTTCATCCAGAAGCACCGCCGCCGGAACGCCGGTCTCGGCATCGAACAGCATCATCAGCCCGCTGGAGGAGGAAAGCCCGCGCGCCGGGTTGTCATAGAACCCGGTCGCCACCTTCACGCAGAAGGTCGCGTCGCCTCTGATATAGCCGTACTTGATGTGTGCATCGCCGCGCGGGAACAGCAGTTCGCCCACCGGCGGCACGGTCGCCAGCCCGCGCGAATAGGCCGCAAATCCGGCCTCGATGGCCGGCAGCAGATCCAGCCCGGGCAGCACCCGGGCGATCTCGGCCCACCCGATGACCGCTGTCATGGCAACCGCTCCCTCATCCGTTCAATATATACAGTGTTTATATTGACGGCAAGCCACCAACTGGAAACCCGCCCGGCTCCCGTTCTAATCTGCGGACAAGGAAAAAGGGCACCCGGGGAAACGACATGAGACTTCTCGCAGGCGTTGCATTCGCAGCCATGCTCGCGGCACCCGCCGCGGCATCCGCCGACACGCTGCTGTTCAACAATTTCCAGAACTACAGCAACGGCGGCTGGGTTCAGGGCGACAGAGGTGCCATCGGCACCAGCGAATACGCCGGCAACGTCACATTGCGGCTTGCGGCCCTCGGGTCCGGTACGCAGGCCCTCTCGACCGTGGGGTACACCGGCGTCACCGTCAGCCTCACCTTCTACGCCCTGATGCTCGGTGCGCATGGCCAATGTGTCGCTGAAGCGTCGATTGACGATGGCGCCAACTGGATTCGCATCTTCCGTGTCAGCCGCGGTGGCGACAACGGAACGAAGCCCAATCCCGTGAACAAGGCGATGCCGGAACTGGACAATCAGGCCAAAGTCATCTTCCGCCTGAAGAACACCAGCCAGGAGGAGCAGGCCAACTGCTGGGTCGACGATATCTCCATCACCGCGACATCGAACGGCGGTCCGCACGCGCCACTGCCGCCTGCTCCGACGACGGCGAGTGCTGGCGGCGGCACACCGGCCCCGGCCACGCCGGCGTCCGGCTTCATCAGTTGGGATCCCAACGCCCCGGTTGCGGACGTACCGCCACCGGCCGGCGACAAGAAAAAGAAGAACTAGCGGCCGGTCACCATCGCCAGCGCGGTGTGGAAGAGATCGCGGGGCTCTTCCACCAGCCGGTCCGCACCGGCGGTCTCCAGTTCGTTCCGGCTGCCATAGCCCCAAAGAACACCAAGTCCGCGCATCCCGACCGCATGCGCCCCGGCGATGTCATGCCGCCGGTCTCCCACCATCACGCTGTGTGCGACGGACACGTCTTGCTCGGACACGATGTGCGCGAGCAGCTCCGGCTTGTGATCTCGCTCGCCGCCCGGCACCGATCCGTAGATGCCATCGAACAACGCCGCCAGCTCCAGGTGCTGCAAAATCCGGCGCGCGAACACTTCGCGTTTCGACGTCGCCAGATAAATCCGCAAGCCCGCGCTGCGCATCTCCCGCAGCGCGCCCCCAATTCCCGGGTAAAGCGCGCTGCCGAACAGGCCACTCTCACCGTAATGCTGACGATAGGCAGCGACCGCCTCCGCGACCCGGTCGTCGCCGTAGGATCGCAGCAGAACCTGCATCATCTCCTCGAGCGGCGGCCCGATGAAGCGCTTCATATCGAGTGCTTCATCCGGTTCATGTCCAAGGCTGCGGAGCGCCGCGAAACAGCTGGCGGCAATGCCGGGCTGTGAATCGATCAGCGTCCCGTCGAGATCCAGCAGAATGGCGTAGGCCGCGGGCACCGGCTTCAACGCCCGAACCGCACCGGCGAAACGCTCGCCGGATCGAACCCGCTGAGTTCGTCCGGCAGCGCATCGCCGCGGATCAGCGCCGCGGTCAACGCTGACGCAGCCGGTGCGGTCTGGATGCCATAACCGCCTTGGCCGGCCAGCCAGAAGAAACCTTCGCACACCGCATCGAAGCCGATGACGGGCGTGCGATCCGGCGCGAAGGAACGCAGGCCCGCCCACTTCCGCCGGATGCGTTTCACTTCCAGTGTCGTCGCCGTCTCGACCCGATCCACCGCAATCGCGACATCCAATTCTTCCGGCTGCACATCGCAGGGATCGACCGGTGTCTCGTCGGCGGGCGAGATCAGCAACAGCCCCGCATCCGGCTTCAGGTAGAACGCCTCGTCGATATCGATCACCATCGGCCACGCCGCGGCGTCCATGCCAGCAGGCAATTCTGCGAGCAGTGCCGTCCGCCGCTTCGGCTGTATCCCCAGCGGCGGCGCATCCGTCTTCGCCGCGATATCGTCCGCCCACGCGCCCGCCGCGTTGATCACCACCGGCGCACTGAAGGCATCCGCCCCGGTCGTCAGGCGCCATTGCCCGTCGCGCCGATCCAGCGTCTGTACGTCGGCATTGGTGATCAGCGTCCCGCCACGTTTGCGGAACAGCCGCAGATACCCGTCATGCAGTGCATGCACGTCGACATCGGACGCGTCCGGCTCCAGCACCGCGCCCACCGCATGCTCGGGCCGCACGATGGGACACAGCTTCAGCGCCTCCTCCCGTGTCACGCGATGCACCGCACCCGCGACATCCGGATTGGCGAGAAACGCCTCCATCGCGCCGAGCCGCTCCGCTGATGCGATATAGAGCGCACCGCGGGGCTTGATCAGCGGATGCTCGGCAAACCCGTCCGGCGGCGAAAACAGAAAATCGTGACTGGCGCGCGACAGCGCCCGCACCGGCGCATTGCCATAGATCTCGGAGAACAACGCCGCGGAGCGTCCTGTCGAGTGATAGCCCGGCATGTTCTCGCGTTCGAGCAAGGTCACGCGATGTGTACGTGCCAGTTCGGCCGCGGCCGACGCGCCCGCTATGCCGGCGCCGATGATAAGGATGTCGCTCATGCGGTGATCGGAAGAATGCGCGGTGTCAGCCGATGAACTCCTGCGCCCGCAGCTTCTGCTGCGCATCCTCCAGATCGCCAAGCCCGCTCTTCTTCAGGTCGGGCCGGATCACCTCGATCGGATCGCGCAGGTCGTCGACATAGCCGAGCGCATAGGCACCGCGGCGATAGCCGATCATTTTCAGGAGGTTGACCGGCAACGTCTTGGCGATCTCCTGCGGCACGCTCAGATACTGGTTCTCTTCCTGGCGCAGCCACGACACGTTGTAGGTGATGTTCAGCCCGATGCGCGTGTCCTTCGACCGGTTCGCGCCGCCGCCGTGATAGACGCTGCCGGTGTAGAACAGCACCGACCCTTTCGCCATTGTCGTGCCGACAGACGCTTCCTGTTTCAGTTGCAGCTTGTCCTCATACTCGGTGCTGCCGATGACAACACGGGTGCCGCCGTTCTCTTCGGTGAAGTCGGTCATCGCCCAGATCGTGTTGCACTGGACTTCGAAGCCCTTGGGGAACGGGAAGAAGTCGAACGCCCATTGATCGCGGTGCAGCGGCTGCGCCGGTTCGTCCGGCCCGATCGCGATCATCTGCGTCAGGTGCAACTGGAAGCTCGTGGCGTGGCCGAGCAATTGCTTGCTCGCACCCAGCACCAGCGGATGCATGACGATCTCGCGGCATTTCGGCGACCGCGCCACCAGCCCGCCCGTCCGCCGCGTGCGGCGACCGGAGAAATCGTCCGGCCCGAATGGCGTCGCGTCGAACCACGGCTGCATCTCAGTCAGGATGTCGTCCATTGCGGACGCGGGGACGAGCCGGTCCACCACCACCGCGCCATCCCGCTTCAACGCCTCGGTCACGGCCTCGGCCGTCGTATCCGCCGGAAGATGCTGCAGTCCCGCCATGTCCGCCTCCGCTTGCTGAGGCGAAGCTTGTCAGACGCAAAGCGCGGGGTCCACACTCCCACCCATGACAAACACACCATTCCCCGCACCGCTCGCGCTCGCTGGCGAATTCCGCAAACCGCAGCAGATGTTGCAGGAACAGTCCTATGACGGACACCTCTCCATCCATGACGACAAGATGGCGGAGAACCTCGGCTTCCGTGCCGGTCCGATCGAAGGCCCGACTCACTTTTCCCAGTTCGCGCCGCTGCTGCACCGCATCTTCGGGCAGGCGTTCTTCGAAACCGGCTGTATCAGTTCGCACTATCAGAACATGGTGGTGGAGGGCGAAGAGGTCCGCGCCTACGCCGCGCTGCCGCAGAACTCCGAACACATCACGCGCATCTGGGCGGAGAAGCGCGACGGCACGCCGGTGCTGATGGGCACGGCCTCCATCGGTCCTGATCACGGCAAGACGGAAATCGCCGGCCGCATCGCCGGCCTTCGTGCGCCCGACCAACTCGTCATCCTGCGCGACCTCAAGGTCGGTCAAAAAGGCGTCGCGCGCGAGAAGGTGTCGATGGCCTTCGACCAGCACATGGGCAACTCCTACCCCTTCAGCCTCGCCGACAAGCTGAAGAAGATCACCGAGCCGTCGGACTGGTACACGCCCGAAGGCGGCGCGAAGTCGCCCTGGGGCCGCGCGATCATCCCGTTCGAGATGCTGAGCGTCCTCTTCGAATACACCGCCGGCCAGGCCCGCTTCCGCACCCACGGCCCCGCCATCGGTCTCTTCGCCGGGCAGGAGATCAAACTCATCAAAGGCCCACTCTTCGTCGGCCACCCCTACGAACTCGAACGCGAGATCGTCGCGCTCAGCGAAAGCAAGCGCACGGAATCGATGTGGGTAAGAACCACCGCCTACGATGGCCAGACCGGCGATAGAGTCGCCGAAATGATCCTCAACAGCGCCACCCTGAAAAACAGCTACGCCAAATACGACGAAGAAGCCAAGGCGCTGGGTAAGGTCACTTAACCTCGCCCGCGATAGCGGGAGAGGACAGCCTTCGCGTAGCGAAGGCAGGTGAGGGTAAGTCTGTCGACGGACTTCCCCTCACCCGCATCGCGCCTGCGGCGCTCGCGACCTCTCCCGCAAGCGGGCGAGGTTAGTTCACTCCAACTGACACAAGCTTTCGTCATGCTCCTTCGGGAGCCGCTCGCAAAGCGCGCCCCAGAGCGACGCGACATGATCCTGCGCCTCATCGATCCGCGCCCGCAGCACAACCGGAGACGGCGTACCCTCGTCCGAAAGCCAGCGCGGCGCATAATACGCCCGCTCGCATACCTCGTTCGCCACCGCGCCCCGCGCGCACGCCGCCGGCAACAGCCGCTGATACTGCAGCACCGTATTGCGCAGCACGACCGGGGTTTCGGTCGACCCGTTCGTCACCGGATCGTCCGGCAATCCCAGGATGCGCTGCGATTGATCCATCATGACACCGAGCCGTCCGGCATCTATCACCATGATGAAGGCGTCCTGATCGTCTGCCCGCGCCGGTATCGCGACAAGAAGCAACAAAGCCGCCGCCAACCGTTTCATGCCGGACTCCACCGAACGCACCGCGGCGCAAGCAGACCGCCGCTTTATGTCAATTTTGCGCGGAATATGCGGCTGCATTGCCCGCGCCGCGCTCTTTCGAAATGATGCGCCGCGAACCCAGGCACCGGATCGATGCTTCCCAAATCCGCCCGCGCGATTGTCCTGTCTCTCATCGCCTCAGCCGCGCTCTCAACGAATGCGGACGCAGGCGAGATGGAAGCATCCGCCGCTGTCGCCGGATGCCTGCAACAGGCCGCCACCCGCCTGCCCGCCGACGCGCGCACAATGCTCGGGCGCGTAAACGGCACGCCGCGCAAAGTGCTGGCGCTGCGCAGCTACCTGCGTGCCGGCTCCAACCTGACCACCCGCTGGACGTGGTCACCACAAAAGATCGCCGCGTATGAGCGCTCACCCGAACACGCCGCTGCCATGGCCGCCGTCCAGCGTGTGAGCGCCGCCTTCGCCGCAAAGAACCCTGGCTACAGCACCATGCCGAACGTCGAGGTGCGCAGCGTCGAAGAGCAACTCGGCAACTTCAACGGCAACGCCTCCGTCGCGAACCTCGCTGCCATCCTGCTGCCGCTCGCGGCCGAGGTCTGCGCGCGCACGCCGCAGACGTTCGCGACCTTCCTTGCGCAATGGCACGTCCCCGTTGCCGCCAATCTCGCCGCGCCCGGCCTCTCGCCGCACGGCCAGGCGCGCGCCTTCGACTTTCGCATCTATCGCGGCGGCGAACTCATCGCCGGTCCCACGTCAAAACAGATCGCCGACGTCTGGGTGGGGCAGGGCTGGGCGGACAAACTCGCCGCCGCCGTCCGCGAAGCCGGTCCTGTGTTCACCGGCCCGCTGACAAGCCCGAACGAACCGTGGCACTACACCTACGCACCGGCGCCCCGCAGAGGCAGGAGATAGCCTTGCCGAAAGATCTGAACGAAGCCTTCGTCCGCAGTCTCCCCGACAATGGCCCGGTCGTGATGGTCAATCTGGTGCGCTTCCGTGAGAAGTCGTCCGACGGCGATGGCACCGGCTGGGACGCCTATTTGCGCTACAGCAAGGCGGTGATGCCGCTTATCAAGGGCGTCGGCGGCACGGTGCTCTGGGCCGGCGATGCCGAAGGCTTCTCGTTCGGCAATGTACCGAGCGGCGGCTGGGACTATGTCGTGCTGGTCTACTACCCCTCGCGCGCCGCGTTCCTCGAAATGATGACCTCGGAGCCCTACGCAAAAGCCAACGTCCATCGCGAAAACGGCGCCGCCGACCACGTCATCATCGCTACGAAGCAGACCTATTCGAAGTAGCGCCGCTCACACCGTGACCGTGCCCTGATCGCGGCCCTTCCAGTAGCGGATGCTGTTCGCCTTGACGTGGATCATCGTCAGGCCCGCCGTGTCGACGCCATCCTTGAACCAGGCATCGAGATCGGGCGTCCAATGCCGCTGCATCTCTTCGCGGTCGCGCACCAGATCGGCATCGCCGCTGACGGAGATGTAAAGCGACTTCCCGATCAGCGCCGGTTCCTGCATGAACGCTAGGTTCACCTTCGGCTGCGCGGTCAAATCTTTCACCACCTCGGCGTCGCCATCGGCGAAGAAGTACGAATCGCCTTCATACGCGACGTCGCGATTGTTGCTCATCGGCCGCGACTCCAGCACGCCGTTGTCCGTCGTCATCATGCAGATATCGATGCCCTTCATGGCATCGCTGATGTCCTTAAGGGTAAGATCGCTCATCTCAAACTCCGTTCCACGAAGCCCTAACTCGGTCGATGGGCAAAAGTTTCGCGAACGCGCGAGGTTCCGCGCAGAGGAGGCGTCAGGGCACGCGCACCGGCAATATGCCATCAGCCCGGGCTGCCATTTTTACAAGAGTTTGATCGAATGTAACGAACGCGCTGCAAACAGCCGCACTGGCGAGATGCAAGGCGTCAGCAAAATCGTAGCCGCGCTTCATATGGTTCAGCGCATCAAAGCTGCCCGATGCGTCCTCGACCGTTACACGCGGGAGGCCGGCAAACGATGTAAGTGCTTCGAACACTTGATTGCGGTCAAACCCATAAACCGAACGCAGCACCCATTCTGTTTCGAGGAGCACCGTCCGGCTGACGAACGTATCGTTATCGTCAACAAGCGTTCTGGCTTTGGCTGACTGTTCTGCGTGATCCCGCGTCAGGAAACGGACGACGATATTAGTATCGACCGCGAGCATGGCGCCTCTTCACTTCGGCTACGATGCCGGCATTCATCTCCTCTATCGTCTTCGGTTTGCCGTGGTATTTCAGCGAGCCATAGACGTCTTCGGATCGCGTGGGTGGAAACACAGACGCCCGTTTCAGCAGCACGCCTTCAGTCGTTTCCTCAACGACAAGTTCCGTTCCGGCATCCCATTTGCGATGCTCGCGGATCTGCTTGGGCAGGATCACCTGGCCCTTTGTGGAAACCTTGGTTGTGAGCCGGTCCGTTTTCATAGCGTATCTCGGTAAGACAAGGTAAGATTACGCCAGATTTCATGAAAAATCCATAGCGAGAGCCCTCGGCTCCGGTAATCTTCCACCCACAAAACTCCAGGGAAGGGCACCAAATGAAGGATTTCGCAGGCAAGATCGCCGTCATCACCGGCGGCGGCACCGGCATGGGGCGCGAGCTCGCGCGCCAGCTCACCGCCGAGGGCTGCACCGTCGCGATGTGCGACGTCTCGGCCGAGAACATGGCCGTCACCAGGAAGATGTGCGAAGCGGAATCGCCCCAGGGCACTCGCACCATCACCTATGTCGCGGACGTCTCCGTCGAATCCCAGCTCAACGATTGGGCCGCCGACGTGAAGAAGCAGCTCGACACCGATCACATTCATCTGCTCTTCAACAACGCCGGCGTCGGCGGCGGCGGCAGCATCGTCGCCGGCGATCGCGCGCAGTGGGAGCGCACCTTCAACATTTGCTGGGGCGGCGTGTACTACGGTGTGCGCGCGTTCCTTCCGATGCTGATGAAGGCGAGCGAAGGCGCCATCGTAAACACGGCCAGTGTCAACGGCTTCTGGGCCTCCATCGGCCCCGGCCGCCCGCACACGTCCTATTGCGCCGCCAAGTTCGCGGTGAAGGGCTTCACCGAAGCGTTGATGACCGACCTTGCGGTGAACGCGCCGCACATCAAGGCGCACATCGTGATGCCCGGCCACATCGGCACGGAGATCGTCGCCAACTCCCGCATCATCCTCTCGGGCGATGCCATCGACGTCGCAGGCGTGCGCAAGGCATTGAAGGCGCAAGGCACCGATCTCTCCGCCATGAGCGACGATCAGATCCGCGGCATGGTCCGCGCCCAGGCCGAGGGCTTCCGCGACAACGCGCCCACCAGCGCTGCTGAGGCCGCCAAGATCATCCTCGACGGCGTGAAGGCCGACCGCTGGCGCATCCTCGTCGGCAAGGATGCCGAAGGGCTCGACCGCCTGGTCCGCTCCGCCCCGGAAGACGCCTACAGCCCGGACTTTTTCACGAAGATGGCGAACGAAACGAACTGGCGGGTCTAGGATGAGAGCGCTGCCGCCGTGAGACTCCCGATCCGTAACTATCTGCCGGTGCCGATGACGGTTTTCCATGAGCCGTGGTGCGACGAGTATACGGTTCCGGTGGGCGGTGAGGCGATCGTTGCCCTTCAGGACGGCTGGCCGCATTCAATCGACATGCATCCCGACAGCTTCATTACGGTGTGGGATGAAGGAACGGAAAAAGGGACCGTGGAGGTGTTCGCAACCTACCAATCGATCCACGTGCCGGTTCGTCTGCCGGAAAAACGCTAGGGGCGGTGTCGGAACGGCCCGCCCCCATACGTTCGTTCCGGTGACAGGAAGCGGCAGGCTTCCCCCAACCGAAGGAGAAAACCCATGCGTTTCATGATCTTCGTCAAAGCCACCGCCGACTCCGAGGCCGGCATCATGCCGCCGGTCGAGTTGTTCGAGGAGATGGGCAAGTACAACGAAGCGCTGGTGAAAGCCGGCATCATGAAGGACGGTGACGGCCTGCGCCCGACCAAGGACGCCAAGCGTGTCCGTTTCAGCGGCGGCAAGCGCACCGTGATCGACGGTCCCTTCGCCGAGACGAAAGAAATCGTCGCCGGCTACTGGATTTGGGAATGCGCCTCGATGGAAGAAGCCGTCGAATGGGTGAAGAAGTGCCCCAATCCGATGCTGACCGACAGCGACATCGACATCCGCCCGATGTTCATGCCCGAAGACTTCGCCAACATGACGGACGACCTGCGCAAACAGGAAGAGACACTTCGCGCCAAAACCGCGCGCTAGCAGCTCGGGCGCGACGAAAGGGGACACTGCCATGCCTATCGCAATCGTCATCGTCGTCATCATCGTGGCGATCGTCGCCTACATCGCCTCGCGCCCAAGCAGCTTCCGGCTGGAACGCTCCATCGTCATCAACACCCCTCCGGAAAAGCCGTTCGCACTGGTCAACGACTTCCACGAATGGACCAAGTGGTCGCCGTTCGAGAACGTGGATGCCGAGCTGAAGCGCACCTATGGTGCGCCCAGCGGCGTCGGCGCGACCTACGATTGGGACGGCAAGAAGAGCGGCGTCGGCCACATGGAAATCATCGAGGCCCCTGCGCCGCAGAAGGTCGTCATCAAGCTCGACTTCATCAAGCCGTTCCCGGCCAACAACATGGCCGTCTTCACCTTCAACGCCAACGGCGCGACGACAACCGCCACCTGGACGATGACCGGCCCGATGCGCTTCATGAACAAGGCGATGACGACCGTCATGCCCATGGAAAAAATGCTCGGCCCCACCTTCGAACAAGGCCTCGCCAGCATGAAGCAAGCCGCGGAGAGCGCGTAGTGAGCGTTCCCCTCCAGCTTTGCTGGAGGGGCGAGACGAAGGCGAGGGGAGGACCTTACGCGACGAAGTCGCGTTCGTTAGACCGCCTCGCAAGATTTCCGACATGAAGAGGAGAAGCGCGCTTTGCGCGCTTTAGGTCCTTCGCTCCGCTCAGCCCCTCCAAGCTTGCTTGGAGGGGAAAAACCAAACGGCGCCACGGTCTCCCGCGGCGCCGTCTGAAACTCAACCGAACCAACAAACCTCAGTTCAGCTCCAGCCCCTTCATCGAGCCCTCAGCCCGCCAGTCTTCCAAGAGCTTGATAAACGCGATCGAGCCAAGCCCATACGAGCCGTTCCGCGCCGCCAGCGCCGACGGCTGGCCTTCGTTGTTGTAGTAGCCCGGCGTGCATTCTTCCGCGAACTTCGCCCGGTTCAGCGCCGATGAAATGATCGTCTGCACCCACGCATCCTCCGCCTCCTGCGACGGCTCGATCAGGCGAACCTGCTTGTCGCTGATCGTCTTGATGATGTGCGCCAGATGCGTCGACTGCACTTCCAGCATGTGCGGATAGTTCGCCGTGAAGCCCGACTGCATGTTCGACACCATGAACACGTTCGGGAAGTCGCGCACGAACATGCCGTGCAGCGACGACGCGCCGTCTTTCCACTTCTCGCTCAGGGAAACGCCGCCGCGGCCGTAAAGCTCATAGCCCGACCGGCGCGTATACGACGTGCCGACTTCGAACCCCGTGCCGTAGATCAGGCAGTCGATTTCGTACTCGACGCCGTTCGCCACGATGCCCTTCTCGGTGATCCGCTCGACGCCTTTGCCGTCCGTGTCGATCAGCTGAACGTTCGGGCGGTTGAACGTGTCCAGATATTCGTCGTGGAAACACGGCCGCTTGCAGAACTGGTTGTAATACGGCTTCAGCGCTTCCGCCGTCTTCGGGTCCTGCACCACCGCGTCGGCGCGCGCCCGCACCGATTCCATCTTCTTGAAATCGGCGAGCTGGATGATGGTGCCGATGTCCTGGCCGCCGGCGCCGCCTTCGCGCATCAGCTTCATCATGTTGCCGATGATGTCGGTCCATCCGTCATTGACCAGGTCTTCGGCCTGCGGCACGCCCGAAACCAGCGCATTGAAATTGTCCATGCGCTTCTGCTGCCAGCCCGGCTCCAGGCCCTTCACCCACTGCGGATCGGTCGGCGTGTTGTTGCGCACGTCGATGGAGGAGGGCGTTCGCTGGAACACATAGAGCTGCTTCGCGCCGGCACCCAGATGCGGCACGCACTGCACGCTCGTGGCCCCGGTGCCGATGATGCCGACCACCTTGTCCTTCAGCTTGGAGAGCCCGCCCATCGGATCGCCGCCGGTGTAGTCGTAGTCCCAGCGCGACGTATGGAACGAATGCCCCTTGAAGCTCTCGACGCCCGGAATGCCCGGCAGCTTCGGGCGGTGCAGCGGGCCGTTCGCCATCACCACAAAGCGCGCCTTGATCGCATCGCCCTTGTTGGTGTGGATCGTCCAGCGCAGCGAGATCGGAAGAGCACAC
>JADMIO011718054.1_pt1 | contig 16386 bp, 10 predicted proteins | sample 8958161 | NCBI WGS metagenome assembly JADMIO01 (sample SAMN16585339, study PRJNA669376) | soil metagenome | isolation source: Crop rotation soil | place: USA: Cullars Rotation, Alabama | collected 2011
CAATTCGTTGCGGCAACAGTGGCCCGCGTCTCCAAATTTACTTCGATACCGTCGGCCCCGCCTGTACGTTCGGTGGCGGCCGTTCCTGTTATACAGCGAGCAAGAAGGCCACCCGCGTCGGGACCTCGCAAAAAAAGACTCGCGATAACCCTGCGCTCGGAGGCGACCGCCTCTCAAACCCAACTCCGCGCCCCAAGTAACAAAAGCCCATGAAGAAGCGGAGCAGGGTTTCGCGAACCTTTTTTTGTGAGGCCCGATGCGGGTGACCCCCCGAAGCGAGCCTGCGAAGAAGCGGAGCAGGGTTTCGCGAACCTTTTTTTGTGAGGCCCGATGCGGGTGGCCCCCCCGAAGCGAGCCTAGAGATCAACTTCCTGCTGCCCAACAACCAAGACGACCTTGTTGTTGTCGTTAACCTCACGGACTTTGGTCAGAACGCCGGAAGCTTCGATCCCGGGCTTAAGAACGACAGTGTAGACGACTTCCTCCAGTGCACCGCCCGCGACTGATTCTACCGAGACGAGGCGGGCGTCGACGAGGAGCTCTCGAAAAATGGGCTCGAGTTTTTGTTCGTAGTTACTGCCGGGGGTCATACGGATGCGGAGGAGGCGTTCGGAGACGCGGCGGGCGAAGAGGTCGCCGCGGTGCATGATGACAGTGACAGCGGCAAGGATGGCGGTGGCGATGCCGGCGAGCATGTAGAAGCGGGTGCCACAGGCCATGCCGATGGCCATGATCATGAACATGAAGCCGACGTCGCGGGTTTCTTTGATGGCGTTGCGGAAACGGATCACCGAGAGCGCGCCGACCAGGGAGAAGGCGCGGGCGATGTTGGAGCCGATGATCAGCATGATAAGCGCGGTGACCATGCCCATGAGTACGAGGGTCTGGGCGAAGGATTGGGAGTACGACGTGCCGCGATGGGTTTCTTTGTAGACGCTCGCAAGCACGCTCGAGAGCACGAGGCTCAAGAACATTACGATCGCCACGTCGGTCAACGTGAACGCGGTGGTTAGGTCCTTGAACCGCTCCATTTCTTTGATCAGCTCATCCATTTAAGTGCCCTCCTCTTGGGCGACAAAACTCGGAGCGGTAACGCTGCCTGACTCTCGACGCAGTCGCGCCACTCCCGCACAATACTTGCTGAAGCGAGTGAGGCGACAGTCATGACGCGCGAGCAGGCGCGGCACCCAAAGCGGCACCGCGTCGTTCGCCTTCACTTCGAGTACGACGTCCGTGGGTGAGCCAATCACGTACCGCGGGCCGCCGGCGCCAAGACCCCAACCGGGGTCACGACACCACAGGCCGCGGTCGAAGGTCACGCGCAGTCCCGGTTCGTACCTCGAACCAACGAAAGCTTGGCGCTGATAGGCGACCGTGCACGCCGGCAATAGGCGCAGGCCACCGACGAGATACATGATCTCGTTTGCCACCTCGGCGTCGCGCGCGTCCTGCCAGGTGGCTTCGGAGCGCGCTTCACACAAGAGCTCGGCGTCGGCGAGCGGCAGAGAAACGCGGCGCTTCTGTGTGGTGCGGTTGATGCGTTGCTTGATCTCCACCATCACGGCTGGATTCGCGTTGGCGTCAAGAACGCCATAGCGACGAATTCGCAGCTTGCGACGAAACTTCAGACCGTCGAGCTTGGCGCGATAGAATTGCGCGTCGCGCGTATCGTAATACAAACTCGTCACTTGATACGTGCCGCTTGGGCCGCCTTCGGGATCAGGCGTCACGTAGTCGCGCATCTCGCGAATCAAAGTCTCGGCAAGATCGGCTTTAACGATGTACTTGAGCTCGTAGCGGTTGAAGCGCTTGATCATGGCGCCGCCTCCAAGCTCACAGTGAACGGCCGATTCATCACGCGAGCTTTGCCTTTTTTCTTGGCGCGCACTTCGATGAGCTGGGGAAACGGACCGCTGTCGGGAAGGCGAAAAATCGACGCCGGTTGGCGCGCGGCCTTGCCTTCCACGGAGAAACCGCGCGAGCTAATCCTAAGACTCACGTCCTTGCCGTTGTTGCGCGCCGAGACGACTTTCACGACACCGGGGTCAGCCTTCGACTTACGCACGAGATAGACGTAGCCGCCGTCGACCAGCCCGGATTCGTGGGCGCTGATTATGCCGTGAGAACCGTCGACCAGGTTATCGGCAAACTCCGGGTAGCGCAGCAGTGTGTCTTGAAACGCGTCGAACTCCGCGTCATCGAGCGGACCGCGCGTACCGGTTTCCAGCTCGATTTGCATCTTCCAGACCTCATCGAGCACCGGAGTGCGAGCACCAAAGGCAAGGAAGCCAGCGCTGGCTAGCACAACGATGACCACCACCACGAAGCCCGCGCCTGGGCGGACGCGATATGGGAGGTTCACGGCGCTCTCGTTTCTTGGCGATCGAGTACCGCCAAGCGAGCCCCAAGCTCGCTCCAACTCGAAAGGCGCAAGACCTGTGAACGCAGATGCTCGAGCCCGCGTTCAGGGAGCGTCAGTTGCACATGGCCGGCGTCGAGGGTCGAGCCGCGCGCCACGTCGGAAACCTCATCGCAATCGACGGCGAAAAACTCACCGGCGGTGATCGAGCTCTCGCCGGCGTAGTGCACCTCGTGACGGCGTGTGTTCAGCGCGGTCTTGCTGCGGAAGACCAGGCTTCGAGTCAAACGCACCGACGACGCGTTCTTGGCGAGAACGCCGATTTTACTATCGGCGATCAAGACACCGTGGGCCGCGACTTCGGTTTCCTCACCCGCCGAAACACCGTTGTTGGTGCACCCCGAAAGCACGCTGTCGGCGAGGCGAAGGTTCGTGCCCATGAGATCCAAACAGTCGTCACCGGCGCGAGTCACTTGCACGCCACGCAGATCGGCGGTGACGAATTCGAGATCGACACCGTCCACCGGCGGCCGGTGCACCACGACATCATAGAGGCGAAGGTCGTTGACGTAGGCGACGTGCACGACGTCGTCGGCATCGGTCGTGGCGACCAAGTTCGCGCCGTCGATCGTCACGTCGTGCGAGTCATGAATATTGAGTAGCCCCGGCGCTACAAAAGATTCGTGGCCCGCGTGGCTGCCGCCGACGATCTCGAAATGACGCAGCCGCGATCCCGCCGTTGCCGGGCCCTGCAAGATGAGGCCGCCGAACGCTTTGTTCGCGTCGCGCCGGACAAAATGCACCTTGGCTTCTGGCTCACCTTCTATCGTCAGCGGACCCAAGAACACCAGCGATGCATTGGCGGCGAGTAGCAGGCGCGTGCCGGCGACGATGCGCACCGCTTGCGTCTTCGTGAAGACACGCGACGCATTGATAGCGATATCGCCGGGACCCAGGATCACCGTTTCGGGAAGCGCTGCGGCCGGAAAATCCCACGGATGCGGTGAACGCTCGCCAGCGCTGAAAGTGGGTGTGCTCGTCGCGACGGTCTTTGGCGGATCGTCGGTAGCAAACCTGGAGGAAGTGCCGGTGGTGAGGCGTGTCGAACCGCCGGTAGTCAAATCGTCGAAGACCAAATCGATCTCGCCGGGAGCGCAAGTACCGGTCAGAAAGAAAACATAGTTCCGTGGCTCGCCCTCGGCCCACACATCGCCGTGCTTGGGTTGCGGATCATCGCGGGCGACCAAACGAAGCCCAGCGGTCAACTCGGCGCGCGCAAACGGAACGAGCGTCGCGGCACGACTACTCCGGCCGATGAGCGAATCGCGCTCGCGCCGCCACACACCATCGCGGTCATCGTCGGCCCAGAGCGCGTAGTCATGGCAGCCCGGGAAGACAACCTGGCGCAAGGCGTACGCCGCGTCGCCAAAGGCGCGCACCACCAGTTTTTGAATTCCACCCGACGCCCGTTCGGACGACAGATCGATCCCAGGTTGCTCGAGGCGATCGAGCAAAAACCGCGAGCGCTTCGCAAAACCAAAAAGTTCGTTCTGCGCGCTCAGCATCCAAGCGTTCGCCGACATCGGCCGCACCATGAAACGGTGAAAGCGTGTCACCCGCGGCAACAGTTTGTAGGCATCCCAATAGGGATCGGCCGCGAGATCACCCGCCACCTTGGCGAAAGCACGGCTTGCTCGGGTACGGATCTCCGGTAGCGACGCCTTGCCAGTGAGCAACTCGTACACGGCGCGATTGCGCTTGGTGAGATAGCCGGGAACGAATTTGAGACGGATGAGCAGTGGGTTGTCGACGAGATTTAAGCGCGGCTCGTCCTGAAAACCACGGAAGCTCCAGGCGATGGGTTCGAACTTCCCGCGATACGGATCAACGTAGAATTTGTGATTGGAAAAATAGTCATGGTCGTTGCCGCCAAAAACCACGTCGAGCGCATCGAAGAAGGCGTACTTGTCGAGATCGAGCTCACTCTCGGCAAACGTCGCGAAGTCACGATTCGAGGCGGTGGTAATCGCGTGAAGAAAGCGTTCGAGCTCGTCGAAATTCTCCGCTTCGGCTTCATCACGAAACGCTACCTTCGACCAACCAGCTTTGTCCCAGAACAAACCGCCGACGTCGGCGCCCGGCTTTAGTGCTTCACTATCGCCAGAGTAGATACTGCCGGGCATGCGCCGGGTGCGCCGGAGCAGGCCTTCTTCGGGTTGAGCTTCATAGCGGTACACACCCATCTCGGTGTTGTTGATGCGCACCCAGGCGGGGAAATATTCGGGCGTGATGATGCCGCGCTCGCGTGCCAAATCGAGGAGGATCTCGTCTTCCAGGCCAAATGGCGTAGCGTCGTTGAGCAGGTTGAACACTCGCGTGCCGTCCATGAGGTCACCGCGATCGAGACGCACCTTCATTGACTTCTGCGCGCCAATCCAATGCCAGGGCTGATCGCCACGATAGCGGATCCGGCCTTCATGCATTTCACGACCCTTACGCACGAGCGTCTTGACGTAGGCTTCGGAGCCCTTCTTGCTGGTGTCCCGCAAGCTATCGAGGCTGTCTCGGGTCAGCGACAATTCGAACGTCGGCAAACTGCTGTCGTGCGGTCGCTCCGGCATGGCCAAGCGGCGAAAATCGCGCACCAGCTCGTCGTGCAAAGCCAGCTGAAAAAGTTCCAGGGTCCAAGCGGGCGCCTCTTTTTTTACTGCGCGCCGGTAGCGATCCATCTGGGCGTACGCCGACCAAGCATACCAAATCACGCCTAAGATCAGTGGCAACGCCAGCACCACGCCGGTCGCGAAGCGCAACTTGAAGAATCGAAAGCTTTGGGTCATCGTCGTGCGCGGACTGTAACATGAAGGTAACTTTGGGTGGCGGGATCTAGAATCCCGACGATAATCATAGGGATGCGCCGGACGTGGTTGATGATTCTCGTGACCTTGGGGGTCGCCTGCGGCGGCAAATCGCCCGGCAAACCCAACGACGAAACCCCAACGCTCGACTACTTCCCGCTCGCGGTAGGCACCACATGGACATATCTCGTCACCGCCGGCGCAGGCACCAAGGACAAAACCACCACTGTCGAAGCGTATGAAGACATTGGCGACGAGAAAACTGGTGTCGTGGCCTACCGCATTCACACCGACAAGGTGAGCGGCGAAACCGTCAGTTGGCAGAGCGTCAATGGCTCGGTGCTCGAGCGCCATCGCGAGCAATCGATCGACGGTGGCCAGATTACTCGCGATGAATACTACGACCCGTTCAAGTTGCGGCTCAATGAAGCTGACGACCACACTGCGCTCGGCATGACGTGGGTAGAGAGCTACACCGAGACCGCCACCGACTTTGCCGCCGGCAGTCCGGTTGGCACCTCGTCATCAACCAAAGCCGAGCAATGGAGCGTCGAGGCGGTGGATGCGAACATCACGGTCCCAGCCGGGACGTTCGATTGTTTACAGCTTCGCCGCGCCAGCCTAAGCGGCGGCTCGACCAAGATCTATTGGTTCGCCAAAGGCGTCGGCAAAATCAAAGAGGTCGGCGACGGCCAAACCGAAGAGCTCAAAAGTTATGAGCTCGCTGAATGAGAATGCCGCTGCGCCAACTCTTAGGTGTTGTCATGTTGCTCGCCGCGAACCCCGCGGCCGGTGAGGAGTCCGCGCCACCCGAAGTAGTTGCCCAGCCGGTCGCGCAAGCCCCGGCGGTCGCCGCTCCAGAGAAGGTTGTCCACGCCGACCAACCGCGGGTTCAAATCGGCGCGCGGGTGCATACCCGCTACCTGTTCACCGACACCGCACCGCACCAAGAGTTCGAGCTACGACGCGCCCGACTCATGCTCGAAGTTGCACCGGTGTCTTTCTTGAGCGGCGAACTCGATGTCGACGTCGCCGAAGTTCCGGCCGTAAAAGACGCCTTCGCCGACATCGCCGCCCTACCATGGCTGCACCTCGTCACTGGCCAATTCAAAAAACCATTCAGCCGGGTGGAGCTCTTATCGTCCGGCAAGTTGCCGCTGTGGTCGCGCGGCATCGTCACCAAGCGCATCGCGGGTAACTATGGCTTCGGTGGGCGCGACGTAGGAGCCATGGTGCGCGCCGAGCACGATCGGGCCGCGCTCGAGGTTGGTGCGTTCAATGGCACCCGTACCAGTCCCGAGGTCGACTCCGCCAAGGACATCGCCGCTCGCCTCGAATTTTTGGGAGGCAAGAGCTTCGACGTTGGCGCCTCCGGCTCGGTGCTCAACAAAAACCCCGAAGGCACCGCCCAGGATCCGTGGCATTTGTGGGCCGTTGGGCTCGATGGGCGTCTGCGTATCGGCGTGATTGATGCCACCGTTGAGGCACTCTATGCGCAGGAGCCGATACCTATAGGTAGTCGCGATCAACTCGGCATCGTGGCCTGGCTGGTGGTTCGCACCCCGCGTCTTTTGGGCGTATCGATTCGACCGATCGGCAAATTCGAACTGCTGGACGACAATGTCGACGCCGGCGGCGACCATGCCGTCGACCTGTTAGGCGGTATCAACTTGGATTTCCAAGCCCCGATCCGACTGTTCGTGCAATACGACCAGGTACTGCCGGAAAAAAATAGCAGCGAGCTCAAGGCGCGCAGCGTCGTTATTCAGCTCGCCATCGATTGGAAAACCGATCTTCTGACCGGCTCACCCGCCTTGGAGTGAGGCGCAGCGAAATCCTAGTCCAACTCCTCACGGTCCGTTGTAGACTGGAGATGGGGGACGTCCGGGGTGAAGAAAACGCTGGTCACTGACCTCAGCGAGCCACTCCGCAAGGAACGGGTGCACACGCACCAGCGAATTGCTTTGGTACGCTTCGCGGCGGTGGGTATTTTCTTTGTGTTGGAGCTCGTGCTTGGCGGCCTCTTTCGCCTGCCAGAATGGCGCAACGACTGGTGGTTTTTCGGGAGCTACCTCGCGCTCACCGCGGTATTCTTTTGGTTGGCCAAACGCCTGCGGCGCGGCACGACGTTCTTGGGACTCGCCATCGCCTTCGTCGACGTACCAGCGGTCTTCTACTTGCAATGGATGACGTTGCCGGGAAGCCCGAGTCCGAGCGGCGTCGCCGGTTTCACCATTGGTATTTACGTCTTCTTGGTCATCCTCGCGACCTTGGCGCTCGACAAGCGCATCATCTGGATCACCGCCCTCTCCGGTGTGATCTTCGAGGTGTGGCTGCAGACACTTGCGGGTGTCGGCACCGGCGCCATGGTCGCGAGTTTTCTGCTCTTGTCACTGGCCGCGGCAGCGAGTGTCTATGCCAGCAATCGCCTAGTTGATCTGGTCGGACACGTGGCGCGCGACTACGAGGAGAGAAAGCGTATCGAGCGGCAGCTCTTGCTTGCCGACAAGCTGAGCTCGATGGGCCAGATCATCGCCAGCGTCGCTCACGAGATCAACAACCCATTGGCTTACGTGGTGGTCAATGTCGACCTCGCAAAAGCCGCCATCGACGATTTGCCCAAACGCCTGGTGAGAGAAACATCTCAAGAGGTCGAAGTTCGAACCCTTGAAATCGCTTCGATGCTCGACGCCGCGGTGAACGGCGCCGAGCGTCTGCGTTTCTTGGTTACCGATCTGCGCAAGATGTCACGCGCCGACGACGACGCGCACGAGGCCGAAGTGATCGGCGTCATCGAATCGTCGATCTCCATTGCTCAAGGCGAGATCAAAGAGCGCGCCACGCTCGAGCGAGATCTCCAACCGGTACCGAATGTCCTGATGAGTCCCATGCGCCTCAGCCAAGTGATGCTGAATCTTCTGGTAAACGCCGCACAAGCGATCCCGCCGGGCTTCGCCGACGTGAATCGCGTACGAGTGCGCACCTTTGCTAACGGCACGTCAGTCGTCATCGAGGTGGGTGACACCGGCGCGGGAATTTCCGAAGAAACCAGGGAGCGTCTGTTCGAACCCTTCTTCACCACCAAGCCAGCGGGCGAAGGTACCGGTCTTGGTTTGTCGATCTGTCACGACATCATCACTCAGGCAGGCGGCACAATTGTCGTCGACAGCACGATCGGCAAAGGCACGACGTTTCGCATTACGTTGCCCACCCGCGCTCCCGCCTCAATCAATTGATCGCCCGCGTTGGGTCCGCTACCTTCGCATGTCGGCCTGCACATTTTTTTGGGGTATCGAATGATCAAACGTCTTCTTCTCAGCGCATTGTGCGCATCGGTCGCGCTGTCGAGCGCTTGTGGCTCGGACAAGAAAGACAAACCCAACGGTAAGACCAAGGACGCCGACGGCGACGGCGTCGACCGACCGGATGACTGCAACGACGACGATGCGAACGTCTGGGCGCTGCAAATCGCCTATGCCGATTCGGACGAAGATAGATACACGCTCGCGACCGCCGAGGAGATCTGCGTTGGTGACGCGCTGCCCGACACTTACGCAGCGGAGGCGAGCGTCGTAGAAGACTGCAACGACAACAACCCCTCGCTCCATACTAGCCTCACAGGCTTTCTCGACGCTGACACCGATGGCGAGACGGTTGGCAGCGAGGTTTCGTTCTGTACTAGCGGGGCTTTGCCGAGCACCTACCTCGCGCTAGCGAGCTCCGACGAAGACTGTGACGACGGCGACGAGTATGCATTTCACGGCGCCGCGTCCGAGGATCCAATCGAGTGCATGCGCGATGCGGACGAAGACGGCTACGGCGACATGACCCCGGGCGTCGGAGTAACTCCCGGCACGGACTGCGATGACGAAGACGATGACCTCTTCACCATGCTGCCGGGCTTCGTCGACTCCGACGGTGACGGTTTCACCGTCGGCGGCCCAGTCGACGTGTGCACTGACGGCATCACCCGGCCCGAAGGCTACAACGAAGCCGGCACCATTCCCCAAGATTGCGACGATGATGTCGACACCGTTTTCCTACCAATCGTCGGCTACACCGACGAGGACGGCGACGGCGTTGGTTTGGCCGGCAGCGGTCAGACGTTCTGCACCGATGGTGACCTTCCCGAAGACTACGTCGACGCCGGAGATCCGGCACGTTTCGATTGCGACGACGGAGACGAGTTTGCCTACCCAGGATCGGCCGCGAACGACAGCACGACCGCCTGCATGCGCGATTTCGACGGCGACAACTACGGGGACATGACGGCACCAGGCGGTGGTGTCGTCGGCAGCGATTGCGACGACAACAACGGCGGTCTCTACCTTTTGACGACCGGCTACTTCGACTACGACGAAGACGGTTCGGGTGGCGACAGCAGCCCGGTGTGCACCGGCGGCTTTCTCCCGGCTGGGTTTCTCGGCGCGGCCGGCGACTGTGATGACTTAGATCCGCTGCGCAGCCCGCAAGGTTTCGAGATCCCCGACGACGGTATCGATGGCGATTGTGACGGCGGCCCCGATCTATCGCACACAGATCTTGTCGGCCTCTACGTCTCCGAAACCGACTGCGAAACCGACGTCCCACCGTACGGATCGAGCGACAACCCCTACTGCTCGCTCACCCAAGCCATCAACGACAGCGAAAACTCCGGTTTGATTTTTGTCTCCGGCAGCTACAATACCAAGGTTCTTATCAACAAGCCCATTGCCCTCTTGGGCGGCTACAATCGCGTCGATTGGACGCGCGGCCCGAGCTATCGCAGCTCTTCGACCTTGAGCGGCAATTCCGGGGATCCGAGCACCCTCGACATTTCCGACGTCGACGGCGACGTGGTGATCGAGGGCTTCACCGTCCTGAGCCCTAGCAACGGCGCCGAAGTCATGAGCACCGTCGCGGTGTCGGTCCACCATTCATCGGTACTTCTCGTCAACGACGTAATCGTCGCGCGCGACGCGGCGAGTTCGCCCGCGTTCTACTCGGTGGGAGTCTTAGTAGAGGGTGCAAGTAGCGGCGTTGTACCCGAGGTAAGCATCGAAGGCTGCACCGTCACCGCGGGCTTGGGGCAACGACGCGCCGCCATCGCCTTCACTACCCCGACCCGTATGATCTCCGACACGCAGCCCGGAGTATTCCTCAGCACTGGCCACCTGACGGGGAATTTCATCGACTCGACAGCAAGCGCGTCGGGCTCCTATTTCGGTATCTTCGCGACCGAAGCCGACCTGACGATTCGCGACAACACCATCAACGAAAATGTATTCGCCGTGCACGGCGCCAAAAGCACCGGGATTTTTGTGAACGACGAGGCGACCGAACTCACCTCCGAGCTCACCCTGTTTCGCAACACGGTGAACGCCGGTCTTGGCGTCAACGATTGCCATGGGCTTCGCTTCAAAGGCGACCGCTTTGACATCCACGAAAACGACATCAACGGCTGCGTCGACGGTTCGGAAACCTACGGTGTCGAGATCGATTCGTCGATCGACGGAGACTTTCGCCGCAACGACGTTTGGGGCGGCTACATCCAGGGCGACGGCGACGCTGTCGGGATGCGCGTGACAGGGGGTGGGGCGACACGAATCACCAACAACGTCATCATCGCGGGCAGCGGCCGACAGACGCACGCCCTCGAGGTGCTCGACGCCTACCTAACCTTCGCGATGAACAGCGTCTATGCCGGCAATGCGACCGGTGGCATCGACCCTGGCTCGGCGACGCACATCGGCGGCGCGGTGTGGGCCCGCTCGGGTTCGCACCTTACCCTGATCGGCAATGCGTTGGACGGCGGCACCGCAAGCGGTGGCGGTTTCTTTGGAAGCACCCTCGGACTCGTCGTCGAATCAGGCTCGCAAGTCCTCGCGCGCGGCAACGCGTTTCACGCCGACTTCACGGCGGCTATCTACACCGCGCCCGATAGCTTCATGCCGCGCACCGTTGCCGACCTGAATGATTGCTCAAACCTCGCGGCGGGCTGCTCATCTGGAACCACCGGCAACCTCGCCTTCGCGGACTTTCATTACTCCGACGCGGAGAACGGCTGGCTCGATCTCGAAGAAGGGAGCCCGCTCATCGATGCCGCCATCGATCCGATCACCGTTTCGGTGATCGGCGGTTGTCCTTCGCTGACCGATCAAGATCTCTATGACCGCGCCCGCGTGCGACGGCCAACCGAGGGGAATGGCGACGGTGGCGCGTTCTTCGACTTCGGAGCCTACGAATACATTTGGTGAGACTGTGATCTAGCGCACAGACCGCCGATTGGAGTGTGGTCTATGAGCCCGGCTTCCTTGCACACGTGACTTTCGAAAGGTTGCTCATGAACTCCGCGCGTTTGTCTTGTCTCGTTGTTATCGTCGCCTCATCCGTCGCCTGCGGCGGCGCCAAAAACTGGGTCGCAGGCGATCCTGTCTTGTTCCAAGCCGGGGCCCCGCAAGAGGCGGTCTTCGACAAACTCGTCGGTGCCGCCAAATCGGCGGGCTACCGTATCCGTGAAGAAGACGCATCACGCGGCTATTTCCGAGTTCGCTCGCACGTCGACAACGATATCTATCTCGGCGGTGCTTGGGTGGACGCGGAGGCAATGAGCGACGAGGAGATCGCCAAGACTCTCCTGGTCGGAGCGATCGTCACCACCGGACCTTCCGGCTCGCGCATCTCCAATATCCACGTGCTCGTGCAAGACGATGGCACGATCAAGATCCGAGCTGACGGCTACCACATCAAGCGCGACGGGCGGATGCACGTGCAGCTACGCCAAGAAATGGATCAGCTCGCGGCAACCCTGCGCGACGCCGTTGGCGGCTCGACCAACGCGCAGACGACGGACACCCACGCCGCTTTGTAGGACGACTAGTTTCTACAGACGTCTTTCGCCATCACCCACGGCGAGGGCTACCTCCCAAAACGATCGTCGGGCAAGCTAGGTTGTCACACCCTTGTGCCATAACGCTCATAGGCTGGCGGTCGGGGGTTGCTCGGGGACCCCTGACCCCAGCCGTTGTTCAATAGACGCACCCGTGGGATAGGCACAGCCGCATGGAACCGGGGTTTACGCATCTGCACCTGCACTCGCAGTACTCGCTGCTAGACGGTGCGATCCGCCTCGAAGAGCTCCTCCCCGTCGTCAAAGAAAAGGGAATGGACTCGGTCGCGGTCACCGACCACGGCAACATGTACGGCGCGGTCCATTTCTATAAGGAAGCCCAAAAGCAAGGCGTCAAACCCATCCTTGGTTGCGAGGCCTACGTCGCCGGCCCCAAGGGCCGCCAAGACCGCTCCGATCGCTCCGCGAGTCACCTTATCCTCTTGGCCAAGGACAACGAGGGCTACAAGAATCTCTCGTACCTGGTGTCGATGGGTTTTCTCGAGGGCTTCTATTATCACCCGCGCATCGACCGAGATCTTCTGCGCAAGCACGCCAAAGGGCTCTATGCCACCTCGGCCTGCTTGGGCGGCGTGGTCAACAAATGCCTGATGCGCGAGGGCGAAGGCGCGGCGGCAGCCACCGCCAAGGAATTCAAGGAGATCTTCGAGCCTGGCCACTTCTTTTTGGAGCTGCAAGACAATGGCTACGAAGAGCAGAAGCGCGCCAACGATGTGCTCATGGAGATCGGCAAGACCTATGACATTCCCATGGTCGCTACCGCTGATTCGCACTACTTAACGCCGCAAGACTCCGCCGCGCATGAAATTCTCATGTGCATTCAGCAGAACAAATCGCTCGGCGAATTTCGCCAGGGCATGAAGCACTCCGATCTCTTGTACGTGAAGAGCCCGGAAGAGATGTGGAAGTCGTTTGAGCGCTACTGCCCCGAGGCAGTGGAGAACACCGTCCGCATCGCTAAGAACTGCAACGTCAAACTCGACCTTGGCCAGGTCTATTTGCCGAACTACAGCGTCCCGCAAGGCCGCACCCTCGAGAGCTACCTCGAAGAGATCACCCACAACGGCCTGCGTGAACGTATCCGCGAGGCCAGCTACTCTGTCGACGAAGTCGCCTACAAGCAGCGCTTGGACTATGAGCTCGCGGTCATCAACAAGATGGGCTTCGCGGGCTACTTCCTCATCGTTTGGGATTTCATCCGTCACGCCAAGAGCCAAGAAATCCCGGTCGGCCCCGGCCGTGGCTCAGGCGCCGGTTCGTTGGTCGCCTACTCGCTGCGCATCACCAACATCGATCCCATCCCACACGATCTCCTCTTCGAGCGCTTCTTGAATCCCGAACGTGTCTCGATGCCCGACTTCGATATCGACTTCTGCCAAGACCGCCGCGGCGAAGTCATCAACTACGTCTCCGAAAAATACGGGCGTACCAACGTCGGCCAAATCGTCACCTACTCGCAGCTATCGGCGAAGAGCGTCATCAAAGACGTCGGCCGCGTCATGGAGCTCCCTTTCCAAGAGGTCAACGAGCTCACCAAGCTCATCCCGGGGCTGATCAACGGCAAGAAGGTCACTATCGATCAGGCTCTCGAGCTCGAACCAAAGCTCACGGAAGTCCAGGAGCAGAAGCCGGTCTACAAAGAGGTCATCAAGATCGCGCGAGCACTCGAAGGCCTAAATCGCCAGACCGGTATCCACGCCGCCGGCATAGTCATCGGTGACAAACCGCTTTGGGAGTACGTGCCGGTTTGTCGCGGCAAGGAAGGCGAAATCGTCACGCAGTTCGCCAAAGACGAGGTCGAGCAAGCAGGCCTGGTGAAGTTCGACTTCTTGGGGCTCAAGACGCTCACCGTCGTCGCCAACGCTGCCAAACACATCCGCAAGCGCGAAGGCGATGGCCCACTCGGGCCTCATAAGACATTCAATCCCGAGCTCTTACCACTCACCGACCCCAAGGTATTCCAGCTCATCGCTAGCGGCGACACCGACGGCGTCTTCCAGCTCGAATCTTCCGGCTTCAAAGAGCTGCTCAAGCGCCTTCGGCCTGACCGCTTCGAAGATATCGTCGCGGCGGTGGCGTTGTATCGCCCGGGTCCGCTCGACGCCGGCATGGTCGACGACTACATCGCCCGCAAGCACGGCAAGAAAAAGGTCAGCTATCCGCACGCGGTTCTCGAAGACACCCTGTCGCCCACCTACGGCGTCATCGTCTACCAAGAACAAGTCATGCGAATCGCCGTGGCCCTCTCCGGCTTCACCTTGGGCGAGGCCGACACGCTGCGCAAAGCCATGGGCAAGAAAAAAGCCGACGTCATGGCGAAGATGCGCGAACAGTTCGTCAAAGGCGCCGAGGCGAAGAACGGCATGCCGGTAAAACAAGGCGACGAGCTGTTCACCCAAATCGAGAAGTTCGCCGGCTACGCCTTCAACAAGAGCCACAGCGCCGCGTACGCGGTTATCTCGTACCAAACCGCGTTCTTGAAAACCTACTACCCGGTCGAATTCATGGCCGCCCTGCTCTCTACGGAAATGGGCGTGCAAGACAACGTCGTGCGCTACATCCAAAGCGCGCGCGAGCACGGCATTCCGGTACTGCCGCCCGACGTCAACCGCTCCGAACGCGATTTCTCGGTCGTGGAGATCCCCAAGCGTCATAAAAGGAACACGCCCAAGCCCGCCGAAGGTGAGCTCGAGCGCGCCATTTTGTTCGGCCTAGGCGCGGTGAAAGGCATCGGCGATGCGGCGATTGAAGGCATCGTGCAGGGCCGCGCCGAAAAAGCCTACTCCTCGGTGTACGGCTTCTGCGAAGGCCTCGATGGCAAGAAGGTCAACCGCAAGGTGCTCGAAGCCCTGGTGAAATCCGGCGCCATGGACGGCTTCGGCAAACCACGGTGGCAGCTCTTTGGTGCCTGCGACAAGGCGCTCGAGGCCGGTGCTTCGGCGTCAAAAGACCGCGCTTCCGGCCAGCGCAATCTTTTCGGCGGCGGCGCCAAAAGCACTGTCACCGAGTTTTATCCCGTTGAAGGCGAATGGAGTGAGAAGCAACGCTTGGCTTCCGAAAAAGAGGCGCTGGGTTTCTACATCACCGGCCATCCGCTCGATCGCTACGTCGAAGACATGCCGCGCCTCACCTCCTGCTCCACGCAAGGTCTCGCCGACATCGCGAGCAAGCACCACATGCGCTTCTCCGAAGTAGCGGTGGGCGGCGTCATCACCCAATTGCGTGAACGGCCGCTCAAGAGTGGCAACGGCCGCATGGCGTTCGTCACCCTCGAAGATCTGCACGGTACCTGTGAGGTATTGGTGTTCAGCAAAGTGTTTGCCGAATACGAGCAGATTCTAAAGAGCGACGAGCCGGTGCTCATTCGCGGCGCCGTGGTGCTCGAAGGGGGCGACGACGAAGAGGGTGGCGGCCAAACCGTCAAGCTGCGCTCCACCGGGGTCGAGCTTCTCGCCGAAGCGCGAGCGAAGAAAACCCGGCGTTTCGAAATGGCCATCCCGGTCTACGCCTTGGACTCCGACAAGCTCACTCGCCTAAAAGAGCTATTGGTCGAGAGTCCTGGCGAAGTCCCGGCGCGCCTCACTATCACCGAGCCCGATCTATTCGAGACGGTCATCGCCCTTCCCGAGACGATGAAGGTAAACCCAACCGATGAGCTGTTGGTGCGCGTCGACAAGCTATTCGGGCAGAAGGTCGTACGCCTTAGCTAAGTCGCCCTCCTGGCGCCTCCCGTCTTCTCAAACGCGCGCCGACCTGGCAGGTAGCTCGTTCGGCTGAGCTTGCCGAGCGAGGAGTCTTTGCATGTCACGATGCGTCGTTCTCGTTGCCTTGCTGGTCGTATGCAACACGTCTTGCGACGACCCTGAGAAGAAAAAGAAGGACCCGGGGCCGCTCACCAGATGTGATGCGGTGGAAGCGGCATTCGCGGAGTGCGGCCTAAACAACGATGGCTTCGCCTTCGATCACTACGGCTGCGAGGACGCGAGCGACTGCGTAAAGGGCTGCCTCCTCGAAGCCAGCTGCGACGATCTGGCCACCTGGTATTGCGCGCCCCTAACCGTCGACGGCGATTTCAAAGCCTGCCTCGACGTATGCGACCCACCGTTCGTGTGTGACGGCCACGAAGTTGCCGAGAACTTCTTGTGCGACACGGAAAACGACTGCACCGACGCCTCGGACGAAGACGGCTGCGATTACTTGGAATGCGATGGCGGCGATGAGTACTCACTGCTGTTTGTTTGCAACGGCTTTGAGGAATGCGCCGACCACAGCGACGAGGCGGG
>JADMIO010634623.1_pt1 | contig 16384 bp, 12 predicted proteins | sample 8958161 | NCBI WGS metagenome assembly JADMIO01 (sample SAMN16585339, study PRJNA669376) | soil metagenome | isolation source: Crop rotation soil | place: USA: Cullars Rotation, Alabama | collected 2011
CTTGCTTTATCTCGCTGCGATTACCAACGCCGTGGTGTTATCCCTCCCGTCGCGCGCCAACGATTCCTCCACTAAACGATGCGCGGCATTGCCGTCCGCTTCCTCCGCTCGCAGGAATTCCACGAGCTGATGGTTGTAAAGGCCCTCCGTCAGCCCGTCGGTGCAAAGGAGAAAAATGTCTCCCGGTTCATATCCGACCGCTCCGACCTGTGGATCGATAAATTGGTTGCTGCCCCCGAGCGCTTTTTGCAAGACGTTCCGCCGCGGATGTGTCCGCGCTTCGCGTTCGTTGATCTGGCCGTTCCGAAACATCCAGCCAACGTACGTATCGTCGTGGCTTAGCTGCTTGATCGTGTCCTGACCTTTTGGGAGGTAATAAATCCGGCTGTCGCCTACGTGCCCAAAGAACATCCAGGAAGGACTAAACCAACACATGCTCAACGTCGCTTCCATGCCCCTGGTTTCATCGTAACTCCCACCGACAAAAACCAGGGACTTATGAATTTCATCGTAAAGCGCCTCCATAATGTCCTCAAAGTCCGCGGCCAGCCCCAAGGCGGATTGCTTAAATGATTTGGGCAAAAGTTTCGTGATCTTTTCGATGGCAATTTGGCTCGCGTATTCGCCCGCCTTAGCTCCACCCATTCCATCGCTCACCGCGAATGCGTAATCCATCGCCACCAACGAGCCCTCGCCAATTCTCCCGAGGTGATGCACCTCATGTGCATCGAAGCAAAGCCCCAGGAACGCGTCTTCGTTGTTCTTCCGAACGCGTCCAATATCCGTTCGGCCGGACCACCGCAACAATTTGGCGCCGCCTTCTTTAATTTTTGGCTGCATCTTGTTCGAAGCCGGGAAGAATGGTGGCAAATTCGAAATCGATCACGCAAAAACGCCCATCGCCTTGACGGTACGTCACATTGCGCATCTCCGGGTCATCATGCCGCACACCAAAGGACTCCAGTTCTGCAAATAGTTCCTTCAAACGCTTTTCATCAAGGTGTTCCACGCGGCCGCCGCAGTTATTGGTAACGATGCGCAGCTTTTCACGGTCTGCTTCCAGCAGCCGGGGCACAAAATTGCATCCCCTGGCTTCCAAAAACCTTAAAATCTTTACTTCTTGATCGAAGCGTTCCTGGGCCTTGGGACCCCGGTACGTTTTAATCACCCGGCCATCAAACGTGAGGTTTACCGTCGAACGCAGCGTATCTTTAACCTTCAGCATATCTTGGCGCAAACCCGGCGCCCTGCTCAAATTCGCGCATTTAGATTAATTCGCCACAGCCACTTTTTCCGGCGACGACATTGCGCAATCCTAGTCACCGAGGGAATAGCCGCATCCAGCGCGTCATTGCAATACCTTTCCAAAATCCCCGCAGGATTTTCTTGCGCGTGGCATTCAGGATGCTAAGTCCATGGGCAACGACACGCAGTTTGGCGCGCCGCCCAGGGGAAAATGGAGGACGGAACGCCGTATCGTTGTCGGAAACTGACCCCTGACTAGATAGATACACAACGCACAACTCACTGGCGCCATGGCGAAATACAAACTCGAATATATTTGGCTGGACGGCTATCAACCCACTCCCAATCTGCGCGGCAAGACGCAGGTCAAGGATTTTGACGGCTTTCCGAAACTAGAACAGCTCCCCATTTGGGGCTTCGACGGAAGCTCCACCCGCCAGGCCGAAGGCCGCAGTTCTGATTGCATGCTCAAGCCCGTCGCAGTCTATCCGGACACCACCAAGAAAAACGGCGTCCTTGTCATGTGTGAAGTCATGATGCCGGATGGCAAAACCCCGCATCCTTCCAATTCCCGCGCCGGCATTTACGATGACCCGGACGCCTGGTTCGGTTTCGAACAGGAATACTTTCTTTACAAAGACGGCGCTCCTCTCGGCTTCCCCAAGGGGGGCGGTTTCCCTCCGCCACAAGGTGAATATTACACCGGCGTCGGCTACAAAAACGTCGGCGATATCGCCCGTGAAATTGTCGATACGCACCTCGATCTTTGCCTCGATGCGGGCATCAACCATGAAGGCATCAACGCCGAAGTCGCCAAGGGACAATGGGAATTCCAAATCTTTGGCAAAGGTTCCAAAACCGCCGCGGATCAAATGTGGATGGCCCGTTATTTGATGATGCGCCTCTGTGAAAAATACGGCGTGGACGTGAACTGGCATTGCAAACCGCTTGGTGTGGATGTCGATTGGAACGGCTCCGGCATGCACTCCAATTTCTCGACCAAGTACATGCGCGAAGTGGGCGGCAAGGAATATTTCGAAGCCCTGATGGCGGCGTTCGACAAATATAAGAACGAACACATCGCGGTTTACGGCCCGGACAACCACCTGCGTCTGACGGGTCTCCACGAAACGCAATCGATCGATAAATTCAACTACGGCGTGGCCAACCGTGGTGCCTCCGTCCGCGTGCCGCACAGCTTTGTAAACAATGGCTACAAAGGTTATCTCGAAGACCGCCGTCCGAACTCCCAGGGCGATCCATATAAGATCGCCAGCCGCATTCTGCAAACGATTGCGACGGTCCCGACCAAGTAATTCCGGGTCGAGGTAGGAATCAAAACTGACATGGCGCGGGATGCACCCCGCGCCATTTTCTTTGATGGCAATGCTCGCGCGGCGAGAGTTTGCCCGCCTTCAGCGGGCGTTCCGGGCGAAATTCACTTCTCCCGCTTCCGCCAGACCCTTTCCCGTTTCTTAACCTCCGCCCGCAATAATTCTTCCGCCGACGAACCCTGCTCCTGCGCCGCTGCTGCGAGCGCAAATAATTGCTGCGCGACTTGTTCCCGAGTCGGCTTCACCACCTTCTCCGTTCCATCAAAAATCTTCGCCTTCCGCGCCTTTTTTGCCAGTTTCTCCGCATACATCAACGCGGGCAGTTGCTTCGGGATGCCATCAAAAACACTGGGCCGCTCCTGCTTCGTCCCTGCCTTTTCCGCCTTTTTGATCTTGTCCCACTGCGCCCAAACCTCATCCACCGTCTTCGCATTTGAATCCCCAAACACATGTGGATGCCGCCGAATCAATTTTTCCGAAATGGTCTTCGCCACTCGGTCAAAATCAAACGCCCCCCGCTCCTGCGCCAACTGACAATGAAACACCACCTGCAACAACAAATCCCCCAACTCCTCTACCATCTCCGAATCATCCCCCGCCTCAATCGCATCCATCAACTCATACACTTCTTCCACCGCATGAAATCGCAGCGACATATGATCCTGTTCCCGATCCCAGGGACAGCCCTCCGGCGATCGCAATTTCGCCATGATTTCAATCAACTCTTCAATTGCCGGGTTCTTCACTTTCTTTCGCGCGCTCACAAAATCACCAAGTCATCACGATGCACAATCACCACATCCGTTTTTGCCAATTCCTTCCCACAAATCGCTGTCGACCCCGTTTTTGCGACCCCGCGAGCAAACTCCACTCCATTCACATCCCGAATGCTGATCACATCTCCCGCCTCGAACTTCCCCTCGCACTTCACCACTCCAGGCAAAAGCAAACTCCGGCCTTTTTCCCGCAACGCTTTTTTCGCTCCGTCGTCCACTACTACCGATCCACGCGGGCGATGAAAAAACGCGATCCTCCGTTTTCGGCTGCCCAGTTTGCTCGGCTTGGGCACGAACAACGTTCCAAAATCGTCTTCAGCCAAAGCTTTTTCGATTCCCTTTTTGTCTCGCCCACTTGCGATTACCAATGGAATGCCAGAACGCATCACGATTTTCGCCGCATCAATCTTCGAATTCATTCCGCCCACGGCCGTCGCGCTTGTCGTTCCTGACGCGCTCGCTTCAATTGAATCCGTAATCTGCTCAATCGTATGCACCAACTGCGCGTTTGCCTTCCCGAAATTTTCGATTACCCCATCCACCGTCGTTAGAATTACGAGCAAGTCCGCTGGCAACAGACACGCCGTCAGCGCGGAAAGTTTGTCATTATCCCCAAACTTGATCTCCGCGAACGAGATCGCGTCATTCTCATTGATGATTGGAATCACTCCATGCTCCAACAAACGCACCAAAGTATTTCGCGCATTCAAATGTCGATCGTGATGTTCTACATCCGAATGCGTCAAAAGCACCTGCGCCACATTCAACTTATGTTTGGCGAACAGCCCCTCATAAGTGGTCATCAACCGCGATTGCCCCACCGCCGCGCACGCCTGCAACTCCGCCAGCTCCGTCGGCCGCTTCGCGTGCCCCAGCACTCCCATCCCTGCGCCCACCGCCCCCGAACTCACCAAAACCACCTCGCGCCCAGCCCCCCGCTGCCGCGCCACTTGCGCCACCAAATGCTCTAGTTGCGCCAAATCCGGCTGCTTTTTTGCATCCGTGAGCACGCCGGTCCCCAGCTTCACCACAATTCGCTTAACATCTTTCAGCAACTCCCGCCGCATTCGATTAGAAGACCGGAAAATCGCGATTCAAAAAAGCAAAATGATTAATGGCCTATTCACCACAAAAGAAAAAGCCGCTCGACGTTGAATCGAGCGGCTTTCGTGTGGAAATTTTCTTAGCGTTTCTTGGCCGGCTTCGCCGCGCTCTTTTTCGCTTCTTCAATCGCCGCCTGCGCCGCCGCCAAACGCGCTACCGGCACGCGGAACGGCGAGCAACTCACATAACTCAGGCCGATCTTGTGGCAGAACTTCACGGAATCGGGATCACCACCGTGTTCGCCGCAGATGCCGAGTTTGATGTCAGGACGCGTTTGACGCCCCTTCTCAATCGCGATCTGCATCAACTGGCCTACGCCGCTCTGGTCGATGCTCGCGAATGGATTGCGCTTCATGATCTCCGCTTCCTGGTAAGGAGCGAGGAAGGAACCGGAATCGTCGCGACTCATGCCGAGCGCGGTTTGCGTGAGATCGTTGGTGCCGAAGCTGAAGAATTCAGCGGTTTCCGCAATTTCGTTGGCCGTGAGCGCTCCGCGCGGCACTTCGATCATGGTGCCGACACTGTAGGCGAATTTCACCTTCTTCTCCGCCTGCACAGCCTTGGCCGTATCGTGAACGATCGCGACCTGCAAATCGAGTTCCTTCTTGAAACCGACCAGCGGGATCATGATTTCGGGCTTCGCTTTGATGCCCTTCTTGGCGGCGTCAGCGGCGGCTTCGAAAACGGCGCGCGCCTGCATGCGCGTAATTTCCGGATACTTGATTCCCAAACGGCAGCCGCGGAACCCAAGCATCGGATTAAACTCATGCAATTCGTGCACGCGGTTGGCAATACGCTCCACTGGGATGCCGAGTTTCTTCGAGAGATCAAGCTGCTGTTCCTTGCCGTGCGGCAAAAATTCGTGCAACGGCGGATCGAGGAAACGAATCGTGGCCGGGAATCCTTTCAATTCTTTGAAGATGCCAAAGAAATCTTCGCGCTGATACGGCAACAACTTCGCCAAAGCCGCTTCGCGCGCTTCGAGCGAATCCGCCAGAATCATTTCGCGCATCGCGTCGATGCGATCACCTTCGAAGAACATGTGTTCCGTGCGCGTGAGGCCGATGCCGGTCGCCCCGAATGCAATCGCGTTGCGCGTCTGCTCCGGAGTGTCGGCGTTCGTGCGCACTTGCAAGCGGCTGGCCTGCCCGCACCACTTCATCAGTTGCGCGTAGTTTTTGAACTTCTCCGTCGCCTGAGCGGCCTTGTCGCCGTTGATCAAGCCAGCGATGATTTCCGAAGGCGCCGTCTTTATCTGGCCGCCGTAAACCTGCCCCGACGTGCCATCGATCGAGAGGAAGTCACCTTGCTTAAAGGACTCACCATCGACCGTAACAGTCTGGGCCTCGTAATCGATCTGCAACGCCGATGCGCCACAAACGCAAACCTTGCCCATCTGGCGCGCGACCAGCGCCGCGTGCGAACTCACGCCGCCGCGGGCAGTCAAAATGCCTTCCGCCGCGATCATGCCGCGGAGATCTTCAGGCGACGTTTCCACGCGAACGAGGAGAACCTTTTCGCCTTTTTCGGCAGCTTCCACCGCGCGATTGGCGTTGAAATAAATCTTGCCCGTCGCGGCGCCAGGACCGGCTGGCAAACCAGTCGCGATCGCTTTGGCTTTCTTGACTTCATTCGCGTCGAAAACCGGCGCCAGCAATTGATCGAGTTGATCCGCCGGGTTCCGCAATACCGCTGTCTCCCAGGTGATCAATTTTTCTTTCACCATGTCCGCCGCAAATTTCAGCGCCGCCATGGCAGTGCGCTTTCCGTTGCGCGTTTGGAGCATGAACAGCTTGCCTTCCTGCACGGTGAATTCGATGTCCTGCACGTCCTTGAAATGCGATTCAAGAATCTTGCGCACGTTCATCAACTCCTTGTAGGAGTTCGGCATCTGCTCCTTGAGCTTCGCCACCGGCTCCGGCGTGCGCACCCCGGCGACCACGTCTTCGCCCTGTGCGTTGATCAAGAATTCGCCGTAGAATTCGTTGGCGCCATTCGCAGGATTGCGCGTGAAGGCCACACCCGATCCTGACGTTTCGCCGGTATTTCCGTAAACCATCGCCTGGACGTTTACGGCCGTTCCCCATTCAGAAGGGATGTTGTATTTGCGGCGATAAACGATCGCGCGATCATTCATCCACGAGCCAAACACAGCGCCCGCCGCGCCGCGCAATTGATCCCACGGATCGTTCGGAAACACCTTCCCGGTCCGTTCCTTCACCAGCGCCTTGAATCGCTTCACCAACTCCTGCTGATCTTCCGCCGTAAGTTTCGAGTCTTCAATATCCTCGTGATACTTCTCATGCTTGAATTCATGAATCACCGTTTCAAACGGTTCATGATCTTCGTTTTCACGCTTCTGCACGCCGAGGACGACGTCACCATACATCTGGATAAACCGCCGATAGCAATCCCACGCGAACCGCTCATTCTTCGTTGCATTCGCCAGCGAAATCACCGTCTGATCGTTCAATCCGAGGTTCAAAATCGTATCCATCATGCCCGGCATCGAATCGCGCGCGCCCGAGCGCACCGCCACCAGCAACGGCATCCCGCTTGTGCTGCCAAACTTGCATCCCATGATCTTCTCCATGTTGGCAACACCCGCCTCCATTTGCCCCTGCAACTCCTTGGGATAAGTCCGTTTATGCGCGTAATAATAGGTGCAAACCTCGGTGGTGATCGTGAACCCTGGAGGCACCGGCAAACCGATGCGCGTCATCTCCGCGAGGTTGGCGCCCTTGCCGCCGAGCAATGGTTTCATCGATCCATCGCCGTCAGCTTTTTTATTGCCAAAAACGTAAACGTATTTGGCCGCTTTCTGTGCTTTAGCCATAGTAAATCAAAACGAAAAACGGACTTCTTTTAAATCCCCCGAAAAACCGGAGCGGGGAGAGTAACAAAGAAACTTGTTGTGTCAAAACCTTTGCGGAACATATTCAATCGCGCATTTTCGCCAATTTCTGCGGATTCGTGACGTTGATTGAAGGCGAAACCCATTTAAATGCGAAAAGAGATCGTCATCGGCTTTTTGGTAACCCTTGCCGTGGCTGGCGCCTCCGAGGTTATGCCTCAAGGTGGCTCTTTTCTAATGCTCGTCGCTGGGGGATTCGCCACCGCAAACCTTTTCGGAGGATTGCGGCTCCCATTCGCGGTGCGGGCGCTCTCGACCATGATTCTCTTTTACTTCGGTTACCAAATCTGCCTTTTAGGCAGAACTACTGAGCCCGGGCTAACTCGCTACACTATCCAATGGATGCTGATGGCGTTTTTGTTGATTGGACTTTTGCCATCGCTGACATTGGCAAGAATTTGGAACGGCAAAACGCCAATTCTTCTCCTCACTCTAATTTTCCCATGGTCGTTCCTAGCCGCCGCCGGCGTCGCTGAATTCGAAGAATGGCAATTCGTCAGAAAACACGCCTCTGGAGTCGGTCCTACCGCCCGTTGGACTGTTTCCAATCACTGGCTTTCCTACGATGCGCAGACGAAACAACTCCATGGCTCCGACTAGATCGATCTTTCTTTGAAGTCAAAATCCGACGATGGGACAACCAACCTCATCAGAACTTTACAGCCCGCAATTGAAGAACGATATTCAATCTCTGGAAACAATGAAAAGCCCCGATCCAGACCGGTGGCGAATCTCAAATCGTTGGCGGCCCACCCTTTTTGTTTTGGGCATTGCCACCGTCACCCTCGCCGTCGATTGGCTTCTCGACCTCCTCCGCTGACACCCTCCAAAATCCGTTCGCCTAGGAAACATTCAACTAGCAACCAAACCGGTCCGCAGAGGCAAAATGGCTTCCTCACGATTTCTTCTTCACAAAGTCCAAATTGACGACTCTCTCATTTTCTGGCCAACTAATCGTATTAGGCAAAAACCATGAAAGCTTTATTCCTTGCCCTCTCGCTCTCTCCCGTTTGGGCCGCGAGTCCTTTTGACACATGGACCGTTGTCACCCCGCCTGGTGAAACCGCCGCGTTTAAAACGGTCGCATTTGGCCAGGGCAAATTCCTCGCCGGCGCGGCAAACGGGAAACTCTATTCATCCACCGACGGCGCTAATTGGACCAGTGTCTCGAATCCAAATCCCTATGACTTCGCGCATCTCATATTTTTCCGGAATCGATTCTTTGCTACGACTTCGGAGAGTCCCCAACGAACTGCCTTGTACGATTCTCCCGACGGTGTGGCTTGGACTTTTAGGGTGAGCCAGGATGGCGATTTCGGCGCTTGGGATACGGTTCTTTTTTGGCAAGGCAAATATCAAGTCGCAGGCAGGTCAAGAGGCGCCTCAAGTTCAGATCTGTTACAATGGACCATACACCCAAATGGCACGCAGGAAGCAGTGGGCATCCCAGAAACAGCCGTTGGTAATGAAAATGTCTATATCTGGACAGGAATTGGAACGTATAGCAGGGCGGTGACTGCCAATTCCGTCACAACACTTACATCTCTCTACCAACATCCCGTCGTCTATCTGGAGCCGAACTTCCTGTCCGTCGCCACTGCCACATCGGCGGTCCAGCGTTCGACCGATGGCATTAATTGGTCCCCACTCGGCGGAAATCTCCCACCCATTTTTCTTCGAAGCCTGATCCAGGCCAATGGGCAATTTATCATCGATTCAGGTGATAAGATTTACGTCAGCTCCGATTTTTCAAACTGGACCGGATATACCGCCCCTTCCACATTTTCTCGCACTGCGATGGCGGCTGGAAATTCTGTCGTTGTGCGCATCAGCGATTCCGGTGTCATTTATCGTTCTCAAAGTCTCGGCGATTCTGCCCCCGTCTTCCTGAAACATCCAGAGCACGTCACCGTGGAAGCCCAAAATCCATTCAGCCTCACCGTCACCGTTTCCGGGTCGCTTCCCATTTCTCTGCAATGGCGAAAGGATTTAACGCCAATTCCCGGCGCCATCGGTTCCACATACTCGATCGCCTCCGCTGATGTCTCCAATTCTGGCGATTACGATGTCATTGCTCAAAATTCGTTTGGCTCCGTTACCAGCCGCGTTGGCAATGTTTTGGTCGATTTCTTTGGAATTAAGAGCTACGCCGGTCTCACACTAACCGGCTCTATTGGACAGCGCTATCGCATTGATTATCGCCAGGGCGTTACAACGCCCAATTGGACGCCACTGACTGAAGTTACTCTGACAGCCCCAAAACAGGTGTGGATCGATTACGACAGCCCGGAAAACTCTGGTCGCTTTTATCGATCTGTCTTCCTGCCGTAACCACAGAACAACTGAATAGACAGATTCTCTTGCGGAGCATTCGCTCGGCAAAGGTGAAAATTTCGATCTCGAGATGATCGCCACGCGGGCCCGCGTGGAAGGAGATGAGAACACATCTTCTTGACCTGCATTATCGATATCATAAGTTGTCGTGCAGCCCGAAACCTCCCAACTTATGATGCGACTCATTTTGATCGTTGTCGTTCTGGCTTTTTCCCTCGCTTCCGGCCTCGCTGTGGCGATTTACCATTTCTGGGGATGGAAAGGGATGATCGCTTTGCCATTCATTCTGCTCGCCTTGATTTGGGTGGCCAAAAAGATGATCGGCGTCTTGATCAAAAAGTTTGCTCTCGGACTGTTCGGAATGAAAGCAGGCGCGTTGAAGGGTGCGAACATGAACGTTCACTCGATTACTCCTGTCGCGAAACCCGTCGAGTCGACGGCTGAAGAGGAGGGCGATGACGAAGGCGACGAATCCGACTCGGAAGACGATGCGACCGACGAGAAGATCGAACCCGACGCTCTTGAGGAACCAAAGCACTACTACGATGTGGACTTTACCATCACTCCACAAAATGGAGCATCTGACAGAGTCTGGGAGCCCGGCGAATTTCTTTTGACCACTGAAAAAATCTCAGACCTGGAGGGCATGGAAGACAAGGAAGCCGGATCGGTGCACAGGATTCAGGTTTGGGACGGAAAGGCTTTCGGGCCCGATGATCCCGGCAAATACCCCGGTGAACAGCGATTGATGGTTACCTTTGCGATCAAGCCCGGAACCAAATCAGTCTGGTTGCAGTACTACAACGAATCCATTGGTGAGTTGGAAATTCCCGAATGGCGCGTTTGACGGCGTAAGGTCATTTCTTCTCAGCGAAATCGGAAATCTGCGGTAAAATCTGCGCGTCTTTCCGAAAAATGAAATGCGCCTTGATCGTTCTGTCCCTCTTGCTCCTGAGCGTCCCATCCAAGGCTAACGACAATTGGCCCCAATGGCGCGGCCCCTTCGGCAACGGCTCAAGCGACTCCAAAAACCTCCCCACCATCTGGTCCACCAATAAGAACATTCTCTGGAAAACCGAACTTCCCTCCTGGTCCGGCTCCACTCCGATTGTCTGGGGCCACCACATTTTCCTGACCACTCCATCCAAATTCGAAACCAATGTCTCCGCCCAAATTCAGATCGAACCCAACCGCGACGTCGGCGGCAGCTATGGAGTTAACAATCCCGGCGGCAACAAAATCTTGCTTCTCGCCATCGACCGCAAAAACGGCCACGAACTTTGGCGCCGGGAACTCGATCGGGAAAACAAACTTTTCCGTAAAGGCAACAGCGCTTCACCCTCCCCGGTCACCGATGGCCAGCATGTCTGGGCCGTGACCGGCAACGGGCTCGTCACGGCTTTCGACATGGATGGCCAAAAAATCTGGAGCAAAGACCTCAAAGAGTACGGCAAATTCTCCCACGCCTTCGGCTACAATTCTTCGCCCATCTTCGTTGATGGCAAACTCATCCTTCAGATGCTCCAGGCCTACGGCCAGGGCGGCTCCTACGTCCTCGCTCTAGACGGCGCCACTGGCCGGGAACTCTGGAAACAAGACCGACCAACCGATGCCATTAGCGAATCCCCCGATGCCCACACCACGCCCGCGCTTCTGGTGCACAACGGCCAGAAACAAATCGTCGTCAACGGCGGCGACTACGTTACCGGGCACGACCTCCAAACCGGCCGCGAAATCTGGCGTGGCGGCGGCCTCAATCCCCGCAAAAGCCCTTACTTCCGTGTCATCCCCTCTGTCACGATAGACAATAATCTCGGCCTTATTTTCACCCCCAGCCGCCTTCGTCCCTTCATCGCCTACCGAGCCGGCGGCCACGGGGATATCACCGAACAATCCGCTTGGAAGTACGATGCAGAAGGCGGGTCCGATGTTTCTTCTCCAGTTAGCGACGGAACTCACCTCTACTTTGTCGCCGACAACGGAGCCGTCACTTGCCTCAATGCCACGACCGGCAAACGCCTCTACGGCCCCGAACGCACCACCGTTGGAACTGTCAATGCATCGCCACTTTTCGCCGACGGCAAAATTTACATCACCAACGAACGCGCCATCACCACCGTGCTGGCCGCCGGCCCCCAATTCAAAATTCTCGCCACCAATCAGCTCGACGGTCGATTGACCCTTTCCTCACTGGCCGTCGCAGGAGATCAAATTTTCCTCCGCACCGCGACTCACCTCTATTGCATCGCCCAGCTATGATTACTTCGCCTCCGTTCGGGTGGAGAGGACTCCATCGCTGTTAAAATCGCGATATACTAAGTCTAAGGAAGCCTGATATAACTCGCCCATGCCATCTGGAACCTTTTTTTCACGCCGAAATTTTTTTAAACGTACGGCAGCAATTAGCGCTGCCCCATTAATCCTGCCGAGTTGGTCAGGTCTGGCGGCGCCGAGTGAGCGCATCAACGTCGGCGTAATTGGTATAGGAACGCAGGGTCGAGGTTTAATGGACGGTGTCCTGCGTCGCGCGGAGACACAAGTCGTGGCGGTTTGCGATGTGGATCGAAATCGCCGGGAAGATGGCAGCAAGCGGGTTGATTCCCATTATCAAAAGCAGACCGATCGTGGCGACTTCAAGAGCTGCATGGTGTTTGAAGATTTCCGTGAGCTGGTCGCGCGCAAGGATATCGACGCGGTGGTAATCGCCACGCCCGATCATTGGCACGCGCTGACCACCATCGCCGCGGCGGAGAATGGCAAGGATATCTATTGCGAAAAGCCGCTGAGCAAATCGATTGCAGAATCGCGCGCCATGGTGAAAGCCGTGCGTAAGCACAAGCGGATGCTTCAAGTCGGATCGATGCAACGCTCGTCGCGGGAGTTTCGCGTGGCGTGTGAATTGGTTCGCAACGGCCTGCTCGGAAAGATCGATCACGTCGAAGTCGGAGTTGGCGGCCCCGCCGTGCCCTGTGATTTGCCGGAAGAACCGGCTGAGCCCGGGCTCAATTGGGATCTCTGGCTGGGCCCGGCTCCCATGCGTCCTTACAATTCCGTGTTGAGTCCCCGCGGAGTGCATAACCATTTTCCGAACTGGCGGAAATATCGCGAATACGCCGGCGGCGGCGTTTGCGACTTCGGGGCCCATCATTTCGACATCGCGCAATGGGGTCTGGGCATGGATGACTCCGGCCCCGTGGAAATCATTCCTCCGTCCGATTGGGCCACCGCACAAAACGGCGTCCGCTTAATTTACGCGAATGGGGTCGAGGTCCAACACGCCAAAGGAAATGGCATTCGCTTTTTCGGCAAAGACGGCGTCGTAAAAGTGGATCGAGGCATGATCAACGTGGCCATCGGCGGCCGCACCTTCGATCAAGTGGATCAAATCAAAGAAGCCTTCTTGAAAGACGCGAAGATTCGCCTTTACGAAAGCTCCAGCCACATGGGCGATTGGCTTTCGGCGATCAAGACCCGCAAGCCTCCAATCTGCGATGTAGCCATCGGCGCGCGCACCGCCAATGTCTGTCACCTCGTGAACCTGGCCTACTACCACGGGCAAACAATGAAATGGAATCCCGCCCGCGAAAAATTCGCCGATGGAACCGGTGACAAAAGCTGGCTCGATGTCCCCCACCGCGCCCCCTGGAAAATCAGCTAATTCGGAATTTCAAAATAATTCCGGCTGCCGCCTCAGCCTCTATTTTTTTCAATTCGTTGGCAGCGCCACACGGTTACCGGCGAGGGGCGCATTTGAGCCAGCCATTTTCTCCGAGGCCTCGCTATTTCGCGATAGCATCGCGCTAATTGCTTCGCTCAGATCACTCATCGTGGCTGGCTTCGAAAGAAAGCGGAGGCACGGATCGGACTTCGTTTGGGCCTGATGTTCTTCCGTGATGTAACCGGAAAAAATGATGACAGGAAGATCTGGATTCCCGCGCCGCAAGTGAGCAAGCAGGTCGAGCCCGGACATCATCGGCATATTCAAATCGCTTAGAAGAAGCCGGAACCGATTTGGCTCGTTCTGCAACAAATAGGCCGCCTCCACGGGGTTCGTCAGTGCAGTCACATTGTAGCCAAGTCGTTTGAGCATATGCTCCGTGGCGGCAATGAGCGATGTGTCGTCATCCACGACGAGAATCGGTTCGCCGCTGCCCCGCCGAAAACTATTTTCAACCCTCGGCGGCGGCGTGCTGCCGACGCTGGCGCTGGCGGCGGGAAGGTAGACAGAGAACGTGGAGCCCGCCCCCGGAGCAGTCTCCACGGTGATAGTCCCACCATGACTGCTTACCGCGCTATGGGTAATGGAAAGCCCAAGTCCCGTCCCTTTGCCCGGCGCCTTGGTCGTAAAGAACGGATCAAAGATACGTTGAACGGTTTTGGCCTCCATGCCTTCGCCGTCATCCTTCACCGTCAGGCGCAGGTAAAGGCCAGGATTCAGTTTCGGATTAGCTCGGGCCAGCGCCGCATCCACCGTAAATGGTTCCAAAGTCATTAAAACAGTTCCCGGGCGCCCTTTCATGGCTTGGCTGCCGTTCGTGCCCAGGTTCACAATCACCTGGAGCATCACGTCCGGATCCGCCAACACCGGCGGGCAATCCGGGCGAACTCTCGTTTCAAACTGAATCGAAGCAGGTGCGATCGCCTGCAAGAGGCGCACACTTTCATTCAAAACCGAGTCAAGCAGGATCGCCCTCTTATTCTGGCTTGCCTTGCGGCTGAAAGTTTGAATTTGGTTGACCAGGTTCTTCGCCCGCAACGCCGCCGCGCGGATTCCATCCAGATTGTGCTGAACATGCGCGATTGGCAGCCGTGAATCGTCGGTGGCTAGTTCAACATTCGCCAGAATTGCCGCCAGGAAATTGTTAAAATCGTGCGCAATGCCCCCAGCCATTGTGCCCAGCGCTTCCATCTTCTGGGATTGATGCAATTGCGCTTCGAGCTGGCGCCGGTGATCATCGGCCAGCTTTTGGTCAGTAATATCGCGCGCCGCGCTCAACCAACATTTCTCGCCATTCCATTCAATCCATTCCATCGAAGCGAGAAACCAAATCGGTTCGCCAGATTTGCGGCGCGCCTCAAAATAAGTATTCGCTACCGGCCCCCCCTCCTTAAACTGCCCCAGAATTTCGATGCGCGATTGGGGGTCTGCGTAAAGACCAAGCTCCTTCGTGCTGCGCCCAACCGACTCGGTCTTTGAATAACCTGTGATACGTTCGAAAGCCGGATTCACATCCACAATCTTTTCATCCGAAGCGCGCGCAATGACCAAAACATCCGGCGTCGCCCGGAAAACTTTTTGAAAACGATCCTCCGAAGCTCGCAACGCTGCCTCGCGTTCGAAGCGCTGCGCAATAATCCCCGTCTGGCGGCGAACTTCCCGGCGCAGCAAAATCACCCACGCCAGCGCAATGCCCAGCGCCAAAACAGCCAGCGCCGCCGCCTCGCCCACCCGCACCGCATTCCAAAATGGAGGACCTTGCAGGACGACTACATCGCCCTGCGACCGGATCAGTAGCCGAACGCTGGCGATTTTTCCATCCGGTCCCTTTCTCGCCGCAACGATCCCCGTCGCGGCCAGCAAACTGCCTGGCTGAAGTTGATCCAGCAAATCGAGATCCTTCAACGCCTCCGCATCCACTTCAAACACGGGCCCCCCGTCACGGGGATTGAGCAAAAGCGTGCGACCGGCCGTCAAGCGATGCCTTTGCAAAATCCCCGAAATCTGCGCCAGTTTCATGGCGTTGGTTGGATTCATCGCCTCCGCAGAAGTAAGAATCGCCGCTGCCGGCGCCGGCGCGGTTCCCAGAACCGTCACCTCACAGTTCTGCAAGGTCGGCACTACTCCGCCCAAGGACGGATTTGCCACTACCTCCACCAACTCCCCCACCGCCAGCGCCTTGGCCGGCCGATGGAAAACATAAACTCCAGACCCGCCTTCCTGGATGAAAAATGTCTTATCCGAGGTCGAGTGCGTCACCACCCCGCGCACCCGAAACCGGACGGCTTCCCCCAAAACCGGCGCATTCGTCAAAAACCCGGAAATAGAAGTGGCGACCGCTTCCCCCGCGGGCGCGGCCACCACCGCCTTATCCGCGCCCAAAACGTTCAACCCAGTCAATGCGCTCCACCCCAGCGCCATCGCGGCAAAAAAAGCTCTGCCCAATCCTCGAAACGAGGCAGCAGAATCAGGAATAACAAACATCACTCAGGAACAAAGTATGGAAACTAAGTCCCCTCGCAACATGTTTTAAGCCAACCCAATGGTTTTAGCGCACGTACGGCCATGCCTTCATCTGGCGCCTGATCCAAACCACGCCGCCGCCGAAAACCCTTGGCGACCGTTCCCCAATCCATAAAGTATCGCCCTGCGTAATGGATTTGGTCGGAGGTTTGAAAATCCGCCAGGTTATGGAGTGCGGCGGTATTCCGCCGCTTTTGACCGCGACACCGCGTCCCCACGCATCAAAATAACGAACGCGAACAATTTTATGGCCTACAAAGACATCACCCCGCCTGCCGGCGCCAAAATTTCCATCACCCAGGGAAAACTAAACGTCCCCGACAATCCGATTATCCCCTTCATCCGCGGCGACGGCACCGGCCCCGACATCTGGGCCGCCAGCGAACGCGTCTTCAACGCCGCCATCGAAAAAGCCTACGGTGGCAAAAAGAAAATC
>JADMIO011560764.1_pt1 | contig 16382 bp, 11 predicted proteins | sample 8958161 | NCBI WGS metagenome assembly JADMIO01 (sample SAMN16585339, study PRJNA669376) | soil metagenome | isolation source: Crop rotation soil | place: USA: Cullars Rotation, Alabama | collected 2011
TCCGATCTGGTTGGGCGAGAGTTGCTATGGCGAACGCGAAAAACGGGGTAGACTGCCTGCGGTCCATTGCGGAGGCAACACGATGAGCAAATGGCTGGCAGCGCTGGCGATCCTGGCGGTCGGTGTGAGCATTCTGATGTCGTGCACCAAAGAGCCGGGCGCGGGGGGCGGAGGGGGCGGTGCGGGGGGAAGAAAGATCGTGCTTGCCGGTTTTGACGATCTGCCGGATACGCTCAAGGCGATCCGCGAGGGGACCTGCTCGTTCGCGGTGGCGCAGAAGACCTACAAAATGGGATGGCTTTCGGTGGAAAAACTGCTGGACGCGGTGAACGGGAAAACGCTGGAGAAGCAGATCGACACGGGAATCGCGATCATCCGCAAGGAAAATGCCGGCAGTTACATGGATGACATGAAAAAGGAAATGGCGCAGATGCAGGGGGCCGCGGCGGCGCCGCCGGCGGGAAAGAGGCTGAAATTTGTGATGGTTCCCAAAGGCGTGCATCAGTATTACGAGCCCTGCTGGCAGGGATTTCAGGATGCGGCCAAGAAATACGGCGTGGATGTGGAATACCGGACGCCGAAGGATTTTCAGTTGCCGCAGCAGGTGACGGTGCTGGAGGACCTGGTCTCCTTAAAGGTGGATGGAATTGCGATTTCGGCGGTGGGGGACGCGGGGCTGGTGAATGTGGTGAAGGCCGGGACCGATGCCGGGATCAAGATCGTTACCTTCGACGCCCCAGCGCCATCGACGGCGGCACTTTGTTACATCGGCACGCTGAATGAGGCCGCGGGATACGCCGCCGGGCTCGAGTTCATCAAGGAATTGGGCGGCGAGGGTGAAATCGCGGTGCTGCAGGGGGGATTGGGTGCCCCCAATCTGAACGACCGGTTTGACGGGCTCGCGCGGGCGCTGAAGGAAAAGGCCCCGGGCATGAAGATTGTCGCGCGCGAGGATACGCAGGGTAAGGTGGAACTCTCGACGACCAAGACCGAAAACCTGCTGCAGGCGCATCCGAATTTGAAAGGGATATTCGGTGTGAGCGCCGAATGCGTCCCGGGGGCGGCCAATGTGCTTCATGCCAAGTGATCCATGACTGCGCCTGACGGAAATAAGACAGCGAATGAGCCCGGCGTCGCGGTCGATGTGTCGACGCGCCGGAGCGTGTGGGCGCGCATCCTTTCCAGCCGGGAAATGGGGGTGCTGGCGGCGCTGATCGTGCTGGTCCTCATCATGGCGTTGCTCAAGCCCGAGGCGTTCCTTTCGGTCGCGAATCTTTTCAGGCTCAGCCGGCAGATCGCATTCACGGCGATCGTGGCCATTGGCGTGCTGTTTGTCATCCTGACCAGCGGCGTCGACCTGTCGCTGGGATCGACCGTGGGGGTGACCAGTTTCGCCTGCGGGTTCATCGTCACCATGCAGGTAAATGGGAATTTTGCGGGGGTTGAGCCGATCCTGCATCATCCGGTTACAGGGATCGTCGCCGGAGTGCTGGCGGGGGCGCTGATCGGCGCGATCAATGGGGGGATTGTGGCATATGTCGGCGTGACTCCGTTCATCGTGACGCTGGGGATGCTGAGCATGGCGCGCAGCCTCGTGTACGTGATCAACAACGGGCGCGACATCCTCCATACGCCGGTAATCTACAGCGACATCGCCAACGGCGCGATTTTGTATGTTCCCGTGCCGGTCGTGGTGCTGGCGGTGGTCGCAGTTCTGGCGCATGGGGTGCTGAACTACACGGCATTTGGACGCCGGATTTATGCAGTCGGGGGAAACGAGGAAGCGACGCGGCTCTCGGGAATCGATGTTCGGCGCGTGAAGTTCATGGCGTATGTGGTTTGCTCGGTCCTCTGTTCGATCACGGGTCTTTTGTATGTGGGCCGGTTTCGCTCGGCGGTGGCCGACGTCGGGCTGGGAATGGAACTCGATGCAATTGCCGCCGCGGTCATCGGAGGAACCTCCCTGATGGGGGGCCAGGGATCGGTGCTGGGCGTGGTGATCGGGGCGTCGATCATGGGGGTGGTGCTCAACGCGATCACGCTGCTGGAGATACCCGGTGTCGCGCAGGGGTTGATCATCGGCGGGATCATCGTCTCGGCGGCGATCGTGGATGTCATTCGCGGGCGGCGGAGCGCAGTGCGATGAACGGTTCGCAGGCGGCACAATTTCCGGATGCCCAGCCTCTGCTGAGAATGGTCAATATCGACAAGGCGTTCGGAGGGGTCCATGCGCTCAGGCGCGTCAATTTCAGCGTATTCGCGGGAGAAACCGTCTGCCTGCTGGGGGAGAATGGGGCGGGCAAGAGCACGCTGATGAAGATACTGGCGGGGGTATACGCGGATTATGGCGGGGAGATATTTCTGGAGGGGAAGCCGGTGCGGTTTCGCTCGACGCAGGATGCGGCACGGCAGGGGATCGGGATCGTGTACCAGGAATTTAATCTGTGCCCCAATCTCTCGGCGGCGGAAAATCTGTTCCTGGGAAACGAGCGGCGCAACCGCCTCGGACTGATCGATTATCCGGGGATGCGGCGGCGGGCGCGGGAGGCCTTCAGCCGGCTGGGCGTTTCGATTCAGCCGGATGATCTGGTGCGGAACCTCACCGTCGCCCCGCAGCAGATGATCGAAATCGCCAAAGCGCTGGCGCATGACACGCGCCTCCTGATCATGGATGAACCGACAGCCCCGCTCGCCGGGGCGGAGATCGAGCATCTTTTCCGCCTCATGCGCGAGCTCAAGGCGCGCGGCGTCTCGATCGTGTTCATTTCTCACAAGCTCAACGAGGTGCTGCGGATCAGCGACCGCGTCGTATGTCTGAAGGATGGCGAAAACTCCGGGGAGATCGCGACCCGGGATGCGACCGAGGACCGCCTGGTATCCATGATGGTGGGACGCGAGCTGGACCGGATGTATTCGCAGCGGCAGGGTCGGGCACGAGCGACTGTGGTGCTGGAGGTGACGAGTTTAAGCGGGCCGCCACGGATCAAGGATGTTTCGTTCAGGATTCATCGCGGGGAAATCGTAGGCCTCGCGGGTTTGCAGGGAGCGGGGCGCACGGAGGTGGCGCGGCTGATCATCGGCGCGGAAAAGAAGACCGCCGGCAGGATTTTTCTCCACGGAAAACCGACCGCCATCCGGCACCCCGTTGATGCGGTGGCCCACCACATCGGCTATGTGCCCGAGGACCGCAAAAAACTGGGTCTGATTCTCAACATGTCAGTTCGCGAGAATTCCACGATGGCCATTCACAAACACATCCTCAACGCGCTGGGCCTGATCAGCCGGCCAAGGGAGGCCGCCGTCACCGATACCTACGCGGGCATGCTCCGGACGAAACTGGCCTCGCGCGAGCAGCCGGTAAAAAGCCTTTCCGGCGGGAACCAGCAGAAGGTCGTGCTGGCCAAGTGGCTGGCGATCCGGCCGGACGTGCTGATTCTCGACGAGCCGACGCGGGGGATCGACGTGGGGGCCAAGGCGGAGGTGCACCGGATCATCGCGGACCTGGCGGACAGGGGGGTGGCGATCCTGATGATTTCGTCGGAGCTGCCGGAGGTGCTGCATGTGTCCGACCGCATTCTGGTGATGCACGAAGGGCGGCTGACGGGTGAGTTTTCACGTGCTGAGGCGACGGAGGAGAAAGTGATGAAGGCCGCGGTGTCATGATTCTTCCGTCCTATTCACTTAGAACTAAACACGAAGACACGAAGGCGCGCGAAGAAGTGTTTTCAAATGCTGGGAAAGGAACCACAGAGTCACAGAGGCACGGAGATTTCACGGAGGAATCTTTTAACACACTTTTCGGTCCCAGACCGCGGATTTCATACAAATTATTCTCTGTGCTTCCTCTGTGACTCTGTGGCTCTGTGGTTTCATTTCGACAAGGGGAAGCAGAGAGGTTGGATGTTGCAGGGGGCGGCTCTATGATGCTTTCGATGAGTGAGAATGAAATCGATTCATTGTCCAGGTCGCGGCGATTGTATTGCGACAATGCGGCGACAAGCTTTCCCAAACCGCCTGCAGTGCTCCAGGCGATGATCGATTACGCAACGCAGATTGGAGCCTCGGCAGGCCGCGGCGGGTATGCCGAGGCGCAGGCGTCGGCGGCGATCCTCAAAACCTGCCGGGAGCGGCTCAACACGCTCTTCCACGGCGAAAATCCGCTCCACTTTGTTTTCACGCTCAATTGCACCGATGCGCTGAATCTGGCGATCAAGGGCATTCTGCGGCCGGGCGACCACGCCATCGCCACCTGCATGGAGCATAATTCCGTCCTGCGCCCGTACCGGGCGCTTGAGGAAAACGGTGTCACCTGCGCGCATATAGGCGCCGATGCGGCCGGAATCGTCGATCCCGAAGACGTCCGACGTGCCCTCCGGCCGGAGACGCGCCTGATCACCGTCGTGCACGGTTCGAACGTGACCGGGACGGTCCAGCCGATCCGCGAGATCGGCCGCATCGCGCGCGAGGCGGAAATCCCGTTCCTTGTCGATGCGGCCCAGACCGCCGGGCATGTGCCCATCGACGTGCAGGCGGATTTCATCGATCTGCTGGCGGTCCCGGGGCACAAGGGGCTGCTCGGACCTCTGGGGACCGGCGCGCTTTACATCCGCCCGGGCGTTGAAGAACGGTTGAAGCCGTTGCGGCATGGCGGGACGGGGTCGGTGTCGGAACTGGACGTGCAGCCGGATTTCATGCCGGACAAATTCGAGTCCGGCTCGCACAATGCCATCGGCATCGCCGGCTGGTCGGAAGCGCTCGACTGGATTCTGGAGAGGACGGTAGACAGCCTCTTCCGGCATGATCGCTCCCTGTGCGCGACGTTCATCGAGGAATGCGACGGCGTGGAGGGATTGCGATTCGCAGGGCCTCAGGGCGTGCGCGACCGCATCGCGGTTTTTTCCGTGCAGGCCGCCGGCATCGAGCCCATGCAGCTTTCCCAGCGGCTGGAAAAGGATTACGGCATCCTCACCCGCTCCGGGCTGCACTGCGCGCCCCGGGCGCACCGCCACCTCGGCACCTCCGGCGAGAATGGCATGACGCGTCTGAGTTTCGGGCCGTTCCTCACCGCGGTCGATGTCACGTATGCCGCCGACGCGCTGGCGAAGATCGCGATGGAAACGTGCGCCGTCAGCGGGCACTAGTGAGTGTCAGCTCCCCGCGCTGCCTTTCCAGGCCCGGCTCCCCTTCAATCTTTCCCAAACTCCCTCATCGTTATGCGTCGCACGCCGGAAGGGCGCGCGTTATCAGCCGCGCGCGTTCGCGGATGGGGAGAAATGCGGCGAAAAATGAGCTGGCAGGATGGCGCTTTTGAAATTACAGGACAGGCGCAGGCAGGCGGCAGCGGAAAATTCCGCGCGACCGACCTTCAGATCGGGGTAGATTTCCAACGCCTGCCACGGGGGGGGGGAAAGCAGAAATGGCGGGCGATTCTGGAGGCACCCCATGTCCAAGCGCCAGCGCCGGGCCCGTTCGCCCATTTGGTCCTCGGTCGAAATGCTCGAAACGCGCACGCTCATGTCCACGAGCTATGCGGTCATGGTTATGCAAGCCCCGCAATCCCCGGCCATGCCGGTGCAGGTGGACCAGAGTGCTCTCCCCGGGCCGCTCTTTCCCGCCTCTCTCATGACCTCCGCCTTGGATTTGCAGATGCGGACGGTGGCGGGCGGGGTGATCCTGACGGTGGCGGCATCGAGCCGCGTCCTTTCGCCGCTGGCCCCGGGCGGGACCGTCGACATCTTTGCCGAGTCGCAATTCCTGGGGACGGTGGAGCTTGGCAAGTCGTTCCGCAGCACGGTCGTGCTGCCGCCGGGCAGCCATACGTTTTTCGCCACCTACAACGGCGACGCGAATTTCCTTCCCAGCCAGACCTCGATCGAGCGCGTGCTCGAGGCGCCGACCGCCACGCCGCCGGCCAATCCCGCCGATGCCCCGCTCATCGCCACCAATGATTCCGGGAAACGCGTGCGGCCGATGCGGATGCTCTCCTTCGTCAATTATTTCGATGCCCACGATCCGACGGTGACCGCAACCCCGCCCGGCCCCCCGCCCCCCCAGGGGTCCACCAATCCTCCCGGCGGATCAGGTGGCGTCACACTATCTTCAGGCCCTCCGGCGCTGGGAACGCCGCTGCCCAATCCGCGATTCTCGAAAATATCCTTCTCCGTGAAGCTCCCCAGGCTCACCGGCGTGAAATAACGCGGCGCCTCCGCCTGCAGGATTCAACCGCGTGTGCCGGATGATGAACCTTCGCAGGCCCTCGCGGCCGCGCACTGGTTCTGAGCGGTTATCCGCGCGACTGGATCAGCTCTCCTTACCACAGCACTGCTTGTATTTTTTCCCGCTGCCGCAGGGACAGGGTTCGTTTCTGCCCACGCGCGGGGTGTCGTTGACGATCGTGGCGACGCGCGGCTCCTCGTCCTCGCGCGCGGGTGGGGGCGCTTCGGCTTCCGCGGCCATCTCCGCGCGCACTTCCTGGGCCGCGGGGCTGTTGGCCACGCCGAAGTTCTCCTGATGCTGGAACTGCTCCACCTGATTTTCGTAAATATTCCGCACCTCGAAACTCTGCTGCAGCCGCACCTTGAAGATCACGTCTGTCACGCGGTCGCGGATGCCCTTCATGAATTCCTGGAACAGCCGCGAGCCTTCTTTCTTGTATTCGATGCGCGGGTCGCGCTCCGCCACGCCGCGCAGGCCGATCGATTCCCGCAGCAGGTCCATGGCGTACAGGTGATCCTTCCAGGTCATGTCGTAAATCTGCAGGAGCACCTTGCGCTCCATCTCGGTCAATTCGGTGCGGAGAAACGCCTCGCCCCATTCCTGCAGGCGCCGGCGGCGGTCCTCGATCCCTTCATCGGCAAACTCCTCCGGCGAAAGCGGGATCTGCAGGCGGCTGCTGACCCAGGCGGCAAGCTCCTTGCTCTCGGTAAACTTCTCCACCGCCTCATCGATTTCCTTTTTCATCGCCGCGGGGCTGCCGCGGCTGATCTCCAGCAGCTTCTTCCACAGCTCGGGCTTCGGCGTTTTGCGGATCTCCTCGCCCGTGAGTGACGCGCCGAATTTCTTGCGCAGCCAGCTCGCCAGTTCCTCGGACGCATAGATGTTCTCCACGCCTCCGGCGCCCTCGATTGCCCCCAGCACATATTCGATCGGCGCTTCCACTTCCCGCTGCGCGTAACTCTCGTGCGCCTTCTCCAGGATGAAGTCCGCCGCCTGTTGCGCCGTCTTGCCGATCAGGTCCTCGCCTTTGATCTTCAGGTTGAACTTCGTGTTCGCCCATTCCGCGAGCTGCATCTGCGCGTAGTTCTTCACGAGATACGGCGCGAACCCGTCGCAGTCCTTGCGCTCGATCTGTTCCAGTGCGGCTTCGATCAGCGACTCGCGAATCTGCTCGCGGTCCATTTTGCGGAGCTGCGCCGAGTTGACGCGCACGTCAAAGGCTTCCTCCGCCCATTTCGCGAGGCCGTTGTAATCCCAGTCCGCGGGATCCGCGTCCGGGTCCATGAATTCCGAGAGCGACGTGGTGATCGAGCTCTTGGCCTCCTCGCGCGAGCGGTCGCGGATGACGCTCTCCAGGATCGCCGGCTCCGTGTCCCGCAAATCCTGCGGCTCAATCACGCTGTGGAATTCCCGCCGCGCCCACTCCGCGACAACACCGGGCACATAGTCCGGGTCCAGATACTGCTGCACCGCGTCGTCGACGCTGTCCGTGATGGTCTCGAAGATCATTTCCTGGAGGTTGAGGCCCTCCATGATCTGCTGGCGCCGCTTGTAGAAATAATTCCGCTGCACGTCGCGCACTTCATCGTACTCGAGCAGGTTCTTGCGGATGCCGAAGTTGCGCTCCTCCACTTTTTTCTGGGCCTTTTCCACCGACTTGCTCACCCAGCTGTGCTCGATCGCCTCGTCCTCCTTCATCCCCAGCCGCTTGAGCGCCTTGTACACAAAATCGCCGGCGAAGAGCTTCATCAGGTCATCCTGCAGCGACAGCAGAAAGCGGCTCTCGCCGGGATCGCCCTGGCGTCCGGAACGCCCACGGAGCTGGTTGTCGATGCGCCGCGCCTCGTGACGCTCCGTGCCCAGAACAAACAGCCCGCCCACTTCCGCCACGCCCGGCGCCAGCTTGATGTCCGTGCCGCGGCCGGCCATGTTGGTCGCAATCGTCACGCGGCCGACCGTGTTCCCCAGCTTGTTCTGATACTGCTGCCCGGCGAGCGCCACGATGTCCGCCTCCCGCTCGTGGTTTTTGGCGTTGAGCACCTCGTGTTCGATCCCGTGCCGCCGCATCAGCATCTGGCTCAGGCGCTCGCTCTTCTCCACGCTCGTCGTGCCCACCAGCACCGGCTGGCCCTTTTCGTGGCAGGTTTTGATCTGCTCCACGATCGCGTTCCACTTCGCCCCTTCGTTCATGAAGATCAAATCTTCATAGTCCCCGCGGATCACCGGGCGGTTCGTCGGGATGCGCACCACGTCCAGCTTGTAAATCTTGATGAACTCATCCGCCTCGGTCATCGCCGTCCCCGTCATCCCCGCGAGGCGCTTGTACATCTTGAAAAAGTTCTGCAGCGTCACCGTCGCCATCGTCTGGGTTTCCGGCTTGATGCGCAGCTTCTCCTTGGCCTCGACCGCCTGGTGCAACCCGTCCGACCACTGCCGCCCGACCATCTTACGGCCGGTAAATTCATCGACAATGATCACGCCGATCTCGCCGTCGCGGTCGCGCTCCACCACATACTCCCGGTCGCGCTCATAGACCACATGCGCCCGCAGGCTCTGTTCGAGCAAATGAGGCCAGTCCATGTTGCTGCCGATGTAAAAGCTGCCGACCCCCGCAAATTCCTGCGCCTTCTGAATCCCTTCATGCGTCAGGTGCACGCTCTTGCGGTCCAGCTCCACCTCGTACATCTGTATCTCTTTTTTCTCGCGCTCCTCGGCCTTGGGCAGCTCCTCCTCCGCCGCCGCCAGCTGTTTCTGAAGCGCCGCGACCTTCTCCGCCTCCCTGGTGTTCTTGATTTCGCCCTGCAGACCCTTGATCCGCTTCTTGGCCTCTTCAACCGCATCATGCGCCCGCTGCCACGGCTTATTCGCCTCCAGCAGTTTGCGCACCACCTCGTCGGCCGCTTTGTACTTGGGCGCATCATCATGCGCCGGCCCCGAGATAATCAGCGGCGTGCGCGCCTCATCGATCAAGATCGAATCCACCTCGTCCACGATTGCAAAATCCAGCCCCGCTCCGCCCCCCTGCGCCTGGTGTGCCACCGACGTCTTCATGTTGTCGCGCAAGTAATCGAAGCCGAACTCGCTGTTCGTGCCATACGTCACATGGCAGCGGTACATCTGCTGCCGCTGCTCGTTTTCCATCTCCGCCTGGATGTACCCGACCGTCATCCCCAGCGCATAAAAAGCCGGCGCCACCCACCCGGCATCGCGCCGCACCAGATAGTCGTTCACCGTCACCACGTGGCATTTTTTCCCCGTCAGCGCCATCATGAAGCACGCCAGCGGCGCGACGAACGTCTTGCCCTCCCCTGTCGCCATCTCCGCGATCTTTCCTTCATATAACACCATGCCCCCGATCAACTGCACGTCGAAAGGCCGCGCCCGGTAGGGGGGCCTGTCCTCCGGCACAACTTCGCGGATCGCCTCATACATCTCCACCGGTATCTCCGCGAACCGCCAGTCGTGCTCCCCCACGCATTTGAACCGGATATCCGTGTATAGATCGCGCAGCGCCGGCGTTGGCAGCATCTCCCGGTCGAAGTTCATCTCCGGGTTAAACGCGTTCCGCAGGCCGATCTGCCGGTCCATCGATTCGCGCATCAGCGCAAACGCCTCCGGCAGCACATCCAGGTCCGTCGCCTGCTTCTTTTCCAGCTTTTTTTCCAGTTCCTGCGCCCGCTCCTTCATCTGCGCGTCGGTCAGCCGCCGAATCTCCGGCTCGATCGCGTTGATCGCCTCGACGCGCCTGCGATAGGCCTTGATAAGCCGCTCGTTCCGCGAGCCGAAAATCCGTGTCATCATCTTGTTAATGGCGGTGGTCACCATGAGCGTATCCTTGTCGGAAAAACTGCGCGGCGGGCCGGATAAAGCGGCCGGCACGGCATCGTTGTTCAAAAAAAATCAGAAATCATCCGGAGCGCCGACGAGGGCTCTCCGGAAAACGTGCGCTTTCAGCCGAAATTTGCTCAGGAAAGGGGAGGCGCCAGCAGATGATGGGCAATGGCAAAGGCGCGCTCGCTCGAGGGAGGCGGAAGCGTCCAGAGCGCCTGGGGTGAACGCACGCTCTGCAGGATCGTCAGAGGCGCGGCCACCGTCCCGATGCACGCGCCGTCAAACCAGACCAGTGGCGACAATGGCCGCTCGATCGGCCGCAATTCCGCCGCCAGCAGGCGCTGCAGAATCTCCACCGTCGCCAGGATGTGCAGCCGGGGGGCGCTCGAGAAAATCACCTCTCCCCGCGTCCTGGCCTTGATGGACGCATCCGCGGCCGGCGCCCTTGGCGCTCTGGCTTCGCGGATCAGATCTTCCGACCCCGCCCCGCCCCTGACATTCACCGTCCGATGTCGGGCCGACTGCGGCGCCTCCCCCGTCGCCGGCTGCGCCACCAGAAGCGCCAGCGCACACGAAAACACCGCCAGAGCGCGCGGCGCCCATGCGCTTCTTGTCGATCGCGATTTGTGTCGCGCGTTCTCGCGTGGATCAGCCATCCTGGCCTCGTTTGCGGTAAAAAACCTCGAAAGGGCAAGCATCGGTTTGTCCTGGATAAAAGTCAAGGAACGACCATTATAGCCACCCGGGGAGAGAGACTCTTATCGGCCAAGCACTGCGGATGGGTTGCGATAAGAAAGGCAAATCCTGCGTGTCAGGCTGATCCGTACTCGTAAATTTTCGCGTTGCGAATAATATCGATCTGCTAACTAATTGACCGATTCGAGGTCTATACTGATGTCCGCACGGACGCTCTTTCACGCGGCGTGAGCCGCGGGAGCTCAACCCAACGGATTCTGGAGTCTCCCATGATCGGCTTGAAAAAACTTCTTCTCGCTTCCATCGTCGCGGCCGGCGCCGTCGGTATTGGCGGTTTGAGCCGGTCTGCTAACGCCCAGGGCTATGGCTACACACCCGGATACGGCTCGTCATATGGGTCATCTTACGGCTCGTCCTACTACGCGCCGACGTATGCTCCGGCGTATCGTCCGGCCCCCGCATACTGCCCGCCGGTTTACACGCCCCCCGTCTACTGCCCGCCTCCGGTCGTCTACCGCCCAGCCCCGGTGGTCGTGTATCAGCCGCCCGTGCGCTACTACGAACCAGTGCGTTATTACCCGTATCCGCGCCACGGCGGGTCGAGTTTCTTCTTCAACTTCCGCTTCTAACGCGTCTTCAACGACTCAGGGACACACCCGGGACTGACATCTTGATCCACCTCATTAGCGGCGATGGCGCTTCCACAGTATGTGCGGGCGCCTCGCCGCTTGTGTTTTTGCAAAAAGCCGGGAATGCCATTCCCGGTCTCTCGAAAGCCGGGATTGGTAATCCCGGTCTCTCGGGCGCGGTTCCACCGGTCGAACCGCCAATGCCATCGCCGGCTTTCTAGAAAGCCGGGAATGCCATTCCCGGTCTCTCGAAAGCCGGGATTGGTAATCCCGGTCTCTCGGGCGCGGTTCCACCGGTCGAACCGCCAATGCCATCGCCGGCTTTCTAGAAAGCCGGGAATGCCATTCCCGGTCTCTCGAAAGCCGGGATTGGTAATCCCGGTCTCTCGGGCGCGGTTCCACCGGTCGAACCGCCAATGCCATCGCCGGCTTTCTAGAAAGCCGGGAATGCCATTCCCGGTCTCTCGAAAGCCGGGATTGGTAATCCCGGTCTCTCGCGCGCGGTTCCACCGGTCGAACCGTCAATGCCATCGCCGGCTTTTAGCAACCCCTGAATGTCATTCCCCGTTCTATAAGCGCACCATCTTTTTGTGCGGCCCCACGCCTTCGATCATGAATTCCTCCGACACCACGCGCCACCCCAGCCCCTCATAAAACCCGATCGCTCCCGTGCGCGCGTTGCACCACCAGACCCATTGTGACGCCGTCGCATCCGCCGCCACCGCCGCCCCTGCCGTCTCCAGCAGCCGCCGCCCCACGCCCAGCCCCCGCCATCCCGGATCCACCGCCATTCCCCGCAACTGAATCGCCGGCTTGTTTTCCCATTCCGTCGCGAAAAGGGTCAGGCAGGCCACCACCTTGTTCGTCCCGCGCTCAAAGGCCCCGAAATGCCACGTCCGCGGCGGCTCTTCCCCGTCCCCCGCAAAATGCAGCTTCACCGGCACCTGTTTTGGCCGGAGCACCTCGAACCGCAGCTCATAGATTTCATCGATCGTCGCCCGGCGATACTCCAGGTCCTCCGCCCCCATCACTTCACCGCCCACGGATGTTTGTCGTCCACGATGTCCAGCGTTGCCGCGAGGGCGTTGTCCTCCACCTGTTGGACGTTCTTGCAGCCGGGGATCACGCATTGAACCGCGGGGCTCTTGAGGCACCACGCCAGCGCCCAGCGGGCCATCGGCACGCCCGCGGGGACTTCGGTGGTGGCCAGGCGCTGCACTTCGCTCAGGCGGTCGTCCATGCCTTCGGTCTGCCAGTGCATGCGCACGTCGCTGTCGGGAAACCGCGTCCCGGGTGGATATTTTCCCGAGAGAAAGCCGGAAGCCAGCGGCACGCGCGCCAGAACCCCCAGCTTGAGACGCTCGGCGACGGGAAAAAAAGTATCCTCCGCCTGCCGCTGCAGCCGGTTGTAGACGACCTGAATGACTTCGACATCAAATTTTTTCGCTTCCTCAATCTGCTTGGTGTTCTTGATGGATGCTGCGACTGAGTTGCCGATATAACGGATTTTTCCGGCGGCCTTGGCTTTTTCGAGCACGCCGCGCACCTCCTCGGATTCAAACTCCTCATCCCGCCAGGAGTGATATTGATAGAGGTCAATGTGATCAGTCTCGAGGGCCCCAAGCGAGCGCTCGAGCTGCTTCACAATCTCCGGCCCGGAGCGCGGTTCGGTGCGGTTGAACGGAGCGACGAATTCATGGCCGAACTTGGTGGCGAGAATGAATCGGTCGCGGGCGCCGAGATCTCTGATCGCCTGTCCGACCAGGCGCTCGGAGAGATGATTCCCATAACATTCCGCCGTGTCGATCAGGTTGATGCCCAGCTCCAGCGCCCGCCGGAACATCGCCGTCACTTCCCCCTGCGTGAACTCCTTGGCCCATTCGCCGCCGAACTGCCACGTCCCCATCCCGATCACGCCCACCCGAAGGCCGGTCTTCCCGAGTTTGCGGTATTTCATGGGATTAACCTTTTCTGCGCTGCAACCGCGGGAATCTCACTCAATCAGCGGCGCGGCACGATGCGGACTTCAACCTTGCTCGGGCCGCGGCCCATTCTCAGTTCCGCTCGCGCCGGATAATCCCAGTTGGTCGTGGGCGTCACTTTCACTTCCCGGCCGTCCTGCATGACCTGGAAATCATGCCCGTTCATTCCGTAGGGAGTGCGCGAAAGCAGCAGGCCGGTCGCATGCTCATCGCTGGTGCGGTTTTCCACGGTGAAAGAAACCTGCGTCAACGCCGGCGCAGCGACGATCGCCTGTCCTTCCGCGAAACCATCGCGATCCAGCTCGATCTTCATGCGCTCCACGAAGGCGGCCGTCGCGCCATCCCCTGTCACTGCATAAAACCGCTTTCGCAACCCATCGCGCGGAATCATGGAGAGCGTGTCGCCCTGTCGGGACAGAGTCGCCCCATACGCATACCAGCCGAAAACGGGATCGTTGGCCAGCACCGTCGACGCCATACGCAGCGCCCCGCCGAAGCCCAGATCAATTTCGCCGTCGTAATGCCACGGCCCGCGCGGGTCCTCATGCGCATACCAGCCGCGCCCGAACTTCGCCCCCTGGAACGTCCACCCGGTCGCGCCGTCGTTTTCCTTGCCCGGGAACCAGAAGCCGTAATTCGTCTCCGGCTTGCCGGTGTTCACCAGCGACCACGCGCTCAGGTACGACGCGTATCCAAGCTGCAGCGGATCATACGGCTTGTCCGCGAAGTTCAGCCCGTAATCCAGCACGCTCCAGCCGCCCATCTGCGCCATGTAGCTCATCGAGCCGCCGCCGCCCGTGGCATCCGCACCCAGGAGGTAATACGCCGCTTCCAGCCACCCGCGCACGGCCAGGCCCGCGAGGTGCTGCCGCTCCATGAACGCCCGCGAGTCCTCTTTCTTCACACTCGGATGCGAATACCACTTCTCCTGCGTGCCGTTGCTGTCAAACCACAGCTTGTGATCGCGCCACAGTTTTTCATCCGGCTTCATCTCCGTCGTCGCGCCGTACTTCGCCAGTGCGTAGCTCGATTCAAATGCCGTCCGGTCAAATGCGTACTCCGAACGGAACGGATACGGGTCGTCATACACAAAATACTTGGTCTTCTTTTCCCATTCGCTGCGCAGGAAGTCGGCTTTGTCCTTCTGACCGGCTTGCTCAAGCACTTCAATCAGGTTAAGAATGACCAGCTCGTTATAGCAGCCCCATTTGTATGTTTCGTAATAGCCCGGCAACAGCTCGATCGGGTAGACGTAATACGCCCGCGCCGTCTGATACGCCCGTTCCAGATAGCCCGCCGCATCCTGATACTTCACCAGGTTCGGATACTTCTTGGCGATCTCATACATGTGGAAATAGAGCATCACAATGTGCGGATAGTCATACGACCGGAAGACGCGCAGCTTCTCCGCCAGGTCCGGCCGGTTGTTCGCGTTGACCTCGAAGTTGCGCTTGAGCGCGGGATCGCGCTGCACGTGCCAGTTCGGTATGCCGTAAACGCCATACGGATACGGCGTCTCCTTATCCGTCCGCTGCAACCCTCCCCAGACGTATTTCTCGAGGTAATACTCGACCGCCTCGATTTCCTCGCGCACCGGGAAGTGCACATTCTTTGCCGCGACGTAGGGCGCCTTGCACAACGCCGGATCGTCGCTTGCGAGGATGTATTCATTGCGGCCCACCCAGCCGTCGGTGTCTTCTGGGCTGCGCAGTTTTTTATTTTTCATGTCATAGACGGAAAAGAGCCCGTCATACCATTTCGACGGATCGCGCCACTGCTGGTGGAACGCGATGAACGCACTGCGTTTTTTGATCACGGTCTCCAGCGGCTCGGTGCAGAAAAACTCAAGGTAGGTCTTCTGCCCGCCGTCATGCCGGATCGTCAGCAGGTTTTCGCCCAGCTTGCGGAACTGCACTTCATACAGGTGATGCCCGCCGGCTTTTTCGCCCAGCGATTTGATGCTCGTCATTTGAGGAAATTCTGCGTCGATCCCCTCGATCTTCGCCTTCGTGCGCAGGCTGAACTGCGCCGAAAGGTCCTCCGGCACCGTCATCCCCGGCACCACGCGGATGTCAAAAAGCCCTTCCTTGTAAAGAACGTCGCGCATCTCGTCATAAGAAGCCGCCCATTGCAGCCGCATGCCATAGGTCGCCTTCTCGCCCGGCGCAAGCGTGAGCGACGTATGCGGCTGCCGCCACGTGCCGCGCTGCTCGCCCCCGCCCGTGATGCTTGAATAAATAAACGCCCCAAAGCCGCTGGCGGCCGGCGGCGGCGGGGTCGCCCCGCCGCGCGGCGTCCCGGTCGCGGGAAAACTCGCCGGGCCCGTCGCGGGTTCCGTCGCCGCTGCGCCGCGCGCGCCCCGCCGCCCCACGCCGCGGCCGTTTTCGTTCGGGATATTCGCGGTGTACTCAATTTTCGTGCCCGGCTTGACCGTCGCCACCAGATACGGCGGCGCCCCCGACGGCCGGACAAAATAAAGGAACGAGCCCGCACCCTCGATGAACTGATGCTTGATGAACCCCTGCTCAAAAATCGTCCGCGGATCGCCCCCTCCGGGCCGCGTGCCGGGAAGGGCAAGCGCCAGATCTCCGATCTCGACCGGGCCAACGGCATCCGGCCGGGCTTCAAGCTGGACCGTCCAGTCGAGCGCCGGACCGTCAACCTTAAATGTCTGCGTGGTTTTCAGCGGGCTCGCCGCACCGGCAATATACGAGGGACTATCTCCCTCGCGCATCGGATCGGTTTGGTTCTGCCAGCTTCCATTCCCCGCCCGGAACCGCGCATAAACGCCCAGCCTGCCGCCCCGCGCGATGGCCTGAGCGCCAAACGGATCCTTCGGAGACGACACGCCCGTGACGCCCCGGTCATCGTAAACCACGCGAATGTCCGGAGTCTCAATCGTGGTCCCCGCCACCGCCGCCGGGGCGCCTCCGCGCGCCGCCCGCCCGCGACCCGCGCCGCGCCCCTGCGTCTGCGCTCCGCCCTGCGCCGCCGGCTGCTCCTGTGCCAGGGCCGCGCCAAAAATCAG
>JADMIO010809395.1_pt1 | contig 16380 bp, 18 predicted proteins | sample 8958161 | NCBI WGS metagenome assembly JADMIO01 (sample SAMN16585339, study PRJNA669376) | soil metagenome | isolation source: Crop rotation soil | place: USA: Cullars Rotation, Alabama | collected 2011
CTTTCCCTGATGGATAATCTCGGCGCCGGCGATGCGCGCGATGCCGGGCTGATTTTCTTCATGGCCCGCGGCGATAACTTCCTGACCGCTCTTGAAAAAGCCAGCCGTTTTGCCACATTTACAGCACAATATCCGGGCCGGACATGGATCGCTCACCTGAAAAAATTCCTGCGAGCCGATCCTGTTTTGAAGCTTGATTTTCCGGGCGAAAATGCGCCAATGCCTTCCCTGGCCACAGCCTGATTATTTTTTCCGCAGTACAGCCGCGAAAAATCCGTCCGTGCCGTGGCGCAGCGGCGTCAAGCGCATGAAGGGATTGCCAAGCTTTTCATCGACCGGAACGATTTCGAATTCCGGATGGGCGGCTAAAAATTTCTTCACCTGCACCTCGTTTTCATCCGGCAATAGCGAGCAGGTCGCATAGACGATGCGGCCGCCAGGTTTTACCGCAGGGACGACTTTCTCCAGAATCTCCGCCTGCACCGCGAGCAGTTCCTCAAGGCTGGGGCCGTAAACATTCCAGCGCATATCCGGATTGCGGCGCCAGGTTCCCGTTCCCGTGCAGGGTACATCGAGCAGCACGACATCGAAATTATCTTTCTGACGGCGTAGCCATTTGCGCTGCTTCTCGTCGCTTAAGGGGCGGACCTCGATGATATCGGCGAGCTGCGCCTTGCGGTACCGTTCACGCCCCTTAGCAAGACGTTTTTCTTCCGTGTCCATGGCGACGATGCGGCCCTTGCGATTCATGGCGGCCGCCAGCGCGAGAGTTTTCCCGCCGCCGCCGGCGCAATAATCCAGCACCTGCATGCCGGGTTTAACGTCGCAGACATAGGCGATGAGTTGTGAACCTTCGTCTTGTATCTCGACGAGTCCTTTCGCGAAGGCTTTGGTTTTGGAGATGAAAATTTTCTCCTTCGCGCGCAGACCCCACGGGCTGAACGGGGTTTCATCGGTTTCGACGCCGTCGCTTTGCAATGATTCTTTAGCTTTTTCTCGCTTGAGTAAAAATATATTCACGCGCAGATCCAGTGTGGCGGCCGCCAGCATCGCCGCCATTTCCTTTTCAAAATCCGCACCAAAATATTTTTGCAGCTTTGCCGCGTAGTCCGGTGGGCATTCAACGCGGGTTTCAACCGGCATATCCGGATGTTCGAGTTCCTGACCGGTCAGTTTCCCGGCAAATTTCTCTTCCTGCTCATTCAATGCCGCGGGGGCGTAATTGCTTCCGTCAAAAAGATCGTCGAATCTTTTAAGTTCGATTTTTTTCACCAGCGCCAAGTAAGCGATCAAAACATTGCGCGGCGTGTTTTCCTGTTTTTCTTTTTCCAGCCACCAATGCAGGCGCGCGGACGTGCGTGCGATGTCGTAGACCGTCTCCACCACTTCGCGGCGGTCCTTGGCGCCGATATATTTGCGGGAGCGCATATAATCGCCGACAATCGTGTCCATCGGCTGGCGCGCAGGGGCCAGTTTTTCCAGAATTTCTATAGCGGCCTGTATGCGGCTGGCGGGTTTCATTTAAATATTGCTTTCTGCTCTAAACGCCTTAAGTGTGTAGCAGAGCGAGACCCCATATTGTAAGGAGATTCTTATGAGCACATTCAAAATTCACGATCTGAACAGCGCGCCTGAGGGCTCAAAAAAAGACCTCGAAGGCGTAAACGGCAAATTCGGCTTCATCCCGAATATTTTCGGCATCATGGCGGAGGCGCCGGCGGCGCTGAAAGCCTACCCGGCCTTCGCGGGCGCGTTCGAAGCTTCGAGCTACAGCCCGGCCGAGCGCGAGATCGTGGCGATTGCAACGGGAACGTCCAACGGATGTTCGTTCTGCACCGCTGTCCATTCGACCATCGCGCGCAGCAAACTGAAAGTCGACAGCGCAACCGTCGACGCGCTGCGGAACCAGACCGACCTGCCGGATGCGAAGCAAAACGCGCTGGCGAAATTCACCAAGCAGATCGTGAGCAAGCGCGGCGCGGTGAGCGATGACGACATCGCCGCCTTTAAAAAAGCCGGTTACACGGATGCGCAAGTGCTGGAGCTGGTGGTCGGCGTGGCGCTCAACACCTTCACCAATTACATCAACAATGTCGCGCGCACGCCGGTGAACGAACAGTTCAAGGCGGAAGACTGGAGCGCTTCGGGCAAGCAAAAAGCCGCCTGATTTTAAGGAACCTCTTCTTTAAAATCCCCTTCTGCGGAAGGGGATTTTTTTATGCGAATGATGGTTGTCGTGGTGATGGCGAAAAGACCCAGGTTAAGCAGGATCGAGCCCAGCGAGCCGATATGAACGCTGTAAATAACCCAGAGTATTTCCGTCATGAGAAAACACAGCCGCATCGGGATGCCGGAAAATCTGAACACGCCGGTGGTGGCGACGATGCTTCCGGCGAAGGGAAGAATGCCGAATATATCTTTTGCCAACAATGCCGCCATCGATACGTAACTTCCGACGAGAATCCAGTAGACCCAGTTTTTGCGGTAGACGCGGGAAAGATAAAAGCGAAAGAGCGTGATGGTTTCCGAAACGGCGGCGGACCAGGCTGTCATGAGGATGAAATGCACGATCAGCAGGGAGCTGCCCGCGATATAAATGCCGAGCAGCTTACGATCGTTTTTCTGCGTGGCGCCATAGAGGAAAACCGCCGTCGCAACCAGGCCGAGCGCCTGCACCGCCATCATATAAGGTGACATATTTTCAAAAAAATTCGTCATAAAACCAAAACCCCGCTTGCCTCTTTGCCGGTTCAGCATAGATTACCCTTTATTATAAAGGGGAAATATTCATGCCGAAAATCATATTCACGCCGGTCCAGCTCGGCGAACTTAATCTCAAAAACCGTATCCTGATGGCGCCGCTGACGCGCAGCCGTGCCGGGATAAGCCGCGTTCCGAATGATTTGATGGCGGAATATTACGGCCAGCGCGCAAGCGCCGGGTTGATCATTTCAGAGGCGACAGCTGTTTCTGCGCAAGGCTATGGCTGGGCAAATGCGCCGGGCATCTATACAGACGCGCATGAAGAAGGCTGGCGTAAGGTGACGAAGGCCGTGCATAGCCAGGGCGGAAAAATCGTGCTGCAGCTCTGGCATATGGGCCGCGTTTCGCACCCGGACCTGCTGGACGGCGCGCAGCCCGTGGGCCCATCTGCCATTGCAGCCGAAGGCAAGGCGCATACGCTGGGCGGCGGCAAGCCTTATGTCGTGCCGCGGGCGCTGGAAGCATCCGAATTGCCGGGCATCATTGCGGATTATGTGCAGGCGGCGGAACGGGCAAAGCGTGCTGGTTTCGACGGCGTCGAGGTGCATGGCGCGAATGGCTACCTGCTCGACCAGTTTACCCGCGACGGATCCAATAAGCGCACTGACAGTTACGGCGGCAGCATTGAGAACCGCATCCGTTTCCCGCTGGAGGTTACGTCAGCGGTGGCAAAAGTTTTTGGCCCGGGCAAGACGGGCCTGCGCGTTTCTCCGCAAAATCCTTACAACAGTATGTCCGATTCCGATCCCGTAGCAACATTCACGACATACGCGAAAGCACTCAATGATTTTGATCTCGCCTACCTGCATGTGATGGAGCCGATCGTGGCGGATGGGCGCCGCGCCGCCCCTGACGGCGCCGCTTATGTGACACCACATATCCGCGAAGTCTATAAAGGCAAACTGATCGCCAATGGCGGGTATGAGATGGAGTCGGCAGAGAGAATTTTACAGGAGAAGGGGGCGGACGCGGTGGCGTTCGGTTCGAAATTCATCGCCAATCCGGACCTGCCCGCGCGGTTTGAGCGCGGCGCTTCCTTAAACGAGCCGCGCCCTGAAAGTTTTTATGCCGGCGGCAAAGAAGGCTATACCGACTACCCGTTTCTAGCGGCGGGAGAGAAGATCGCGAATCTCGGTTAAGAGCACAATGTCCTGCGGCGGCGGCACGTCGGAGGTTTCCGGGTGCTCTTCGGCTTGACGTTTCAATTTATTGACGCCCTTGATCAGCATGAAAACCACGAACGAGACGATTCCAAAATTAATGACGGCGTTGATAAAGAGCCCGTAGGTCATGACCGGCGCGCCCGCGTCTTTGGCGGTTTTTAAATTCGCATAGCTCTCACCATTCAGGGCGATGAACTTATCGGCAAAATCAACGCCGCTGGTGAGGACGCCGATGACCGGCATGATGAGGTCGCCGACGACGGAGGTCACAATCGCGGTGAAGGCCGCGCCCATGATGATGCCGACCGCCATGTCCATGACATTGCCGCGGGCGATGAATTGTTTGAATTCCTTGAGCATTTTAAAAATCCTTTGTTTAAAAATAAAAAAGCCGCCCTATACAGAGCGGCTTTTTAAAAAAATTTCAAGCCTAGTTGCGGCTATTGCCCATAAGGCGCAGCAGCATCATGAACAGGTTGATGAAGTTCAAGTACAGGCTGAGCGCGCCCATCACAGCCATTTTGGAGGCGCTGTCCTGGCTTAAAGACGCCCGGTAGGTTTCCTTGATGTATTGCGTGTCCCAGGCAATCAGGCCGGTGAAAACAACAACGCCGATCACGGAAGAAACGAACTGCACCATCGCCGATTGCATGAAGATATTGACGATCGACGCGATGATGATGCCGAGCAGGCCCATCATCATGAGCGAGCCCATGCCGGAAAGATCGCGCTTCGTCGTGTAGCCGAAGATCGACATGCCGGCGAACATGCCGGCGGTGATGAAGAAGACGCGGGCGATGCTCTGGCCGGAATAGATCAGGAAAATCGAGGCCAGTGAAATGCCGAAGAGGGCGGTGAGCAGGAAATAAAGACCGGCGGCGGCGGAAAATGACATCATCTGCACGCGGCGCGGCGTCAGTCCGAAAAAGACAATGACAAGCGGCGAGAAAATCACCACCCATTGCAAGGGCGTGCCGAAGAAAAGTTGCAGCAGCGCGGGGCTATGCGCCACGAACCAGGCGACGAGGCCGGTGACGACAAGGCCGCCCGCCATCATGTTATAGACGCGGCGGAAATGCGCCTGCAGGCCGGCATCGAAGGTGACGGCCTGGCCAGCCGGTTTTGCGAATTGATTCTGTTCCATTTTCAGTTTTCTCCATTTCGGGCGGGCTAAAAAACCGCTCCTTAACTTATATAGCTTTATTATATCAGCTTTTAAAGGCATGCGCGGAAAAATCGGATTTCAGTGGCGCAGCCATGGGTTAGAGGGTGTGGCGGCGCGGATTTCCGGCACCGGCGTGTGCGTGATTTCGGCGATGGCGCGAATACGGGCATCGATCGGCGGGTGAGTCGCGAATAACCCTAGAAACGGATGCGCGTTTTCGATGCACATCATGGCGACATCCTCGGGCACGCCCTGGATGCGGTCTTTACCTGAAATCCTCATCAGCGCCCGCATCATAGCGTCCGGGTTCTTGGTAAGCTCGATCGAACCCGCATCGGCCATATATTCGCGGCGGCGCGAGATGGCAAAGCGGGTGAATAATGTGGCCATATAGCCGACCCAGAGAATGGCGGCAATCGCCAGCATGACCAGCATGCCGTTGCCGCGCCCGCGATTACTGCCGCCGCGATAGATCATGCCGTGACGAATCTGACTCCACATGACCTGCGCCGCAAAGCCGATCATGCCGGTGAAGATGACGGTTACGATGAGGAGGCGCACATCGCGGTTGATGATGTGGGTGAGTTCGTGACCCAAAACGGCCTCCATCTCATCTTTCTGCAATGCCTGCATCAGCCCGCGCGTGACGGTGATGGTGTAGGAAGACTGGTTGATGCCGCTGGCGAAAGCGTTCAGCGCATCGGTTTCTATGATATTGATTTTCGGCATCGCCATGCCGCGGGCGATGCAGAGATTTTCCAGCAGGTTATAAAGTTCCGGTTCCTGCGCTCGCCCGACAGGTTTCGCATGGGAGAGAGCGCGGATCATGGCAGTATTGAAAAAGAACGAGATCAGAAACCAGATAGCGATAACCCCGAGAATCGCCGGCCAATATTCCAGCAACAGATTGTTCGCGTATAAAACCGGGTTCATCTGCCCGGCCGCATATCCGCCCTCGGTGATCTGTATATAAGAGCCTGTCTGGCTCATGCCGAGCACATAAGCGATACCCCACACCATCGCCATGATCATGAACGGATAGAGCGCGAGCAAAAGGAAGGAACGGATATTATTGTTCCAGATGGATGTGCTGAGGCCGATTTCGGTCATATTTTTTCATCCAGCATAGGCTCTATTGTTTCAGCCATGATCGTGCCGTGATCTCCGCCACATAGTTTGTTAAATTCCCAGCCGCCCCATTCGCATGCATACACGAAACCATAGCGCAGAATTTTTTTCGGATCGAGACCTGTTTCGCTGCCAAGAATGTGGGCGGTTCTTATAATACGCTCACGATCATAGATGGTTTTCATCCTGTAAGGGCTGAGCAGGATATTGGCGCAATCATAGGCACGGTCCCCGATCACCCCCTTGGGATCAATAGACAGCCATCCGCGTATGCTGTGATGCATGACATTGTCCGGATGCATGTCGCCATGCAGTAAACATACATTTTCCTGGTGCGCGAGAAGATCCTGCGCGATCTCAGCGCCGCGCTGCAAAAATGCCGGAGCTTCTCTGGAATTTTTGAATTTCAAAACATCTTCGAGTCTTTTCTCAAGAGGCAAAAAATCTCCCTTGGATGACTTCAAAGCATGAACTGCATTCAGAAGCTCCGCCATGATGCGGACGGTTTCTTCATCCCGGCCCTCGTCCGCCCAAACACCGAGACTTATCCCGTCTGCATATTCGAGCAAAGCGGCGTTGCCTTCTTTTGCAATCAGGCGGCATGAAGCTGTCCCGTTGCAATGCTCCAGAAATGAAAGCCCATAGCGATGCTCATCGTTTCCCGCTTGGATGAAAATCTTGAGCGCATAAAATTCTTCGCCGCGGCAGACCTTATAAACCCGGCCGCGCACGGTGTCGCCGACCTGCTCCAGCAGTTCAAGATTCCACAGAGAAAGATATGGATCCGGAGTTTGTTCCACTTACCCGAACTTAACCCCCGGCGGCTTGTCCAAAGCAGCGCGCTCGCCCTCCGGCACCTCGAAGAATTCCTCCTGATGAAAGCCGAGCATGGGCGCGAACAGCACCGCCGGGAATTGCTGCGCGGCGGTATTATATTCGGACGTGGCGTTGTTGAAGAAGCGGCGCGCGGCGGCGAGCTTGTTCTCGATATCGGACAGCTCGCTCATCAATTGCTGGAAGCTCTGATTGGCTTTGAGGTCGGGATAATTTTCTGCCACAGCGTAGAGATTCATCATGGCGCGGCTGAGCGCATTTTCCGCCTCGATGCGGCTCGACACATTCCGGGCGGCCGAAACCTGGCTGCGCGCAGCGGTGACATTCTCCAGCACCTGTTTTTCGTGCCCAGCATAGCCTTTGACGGTTTCGACCAGTTGCGGCACGAGATCGGAGCGCTGTTTGAGCTGAACATCGATATCGGCGAAGGATTGCTCGCGGCGCTGGCGCAGGGCGACCAGACGGTTGTAAATGCCGACCGCCGCCAGTGCGACGAACAGAATACCGCCGATAATGATCCATAATGTCATAGGAAGCCTCCTCAAATGTTCAAATTTCCGCTACTATAATACTTAAGCATATGTAAGTCATTTCTAAACCTGTATTATAATAAGATAAGAGAAACCAAGGAGACTTCCATGATTCGCGTTCTGCTCACCGGCCTTTTCCTGCTGGGCTTCATTCTTCCGGCGGCCGCCCAGTCGGCCAGCGAGGCAACGCCCGAACTGCCGGGGCCGATCCAGGAGCTGGTCAATCAGGGCGCGCAGATCCGCTATCTCGGACGCGAGCGAGGGTTCGACTCCTGGCTCACCATCAAGAACGGGCAGGAACAATATTTCTACGTACTCCCCGATCGCAGCGCCTTCGTCATGGGTCTGCTGTTTGACGAAAAAGGCAAGCTGGTCACAATCGACCAGGTGAAAAAACTCCAGAACAAGGACGACACGCTGCTGGATTCCATCGCATCCGGGTTCGGCGAAGCCAACCCCTTAAGCAACCTGTCCGATAAAGAATTCAAATCGCCGGCCGAGCAGATGTTCTTCGAGGTCGAGAACAGCAACTGGATCGCGCTGGGCGGCGCCAATGCGCCGGTGCTTTACGCCTTCATCGATCCCCAGTGCCCGCACTGTCATGATTTCATTAACAATTTGCGCAAGGATTACCTTGAAAAAGGCCTGGTCCAGCTGCGCGTGGTGCCAGTGGGCTTCCGGGACGAGACGGCAGCGCAGGCGGCCTATCTGCTGGCAGCGCCGGATCCTCAGGAGCGTCTGATGCGGCACCTGGACGGCGATACCGCCGCCCTGCCTGCCAAGTCCGAACTCAACCAGCAGGGCGTGCAGCGCAATCTTGCCATCATGCAGTCGTGGAATTTCACGGCAACGCCGATGCTCGTTTATCAATCCAAGAGCGGCGAGGTCAAACTCGTGCGCGGCGAACCTAAAAGCATTCCGGACCTCATTGCCGATCTCAAGTAAAACCAACATTTTTTCAAACGGATGAACGCCAAGTCGCAATATCTGATCCAGGTCCTCGAAAAAATCGGAGCGCCGCTGCTGTCTTCGATCGTTGAATCTTCGGCAAGCACCTCCGAAGGTATGGCTGCCGACGACGCCCAGCGCATGGCGGAACTTCTGGCGCGCACAACGCAAGCCAGCCTTGAAATCGCGGGTGTCATCAGCCCGGTTAATGCGACACAGGACGACGCGTTCCGGCTGGCGCTGGCGGCGCTCGCGGCACCGGTGATTGCCGATCATTACCGCTACGACAAACAAGTGCCCGGGGACTCCGACATCAAGAAAATCACGGCCGCGCTGCAGACCGTCGTCACCTTCGCCGATAATTTTGAAGCCGGGATCGATCATGCGCGGACGCTGCAGGGACTGGGAAACCATACGGCGGCGCTTGAATCCTCGCAGATCGCGCTGCACCAGGTTATGGCTTTTACACCCGTAATCAACGCGGTCAGCAGCTTTTCCTTCGGCATGAACGAGCCGAAACTCATCAGCGATATCGCGGGCCGGCTGGTCGGAAAATCCCTGGCCATGAGCGCAGAATGGTTTGCGGGAGCGGATGAAACCGCGCGCAGGAAAAGCGCGCTGGACATTCTTAAAACACTGGCACGGATTTATGCAGCCTGCCACATGGCGGAAACGGCGCGGCTGCAGAGCGCAGGGGCGGCGGCGGGCGGCATTGAAACCGTCTGGAAAAATTTCGATTTGCGTGTCGCGCTGCTCGAAGCGCTTGCCTCCGGCCTGCTGGATTCATCTTCGATATCATCCTCTTCCCGCGCGCCCGAAGCGGCGGCGGCACCTCCACCGCAATCCGGTGCGAATCCTTTGAGCGGATTTGCGAAAAAACCGCCATCCGAAACGCCGCCCGCAAAAGAAGCACCGCCTGCATCTTCCCCTACAGGCGCCAGCCCGCTTGGTATATTCGCCAAAAAACCCACAGACCAGGCGCCGGCCTCTCCGCCGCCGCAGGCACCTGAAAAATCGCAAAGCCCGCCCGCCAATCCGGGCACTAATCCCATGGGATTCTTCAAGCCGCCGGCGAAAAAAGATGGCGAATAGAGTCTTTTTGTGTAATATGTATATAGAACAAGGGTTTATTCATCTATGTTAGCCACCAGCAAAATCCTCGCCGCCTGCCTGATGCTGGCCTCGCAGACCTACTCGGTCCCGCCGGCGGTGCTGATCGGCATTTATAAAACCGAAGGTGGCAGAGTCGGGCAGGAAGTGCCCAATACCAACGGCACCTACGATCTTGGCCCGATGCAGATCAATACCATCTGGCTGCCGGAACTAGCGGGAAAATGGGGCGTGAGCGAGAATACGGCCCGCAGATGGCTGCGCGATGATGCCTGCACCAATGTCGGCGTCGCGGCCTGGATCCTGCGCGGGCATATGAATGAAACGAACAACCTCTCCGAGGCCATCGCCTATTACCATTCCCGCACCCCTACTTATGGCGGCGCCTATAAGCAGCGCGTCATCGCCCAGCTCGAAAAGAACGGTTTGATCCGGACAGAAAGATAGTCTGCAGCCTTCGCGAGCGAAGGTGGAGGGTTGATTTTTTTTAGTTCCTTGAAGTTTTTGCCTTTTTTCGGCTTTTCTCTGGGGGCGGAGCCGTTACCGGACTTGCGGTTGTCCGGCGCAGGCGTTACTCTTAATAGACGGACGGTATTTTCAGTTTTTTCAAGCTTTGGAACAGCATGACCCGCATTTTACTCTCCCTGACCCTTCTGGCAGCTTCCCTCTCCCTCGGAGCATGCCAATACCTGCCCGATACGAATTTCAGCAATGGACAACCGCAACTGGTGGCGGAACCCGATAATGTTTCCGCCATGCTGGCCGATGCCGCCGATCGCGCTGCGAATTCACTCCAGGCGCTCGCCGCCGTTGAACGCGCGAAAACGCCGGGCGCCGCGCTGGCGCCGATCGGCGATGCGCCGGCGGAACTCCGCCGGGCCATCACCGTGAACTGGATCGGACCGGTTGAGCCGATCGCCGAAAAACTGGCCAGCCGCGCCGGTTACCACTTTACGACCGTGGGTGCGCCGCCGCCGGTGCCTGTCACCGTTTCCATCGATGTGGAGAACCGTCCTGTGATCGAAGTGCTGCGCGATATCGGCCTGCAGATCGGCAATCGCGGCGACATCAAGGTCATGGGATCGGACCGCATTGTCGAACTTAGCTATCCGCCCACACCCGGTCTGGAGCCTTAAACAATAAACGCTCATTTCAGAAATGATTTAGGAATGATTTCGACCCGGCATTTTTCAATTCTTGTGTTCCTGCTCTGCGTTTTGACATTCGCAGCGCGGCCTTCTCTGGCCGCCCCGGATGAGGAGAACGCGACGGGGGCAAGCGTAGAAAACGCCCTTGAGCAGGCCGCGGCGGCAACGGGCGCCGGCACGGGATCCTCTTCTCAATCATCTTCCCAGGCAGGAACGCCGCCCGGCGCCATTCCCGGATTTTTCAGCTTCGGCAATCAAGCAACGCCGCTGGTGCCGCCGGAAGAACCGGCCAAAAAGAAACAGGTTTATTACGGCGAGACACGCGAGGATTATCATCCCGAACCCGGCATACCCCCCTCCCTCGACCAGCTTAGTATGCTGCCGAAAGAGCCGGGCACGCGCGACGCAGAAGGTGAAGGTCTGCCTTTTGATATCCGCCGCGATGCCATCCGCGAAGCGGCGATTTCCTACGGCGCGCGCGGCGGCCTTGCCTGGCGCACTTACAAAATCCGGCAGGAATTACAGGCACGCGCGCGCTATCTTGATAAAATTTACGATTTTCGCCAGTTTATGATCCCGGGCCCTTCGGGCATGATGATCGAACCGCCGATCATTACCGAAGGCATGAATGCGCTGCTGATTGAAAATGGCGGACAAACGGCCGCCGTATCGGATCGCATCTATAACATCATCAATAACGCCAATATCGTCTCGTCTCCCCGCAACTGGCGCAGCTATCTCGAGCGCGAATGGGGCGATGTCGAGCCGCCGCCTGATATATTGCGGCCCGAAACGGAAGAAGAGCGCCGGCAATGGCAAGAACTCGTCGCTGAAGGCTGGGAAGAAGGCGTCAAACAGGCTGATGAAATTTTCCAGGATGATCTCAATGTGCTGACGGCGGATTTTCAAGGCATGATCCGTTACCGGAGCCTCCTGGCGCAGGGCATGGTGTCGCCGCCTTACGCGTTGCAGGTCGATCGCGGCGTGACAGGCAACGGCGAGGGAGATGAAATGCGCGTCGGCGACCGCGCGGTGCAGATCACCGGCAAGCCACGTCTTATTACCGGAACGGATCAATGGCAGCCCGCAAACCAATAAGCCTCGTCAAGGCCGAAGATGTGCAAGCACAGACCTGGCCGGAAGAACCGGGGCGTTTCACCGGGGACATCATCGATGCTTTCCTGCTCTGGTGCGTGAAGCAGGGTGCGTCCGACATCACGATCCAGTCCGATCGGCAGGTTTATAGCGAAATTCACGGTCATCTTTATCCCGGCACGGTGCGCAGGCTTGACGCCGCGGATATGGCCGCATTCCTGCAGAAAGTTTACGGACCCGAAGCGCAAGCGCGCCTGGCCGCGGCCAAGGATCTTGATGTGTCCTATGAAATCCGGCCCGACCGTTATACGCGCACGCGTTTTCGCGTCAACATCACCGCGATTTTATCGAGAGGCCGCGACGGAGCGCAGATCACCATGCGCGTCCTGCCTTCCGAACCGCCGACCATGAAAGCACTGAAGATCGAGCAGGAAATCATCGATGCCTGGGCCCCGCGCCAGGGTATCGTTATTGTCACCGGCCCGACAGGATCGGGGAAAACCACCCTGCTCGCCGCCGGAAACCGGATGCTGTTAGAACGTCCGCAGGGTTGCGGCAAGATGCTGACCTATGAAGCGCCGATCGAATATGTCTATGATACGATCAGCTCTCCGCGCTCACTGGTATCGCAGAGCGAAATCCCGCGTCACCTGCCGAGCTTTTCCCACGGCGTGCGCAATGCGCTGCGCCGCAAACCGGAAGTCATCCTGGTCGGCGAAAGCCGTGACCGCGAAACCATCAACGCATCCATCGAGGCGGCACAAACAGGCCATGCGGTTTATACAACGACACACACGCTGGGCGTCGCGAATACCGTATCCCGCATGCTGTCGACCTACGACATAAGCGAACGCGAAGAACGTGCCGTGGCGCTCATGGAAACATTGCGGCTTGTCATTACCCAGGTTCTGGTGCCGCGCATCAATGGCGGACGCATCGGTGTGCGCGAATGGATGAAATTCCCCGATGAGGTGCGCGAGAAACTGATGGACATGCATTTCACGAAATGGCCCGTCGAGATCCAGCGCATGATCGACAAATACGGGCAATCCATGAAACGTTCAGCCGAGATCGTGTTCGAGCAGGGCCTGATCGACCGGAGGCAATATCTTCTGCTCTCGGCGAGTACAGGCACCGGTTAAAATTTCTCAAACCGGTTTTCTTCTGTTATACTGGTTGAACGATGGTCAGCGAGCAAATCGACACAATTCAGGAAAAAATAAACTGGCACTGGCGCAATTCCATGCGCACGGTCCGGTTTCTCGCCTTTGACGCGCGCGCGGCATTACCGATTCCGCTGCTGCTGGTTTATGCGCGCTGGTCGACCCTGATCGTGACGATCATTTTCCTGCTGGTCTTTCGCTATCTCGAGCGCAAGGGCCTGACTTTTCCGGCGGCGATACGCAATGTCCGCAGCTGGATCATCGGCAAGGACCGGCCGGGCTGGGTGAGCGCCGAGCACCGCAAATTCGTGGATTATGGCTAGGCACAGGCTTGTAATTCATAGAAGCAGCCATTATCTTCAGAACCGTTGCCCCTGATTGTTTTTTGCACTGAAACGGCATAAGGAGCCGGCCATGGTTTTTCACATCCCAAGAAAAAATATCCGCCCCGCTTTTCTGGCGCTGGCTACGGCATGCGTTTCGCTCTCAATCGCCCCTCATGCATTTGCCGGATTCGAATGGACGCCGCCGCCCGCGCCAATGCGGGCAGAGAATCCGCCCGTTCAGACACAGAGCGCGCCGGCGGCTGCCGCGCCGGTGAAGAACGTCGAGGGTTCGATGCTGCCCCTGCCGGTTGTCCCGCCCCCTGCGGCACCAGCCTCTGCCGCAGCACCGGTCAAAAATAATATGCCGCCGCCAATGATGCCGGCAGCGCAGCCCATGCCGGAGCCCGTGCCTGCACAGATGCAGCAACCCGTCATTAAAACTATTTCTGTGCAGCCGCCGATGCCGCTTGCAAAAGCCCCGCCGCCACCCGCGCCTGCTCCGCAAGCCATGATGCCGGAACCAGCGCCCGCACAACCCATACAGACACAGGCGCAGGATACCGGTCCGGTTCCGCTGACGGCCGGCGGTCAACCTTATGTTGCGCAGGAAAGTGTAAAAAAACGCATTCATTATAGCGAATGGCTGACCGAAGCGCAGGCGCAGGAAATGTCCATGAAGATCAATAAGCCTGAGGCCGCTCCGCCCGAGGCACAAAAAGCACCGCTTGCCATGGAAGAATCCACGCATTTGGTCGTGCCGCAAGGGACGCCGCTGGCCGCCCCGGCACCGCAGGGCAACAGCGATGTCATGTCTTTGCTGACGCCGCAAGATCTGGTGATCGCGCCTTACCCGCAACAGCGGATGCAGCAGGTTCAGCCGGCCCCGGCAAAAATCGTCATGCCTGAAGACGCGCCGGAAAAGGCGAAGACCATACCGTCATCCGTGCCGAAAAAATCAAATCCGCCCGCACCGGCAAAGGCGAAAAAAACGGCGCCCAAAAAAGAAGCCGCAGCGAAGAAAACACCTGAACAGGCGAAAAAAACCGATAATTTTAACGGGTTTGGCACCGATATCCCCCTCGCTTTTGCCATGGAGCAAATTCTGCCTGAGGATTACAAATTCGATTTCGCCGACGGCGTCAACCCGGAGCAGCGCGTATCGTGGCAGGGCGGCAAGCCGTGGAAAGACGTGATCGGCGAAATCCTGGAAAAATCGAACCTCGCTTCGCGCACCGAAGGCAAGACCGTTCACATCGTTCCTAAATCCTAAGAAAGTCGTTACTGGAATCCGAGATAATTGGCCAGAGTCAGCTGCTGCGTGATCGCCGTCACCTGGAAAGAGGCCTGGAGTTGCGTCTGCAGGGTCGTCAGCTTGACCGCGACCTCGTTGGTATCGACGTCTTCGATATCGGAAATCGTGGTCTTAAGCAGGTTTTTCTGCTCGCCGTAATCGTCCTTTATCTGCTTGATCTGCGCCTGCGCATTGGCAAGATCATAGCTGATAGAGTCAATGCCCTTAAGCGCGTTTGTGACCATAGCGGTCATATCCCTAAATACGGCATAGAAATTCTCTTTCTGTTCCGTGACCGTCGTGCCGGGCGCGCCTTTCTGGTCCGGAACGCCGGGATAGGTATTGGGCGGCTCATACACATCGACCATCGGCATGAAATCGCCGTTTTTAATAAAGGCCGCCGCGACCATAAGATCCCGGAAAGGCTGTTCGTTGGCGAGGGTGGTATAATCGATCTCCGAATTATCGCCCGTGCGCACAAAAACATTGCCGGCGTTGCCCGCGCTTAAGTTCGCGGAATAACCGACAATCGCATCCGTCAGGGCATTGGTATTACCGCCGCTCGTGGTGCGGTCACGCAGATCGGAGATGAAATTGGTCGTCGTGATTGATCCGTTCTTCCAGCCATTAACCAGAACGTTGAGAGCGGAATCCAGCGTATTATTGTTCTGAAAAGGCTTCACGTCATTTTCCGCGCCGCTAAAAAGATAACGATCCCCGTCTTTTGTGTTCAGCAATTCGGTCAGCATGTCAAAAATTTTCCCGGCAAGATCCTGCAGGGCTTTCATGTTACTGTCGGCCTCTCCCGATGTCTGGCCGACCGGTGTGTTTTCCACCTCCGGGGTGAGCGGGTCGTCATAATAAATAATTTCGCCCTGCTGGTGGGTTCCCTCCTGACTGAGTCCGGTGAGAAGATCGGTAAATATTTTCGCCTGCTTCTTGAATTGCGTTACCGCCTCGCTGGTCAGGCCGATTCGAGTATTGGCGCTGTTGATATTTGATATATAGGTGTCGATCGACCGAACGGTGGCACGGCTCCGCTTGGAGACCAGCGCGTCAATGCCGAGACCCGTAAAGCTCTGCGTCTTTTTTCCCGTCGTCATCTGCATCGACAGGGTGGCAAACGTACTTTGCTGATGCTTGATCCGCTCGATCTGGTCGAGCGCGGCGCCAAGTGTCGATATATTTGTCATGATTTATGTCCTTTTTATTTCAATTAGCGGATAGTGCCCAGCAAATCCTCAAACAGCTGATTGACGGCATTTAAAACGCGGGCAGCGGCGGCGTAGGCGTTTTGCATGACGACCAGATTGCTCAGCTCCTCGTCGAGATTGACCCCGGTTTCGTCCGAGTATTGACGCTCCAGCGCCTGGCGCAGCGTGTCTTCGTCTTCAAAGCGGGTTTGAGTCTGGAGTAATTCTTGAGTCTGCTGACTGATCATCTTCTGGCCGAACTCAACCACTTTGCCGGCGCCGACGACATTCGTCGATATACTGGCACCGGGACCCAGATAGCTTGTCCGGAACGAAGTCCGGCCGGAACCCCCCGAGGCATCGACAAGCGAGCTGTAATTCACGCTGTCAACCGGAGAGTTTTCGACCAGAGGGCCTGTGGTGAAACTGCCGAACAAAGCGGTGACGATATTGACGCCATTCGGTATGACGCCGACGCCGGCGCCGGCAGCGCTGGTGGTGAAAAAACCGCCGACAATCTGAA
>JADMIO011460702.1_pt1 | contig 16380 bp, 11 predicted proteins | sample 8958161 | NCBI WGS metagenome assembly JADMIO01 (sample SAMN16585339, study PRJNA669376) | soil metagenome | isolation source: Crop rotation soil | place: USA: Cullars Rotation, Alabama | collected 2011
CGCGACAACTTGTCCACGTGGAATTCTAAGCTTAGGATCCCAATGTGCTGGAAAGAATCACGATGACTTATCGAATTTCAATCGCCTGTTCGATGCTCCTGCTCGCGATGGGCGCCAGCGCGCGCGGCGAGGATCTGGTGGATAATCCCAAGTACCAATCCTGGAGTACGTTTCCCGTCGGCACCTCCATCACCGGACACACGAACACAAAGATGGGCGCGCAATCCATGACGATGGAGCTGAAGCAGAAGCTCATCGAGAAGACAGCGGAAAAGCTGACGCTGGAAGTGTTATCGAGTTTTCAGGGGACAGCCCATACCGAGAAGCAGGAGGTCGCCGCCAAGGTTCCGCAAAGCAAGGCCGTCAAGGAGGATGAGCTGCCGCAGGGAGTCACCGGAAAAGCCGAGAAGCAGCCCGATGAGCAGGTGAAGATCGGCGACAAGAGTTACACGTGCAAGGTGATGAGCTTCAGCGGCGAAATGCACGGCAGCAAGGCGAGCGGCAAAACATGGACGAGCAATCAGGTGCCGGGCGGGCTGGTGAAGTCCGAAATGCATATGGAAGGGAAGATCACGGCTGATAATTCGACCGCCATGACGTCCATCGACGTCCCCGCCGCGAGGAAATAGATACGCCCACAGTCACGTGTTGGACAACGGCACGTGCACAAGACGTGACCGCCTGCGATACTCATTCCTTTCCGGAGGATCATGCGCCACACGAAATCTCGAACCGCGCACGCCGCGTTCACGCTGGTCGAATTGCTCGTGGTCATCGGCATCATCGCGGTTCTGATCGCGATGCTCTTGCCCACGCTCAACGGCGCGCGCAAGCGCGCCGCCGCCACGCAGTGCATGTCCAACCTGCGGCAGATCGGCATGGCCTTTATCATGTACAGCGAGATCCATCGCGGCTTCGTCATTCCCTCCTACACGATGAGCGGAGTTGCCGGCGGGCCGACCGTCCCGCTGGAAGGGTGGGCGCCGATTCTGGATCGCGACAATTTCATCAAAGGCCGGGCCGCCAACGACAACTCGGTCTTCCTTTGCCCCGAGACCTTCGACCTCGCCCCGTTTGAGAGTGCCGCGCAGACCGGCACTGATCCGGGCGCTCCGAAGGGCTACATGGATTGGCCTTGCATTCGCAATGGGACCACGGTGGCGCCCACCACCATCGCCGCGCGCGGGTTCAACAAGATCATCCGCGTGGGCTATTGGATCAACGCGGACAATCCGATCGGCTCGGCCACGACCGTCACGCCGGACGTCTTCTACACCTGCTCGGTCGGTTACGGGCCGGGCACCAATGGGTTGTCCCTCAACTATCAGAAGACCAGCCGCATCCGCCGCCCCTCCTGCCTGATCATGCTTGCCGATGGTGTCTATGCGGGACGTCAGCGTGATAATCGCATCGGCACAACCAACAGCCGCATCGGCTACCGCCATCCCAACAAGACCGCCAACGTCGCCTTCGCCGATGGGCACGTGGAGGCGCTTTTCGGGCACCAGTTCCCCCGCGCCTTCAGCGCCGGCGCCGTGACGATGCAGGAAGCGCTCGAAGACAACGCCCCGGGCAGGCCGACGGTCTACGTCAACCCCGAGCGCACGCTGGGCCCGTGACCCGCGCCGTCCGCATGACGGGCTGCGGCGGTCCGTCACGCCGCGCGGCTCTGGCCGGTGTTCCCATCCACCAACGGCAATTGCAGTCCCTGCCCCTTACTCGGCGCCGGCAGCGACCGCGCCAGATCATACTTCCCCGCGGGCAGCGCCCCCCGCCCTTGGGCGAAGCTCGCGGAGTTGAATTGCTCGAGATACCGATCGCGCAGCTCGCGGGCAGCAGCGATCAGCTTGGGATCGTTCTTGACCTTGGGCTTTTTCTCCCGCGGCGGCTTGCCCGGTTTCGGCAGAGCCGCCGTGGCCAAGCGCAAGCCCCCCAGGGCGATGTTGTGCGAAAGAGTTGCCGGTGGTGAGTTGCCAGCCGCCCGTGAAGACTTATGGCCGCGCGTCTTGTCTGGCAACTGACCAGTGGCAACGGGCAACACGTTCTCGGGCAGAATCACAGGCATCTCATCGCACCAGCGCACGCCCGGCGGAATCGGGAGCACGAGACGATCCTCGCGCATCGCTCCCGCATCCGTCTTGGCTGGAAACCAATACGGCGTCTCACAATCGCCTTCACGAATGCGACGTTGCCAAAAGATGTGTGGCCTGGGGCCAGACTTCTTCGATCCGCGCGCTCCCGTCCGAAACGCCAGCGGAACAAACCCCATCGCCTCCCAGAAGTAATTGGCTTGCAGATCCTGCGCACACCAGCAGCAGAACAACCGACACCCATACGCCGCGCGATTGAACACCTCGCGCACCAGCGACGCCCCGATCAACGATCGCTGCTTCCCCGGCACGACGTTCATTTGATAGATGATCCCGACGTCATCGCGTTTGAAGTAGCGATCCTGGGACATGACATAGCCGAGTGGAGAAGAGAAACGAGTATGAGTAGGAGTAAGAGCATGAGCAGGATTGTCTTCTCGTCGTACTCCTACCCCTGCTCCTCCTCCTACTCGATCTTCTTCTCTCCCTTCCGCGACGAGAATATCCCCCGCAGCGATCTTCCCTTCAATCTGCGCCTTAGGCATGAACCCCACCGCTTTGCTGTGCATGTTCTGCAATCGATCGATGAACGCGAAATCGCTTATCGTGGCGACGCGAATCGCGATCGGAGTTCGCGGGATGGGGACAACTCGACGAGGCTCGTTACAGGCGATTTGCATGATCACACCAGAATTGATTGATGAGTGATGATTGATGATTGATGATTTCCGCATTCATCATTCATCACTCATCACTCATCACTCATCAATTGCGTCGTATTCACGGGTACGGCAACTCCAGATAACTCTCCCCTCCCCACGGCTGCGGCTCTTCACCCGCCGACACGATCCCCGCTCCGCCGATCACCTGCAGATGCACACCCGGCCCGTGATTCTCCTCCATCGGATTCAGCACAACGCGCAGCGTCATCGGATCGAGCAAAGTCGCCCCGCCTTCCCCGTCGTAAAGAAGATGCGTAAAGCTTCCATCATCGACGCGCACGAGCGTCAGATCGATTCCCGCGATGTCGATGGCGCGATCGAAGACCATCGTCACGCTCGGCCCTTCCCCGTCGAAGCTCGCGCTGAGCAAAACCGGCGGCCCGGGGGGCGGAGGTGGCGGCGGAGGCGAGGGCGGATTCGCCGCGCTCGGCTTGAAACGCCGGCCCGGCGGTCGCAGTGGTGGTGGAATTCTGAGCACGGGAAATCTTTCCTACAGCTCTCAGCCCTCAGCGATCAGCCTCAAACAAAAGCTGACCGCTGAAAGCCGATCGCTGTACGCTCCAGCAACTACGCCGCCATCGCGACGCCGCCACCGGGGAGGTTCACGCTGACGGGATCGGTCATCGGGCCGCTTTGCTTGCGACCGTTAAACCAGAACGCCGTCAACCAGACCTTGGTCCCGGCCGAGAGAGAATCTGAGAAGCTCACGTCGATCTTGTTGACTCGACCGCAATTGCCCTCAAATTTCCACTGGCTGAGATTCGTGGGGGCGGAAGTTCCCACGAAACTGAACACCGACGCTCCGATAACGAACGGAGGTTTGCCGCGCCCCGTTCCGCCTGCTTCTTTCAGACGGATGCGGACGGTCCAGTCGTTCGCGTCGATCACTTCGATCACCGGCGCCGACGACGGCGCTGGCCGGGGCTGGGGGTTGGCACGCGGAGGCATGCCGATCTGCACCTTCATCGCATCGGTCACGAGCGGTGAGGCGTAGATCTTGTTCCCCAGGACAAAAGCCCCGTTTTTCAAGGCGAGACGCGCGGCGTTTTTGGCGACGACGTTCGTCTTGTTGCGAAGCGAGGGCGTGCACAACGCCAGGCTCGCCGCATAGGCATCGTGAAGAGCGGTGTAGCTCGTCACGTCTCCAACCACCAGGCCCCAAGCGGCGGGAGTTGGCGTGATCGTGCTGACCACGTTTTGACTCCAGTCGAGCAGGCCCGCGTCGGAGCGGGGAAAGGAAAGCGACAATAACATGTCTGCTCCTTTATGAGCTCGCGCCCAGGTGCTGCGCGAGTGATAGTCTGGACGATCGCATTCACAGAAAATGCGATTAATTGCATCTCAGACTTTTGCTAGATCGTGTGGGCTTGCGCGCGACTTTAGGAGGGATGGAAAAAATTTGCCGGATGAAGCGATCGCAGGGGTAGCGAGGCGGGATCAGAGCCCGGTCCCGGAAAATCGCGAATAGGAGACTGCACGAGCAGATCAGGCGCCGCGCCGCCCCGTGGGAGAAGCTGCCGCGCCTTGGGAGAAGCTCCGGCGCCCTGGGAGAAGCTCCCGCGCCCTGGGAGAAGCTCCCGCGCCCTGGGAGAAGCTCCCGCGCGCTGGGAGACGCTTCCGCGCGGTGGGAGAAGCTCCCGCGCGCAAGGAGAAGCTCCCGCGCGGTAAACGAAGCTCCCGCGCGGTGGGAGAAGCTTCCAGGGTCTAAAAGAAGCTCTCAACGGATAAAAGAATCTCTAAGGAGCTAGCGGACCGCTCGTCGCGTAACGCAAATCCGAGGATGTCCCCGATTTGTTACCCGAGCGAGATCTCGCCGATCGCCGCGTCTCAGCTTCGTCTGTCAGCGAGGCGGCGCAGCGTCGGCGCGGCGATCCCCGCGAGCATCAACGCGCCCGGTATGACCGCCGGCGGGAGAGGAATCGCGTTCACGGCGGTGATGGTTTCGAACACGCGAACCTCAGTTTCCTCCGTGTATTCGAAAAAATTAGGGCTGTTTACAAGCTCCAGCGTGTCTCCTGCGGCGAGGTTCAGCACCACGGAATGTTCGGCCACCGGATAAATAGGAGGATCGTCTTGATCGGGATCGGGATTGGGATTGGTGCCGATACCAAAATCCTTGAAATCGCCGGTACTGCTGTGGAACGTGACGTCCGGCTCGGTGCCACCGTTCTCGTAATCGTTGTACGACAATTGATACTCGATCCGCAGGGAGACCGAATACAGACCGTCAGTTGGCGCCGTCCATCTCAAAATGGCAGCGTGATAGGCGAAAGCTCCCTGGATGTAGAGGTTCTCCTCATGCAATCGCACGATTGCAAAATAGCCATCGGTACCCTCATGCTGCCAGATATCGCCGAGCGTTGGCGACTGGACGAATTCGTCCAACAGGTTGGAACCTTCGTCATACCCATAGCTCCACTGACCGCTGGGATTCTGATTGGTGAAGTCCGCAGCTGCGTTCCAAACCCCGACCGGCCCGGCCTGAGAGTGATTTGCAGCGACGAGAGACAGCGCGACGGCCAGTGTGCATATCCACTTCATCAGCGACCTCTTTCGTAACATGTGCGTGTGATCAATCGAATTGGCTCATCCTCGTGTAGCACAATGCGCTGAAACGCACCTACAACAAAATTCTCGCGCGGCTGATGTCCGAAGATGAGAGTTGAATGAGTACGCAATTAAGCGACAAGTTCTGCTGGATGCGAATCCATAATCACTCCGCATTGCTCATTGCTATCCAGTGTCGGAAGGGTTAGCGTCCTCCGCTCCGAAGGAGCCCGGGCTCCCATCTCCCTCCCTCACGCGAAGGAATCCAACATGTCATCTCGAACGACTCCCCAGCTACTGGGCCGCACTCATCGTGCGCGCGTGAGACCGCAAACCGTTTGCGAACAGCTCGAAGCACGCCGGTTGCTCAGCGCTGGGGATGCGGACCCATCATTCAGCGGCGATGGCAAGGTCCTGCAGAATCTCAGCACCGGTCTGGCTGACGATGGGCGTGATGTGGCCGTTCAGTCCAACGGCAAAGTCGTCATCGCGACTTCCAAGGGGCTGGTTCGATACAACGCTGACGGCGCTCTGGATTCTACGTTCGGCACCAGCAACACGGGCGTGGTCGGCGGAATCAGCGCAGCTGCCGTAGCGGTGCAGAGTGACGGCAAGATCGTTGCCGTTGTCGCTGCCGACCCAGGCCTTGATGATCAGACCAAGCAGTTCGTCGTTCGCCGCTACCTGAGCAACGGTACGCCGGACACGAGCTTCAGCGGCGACGGCAAGGCTGTTTTTCAGCATACGTCGGGCGGATCCGGCATCTTCGGCGCTGATCCTCACGCGGGCCAGGAATTGGCGATTCAGAGCGATGGCAAGATCGTCGTGGTCGGCAGGATGCAGAATGGATCGTTGTTCTCCTCAGCCGATTTTGACTTCACGGTCGTTCGGTTCAACGGCAACGGTTCGCTGGATACCTCGTTTGCAAGTGGCGGCGTCCGATTCGCGGGTTTTGGCAGCGACGATTATGCCAACGCCGTCGCCATCGATTCCAGCAACCGGATCGTTGTTACCGGCAGATCTGGCGCCGGCAGCATCGCCGTTGCGCGGCTGACCTCGACCGGGGCGATGGACACAAGTTTCAGCGGCGACGGTAAAGTCACCATGTCCCAGGCGAATCTCAGGCTTTCTGCCAACAGCCTGCTCATTCAATCCACCGGAAAAGTCGTCGTTGCCGGCCGCGCAGAGTCGACTTCCACCAATCAAGGCAACTTCATCGTCGCGCGGTTCACGACGAGTGGTGCACTGGACACCACCTTTGGACCTGGCGGTATCGGGTCCTCACAAGTGGACATGTTCGGCGACGATACAGCCACCGACATCGTCACCACTTTCGGCGGAAAACTGCTAGTCGGTGGCCACACCGGCTACTTTGGGATGCTGGTGATGAGCAGCGACGGCATCCGTGATGCGGGCGTGGGAAACCAAGGCCGCATCCTCAGCAGTTTTGGCTCGGCCACCGAAGGGCTGAACGCGCTGGCCCTGGCCCCCGGCAATAAGTTCTACGCGGTCGGCACTTACAAGGGCTCATCCAGCGACGTCGCTCTTGGCCGCTATTTGGATTTTGGGCCGACCGTATTCATCGACAAGGACGACCAGACCACCACCTCTGAGTTTGCCGGGGCAATTCCTGTCGTATTCAAGCGCTCCGAAGTCCTTCCCATACCTACGCGTGTCTATTATTTCGTAAGTGGGACGGCGTCTGGCCCGGGATCGACATCGAGCGAGTTCACAGATTACACAGGCATCCCGTCCTCACCCGCACTGCGATATATCGACATTCCCGCCAATTCGTCACACGTAGTCTTGTTCATCACCCCAAAGGATGACAATCGGGTCGAAGCGACCGAGACCGTGATCTTCACGGCGCTGAGTAGTGACCGCTACACGGCCGCTCCTCAGAACCTCACTCTATTCATCGTCGACAACGACACCGCGCAGGCGTTCCCTGCCCGCGTCAACTTCCAGACGACGACTTCTGTGGGCTTCGTTGGATATGAACCCGATACCGGAGCCAGGTTTGGCGGGCGAGGCAACTTCTCCTACGGCTGGAACGCGGACAATTCAGCCACCATGCGCGACCGCAACAGCAACCTCTCCGCCAATGAGCTGTATGACACGCTCGCGCACATGCAGTTCAACGGCGCCAACATCCGCTGGGATATGGCCGTTCCCAACGGCACGTATTCCGTCCACATCGTTGCCGGCGATGCAAATAACTTTGACTCGATCTATCGGATCAGCGCGGAGGACGTCCTTGCGGTGAACGGGACGCCCACCACAGGCAATCGGTGGATCGAGGGAACCGTCACAGTGAATGTCACCGACGGCCTACTCAGCATTCGCAACGCCGCCGGTTCTTCGAACAATAAGATCAACTTCATCGAAGTGACGCGGGTCAGCTCGGCAACATCGGCGGCGAATGTCCTGCTGAATTCCAAGTCGGTCGTTGCGATGCCGCTGGAGCGATCCAAGGAGCTCTTCGACAAATTGGTCGATTCAAGTTTGCGCGCGTAATTAGATGTCACACGAACGAGGGGGTTGAACGGGAGAAATAACATGATTCGTAAACAGTGTTCCGGCTCAGTGAAGAATGCTTCAGCTCTGATTACGGCTCGACACTCTGTCTGCGAACAACTGGAATCGCGCCGCCTGCTCAGCGCGGGTGACCTCGATCTCTCCTTCAGCGGCGACGGCAAAACAACCACCGATTTCGCCACGGGCCTGGCCGATCGCGGAAGCGATGTCGCCGTGCAGTCCGACGGCAAGACCATCGTTGTCGGCTACGGCATGGCGCGATACAACCGCGACGGCAGCCTCGATACCACGTTTGGGTCCGCTCACACCGGCAAGGTTCCCGAGGCCCATGCGAGCTCTGTCGCAATCCAGCCCGACGGGAAGATCGTGCTTGGTATGTCGAGCCTCACTCACAATGAGCTCACCGTGCACCGCTATCTGGCCAGCGGGGTTCTGGATACCAGCTTCAGCGGTGACGGTAAGGCCACCTTCTTGGGAGAACACGGCAGTGTGTTCTCCTCCAATACGCAGGACGTGATTATCCAGAAGGACGGAAAAATCCTGGTGGTGGGTTTTCTCCTCGAAGGAGGACTTGTCGATGCCGATGAGGATTTCGCCATCGCCCGGTTCAATTCCAACGGCACACTGGACACGAGCTTCGGCAGCGGCGGAATCAGGTACGCTGGTTTTGGTGATAACGATTATGGCTATGCCGTTGCAATCGATTACCTGTCTGCGCCGACCAGTCCTCTCTATGGCACGATTGTCATCGCCGGTTATCAACATTTTACGTCGCTCACGGCGCACAACATTGCCGTTGCGCGTCTCAAGTCAAACGGGGCTTTCGATACCAGCTTCAGCGGCGATGGCAAAGTGATCACCTCGTTCCAGCTCAAGAGTACGGAAGCGACGGCCGTCGTGATTCAGCCGGGAGGAAAGATCGTTGTGGCCGGCACGGCCAAATCCTCGGCGGGGGGTGCATCCGCCGGAAATTTCGCGCTCGTTCGATATACGTCCAGCGGGGCGCTTGATACGACTTTTGGATCCTCCTCAGATGGACGGGTTGAGATCGACATGGGCGGCGACGACCAGGCCAAAGACATCATGGTCGCTTCCACCGGGCAGTTGATAGTCGGCGGCTACGGGGGCGGAAAATTTGCCATTGCGGTCTTGAGCAAGAACGGCGTGCTGGACCCCAACTACGGCAGCGGCGGGAAGATCTTCACCACTTTCGGCACCACCTCCGGAATTAACGGCCTGGCGGCGGCGCCGGGCAACAAGTTCGTCGCCGTGGGCGACACCACCACTGGGGGCTTGAAGAACGTCGCGATCGCACGTTATTTCGATTCGGCTACCGCGGTGAATGTCGCTTCGTTCGATCCCAACGCCAGTGAGACCGGAGCGAACCCGGCAAGCTTCATCGTTACGCGCAGCGACTATCTGCCCGTAGCCACGCGCGTGTATTACTCGCTAGGCGGCACAGCTACCAAGCCCAGTAATACTCCTGGGACGGCGGCCGACTACACCGGCGTTTCGAGCCTGCCGATCGCGCAGTATGTCGACATCCTCCCCGGGGAGAACTTTGCCACCGTCACCATTACTCCCGTCAATGACACGCTGGTGGAAGCGGTTGAGACAGTAGTCATCACCATCCTGACGGACGCGAACTACTCCCTTGGCAGCACAGTCAGCACCACCCTCAGCATCTTCGATAACGATCCGACGACCTACTTCCGCGTCAACGCCGGCGGAGGCTCGTATGTCGACTACTCCAGCGCCACGCCGGTGACCGAAGGCCGCACTGTGGCTCCCAGCGGATTCACCGGGGTCATTTATGAGGCCGACAACGGCTTCACGGGCGGCACCACCAGCCAGTCTCCCTACCCTGTCGCCAACACCACCGACGATTACCTTTTCTACACGCGGCGTTACGGATCAGACTTCAGGTTCAGCAAGGCGATCGGCAGCGCCCCGCACACATTGCAATTGAGCTTCTCAGAGAGCATCTACACCGCCGTCGGGCAGCGGAAATTTGACGTCTATGCCGAGGGCATGCTGATCCTCAACGATTTCGACATCTTCGCCGAAGCCGGCGGCAAGACAGCGATCACCAAGACGTTCTCGATCTATGTAACCGACAGCAAGGTTGACCTCCGCTTCGTCGGCGTGGTCGGCGACGCGGTCATCTCCACCATCGTCGTGACCTAATTTTAATAAAGCTACTTGGGAAAGGGTTTGCAAACATCCTACCGCGGCGCAACCAGCCGTTCATCTTCATCCCGCTACGATCGCGGATGGATTGGAAAGACCTGGGGGCTGACCAGATTCACGCGCGCGAATTGCCGCTTGTAACTGTAACCCATGCCGCAACACCAGGATCGAAAAAAGGCCGGTCTTGCGACCGGCCTTGGTGCTTCGCTTCGTGTGATGTCCAGCGATCAGCTGATTGCGCCGAACGATCGGCCGCTGGTGCTCGATCCGCTGGTCAAACCGACGCTCGCGGGCGTCGGCTTGGTCGCGATCCATCCGGACTTCACGTTAGCGCGCACGTTGTAGGGACTATCGCTGGCTCGCAGCGCGTAGGCGGCTTTTGGGTCTTCACCAAACAACGTGAGTTGCCCCGAAACGCAGTGCGTCTCACTGGCTCATCGCGGCGTCCCACGCGCTTCTACTGCGCCCGTTCTGGCACAGCCATTGCTTTGACCGAGTTGAGCGAGTGGCCTCGCGCGTGCGGGCCCTGATGTCTTCCCCTTTTTTGGAGTTTGCGATGCAAAACACACCACGAAGTAACGATCCGGCCACGAATCCTGATCCCATCACCAAGGCGCCAGGCTCACATCCTGTCGGCACGGGAGTCGGTGCCGCGGCGGGAGGGGCCGCCGGCGTCGGTGCCGCAGTCGCCGCCGGGGCCGCCATCGGCAGTGCCGTTGGACCGGTGGGGACGGCCGTCGGAGCCGCTGTGGGCGCCGTGGCGGGTGGACTGATCGGGAAAGGCGTCGCCGAAAGCGTGAATCCGACGGTGGAGCACGAGTATTGGCGCAGCAATTACGCCACCCGGCCCTACGTCAAATCGGGCAGCGGGTACGACGAATACGCGCCGGCATACCAATATGGTTGGGAGTCGGCGGGCAAGCACGTCGGCCAGGATTTCGACGAAGTCGAAGGCGAACTGTCCCGCGACTGGGACCGCGCCAAGGGATCGTCGCAGCTGGACTGGGAAGCGGCCAAGCCCGCGTCCCGCGACGCCTGGGATCGCATATCTCAGTCCAATCGGTCGTAGTGCGACGCGAAGCACTCACTCAATGAATCTTGAAGGTCGGAGCTGCGAGGTAGCCTCGCAGCTCCGAGTTCATTTCAGGAACCGGAAAGTGGAACCGGAAAATGGACCGCGTCTGACTTCGGCCTCGGACGCTGAGCGGAGACCGATCCGGTCTAGGGGAAGCCAAGCGGATCGCCAACCCGCGGGTCCGGCCGTTAAATCTGCGCACCGCTGAGACCGTCGATCCCGGCGCCGGCAGAAAAACCTTAGTCGCCGTCCGCGAGGTAACCCATCCGTTAGTCCCCCTCCCCACCATTTCGGCGTAGAATCCCTATACGCGAAATGAAGAAACGAAAAGCACATTCCGACGCGGCGCCGCAGCGTGCGTCGAAACGCGGCGCGCGCGCGGCGGACGCGGCGATGCAGGATGCGCACATCCCTCACGATCCCGCGCAGGACCCCGCTGGACCGGAGCCGACTGAGCAGCCGGATCGCCAGGCGCAGCCCGTCGATCATGAGCAGCCGCCCAAGCTCCCCTTCCCGGTCGTGGGGATCGGCGCCAGCGCCGGCGGGCTGGAGGCGGTGACCGAATTGATCACCGCCATGCGTCCCGACAGCGGGATGGCGTTTGTCTTCATCCAGCATCTCCCGCCCGAGCACGAGAGCCACATCGCCGACATCCTCGCCAAGAAAACCTCGATGCTCGTGCAGCAGGTGCAGGAGGGGATGAAGATCGAGCGCGATCACGTGTACGTCATCCGCCCGGGAAACGTGCTGACCATGCCGGATGGGCGATTTCACCTGGGCCCGCAGCTGGGCAAGCGCGCGGCGAATCGGCCGGTGGATGATTTCTTCAAGTCGCTCGCCGAGGAGCAGCGCGAGCGCGGGATCGGGGTGATCCTCAGCGGAATGGGATCCAACGGCACCGCCGGGGCGCAGGCGATCAAAGCGGTAGGCGGGCTGATGATCGCGCAGGATCCGGAGACGACGGCGTATCCGTCCATGCCGCGGCATTTGATCGACCAGGGGTACGCCGACTACATCCTGGCGCCGGGGGACATGCCCGAGATCCTGCTGCAATACGCGGGGCATCCCTACGCCCGCGCCGATCGAGATGGCGCGGAGAAGCAGCTCCGCCGCGACGCCAATCACCTTCGCGAGATCCTCGCGCTTCTGCGCACGCGCGCGCGCACCGATTTCAACGGCTACAAGAAACCGACCATCCTGCGACGCGTTCAGCGGCGCATGGGGCTGGCGCGTCTGACTGATATGGGGGAATACGCCCGGCTCGTGCGGCAAAGCCCCAGTGAAGCGACCTCGCTGGCGGATGACCTGCTCATTCACGTGACGGGATTTTTCCGTGACACGTCGGCGTGGGAGGCGATGCACCAGCGCGTGATCGTGCCGCTGGTGGCCGAGCGCGAGCCGGGGTCGCAAGTCCGCGCGTGGGTCACCGCATGCTCCAGCGGGGAGGAGGCGTATACGCTGGCGATGCTGCTTCTGGAAGAAGCGGAGCGCGCGGGCAAAGCGCTGGGCATCAAGGTATTCGCCACCGACATGGCGACCCGCCCGCTGCAACAGGCCCGCGCGGGGATCTTTCCCGGCGGGATCGAATCGGAGGTCGATCCCCAGCGGCTGGAGAAGTTCTTCGAGAAGGTAGACAGCGTCTACCGGATCAAGCCGCACCTTCGCGAGTGCGTGGTCTTCGCGCCGCAGGACGTGCTGGAGGATCCGCCCTTCTCGAAGCTGGACATCGTCTCTTGCCGCAACCTGCTGATCTACCTGGAGCCCGAGGTGCAGCAGCGCGTGCTGTCGCTGCTGCACTTTGGCCTGCGCGAGGGCGGGGCGTTGTTCCTGGGATCGAGCGAGACGGTGGGCGCGGCGGAGGGGATGTACGATGTGATCGACAAGCAGTCGCGGATCTTCCGCCGCGTCGGGCCGACACGGCGCGGGCTCATGGATTTTGTCCTTCCGCGTCTGCACCGCGGGGACCCCAATGCGCGGCGCAAGTCGGCTGAGTTTCAACCACCGGAGCTTCGCGGCGCGGGCCGCTCCTCCATCGGCAGTCTCACCGCTCGAACCCTGCTGGAAAAGCACATCCACGCGGCGGTGACCGTGAATCGCGGCAACAACATCGTTTACTTCCACGGAAACACGCGCGCGTTCCTCGAGCAGCCCGTCGGCGAGCCGACAGGCGACCTGTTCCAGCTGGCGCGCGAAGAGCTGCGCGGGCCCATTCGCGTTGCGCTGCACCGCTGCGCCGCGGAGAATGAGATCGTCACCGTGCTCGACGGCCGCATCAAGAACGGCCCGGACAAGCAGGCGCGCGTCGCGATCACCGTTTCGCCGCTGTGGTCGGATGATGGGGCGAACACGGACTACTTCGTCGTCAGCTTTGAGCAAATGGAGGCGCACGAAGGCGACCCGCTGGCGGCGGAGGTGGACCCCGACCTGGCTGCCGGCCAGCTCCGCAGCATCCGCGATGAGCTGGAGACCACGATCGAGCAGCTTCAGAGCTCAAATGAAGAATTGAAAACCTCCAACGAGGAGGTCATCAGTATCAACGAAGAGCTGCAAAGCACCAACGAGGAGCTGGAAACCAGCAAGGAGGAGATGCAGTCGCTCAACGAGGAGCTGGTCACCATCAATGCCCAGCTCCAGGTGAAGATCGATGAAAGCCAGACCGCCAACAACGATCTCACGGCGCTGATCGGCAGCACGGACATCGGGGTGTTGTTCCTGGATATGAACTTCGCCATTCGCCGCTACACGTCGGCGGTGAGCGAGCTGATCGACCTGATCCCCGGCGACGTCGGGCGTCCGCTGGCCAACCTGCGGCGCAAGTTCGATGATCCGCAGCTGGACAGCGACGCGCGCGAGGTGCTTCAGAAGCTGGCGCCCATCGAGCGCGTGGTGGTCGGCGCCAACGGCAAGATTTACGCCCGGCGGGTGCTGCCTTACCGCACGACGGACAACCGCATCGACGGCGTGGTGATCACCTTCGTCGACATCACCGAGCGCACGCTCGCCCAGCGAGCGCTGGCAGACTTGCACGGCTTCTCCGAGGCGATCGTCGAGACACTGCACGAGCCGCTGCTCGTGCTGGGCCATGATCTCACCGTCAAGAGCGCCAATCCCGCATTCTACGAGCACTTCGAAGTCACGCCGGCGCAGACGATCGGACGAAAGATCTACGATCTGGGCAACGGGCAGTGGAACATCCCCGCTTTGCGCCAGCTGCTGGAAGAAGTGCTGCCGCAGAAGAAGGTGTTCAACGATTACGAGGTGATTCACGAGTTTAACGACCTCGGCCGACGCGTCATGCTCCTCAACGCGCGGCGGCTGGATAGCCAGCAGCTCATCCTGCTGGGCGTGCGCGACGTCACCGAAAAGCATGCCGCCGAGCAGATCGTTCGCGCCGGCTCCGAGAGGCTGGCGCGTCTGACCAAGATCGGCGGGGTCGGCGTGCTGATCTTCGAAGAAGCCAGCGGCAAGCTCCGCGAGGCCAACGACGCGTTTTTGGAAATGACCGGGTACACACGAGCGCAGGTCACCAGCGGGCAGCTCAACTGGCGATCGCTGACCCCGCCGGAATACCTGGAAACCAGCGAGCGGCAGATGGAGCAGTACCGCCAGACCGGGCGGATCGGCCCGTACGAGAAGGAATACTTCCGCGCCGACGGTTCGCGCTCGTGGATGCTGTTCGCGGGCGCGGGGCTGGGCGACGGGACCATCGCCGAGTACTGCATCGACATCAGCGGATGGAAAAACTTCGAGGAACAGCTGCGCGAAAGCGAGCAACAGCTGCGGCTGGTCATGGATAACGTGCAGGATTACGCGATCCTCACGGCTGACCCCAAGGGGATCGTCACCTCCTGGAACCCCGGCGCGCTGCGCACGTTCCAGTACAGCCCCGACGAGATCATCGGGCGCAACGCCGAAGTGCTCTTCACGCCCGAGGATCGAGCCGCCGGCGAGCATGACAAGGAGCTGGAGGAAGCGGCGCGCACCGGCCGCGCCAGCGACGACCGCTGGCAGATGCGCAAGGACGGATCGCGCTTCTGGGCGTCGGGCGTATCCAGCGCCATCCGTGACGTCGACAACCGGCTGCTTGGGTTCGTCAAGATCCTGCGCGATGAGACGCCGCGCAAGGAGCTGGAGGAGCGGCTGCGCACCTCGAACGAAGCATTGGAGAAACGCGTCGGGGAGCGCACCTCGACGCTGGCGGCCCACCAGAGGCAACTGCGCTCGCTGGTCGCGGAGCTCACACGCGCCGAGACGCGCCAGCGCCGGCTCCTGGCCACCGAGCTGCATGACAACCTGGCGCAGTTACTGGCGGTGTGCAAGATGCGCATCTCCTCGCTGGAGGCGCGCGGTTTCACCGACGCCGATGCGCGCAAAGAAGCCGGGGCGGTCAAGGATGCGCTGGGCGAAGCGATTTCCTACACCCGCGCCCTGATGACGGACCTGCGCCCCGACGTCCTCGACGAGCACGACCTCCCCGCCGCCATCGAGTGGGTCGCCAAGCGAATGGCGCGGCACGGGCTGAAGGTGACCGTCGAGGATGACGGAGAGCCCAAGCCGCTGCACGAGGAGGTGCTGGGGTTCCTCTTCCAGGCGGTGCGCGAGCTGCTCTGGAACGTCGTCAAGCACGCGCGCACCACCGAGGCGACCGTGAGCATCGAGCGCATCGACCACACCGTCCGCCTGACGGTCGAGGACCGCGGCGTCGGCTTCAACCCCACCGACCGCACCGCGCTTCCCACCGAGGTCGGAGGATTTGGCCTGTTCAGCATCGCCGAGCGCATCGACCTGTTGGGCGGAGAGCTGAAGGTGGAATCCACCCCCCGCCGCGGCACCCGTGCCACAGTCACGGCGCCGCTGGACCCGCAAAGCGAGAAGCCCGCGCCGGCGGAGTGATCCGATAATCCCGCGACCCTTCGTGCAGTCGCGACTGTTATCTCGTCGCCCAGGGGCCTCAGCTCCTCGCGCGTCGACGTCACCCGGAGGCGCCTCGACGTCACTCCGACGCGCTTTGACGTGACCCCGGCGCGCCTCGATGTCATTCCCGCGCGCCTTGACGTCACCTGCGTGCGCCTCGACGTCACCCCCTCGCGCCTCGACGTCACCCCCGCGCGCCTCGACGTCACCCCCGCGCGCCCCGATGTGACGTCCGTGCGCCCCGATGTGACGTCCGTGCGCCTCGACGTCACGTCCGTGCGCCTCGACGTGACGTCCGTGCGCC
>JADMIO011437943.1_pt1 | contig 16379 bp, 16 predicted proteins | sample 8958161 | NCBI WGS metagenome assembly JADMIO01 (sample SAMN16585339, study PRJNA669376) | soil metagenome | isolation source: Crop rotation soil | place: USA: Cullars Rotation, Alabama | collected 2011
CGCGACAACTTGTCCACGTGGAATTCTAAGCTTAGGATCCCAATGTGCTGGAAAGGTCGACGCGGCGGCTCCGCGCGTGATGCGGACGGCCGCGACGACGGCGCTCGTCGCGCTCGTCGCAGCGCCGTTCGCCGCGGTCGCGGTCATCGCGCTCGGCGCGCCCGCCATCGCGGGAGCGGCCGTGGTGGGGGCTCTCGCGGTCGCTGGTGCCGTGTTGCTCTTCGGCGCACGAGGGCGCGCGCGTCACGCGATCACGGTCGACGCAACGACGTTCCCGAGCGACGAGACGCGCCTGCTGTCGCAAACGGCAGAGCTGAGCCGTCACCTCGAGACCGTGCTCGCGGCGCTGCTCGACCTGCGCTCGGACAACGCGCGCTTGCGCGACGAGCTCAGCCGGTCCGTCGGTCTCGTGCAGCGGGCGAACCGTCTCGCGTCGGTCGGCATCCTCACCGCCGGCCTCGCGCACGAGATGCGTAATCCGCTGGTCGCGCTCCGCACCTTCGCGCAGCTGCTCCCGCAACGCTGGGAGGACGGCGAGTTCCGGCGCGAGTTCTCCGACGTCGTCTTGAGCGAGCTCGACCGCCTCGCGCGCTTGATGAACGACTTGCTGCTGTTCGCGCGCAACCAGAGTACGTCGTTCGAGGAGAGCACCGTCGACGACGTGCTCGCGACCGTGGTGCCGCTGCTCCGCGCTCACGCGGTCGACAAACAGATCACCGTCGAGGTCGACGTCGACGCGCCCTCACCGCGCATCACCGCGAACGTCTCGCAGCTTCGACAGGTTCTGATGAACCTCGGTCTGAATGCGCTGCAGGCGACGCCGCCGGGCGGTCGCGTCCGCATCGACGCGCGCGGCGCCGTCGGCGACTCGCCGCTCGCGATCTTCCGGGTGAGCGATACCGGTCCGGGAATCGCGCCCGAGCACGTGCCCCACATCTTCGATCCGTTCTTCACGACGCGGCCGGAGGGTACGGGTCTCGGTCTGCCGATCTCCCGCGAGATCATCGAGCGGCACGGCGGGACGTTGACCGTCGAGAGCGCGCCCGGCGCGGGTGCGACCTTCGCGATCGAGCTCCCGGCCGTGCCACTCGGGGCCGCCACGAACGATCGGCCCACGCGCAGCAACCAGCGTCCCGCGACGTCCGCATTGCACTGACGGGTCGCCGACGCGCGTCGCCCGTGCGCGGCGGCGAGACCGCACGAGCGGGCCGGTCGACGCGCTTCAGGAGGCGGCGGAGTCCGCCGGCCGCCAACCCGACTCGGCGCACGCCGGACAGAGCGCGATCTGGTGTTTTCCGGTCGCGGTGCGCACCACGACGCCGACCATCGTCTCGGTCGACTGCTGCTTCCCGCACGCCGCGTTCGCGCAGCGTGCGGCGAGCGTCTTGTTCTCCATCGCCTTCGACGACGGCATCAGCGCACGTTGAACTCGCGCGAGCGTTGCTCCTTGCCGTCGATGGTGAACTCGACTTTGTAGCGCCCCGGCGCCGGCCAGCCGCCCGGCGGCATGTAGTGGAACTCGAAGTGCGCGGGTGCCGTCGGATGCACCGTCTGCGTCTGTTCGGTGAGCGGCTTGCCCTGCGGATCGAACCAGCGGGCCTTCAGCGTCGCCTCACCGCTCCCCTCGGTCGCGATCGACGCGTACACGGTGCCCTGCAGCGCGTACGTTTCCGACAGCGAGACGACGACGTTGTTCTTGTCGACGGCGTTGCTGAGATTGATCTCGACCATCTTCACTGGTTCCGCAGGCTTGCTGCAGCTCGCGGCGCTCATCACCATCACCGCGACGATAGCCGCGGCTCCCCAACGACGAATGCGCATGCGTCCCCCTTGTGGCGGGGCGTTATGCCACACCCTGACGCCGCCGTGAAATGGTGCGATCTCCGCGGGGATGGCTCGGAGGGCGACGTTGTCCTACGTGGGCGCGCGGTTTAGGTTGGGCGTTCAACGTTCGGTCCGCCGAAAGGAGTGATCATGAGCTACGAGCAGATCGTCGTGAATCGCGAGTGCGAGGCGATTCAGATCCCGCAGGGGAACGCAGTGAGGATCCCCGAAGGCACGATGGCCATCATCACCCAAGCGCTAGGCGACACGTACACGTTGCAGGTGCCCGAGATGGGCGGCCTCTTCCGCGTCGCCGACAAGGACGCCGATGCCATCGGCAAGACGCCGCGGTTCACGCGGCCGCCGACCGAACCCGGTGCGTCGGGCAGCGTCACCGAGGAAGCCGTGTGGGACCAACTGCGAAACGTCTACGATCCGGAGATCCCGGTGAACATCGTCGATCTCGGGCTCGTCTACGATCTCCAGATCGCCGCGCTCGCGAGCGGCGGAAGTAGCGTCGACGTCAAGATGACCCTCACCGCGCAGGGCTGCGGCATGGGGCCGTCGATCGCGATGGACGCGCAGCGCCGCATCGAGACCTTGTCGGGGGTCGAGGAAGCGCACGTGCAGGTCGTGTGGGATCCACCGTGGAATCCGAACATGATCTCTCCCGAGGGCAAGGCGAAGCTCGGCATGGCGTGAGCGCGTGCCGTCGCTGACGGCGTCGCACCGCGACGCGGCGCTCGCGTGGTTCCGGCGCAACCGGCGCCGGTCGCGCGCGCTCTTCGATCTGCTCGTCGACGACGCGTACTACGCGCGTCCGATCGCCCTCCGACACCCGTTCGTGTTCTACGAGGGGCACCTCGCCGCGTTCAACGCGAACACGTTGCTCGGCCGCGCCCTCGGACATCCGCCGATCGACGCGGCGCTCGATCGGCTCTTCGAGCGGGGCATCGATCCCCCGGAGGACGGCCGCGCAGCTGCGGCGATCGAGACGTGGCCTGCCCGCCGCGACGTGCTCGCGTACTGCGCGGCCGTCGATGCCGCGGTCGAGACGGCGTTGCGCTCCGATGCGCTCCTCGCGTCCGATCGACCGGCGATCCGCGACGGGTCCGCGGTGTTCACGATCCTCGAGCACGAGGCGATGCACCACGAGACGTTGCTCTACATGTTCCACCAGCTGCCGTACGCGATGAAGCGGACGCCCCCTCACCGTCCTGTCGTACGCGGCGGCGCGCCGCCGGCACCGCACACGGTGCGCATTCCCCCGGGCGGCGCCACGCTCGGCGCCGACCGCGCGCGCGCGACCTTCGGCTGGGACAACGAGTTTCCGCTCCACACCGTCGACGTGCCCGCGTTCACGGTCGATGCGTACGACGTGACGAATGCGGACTACCTCGCGTTCGTCGACGACGGCGGGTATGCGCGCCCGGAGCTGTGGGCGCCGCAGGACTGGACGTGGCGAATGCGTGAACAGCTCACGCACCCGCTCTTTTGGGCGCGTCGTGACGGGCGCTGGCTATGGCGCGGCCAATTCGAGGAGCTCGAGCTGCCGCCGGCGTGGCCGGTGTACGTGACCCACGCGGAAGCGTCCGCGTACGCGCGGTGGAAGGGCAAACGGCTCCCGAGCGAAGCCGAGTACCACCGCGCCGCGTTCGGCACGCCTGCGGGCTGCGAGCGCGAGCTGCCGTGGGGTGAGGATCCGTCCCCACCCTCGTGGTCGTATCCGGCCGAGTCCGGCGGCACGGAGAGCGACGGCACTGCACGCGGGAACTTCGATCTCGCGAGCTTCGATCCGCTGCCGGTCGGATCGCATCCCGCGGGTGCGAGCGCGTGGGGTGTCCACGATCTCGTCGGTAACGGCTGGGAGTGGACGTCGACGGTCTTCGCCGGGTTCGACGGCTTCGAGCCGATGCCCGTCTATCCCGGCTACTCCGCCGATTTCTTCGACGGGGAGCACTTCGTGCTGAAAGGAGCGTCGCCGGTCACCGCACGCGAGCTCGTGCGGCGTAGCTGGCGCAATTGGTTCCGTGCCCGGTATCCGTATCCATATGCGACCTTCCGGTGCGTGAGCGCATGAGCCGGAACGCAACCGCGCCGCTCGACGACGCCACCGATCTCGACGCGTTCCGTGCGACCTTCGCGGACGACGTGCGTCGCGATCTCGCGCTCTTTCCGAAGCAGCTGCAGTCGAAATACCTCTACGACGACCTCGGGTCGCATCTCTTCGAGGCGATCTGCCAGCTGCCGTGGTACCGCATCACGCGCGCGGAGATGCAGCTGCTCGAGCGATTTGCGGAGGAAATCGTTGCTCCGCTCGCCGACCCCTGCACGCTCGTCGAGCTCGGCTGCGGCAGCGGCACGAAGCTCGCGATGCTCGCACGGGCGCTACGTGACCGCGGCTCACCGGTGCTCGTGCATCTGATCGACATCTCCGCGGCGGCACTCGAGCTCTCGGAGCGGACGCTCCGTTCCGTGCCGCGCGCCTCGGTGGTCGGTCACCGGGCGACGTATGTCGAGGGCCTGCGGCAAGCCGCGGCCGCACGGCACGGCAGCATCTGCGTGCTCTTTCTCGGCTCGAACATCGGCAACTTCGATCGACCCGCCGCCGCCGAGTTCCTGCGCGACGTTCGCGGCTGCCTGCGTGCCGGCGACACGTTGCTGCTCGGCGCCGATCTCGTGAAGCCGCCGGACGAGCTCCTGCTCGCGTACGGCGATCCGCTCGGCGTCACCGCCGCCTTCAACAAGAACCTGCTGGTGCGCATCAACCGGGAGCTCGATGCCAATTTCGATCTGGCGGCGTTCGATCATCGGCCGATCTGGAACGCACGCAAATCGCGCATCGAAATGCACCTGGTGAGCCGGCGCGCGCAGGCCGTGTACGTGCGCGGCGCGGACACGACCGTCCTGTTCACGCCGAACGAGACGATCTGGACGGAGAGCTCGTACAAGTACACGCCGGAGACGATCGGAGCGCTCGTCGCCGATGCCGGGTTTCAGGCCCACCGGCAGTGGATCGAGCCCGAGGCGCGTTTCGCGCTCACGCTGTTCGCGGTCCGCTGACGACGACCCGCGCACCGCGTCCGGCGCGGACGACGTGCGTGCCCTGTCCGCTCAGACGAACGCGGCGAAGATCGAGTCGGCGACGAGGAGGCCGCGCTGGCTGAGCGCGAGCTTGCCGTCGCGCGTCGCGAGCAGGCCAGTGTCGCGAAAGCTCGCGACGATGGGATGAACGGCATCGAGCGGCCGTCCGAACCGCGCCGCGAACCGCGCGGGATCGACGCCGTCGAGCTCACGCAGGCCGAGAAACATGAATTCGCCGGCAGCGGTCTCGAAGGAGAGGTCTTCGCTGCTCGCGACGGCATTGCCGGCCGCGACGCCGGCGATGTACCGCTCGGGCAGGCGCTCGTTCGACCATCGTCGGCCCCAACCCGGACGATCAGCGTACGAGTGCGCGCCGGCGCCGATGCCGAGGTAGGGCACGCCGCGCCAGTAACTCTGATTGTGGCGCGCGGCGCGACCGGGGCGGGCGAAGTTCGAGATCTCATACTGCGCATGACCGGCGTCGGCGAGCGTCGACCGCACGTGGTCGTACATCCAGCACTCGTCGTCCTCGCCGAGCGGGACGATCTCGCCGCGGGCACGGCGCGTGTGGAACGGCGTGCTCGGCTCGTACGTGAGGTTGTACGCCGACACGTGCTCGGGCGCATAGCGTACGGCCTCGGCGACGTCGGCGGCGCACATCGCACGCGACTGACCGGGAACGGCAAAGATCAGGTCGAGGTTCAGGTTGGCGAAGCCCGCCGCGCGGGCGGCCGCAATGGCGGCACGCGAGTCTTCGACCGTGTGGACGCGGCCGAGCGTCGCGAGCAGGTCGGGCTGGAACGATTGAATGCCGAACGAGAGGCGATTCACACCCGCGGCGCGAAACCCGGCGAGACGCGCACGCTCGACGGTGCCCGGGTTTGCCTCGAGCGTGATCTCGATGTCGGTGGCGACGCGCATCGTTGCGGCGATCGTGTCGAGGATGCGGGCAATCGTCGCGGGATCGAACAACGACGGCGTGCCGCCGCCGAAGAAGACCGTTGCGACCTCGGCGCCGTTCCAGGGTGACTGCGCCGCGTAGCCGGTGAGCTCGTCGCAGAGGGCGCGCGCGTAACGGTCCTCCGGCCAGTCGGGCACCGCGTAGGAGTTGAAGTCGCAGTACGGGCACTTCGACTCGCAGTAGGGAATGTGCACGTACAGCGAGACGCGGCCCCGACCGGCCGCCGCGTCGGCGCGCGACTGGGAGCCTGCGGCCGCGCAGGGAGCGGCCGCCGGGTCACGCCCCGACGGCACGCTCACGCCGCCGATCGCCGCCGCGCCGGCAGGTACTTCCGCATGACCGCCGTCACGACGCCGCGGATCTCGACGTCGGTGCCGCGTACCACCAATGGGTCGAGTGCATCGTTGGCAGGCTGCAAGCGCACCATGCCGCCCTTCTCGCGGTAGAAACGTTTCACGGTGGCATCGCCCCGTACGAGCGCGACCACGGTGTCGCCATTGTCCGCCGTTGCGCGCGACTGGACGACGACGAAGTCGCCGTCGAGGATGCCTTCTTTCACCATCGAATCGCCCTTCACGCGCAGGACGAATGTGTCGCCGCGGCCGACGAGCTCTTCAGGAACCGCGATCGTGTCCGATTGTTCGAGCGGCTCGATCGGCGCGCCGGCGGCGACGCGGCCGAGCAGCGGCAGCTCCACGGAAGCCACGCGGCGCTGCTGCGGCACCACTTCGAGCGCCCGGCTGCGGTTCCATTTGCGCCGGATCAGACCCTTCTGCTCTAGGTTGGTGAGGTGCTTGTGGATGGTCGCGAGCGAGCTCAGCCCGAAATGCTGCCCGATCTCCTCGAGCGTCGGCGCGTAGCCGTGCTTGCCGATGTACGCGTCGAGGTAATCGACGAACTCTTTCTGCCGCTTGGTGAGCATCGGTCCCGCCATCGTCAGCCCTCCTTCGAGCGCACCTTCTAAGCGAAACAAAGGCGAAGCGCAAGGCGGCGGCGAAACGACGGCGAGACAGCTCGTTCGCCGGTCGTATCGCGTGGCGCTCAGTGCGCGGCGCGCTGGTACGTCGCGACGGCGCGGTTGTGCTCCGCGAGCGTGACGGAGAATTGGTGCGAGCCGTCGTTCTTCGAGACGAAGTACAGGTAGGGCGTTTCCACCGGCGCGAGCGCGGCGTCGATCGCGGCGAGGCCGGGATTCGCGATCGGGCCCCGCGGAAGGCCGCTCACGACGTAGGTGTTGAACGGCGTCGGCCGCGCCAGATCGGCGCGCGTCAGATTGCCACTGAAGTCGGGGATCCCGTAGATCACGGTCGGATCGCTCTGGAGCGGCATGCCGAGGCGGAGGCGGTTGTAGAAGACGGCCGCGACCATCGGCCGCTCGGCGGCGACGCCGGTCTCCTTCTCGACGATCGACGCCAGCGTGACGAGCTCGTTGAGCGTCATGCCGCGCTCGGCTAGCCGGCGATAGCGGGCGGCGTCGAAGCGCTCGTGGAACCGGCGCACCATGGTCGCGAGGATCTCGCTCGGCGCCATCAGGGGAGAAAGCTTGTACGTATCAGGAAACAGATAGCCTTCCAGTTGCGGACCCGGGACGCCGGCCGCGAGGAGGAAGTCCGGATCGTCCGCGAGGCAGAGGATGCTCTCCGCCGACGCGTACCCGCGCCACGCGAGGAGCGCGGCGATCTCGCGAACGGTGAGCCCTTCGGGGATCGTGAGGCTCGGCACCTCGCTGCCGTTCGCGAGTGCGGTGACGACGCCGCCGAGCCCGCCGAGCGGCTCGACGAAGCGATACTCGCCGGGCTTGATGCGCCGGTCGAGGTGCGTCGCGCGAGCCCAGATGCGGAACGCGAGCGCGCTGCGGACCACGCCGGCGCGCTCCAGGCGTTCGGCGATGCCGCGCACCGTGTCCGCCTCCCGCACCACGAACACCGTGCCGCCGGCCGGCTGCACCGGCGCGGTCACCGCCCATGCGACGAGGAGGGCGCTCGCCAGCAGCGTCAGCAGCACGACGACGGCGGCGCGACGGATCACGGGTCCTCGCGATGAAGGCCGTGTGCCACGCGTACGCTGGAATCGTGCCGGTGAGCGCGACGAGTCAGGACGCGTTCACCGGCGACGGCGGCGACGCGCCGGCTCGGCGTCGGCGACGGCGATGGGCGGGAGATCTGCGGGAGTCGCGTGGGTCGTGCGGGCCGCGAACTGCAAGCTGTCCAAATATCCTTGCAGGATGAAGACCGCGGCGGCCTTGTCGATCACCTGACGCCGGCGCGCCCGGCTGACGTCTGCTTCGATCAACGTGCGCTCTGCCGCGACGGTCGAAAGGCGTTCGTCCCACAGCACGGTCGGGACGTGCAGCGCCTCTTCCACGTATCGCGCAAAGGCGATCGCCTTCTCGGCCTGCGGTCCGACGGTGCCGTTCATGTTCTTCGGCAGCCCGACGACGATCGTCGTCGGCTGATACGGCGCGAATGCGGCGGCGAGCGCGGCGAGATCGGCATCGAGCTCGGTACGTACGAGTACCGTCAACCCTTGCGCCGTCCAGCCCTGCTCGTCCGAGATCGCGATGCCGACGCGACGGTCGCCGACGTCGAGCCCGCCGATCCGCATGCGCGGACGTTAACAGCGTGATCCGAGTGCCGCAACGCGAGTCGCGCCGAGATCACCTCTCTCCGCGCGCGATTTCACGGGGAAACTTGCTTGACAACTTCCCCTGGCCGCAGGCAAGGTCGCCGTCTCTCGAAAACCAGGGAGGGGGTTCGAGTGCATCAACAGTGCTCCCTGCGGTCTCACCGCACTTCCATACAACCGTGGTCGGTCTTGGCGGCGCTGCTTCTGCCGGCGTTCGTCGTCTGTCTCGTTCCCGAAACGATTGCGTCCGGTGAGCTGCGTGCGGGCGTGCTGAGGCACGGCACGGTCGCGGACGCGGAAACGTTCGTCACCTCGGTGCTGCCCGGCGACGACGGCGTGCAGTGCCGTCACCTCGTCGCGCCCGGCGACTCGTTCGCGAGCATCTTGAGTGATCACGGTCTCTCGAGCGGGGAGATCCGCTCGTGGCAGCAGGCGGCGACGTCGATCGTCGATCTCGACGCCCTGAAAGCACGCCACTCGCTCGTGCTGACCTTCGCGCGCGATCAGGGTCGCCTCACCGCCTGCGACTACGAGGTCGACAAGCAGTCGGTGCTCAGCATGCGGCTCACCCACGGCCAGATTCACGCGCGCATGAAGGCGATGCCGCAGCTCGCGGCGGTCCGCACGCTCGGCGCACGCGTCGACGCGAGCCTCGCGACCTCCGCAACCGCCGCGGGCATTCCGCCGAACATGATCTCCGAGCTCGCCGAACTCTTCGGGTGGGACGTCGACCTCGACGCGCTCCGTTCCGACGACGAGTTCCGTGTCGTGTACGCCGAGCTGCGCGACCAGGAGGGTCGCGCACGTCCGGGCGACATCCTCGCGGCCGAGATCCACACCGGCACGCGCACACTGTCGGCGTACCGTTTCGAGAACGAGCGCGGCGACGCCGAGTACTACGACGAGAACGGCGCTGCGTTGAACCGCCCGTTCCTCAAGTACCCCGTCGACTTCGTCGAGATCACCTCGCCGTTCTCGGCGTCGCGCTTCCATCCGGTGTGGAAGCGCTTCCGCCCGCATCGCGGCGTCGACTTCGCCGCGCCCGCCGGGACGCCCGTGCACGCCGTCGCCGACGGCGTCGTCACCTTCGCCGGGCGGAACGGTGAGTACGGCAACCAGGTCGGCCTCGACCACGCCGCGCCGTACATGAGCTCGTACTCGCACCTCCAGCGCATCGCGCGCGGCATGCGGCTCGGCGCACAGGTGCGGAAAGGGCAGGTGATCGGCTGGGTGGGCTCGACCGGTGTCGCGACCGGGCCGCACCTCCACTTCATGCTCTTCAAGAACGGCGACTACGTCGACCCGCTGCGCGTGAAGATCCCGACCGACGAGCGGCTCGCCGGTTCGGCCCTGAAGCGATTCACGCGGGTGCGATCCGATCTCGTCGAGCGTCTTGCCAGCGTCGGCCGCGCGATCGCGCTGCCCGCGCTCGCCGCGCCGACGTCGCTCTTCGATCTCGTTCGCGTCCGCGCTGCGTCCGACGGCTGATCGCCGCGTGCGGCGAGGTTTCCCAGGTCCGGCGCCGCGCCTCTTCGGCCACCGTGGCGCCGCGGGCGATGCGCCCGAGAACACGATTCCGTCGTTCGCGCGGGCGCGCGACGACGGCGTCGACGTCTTCGAGCTCGACGTGCACGCGACGGCCGATGGTGAGATCGTCGTGCTCCACGACGCGACGCTCGATCGTACGACGGACACGTCCGGACCGGTCCGCGCGCTGCGCTGGGCCGACGTCGCGCGCGCCGACGCGGGCTTTCATTTCACGACTGACGGCGGCCGAACGTTTCCGCATCGTGGCCGCGGCGTGCACGTGCCGCGGCTCGCCGACGTGATCGCGGCGTTTCCCGACGTTTCGTTCAACATCGAGATCAAGCAAGCGGAGCCGCGCATCGTCGACGCCGTCGTCGCTGTCGTCCGGCGTGCCCGTGCCACCGTCGTGCTCGCCGCCGAGGACGACGGCATCATGCGCGACATCCGCGCGACGGCGCCCGACATCCCGACGAGCCTCAGCGCCGGCGAGGTCGCGGCGTTCGTCTTCGCGCTGCGCGATGGGCAGACGCCGCCGCTTCCCGAAGGCGCCGTCGCGCTGCAGATTCCGCCGGCATTCAACGACATCCCGCTCGTCACCGCGGAGAGCGTCGCCGCCGCGCACGCGCTCGGCGCCGAAATCCACGTCTGGACGATCAACGCCGTCGACGAGGCGGCGCGGCTCCTCGCGCTCGGCTGCGACGGCATCATCACCGATCACCCGGCGCGCCTGCGCGCGACCGTCCACGGAGCACGGCATGCCTGAGCATCGCGAGACGATGCGTGTCCGTTGGGTCGATACCGACGCGTCGGGCCGCATTCATTTCACGGCGGCGTTTCGCTATTTCGAGGTCGCGGAGTTCGAGCTGCTGCGCGCCCTCGGCCTGCCGAAGGGCGCGCTCGGCGCCGACGTCGGCTTTCCGCGCGTCGCCGTCTCGGCGACGTACAAGAAAGCGCTCCGCGTCGACGACGTCATCGAGGTGCAGATCCGTGTCGGACGCGTCGGCAACAGCTCCATCACTTACGAGCACCGTGTGTTCCACCAGGGCGAGCTCGCGATCGAAGGCCAGGTGACGGCGGTCGCGGTCGGTGCCGACGGACGGTCGCTGTCGATCCCCGAGCCGCTGCGCAAGGTGCTGACGTCGTGACGCGCCATCGAGCCGGTGCGCTCGCCGTCGTTGCGCTGCTGCTCGCGTGCATCACGCTGTCGCGACCGGCACACGCCGGCGACGACGGCGAACGCGTGTCGATCACGGCAACCGACGGCGTGCAGCTGGTCGGCCATCTCTACGGCACGCGCGGACCAGGCATCGTCCTCGGTCACATGTACCCGGCCGATCAGACCAGCTGGACGGCGACCGCGCGCGATCTCGCGGCCGCCGGCTATCGCGCGCTCACCGTCGACTTCCGCGGCTACGGTGAGTCCGGCGGCACGAAGGAGATCAGCCAGATCGATCGCGACATGGAAGGGGCGTATCGCACCCTCGTCGGTCGGAAGATCCAGCCCGTGTTCGTCGCCGGCGCGAGCATGGGCGGCACTGCGGCGCTCATCGTCGCAGCGCGCGTGCCGGTCGCGGGCGTGATCACGCTCTCGGCGCCGGTGGAGTTCCGCGGCCTCGACGCGTCGACGGCGGTGAAGAACGTCCACGCCCGCAAGCTGTTCGTTGCCGCCGAAGGCGACGCGCCCGCGGCGCAGGCGGTCGCGCGATTCGCGGAGTCCGCGCCCGACCCCAAGACGACGAAGCTCTTCGGCGGCGACCAGCACGGCACGAATCTGCTCACGGGCCCGCACGGCACCGAGGTCCGCGACCTGATCCGCGGCTTCCTCGCCGCCGAGCACTGAGCCGCGGCGAGGGTCGCGGCGCGGTTACTCGAGCGCGGCGCGCGTCGCGCGGATCGTGTTCAGGATCGAGCGGTGCAGGACGCCGTTCGACGCGACCAGTCCGGGCAGCAACGTGTCGCGGTTGTTGAAGCGGATCGCGCGGCCGTCTGGCTGTGTCACCATTCCGCCGGCCTCGGCGACGAGCAGCGCGCCGGCACACACGTCCCACTCGTTCTTCGGCGTGAGCGTGAACGTGGCGTCGTGCCGTCCGGCCGCGACCAGTGCGAACTTGTACGCGACGCTGCCGGTGAGCTCGACCTTCATCAGCGACTGATACGGATCCCACTCGCCGCGCGCTTCTTCGCTGCGGCTCGCGAGCACGTGCGCATGGCGGAGATCCACCTGCGTGCTGACGTGGATGGGCTGGCCATTCAGGGTTGCGCCGCCGCCTTTGCGGGCAGCGAAGAGCTCGTCACGGACCGGATTGTACTCGACCGCGATCCGCGGATGCCCGTCCTCGACCAGCGCGACGCACACGACGAACTCGGGAATGCTCCCGATGAACTCCTTCGTCCCGTCGAGCGGATCGATGATCCAGACGCGCTTCTTCTTGAGACGATCATCGGAGTCGGCGGTTTCCTCCGAGAGCCAACCGTCGTCGGGGAACGCGCCGAGGATCGCGTCCTTCAGCGTGTCGTTGGCCTCGAGGTCGGCGGCGGTGACGGGGTTGTCGACGCTCTTCTCAGCCACCTTGTAGTTGGTGCCGTAGTAGCGCAGCAGCACCTGCCCGGCGGCGCGCGCGGCATTGCGCGCGACTTCCAGCTCGTTGTCCATGGCCTCCGTGTTCGCGGCTCCGCTCATTGGGTCGGTGGTCCGCCGACGCGTGTGAACTCCGCCGTGAGCGCGTCGACGAGCTCATCGCGGCGGTCGTAGAGACGCTTCGGGCGCCGCGGCGCCCGCGTGGCGAGGGCATACGCGGTGATGATCGGCAACGCCACCGTCGAATCCACATAGCACACGACGGTGTCGGGCAGCTTCTCCGGATCGACCTTCCCCCACGACACGGCCTCGCCCGGCGTTGCGCCCGAAAGCCCGCCCGTGTCGGCACGCGCGTCGGTGATCTGGAGGAAGTAGTCGTGCCCCTTCTCGGCGATGCCCATCACCTCCTGGATCTGCGGCTCCGTCTGCAGCATGAAGTTCTTCGGCGAGCCTCCACCGAGGATGAACACGGCGCTGCGTCCACCGGAGCGTTTGGCGTCGTAGACGATCGCCGCCGTTTCGTTCACGTCGCGCGAGACGTCGAATGCGAGGCGGTTGTCGAGGAGCGCCATGGCGGCGACGTTCATGCCGATCGAGCTGTCGCCGGGCGACGAGGTGTAGATCGGCAGGCCATGCTCGTACGCGGCGGCGAGCACGGATTTCCGCCCGATGCCGAGCACACGCTCTCGCTCGGCGACGTAGCGGCCGGCCCGGTAGTGAAACTCGGCCGTGCTCATCGGCCGCTGGAACTCCGGCGCCCTGATCATCTGTTTGAAGAACGCGTCGGTCTTCAGCAGCACCTCGTAGTCGAAGAAGATGTCGTAGATGCGGACGACGCCTTCCTCGCGGAGCGTGACATCGCTCACGTCGTGTCGACCCTGGTGCATACTCAGGCCGATGCCGTAGTGCGTGTCGTGGTAGAGGTTCGCGCCCGTCGACACCATCCAGTCGACGAAGCCGGCCTCGATCAGCGGAATCAGCGCCGCGATGCCGAGACCGGCGGGCGTTAGCGCGCCGGTGAGGCTCAGGCCGACGGTCACGTCGTCCTCGAGCATCAGGCGGCTGAAGAGCTGACACGCCTCGCGCAGGCGCGCGCCGTTGTACGCAAGAAAGGTCCGGTCGACGAGATCCCGCAGACTGGTCGATGCCGTGATCGGAACGGGATCGATCTTGGGGCGGTCGAGGAACCTACTGCGCTGTGCCATGGCATTCGCCTCCGCCACACCCGGACCCGCGTTCCGTTAGCATTTTTTCAATCAGCAGACCAAGGCATCGACGGTTGACGCGCGTTCTCGAAACAAAGTTGACATGCTTTCTGCGCCTCCGCTATCCTCCGCGCCGCTATCTGGAGTCTCCCCGACGTCTCCCATCCTCGTCATTTATCGGTCCTTTCCTTGAAGTGTGACCGCACATTTGCCGGAGAAAACCTGATGATTCGTCACGCGTCATTTCGTCACGGCCTCCCGTCGCGCTGGATCGTTTCGAGCCGCGGACACGCGATCGCGTCAGCACTGCTGATGGCGATCGTCGCGACGGCAGGAACAGCGTCCGCCGCGACGCCGCCCGAACAGGCGAACTGCGGCATGAACGCAGTGACGAACACGCAGCAGTGGCTGTGTAACGACCCTGGTGACGGCAAGGGCGCCGCCGCGACGTGCAGCGCGACGCTCGTCAACATCAACAAGCGCGACATTCAGGCGACGACGGCCGGCTGCGAGTTCGACCTCGGTGGACGCGCGCTGACGGTGTCGCAGTTGTTCGAGATGACCGGCGCGGGGTTCATCAAGTTCGAGAATGCCGGCGCCGTGACGATCGCGGGAACCGGCAAGCTCAAAGCGCGTGGCGATTTCGTGACCTCGGGCGGGCTCAACATCCAGGGCGGCCTGATCACGATCGACAGCTCCAGCACGATCACGGTGAACGGCGTCATCGACGTCTCCGGTGACAGCGCCGGCACCATTCAGCTCACCGCGCAGGGCGACATCAACCTCACCGGGAACGGCTCCGACATCACCGGCAACGGCACCTCCACCGCCGACGAGGGCGAGCGCTTCAGCGACGGCGGCGAGCTCGACCTCACGTCCATCACCGGCAGCGTCACGATCAACACGACCGTCAACATGATCGGTCAGAACCAGGCTGCCGGCGGCATCGTTTCCGTACAGGCCGCGAAGAACATCACGATCAGCCAGCCGATGGACCTGAGCGGCGGCGGTGGCGACGGCGGCGAGCTCGACATCGATGCCGGCGACGACGTCTCGATCAGCAAGACCGTCGACGTGTCGAGCGACGCGGGCGGCGGCTCGGGCGGCTTCTTCGACATCACCGGCGGCGACGACTTCCTCGGCGGCATCAAGACCGGCGGCGGCGTCACCATCAGCGCGATCATGCGGATGGTGGGCAGTGATACCGACACGTTCGCGGGCGACGGCGGCGAGATCGACGTCAGCGCCTTCGGCGACATCATCTTCACCGCGACCGGCGGCGTGCGGGGCGATGCGCCGAACGTGTTCGACGGCTCCGGCGGCACCGTCGATCTCGACTCGGGCGGTATCGATCCGAATCGCATCGAAACGATCGACGGCAACATCACGATCGCGGGTACGTTCTCTCTGACCGGCGGCGGTTGCGCACCCGACGAGCTCCCGCCGTGCGGCGGCAGCGGCGGCGATTTCGAGGCGAGCGCCGGCAAGAATTTCACCTTGAACACGCCCCTCACGCTGACCGGGCCAGGGGAGGGCGGCGACTTCGTCATCGACGCCGGCGGCTCGGTGTCGCTGAACGCAGTCGTGATGGTCAACGGGACGACGGGGACCGCCGCACCCGGCTTCGTCGACGTCACTGCCGGCCTGGCGCAGTTCGCCGGACTGTCGGTCGCGCAGAACATTCTCGCCGCCGGTGGTTCGCAGAGCGGCGTCGGGAACGAGATCTCGCTCGCCGGTTGCAACCTGAGCGTCGCCGCTGCGGTCAAGGTCGACGGCTCGGGCGGTACCGCGGGCAGCATGATGGGCGGCTCCGACATTCAGCTGATCTCGAAAAACGCTGCGACGATCGGCAACGGCGCCCAGTTCCTGGCGCCGCCGGGCGGATCGAACGTCGCGAACAGGACGCCGACGATTTCCGGCACCGCCACCTTCAACCCGCCGCTCGTGATCGATCCGCAAGCCGGTCCGGTGCCGAACTGCCCGGTGTGCGGCGACGGCATCGTGCAGCCCGGCGAGGCGTGCGAGCCGAGCCAGAGCGCGTGCTGCAATCAGACCTGCAGCGGCTTCACGTGTGCGACCACGACGGCGACGCCGACCGCGACCGCGACGCGCACCCCGACGCCGACGCGGACCGCAACGCCCACGGTCACGATCACGCGGACCGTGACGCCCACCGTGACGCAGACGCCGGTCCTGACCGCGACGCCGACGGCGACGCAGACGCCAGTACTCACCGCGACACCGACGGTGACGCAGACGCCAGTACTCACCGCGACACCGACGAGGACGCAGACCCCGGTCCTCACTGCGACGCCGACGGTGACGCAGACGCCGGTGCTGACCGCGACGCCGACGGTGACACAGACCGCGGTGCTGACGGCGACACCGACCGTGACGCAGACGGCGGTGCTCACCGCGACACCCACGGTGACGCAGACGGCGGTGCTGACCGCGACACCCACGGTGACGCAGACGGCGGTGCTGACCGCGACACCCACGGTGACGCAGACGGCGGTGCTGACCGCGACACCCACGGTGACGCAGACGGCGGTGCTGACCGCGACACCCACGGTGA
>JADMIO011885904.1_pt1:5000-16379 | contig 16379 bp, 9 predicted proteins | sample 8958161 | NCBI WGS metagenome assembly JADMIO01 (sample SAMN16585339, study PRJNA669376) | soil metagenome | isolation source: Crop rotation soil | place: USA: Cullars Rotation, Alabama | collected 2011
ATAGTAGAAAGGAGTTAACTTGGGTATAGGTTTCTAGCTTGGGTGGGAGGACTCACTCACTAGGGAGGTAGCCGCAAAAATAGGAAACATAGGGAGTAGCAGCAATTTCTAATAGGAAAGTAGGTGTAAGCAGCTACCCGATAGAAGTCTAACGAAAGTAGGAAAGAGTTTATTGAGTGACTTGAGGATAACGAAACCACTATCTATATAGATAGGATTTCCTATGCATAAGATTTCTGAGTAGTACTTGAAGCTTAGCACTAGCATTGGCATTTAGTAGTAGTTCTGGCAATGAGTGACTACCTCTATATACCTTGCTCAGGGAAAGGAATAGGCATATTTCTAAAAAGGATAAGCTGGCAAGCACAGGTTTCTAAACAGGAGTTAGGTATGGGTTGTGTGATTTGAACGACCAAGTAACGGATACAAGACATAGGCCCACTATAAAAAGGAGTTCATTTTTGCGTAACGGTGCAGTACCGGTATATCCATATGGTTTAGGTCAAGTAGTTGGATAAGCTGGATAGGTCAACAAGTGAGTACGTTGAGGGAGCCGTAGTTGATTTGTTTTTTCGTTTTCACGGGCAGAGACAGGTATAGTTGTTTTTACAAGGGCTATTGTTTAGCCAATAGAGACATATTGAATAGGTCAATGCTAGGAATATGCAGTCACAGATAAGATAAGTAAAGAATAAGTGAGTATGTACGAGTCAACTCATAGGTTTAGTAGGGCTACTAGAAAGAGGAGCTTGGGACAGAGCTAGCAAGATATGAACCACGAGCAGAGGTTGTCCCTTGAAAGAAGCACCGACCGGAATAACAGGTATCGAGATATGCATCTGGATAGGTTGTTTTAGCTAGCTAGGCATTTGCTTGTGATTAATACTTCTTAAGGTAGTTAGCTAAGCAAGTATGTATTCACGGAGAAGCAATGGTATAGGTTGAGTAGTACCGGTTTAGAAAGCTAAGTAAAGTATTTCAAGTATGCATGCGTGATAAGTCAAGCAAAACCCGGCCAGAGAGGATTTGAGTACAACATTGATTGCGGAAGATCTTTGTTCCTATTATTTCAAAGCCTAACTAGGCGCGCAGCGGTGAGTGCGAGCTGCTTTCAAGAAATGCTGGAAAAGAGCCAGTAACGCTATCAGTGAATAGAGCTGGTGTAAAGTCCAGCTAAAGTACCATACAGCCCCACAGGTAAAGAGTATGAGTGGAGGGAAGTGAAGTTATAGAAGTCTTTCTTCCTCTTCTGGTGAAGCTAGCTACTGTCGTTTCTATTGGTTTCTCAAGAGGCTCAAGGTCTTGCTCTACCTAATCCGATCTAGTTCCGGTCTGTAATGATGGATAGGAAGGGTTGAGAGAACTACGTATCTCGCCTAGCATTTGTGTGTGCGCACCTGCTTTTGGGCGGTTAGCGAAACGAAAGTAAAGACAGCTATGTGTGATGAAGTAAGCCCTACGATGCTCGGTTAAGTAAAGACTGCTGTTATCTCATACAAAACAAGGACTCGGGAGAAGAACTAGTTATCCCCAGAGGGGGAACTATGATTCTCTCAGATGTGTCTATCGATATAGATCAAGTTGAGTGTTCAGCGAAGTATGCTAGCCATTGGCCTTACGTTCAGGATACTCCTTCCTGTCCTTGCGATGTTTGGTTAAGTGTTATCAATCAGCTTTCCTCTTCTTCCAGCATTCTTCTAAGGTTTGCCTCTAACGATGGTTGAATAGCTCCTGTTGTTTGTCTCCACCTTCCTTCTCCCTGTAAGTTGTCCTCATACTCCCAGTTCTTTCTCTTCTTTCTTTTCTTCCTCTACGACTTTACTATATTATTCTTGAATAAGCTAGTGATTATCTGAGGCTTACAGTATGGTATACCGAGGGCTAACTCCACAACTTCAGATTGTTGAATCGAATATACCTTCTATATACCTAGCTTAGAGTATTGGAACCTGTTACGTCGATTGCTGAACCTGACTTGACTTTGACGCGTTGGCTTTGGCTCTGGCTTTTCCTATATCTGAATGTTTCGGAAGAGTCCGTGGCTATCCTGCGCGAAAGAGGAAGAACTCAACTCTTTGCAAAAAAAGGAGCATCGCTCTAATCACTTATGGTTGTTCCTTTCCAGGATGGATGGCTACTGCATATTATCATATAGAAATCAAATGAAAACCCTACTGAATTAGGCAAGCGATTATTCGCATCGTTGCTTAGGTGCTCTAACAAGCCGCAATTGGTTAGAGATTGGATCAAGTTCCAGGCTTTTTCAAAACTTCCAGCTTACTTAATTGACTCGCATGGGCTTTCTCGCTATAAACGAACTAAACGAAGCGCCTAAAGAGAGAGATCCGCGGGACACCAGTCAATAAAGTAAAAAGAGAGTATTCTCTTATGTAGTCTTATTCCTTCCCACCCCCTTGTGGGTGCTGCTCAAGCAGCTCAGGAGGCGCCAACCCCACAACCACAGGTAGAAGGAGTTCCAGGTGCGGCGTCCAGATCAGGGACTAGTGGCCCGTCCTGTTCGGATGTAAAGGAAAGATGCAAAACTTTTATCAAACAGTGGGGAAAGGGCCCCATACGTCAAAGCCAGATAAAGAATCTCCAACAAGATTCGAAATTGGATCGTTCAAGTCCAAAGGATAGAGAAGATCATGGTCACCAGAAGATTTTTCATCGAGACAAAACGCTGCTAACGCTGTAGTATTGGAATATTGGGACTACTACTGCGAGCGGGAAAAAAAGAAAAACCTTCTGTCGACTAGAGTTTGATGTCGATTTATCCACACTTCCATGACTTCTAGAGGAAAGCTAACTGCTTGCTGGCTGGGAGCTGTATGAGCGGTAACGTCCACGTACGGCTCCGTGAGAAGGTGGACGGAAATGGCCTTGTTGTACCTCACTCCCGTCTTCAATGGGGTCTGCTCTTTTTTTTTTGGGAGAGTATGCCAATATGATCTTAATGAGGTGCGGGGCTTTGCATCTGACATTCGTTGGGCTTTCCTCTGCGGGAGCCTGCGTCCCGGCCTTTTTGTGCAATAAACCCCTCCGGCCGAAGACTAGTGATAGGTGGTCTCGCGGAGCTTTCGGAGAAGGGTAGCCTAGTGTGTAAGCACAGCAATGAACCGCGGCGAACCCTCAGACGACCCTTCTAAGATAAGGGGGGAGATCCTCAGTAGTGGTGACCCTTTTACTCTTCCACTGACTTATATATGTACCGAATGCTCATACGGGAAAGTGAACTCCTGGGTCTGGAACCAGGGGGGTTGCTCCGAGAAAAAATCCTTTCTTTCTCGTCCACTCCAGGGGGTGCGGACACACCTGCGCGGATTACAGGTGACGGTTACAAGAATGGCGGGGAAGTGAAGAGTACCCGACGACATTCAGGGATGAATGTAGACCCATCGGGCAGGGATAATCATTCCGGTCCTGGGAGAGGTGGCGACACCAGTCTGAGCTGAGGGAAGCCAGCCAATTGAGTCACTGAAACGACCGCAGGAGGCGCACCCTAAGCCCAGCTTCTCGGAGCTGCTATTGCGAAATACGGCTTCCTTAATCTAAAAATTTCCACAAGGGGGCTGGGCTGCTCGCCTTCATAGAAAGGCGACCGGGCCTAGATTAGATGTTCGCCTTTTTATAGAATAGAAAGAGAAGGTAAAGGGGGGCTTTATTGGTAATGGCTGAGGTCCATGAAAGAATCGCTGGAGCACATCAAGCGGGCAGAAGAATGAGATGGCTGATACACAGATATGGGTTTTATTGGCCAAACATGGAAAAAGATTGCAATAAATACGCCCGAGGATGTGAGGCTTGCCAAAGATACAGACCGATTAAAAACCTGTAAGCGGAAGAATTACATGAAATCATTAAACCTTGGCCATTCCGAGGTTGGGCAATTGAAACAATTGGAAAAATATATCCTCCTTCCAGCACCTTTTAACAATCTTCTTCTGTGTTGAAGCGTAATAGGAAGAAGCCAAAACATTCTTTCAAGAATCTCCAAATCCCCCTTCCTTGACCTACCGGATACAAGTCAAGTCACACCTGGAACCCAGACGAAATCTGGCATCTAATAGCCGGGGCTACCCCCATCCACATAACCCCTTATTTTCTCTCCAATGGTAGATTCGAAGAAATTCGCATGCTCATATCGTGCGATCATCCCACGAACATCCCCAAGAAAATAGAACTCAAAGAGGAGCCATATGCTTCATATATTGATGGTTTCTTGGAGGGATGGATCCTAATGCAAGCAAGCCGGAACTCTTCCACATAATTTTCAAGGCGACGCTTGGGGCCTTCCATGTTATAGTCAGCCAACTCTATTTTCTCAGGTACCTGAGAAAGAGTAAGAACACCTGCGTTCCAGTATACCATCCTTCCATGCAGTAGTAATCCCCCCCTCTAAAAAAGTAAGTTGAGATTCAAAGCATTCCCGTAAGCTAGTAAGTCAATCAAAGCTATAACTCTATTTGTTAGTTTCAGGAAACTGGTACATATTTCTAATAATAATAATATATATATTATCTTTATATTATTATTATTTGGTATTTACCAATTTTAGACTAAGCATAAATTCATTTTGAAAGAAAAGGCAAATCCCCAGAAATAAAGGATTTTTACTACGTTACCCTCAAAAAGTACTCCGGCAGCGTGAGTGAATACAGGCTCATATTCCTATTTATTTTCTGACAAGGGAGGGATGCGTAGGATTTCTTACAAGAGAGATCGAAGATAGGGAGGTACTCAATATAATGTGTACTCTTTCAACTGAAGATGACGATTGAACTTTGGTACCGCAGCAAATGATCAAATGGACCGTGGGTACTATACTAAGAGTAGTAACAACTATTCCTTCGCAACTTCGCCCTTCGCACTTACCTTTCGTCCGGTACGTTGTTCAAATGTTTTTCTGGGATTATGTTGGTGATCTTGAAGGGTTGTGGGAGTATGCATGGGGGCAGTCTGTTGGTGACAACCTGTTGAACTCTGTTTATGCTATTGGTAAGTGTGTGCAAGACTTTATGGCGGATGAGAAGATTCACAAGCCTACGCTGCTTGGGCCGCATTTTGCTTTGCTGGTAAGAAAATGCAGTAAGTTTGTTTTTTTCCGTCCTGTATTGTTGGTGGGTGATTACAGTATGGCTTTAACTACTAATGTTTGCAATCAAAAGGTTTGGCTGTATGAGCATACTCAAGTGGTAAGTCTACGACTTGGTTGGTATCTGTTTCCTCGATTTAGAAACAGGAAGCTTGAGAACCAGGAGTGAGTTCGTCCCAAGGGTGGGTTCGTGAGATGGATAATGATAGGTTTATCATGCAGCCTTTGTATACGCTGCTGACAGACAGACGAAGAAGCTTTTTTGATGTATAGCAACGTGCGTGAGCCGTGCTAAGCAATCATATTAATATCCTTCGCTACTTATTTTGGATGCTGGTGGCTTATTAACTGCTCTAAACCTTGCAATGATCATGGAGGGCGCGTTTGCAGCGTATTATCCTTGGCCTCATCGTGGAACGAGAATACTTTCACGTGGTGATGAAGACCAAGCTGCTCCAAAATGTAAGTTTGACACTTGTCAGTTTACAGGTTCTAGTTGGTTGGTATGAAAAGTTTTTATTACTTTTCAAACTATAGTGTTTTAAAGGCCTCTTCCCCCCATCTAAAACTTTGATTCTTCAATACAATAGCTCAGTAAGAGGTTTACTGATTGCACCGTACCTTTTTTATAAACCTTCTATAGTAACCTAACCCGTTAGCCCGATAGAATTATAAGGCTATAGAAAAGTGAAGCTTTAAATTATGACCTAGGAATCGGTTAGCCATACGTTTGATTAATTCTAAAGGTTAGTGAAATGCCGATCGATCCCTCGGTCTACCCACAGTACTCGCAAAGAACAAGTTATGCTGGTTTTGCATCTTATTAGTCTTTATCGATTTCAATGTAAGAAATGTTAGATTTGTTGATGGATGTACACAGATATATAATATACTGGGACTTTCGATACAGAGTGAAATGAACTACCAGCTTTCCAAGGAATCCCGTCGTTCTTCCTTACTAAAAGACTATTGCATGCACCTACATACGCAGCTAATTCTTGTAAGTAGTTACAACGTTTCCTTCTTTTATATATAGGCATTTCAAGAGGCCCTTCTCATTTTCTTTGAAGGAGTTGCTCTTATTTATCTTCAGGCTGCTTTATCTAAGAAGGATTCTTCTGCTCTTTAAAGGAGGTTTTTTGATTTAGGTTGTTAAGAATAGCAATGTTAGGGGAAAGTAATTCATTGATGTAGCCGACTTTCTTGATGATAGGAATCTACATTCGTTCTCAACGTTAAATCCCGTCTTATCTGCTTAGCCGCCTAGCGGAGTTGCCTGTGTGAGGCATCAAAATAGCCTTCCCAGCGAGTGGATGAATGGAGCGAGAAGAACTTAGAATTGATTTGTTTTCTACCCAAGTGAATTGAAGCATTCCGGAACGTCGATCTATAAATCTTCCATGCGTGGATGGATAAGCCTGAAGGTGCTACTAAGTGGTCTAACTCTAATCCCTGGTAACGCTTTCCTATAAGGCCTTTCTTCGGACTCTTTTACTTGGGTGGGACTTTTATAAATAAATAGTGGTGCTGCTACAACTCTATTTCCTCGCTGATGGATTCTTTCCAATCTTCAGAGGGCAGACGACGAGGGCGTATGCGTGTGAACGCTTGGTTCAAGCTCTTCACATAGACATGATCTCGGAAGACTCGTTTTTAGACCGAAGCGATTCTTTGAACCGAGTTCTTTCTCTTTCTTGCGAATGCTGATGGTTGGATTCAATGTTCTGGATCAGGTCCCTTGACCTTAGCGGCCTCGTTCTTTAAAAAAAAGAACTACATTCAGTCAGTGACACAGCTATTGACTCAGCTGTGAAGGAATGAATGGCGAATCGAGGGAGGAATATGGTAAAAGCTATGCTCAAAAGTAGGTGGTCGACAAGGTATCCCTTGCCAACTCTTGACCAGAGATACAAAGCACCTGCAGCTGAGGCATATCTCAGTAGCTTGCAGGAAGAGAAAGATGTACTTAAACACTATAGATCTTCGCGTGATCCGCTTCCCCCAGACCAGCCAATAGAAGAAATAGAAAAGAAAGGCTTCATATACTACATTAGATAGCAAGTGGAAGGATTTGCCAATGCGAAATTGAGTAGTAGGCACTTTCTTAATATCATGCGAACGGAAGGCTGGTATCGATGCCCAGGCTATATATACGCTATTAAATAAATTCTTGGTGTAACGTCAGTCAGCAAAGAAAATCAATAATAATTTCATAAAGAATGAAAGGCAGGAAACAAGGAGAAGGAAGCTAGCAAACAATATGAAGGAAGACTTTAAAGCCTTATTCGTACTCCACGGGACCACGTATAATAGTTTCTTCTGAATGGAACCGTACCGATCTACTAAACGAAGGTGTTCACGAGAGGGAAGGGCTTATCTTCAAATTCGGTATCAACTGAGCTCCAAAATTTCATTCATAACAAAGGAAATGGCACCGAAACAACTTATCTGCAACCCTGACACCAGCAAGCACGGGCAAATTGATCCTCAAAACCAAAGGGCGTTAGCCAAGTCGAGGCTTTTGAAAAGCCTTACCTACAACGCGAGTCTCCTATTATCAACCATTCTAGTTTCAAAAAATGTTCCCATCAGTGCTGCTACTCGACTTTCTCATCTCCTATTTCTAGTTATCTTACAATTAGAGTAGAGTCAGGTAAAACGAATTGTGAGGATCACTTGCTTACCACTTAAAAAGTAACGAACCACCCACAATTAGAGTTATACTAAAATAAATTTCCCGGTTATTCTAGAAGTTAACTCTTTTAGTTGCGCGGGTAGCTCTCAGGCCTATTACTCCAGGCACACTTTTCTCAAACACTACGTTGCTATAGCTATGCTTCCTCAGACTCTGTTTGACTCCCCTCTCAAGCAGGTAAAGAAGCTCTTTCCATTCTTGCCTAGTGACTAAGATTTTCACACTTGTTGTGTCTAGGCTGCAAAGATTTTCTCATAAAACACTAACTGAAGTGTTAGAGGGATTCACTTTCGATAAGAATCCAAAAGCAAGTTCCCTATACTACCTTCTTTCCCTCCTCTGTTTCTGTCTTTAAGAGGCAGTGCATCCGGCAGGAATCGAACCTACTTTTTTACCCATTTAGCCTTTCTAGGTTGGTGGGCGCTTTCACCATTCAGCCATGGATGCTTTAGCGAGTGAACTAGGTTTTTATTTGAGAGCGAACTAGGTTTTTAGTGGTATTACTTCTCGAGCTTCTATTTCTTCCGTTAAGGGAGATTCGGGAAAAGATGGAATAGGAAGACGTGTTTCCAGAACGAACAAGATACGGGTAGAGAAGGGGAAGTTAGCAAAGTTAGACAAGATTGGAATGGGCATAGGAACATGTATTGATGTACCAGATCGGCTAATGCTCCCAGGTTGATGCGATGTATTCCACCAGTTGACTGGAGACTTTATTATTGGTATATCGATCGGTCCAGCACGGATTGAAATAGGAGCCGGTTCGACAGGAAGCTTTTGAAAACGCAGTGCACCCAGGTAAATAAGGAACAAGATGAATACAGAAGTTAAACGAGCATCCCACACCCGAAAGGTACCCCACATAGGCCTTCCCCGAAACCCCCCAGTCACTAACGTAAACAAAGTAGAAAAAGCACCAATTTCTGTACCGGTTCCGGAAGAGCGAAGAAAAAGGGGATGTTTTGTTAATGGGAACAAGGAACTGTTTATAGCTGTCGCGATATAAATAACTATACTCATCCGAGCCGCAGGAACATGTACATACGAAATACGAGAATTTCCACCTTGTTGAAGATCTGGTGGTGCTACCCGAAGACTTAAATGAATAGCCATCGCTGTTAAGAACAACCGAGATCCAATGAGAATTTGCGCGTAGCTTTTTGTCTTTGACATAAAAAAATAAGGTTGTAATAACGAAACTGACATTTTCTTTTTCCTTGCCTTGCAAGTGGAACAAGAAAGACTATATAGTGATTTTGATTCTATAAACAATCAAAGGATTTCGCATGCTTTCCATGGAATGACGGAATTCCCCTTGCTTAGTTTTCGCTCCGCTCGTGCGTGGCACTCCTTGCTTGCGGAGCGGCATATCGGAAAAAGAAGGATTGACTTTCTATACGGGCCCGTCCCCTCTTACCCCTAACTAACGATTATGCTGCTCTCGCCTTTTTGTAATCTTCTCTTTCCAAAATTCACTACTAATTTTTACTACCTCCTTAGTCACCCTATCCACTCTCGTCCTGTTTTCGGGTTCCCTTTCAGGGGATGAGGATATTTCGATGATTTCTCCCTCCGTAGGTGGAAAACGCGTGGGTGAGTAGAGTCTGTGCTTTGCTTTGGGGGGCACCGGCAAGAAGCTTCTCGGCCACCCTACTCTGACTTGATTAGCTACTTACTAGTAACTAGGATCGTTCAAACAGTCAGTCAGCAATGCGTACTTCTTTCCTAGTTGAGTGGATCTGCGTAGCAGAGCCCAATCTTCTACCACAAGCTCTGACCTGACTTGTTGTACTTGATTCACCCACGTAAATAGACAAGGGCTTTCATCCCATAAAAGAGAAGTGAGTCCGCATGTCGGCAAATGATTTGGAATTGGAACTGGCCACAGAGGAAACCGAAGCCCTAACTCCCCATTCTTTCTATCTTACATCGCCATCGAGCCCTGGCTGTAGAGTCACAGGTTTCTAATCGCAATGGATTTATGTTTTCTTTGGCTTTTCCATTCGCTTCGTTCAACCCTGATCTGGATAGATAGCTCGGCTTCTATTAGCTGAGAATGGTTTTGTCAAGGAAAGGTTTCGCTATACAACAACAATGAACTCACTTCTGATCAAATTGGATGAATCGGTAATCTTTCTCTGTCTTGTGAGAGAGAGTCACTTGCTGTATTGAGAGCGGGTGGGTGACATGCATTAAGCGAAATCAGTTGTTATGTTTTTGATCTTCTTTGCGCGAGCTTGACTGAGGAGACGTGTTTGGCTTGGATGATACCGCTATGCTCCTATTCACTTTCAGAGACCGCTCTGACCGCAGGCAACCCTTTCACTAAGAACATTTTCGCCATTAACGAAATGCCACTATTCCACAATGCTTCTTTGATTTATGTGTAGGAGCGGTAGTAGTGAAGAAAATGGAGGGAGAAGAAAGAAAGCGATGTGACACGAGAATAGATCACATCCGACAGCCAGCCATGCCATTAGATAGATCCGCTCTGAGTCTTCTGCAGGATGAGATCCGCTTGGTCTTGTGATAGGGGCTTGAGGAGGAAGAAGAGTCTGAAAAAAAGAATGAATCTCCTTATTTATAGGGAACAGGACGTGTGACTTCCTCAAACGAATGTGGCTTTCGTGATAAGGCAAATCCTTCGTTCGGTACAATCAACATATTGAATCTACGCTCGCTCGGCTCGGTGCTGAATGAACTCCTTCATTGATTCCGGGCTGCTCGTAGGGGGACTGTGAAAGCAAGCGTAGGAGATAAAAATGTGAGTCCGATGGGTAAAAAAGGGAAGCAGGAAAGGGTTCTGATGTGAATTCTTCTTGTTTGTATATCTATCTCAGCCCTTGCTTGCTCAAAATTGACTTGCATCTTCCCTTATCACACTACACTTTCTCTTCCTTATTCCATTTCACTGAGCTAAGCAACACTTTTTCACGTATTCACCCGAGATATTAGATAAATTGGTCATATTGATCTGTCGTCTTGTTCTCGATAGGAACTTGCTGCTGTCTTGGTTGGTTTGAGAGCAGGCACTGTCTATATATCCAAAACCGGAGGAGGGATCACAGACGATCGGAGATTTTGGATTGAGATGGATGGTTGTGCTTGAAGTTACGAGTCGGGTAATGCTAAGTTGAATCGGCTGATCCGTTTCATCCTCTTTCGGCAAAGGAAGTTGGACTTTAGTTAGCTAAAAAAACTGTACCAGCAGCCTGTCTGTGCCCTTTGAGTCTATAGCCGCCAAATCTAAAGATTCCTTAAGTTTTCGTACGGCTTCTTTTTTCAATGATCGGTGACAATGAATGCTACGAATGTTCGCTTCCACTAATGTCGTCTAAGAATTGTGAGGTGCCCATAGCTTCCCGGAAGAAGAAGAGTCATTGTCGTTTCCTGACCGATATGGATGCACATATTTACCCTCGCCTCGGGAAATACCACCAGTAGAGTCTGCGGAAGGTGTCGTTCAGGAGAGATGCTGGGCTCTAGATATGCGAGTGAGATACCCGCCCTCGGTCATGACCTGGGTTGAAGAAGGAATCTATGTTCTTGGAAGCAAAGAAAGAACTCCGGTATTCCGGCCTTAGATTTT